>Ga0181593_10006079_pt1 | contig 10877 bp, 9 predicted proteins | sample 071ome_19_FD_133756 | JGI IMG/M metagenome (GOLD analysis project Ga0181593, IMG submission 133756) | Coastal salt marsh microbial communities from the Groves Creek Marsh, Skidaway Island, Georgia - 071413AT metaG (megahit assembly) | ecosystem: Environmental > Aquatic > Marine > Intertidal zone...
CGACATGTGAGCGTTTCTATCCGCGCGCCCGTGAAGGACGCGACATCTGGCAGGTTGATCGACAGGCCAGACCACAGGTTTCTATCCGCGCGCCCGTGAAGGACGCGACTGACGCTGCACGCTGCCGCGTTGAAATTCGGGAGTTTCTATCCGCGCGCCCGTGAAGGACGCGACATGATTTAATTGCTCCGGATCTGAGCGTCTTCGAGTTTCTATCCGCGCGCCCGTGAAGGACGCGACTAGCTGCGTTCTGCATTGCCGTTGCGAACTCCTCGTTTCTATCCGCGCGCCCGTGAAGGACGCGACCCTCAGTCAGTCCGCATTGTTCGCGTTTCTGTATGTTTCTATCCGCGCGCCCGTGAAGGACGCGACTGTTTATGTTTCTAACACTGACGAAAATAACGCGTTTCTATCCGCGCGCCCGTGAAGGACGCGACATCGTCGGCATCAGCGCCGCCCTGCGCATCGTCGTTTCTATCCGCGCGCCCGTGAAGGACGCGACGTGGGTCGGTAACAAATGTGTCTGACTTGCTATTGTTTCTATCCGCGCGCCCGTGAAGGACGCGACGTTCAGGCCATGCCGCCACGTCGCCATTTAAGTGTTTCTATCCGCGCGCCCGTGAAGGACGCGACTGAATGCAATGACGGCGATTAAAACAGCAGAACAGTTTCTATCCGCGCGCCCGTGAAGGACGCGACTTATTCCGGCCGTCGTCGTGCAAATGAATATCTGTTTCTATCCGCGCGCCCGTGAAGGACGCGACTGTCAACCGTCGCACTGGCAACCGCGTGGACAGGTTTCTATCCGCGCGCCCGTGAAGGACGCGACCAATACCCTGCAGGTTCGCCCGAACATCTGCCGATGTTTCTATCCGCGCGCCCGTGAAGGACGCGACCGCATGGCCAGCAGTGAAAGCGCGAATAACTCAGTTTCTATCCGCGCGCCCGTGAAGGACGCGACTGTCTGACAGGGGTTCGATTAGCGTATTTTTCAAGTTTCTATCCGCGCGCCCGTGAAGGACGCGACCGAAGCTGAGTTTGATCGCCGCATGAAGTATCTGGTTTCTATCCGCGCGCCCGTGAAGGACGCGACTAGTGCTTATAGGCCATGATTTTTCCACCTAAGGGTTTCTATCCGCGCGCCCGTGAAGGACGCGACGTGTTCCGATAGCTGAATATGTGAACTTAGCAAGGTTTCTATCCGCGCGCCCGTGAAGGACGCGACCGAGCAACACGCAAAGGAGGACGCCGCCCATGCTGTTTCTATCCGCGCGCCCGTGAAGGACGCGACACCACACGGAATAACACACCTTGTATTGTGTATAGTTTCTATCCGCGCGCCCGTGAAGGACGCGACAAACCGGTGCCGACTCAGACGTGTCTGGCTGGACGTTTCTATCCGCGCGCCCGTGAAGGACGCGACGAGACTTGATTCATAGCCACGACCGTCTGCGTTGTTTCTATCCGCGCGCCCGTGAAGGACGCGACCTCATCAATATCCATTTCCGTCACAAAGCGGTTGTTTCTATCCGCGCGCCCGTGAAGGACGCGACGTTAGCTTGTTCACAGTTTTCTCCCAAATGATTAGTTTCTATCCGCGCGCCCGTGAAGGACGCGACTGCTGGAATTGTACAGCAAGCCTGATATGCGTAGTTTCTATCCGCGCGCCCGTGAAGGACGCGACATTATCACGGGTCGAGACTGGCTTGCTGTTAATAGTTTCTATCCGCGCGCCCGTGAAGGACGCGACGCGCATCTGGCCTGGGCGATCGGTCTCGTACATGTGTTTCTATCCGCGCGCCCGTGAAGGACGCGACGTTTAGGTAGGTCTCCGGGTTCTTCCGATACTGTTTCTATCCGCGCGCCCGTGAAGGACGCGACATGTTTGTCTAATTCCAGATACTGAAAATACCGGTTTCTATCCGCGCGCCCGTGAAGGACGCGACCGTTCAAGTCTAAGTTGTTAAAGAACATAGGAAAAGTACTTCATTTCCGCTAACCGCTAGGCAAAACACAGAAAATCTGATCAAAACCAATTGTGGTTATATTTATCTAAGTAAAATCAATGGGTTAATCTGCCGCTAAACTGACGGGTATTTGCTGAGAACAGCGGGCTAGCGGATAGACGAACCATCAGAGAATCAATGTATCGTTATGGGGATCGGTTACGGCCTTGATTCCAAAATGCTCGACCTTTTCTCGCCCCTTTTTTCCCAAGAAGTAAAACCTAAGGCTATCCTCTTCAGGATCGTACAGGTTTAGCAAATCATTTTTTAACTGCGCAAACTGTGCAGGAGTAACTTCACACTCGAAAACAGAATTCTGGACTCTGACTCCATGATCAAGACACGACTTGGCGATATTCCTTAGGCGCCTCCGTCCTTCTGACGTGATCACACTCACATCGTATGTAATCAACATCAGCATATTATTTCACCAACCAAGGTGGGTAATATTCCATATCGCCGCGCAGGTGTCTTGCTAATAAGAGTGCCTGGCAATGTGGTAATAGGCCAACAGGCACTTTCTCATTCAAGTAAGGATGCATCAGCTCTTCCCTTTTTCGCTCCTGAAAATGTGTAAAGAACGTTTTTCTACCGTCGTCGGTTAAACGTACTGCACCACTCGATTCTTGCGTAAAATCCTTTGCTTTCAGTTGTTGGCGGTTTAGCAAAGTAAGAACCAGACGATCCGCCCAACCTGCTCGGAACTCTTCCAGCAAATCCAAAGCAAGCCCCGGCCTGCCTGGCCGATCCTGATGCAAGAAACCGACATAAGGATCAAGGCCTACCCCCTGAAGAGCTGAGGCACATTCCTGAGTAATCATTGAGTAAGCAAATGACAATAGTGCATTGACTGGGTCTGTAGGGGGCCGCCTTATTCTGCCATTAAAATTGAACCCTGCACTTCTGATACGCTGCTGAAATACCGAAAAATAAGCACTAGCCGCATCACCCTCGATTCCCATAAGGCTGGATATAGAGTCTGCATTTTTCGAGCGTCTAAGACTCGTAGCCAGTTTCTCGACTGTTTCCTTTAGGGCGATACTTTCTCCATGATTCCGCAGTTCACGTTGTAATGCAGTTCGGCTATTAGCAATCTTCGCAGCAATCATTAAACGGGCAATACTGACCGCTTTTTCTGGTTGATCAGCTGTACGATACTGTGTCCTGCGCAGTAGCACATTGCCTGTTTCCGGCCCCTGCACTCTGACAAGAAAACGCCCATACTCTGTAAAAAAGCTTAAACCTATCCCCTGCTCTGCAAGGTATCCCATCAAAAAAGGAGATACACTAACACGACCAAAACAGAGAATATTGCTGAGTGCTAATGACGGAAACTGGCCCAGCTTCTCATCACCCTGCTTTATAACGATGGTTTCTCTTTCTTTATGCAGGTAAGTTTCCTGGCGAGTGATATAGATGGTATTCAGCAACTTTTTCATTGTTCAAAAATTGTCCTGACATAGGCAGATGAACGGTCACGCCGAAATACGTCTGGTTCACACAAATCTATCAGAGAACAGGCCTTGCAGCGTTTAATTTCAGAGGTAGGTTCCGGGGTATGGCCGGATTGGATCAACGTCAGTGCAGATTGAATCACTTGCGCTGTTTGATCGCGCAAAGCGGCATCAAGCGGAATAATTTCACGGTGGCGGGTTTCCCAATACCAGATCGCTGCTTCTGTAATGTGTACTTTACGCATCTCTTCGAGGCGAAGCGCCTGAGCACATACTTGCAAACGATCCCAGTTATATACTTTCGGCTTGCCTCGTTTGTACTCAACCGTGCGATAAATAAAACCGTCGCCTGTTTTCTCGATTTCTAGTAAATCTAATTTACCAACTAGTCCAAGGCGCTCTGACCTGAGCTGAACAGCGCGTTCAAAGCGCACGGCTCCACGCTGTTCAGGCTCTCCTGCATCCACTCGCTGATGCAGGATTTGCCCTTCGGCAGTAAAACTGTTATCTGCCCAGACCTGCTCGACATGAATCAATGCGAACTGGCGTGGGCAGTAGGCGTGGTGTTGAATGGCTGAAATCGCCAGCACGTCATCCATGACACTATTACTCAGGTTAAAGAAGCTCTTCGACACTCACGCCTTGTGGCACGGCTTCGCTATCAACACGGATTTCATAATCCGTAAAAGCTTTAGCCGGGCTTCCGGAGTCACCTTTTACCCGCTCGACCGTCACAGTTTCAAACAGCTTGTGTGCTGGCGCATTTCCCAGGGGGAGATCATGCTTGAAGACAATCAGTTTACGTGCGGCCATCTCACCACGGGCAGCAGAACGATCGTGCTCAAACAGGTTGATCAAAGAGTTCCACAGTAATTGCAGGTCAACCTCAGAAAACTCAGTTTTCTCTGCAAGCTTGGCAGAAACATATCCATGCACGCGATATAGTCCGTAAGGAATAATATGCTTACGCCCCATGGTGCGTTCTTTCTCCAGATCTTTCTCATTGGTCACGGCCATACGGGTGATGGACACTTCCAGTGGTACCACAGGATCAATAGAACTGGAGAATGCCAGTTGGACCGGGCCACGAACCTGACCAGCATTGACTTCTGTCGTCATCACTGCGCCGAAAGTCCGCACATCAAAGAAGTTCTTGCACATCCATTTAGTCAGCTCCATTGCTTTCTGCTGGTCTTTCGGCAGTTTCTTGGCTTCGTGTTCAATTTCGAGTGCTTCGTATGCCTTCTTGTGCTGATTATTCAGCACTGACTTTTCCTGCATATAAATCGCATAACCCGGCGCACCTTCGTTTGCCAACTCGACAAAGTTACGAATCTTCCTTTTCAAACAAACATCTGTAATCAAGCCACGGTTTGATTCAGGATCAAGACGAGGCATATTCCCTGCGTCTGGGTCGCCATTCGGGTTACCATTGGTAACGTCAAATAGGAATACAAATTCATAACGATTAGTAATTGCAGTCATTCTGAGACTCCTTCCTCAATTTCAGTTTCACGTTTCTTAAATTTTTCACTGCGTTGATGGTAATACCCAATAGCAAACCTGCCTTGGTCTTCCAGCCCTAATGTCTTTGGAAACTCCGCTGGAAGCCTACCAATGACCTCACCAACCTGCTTTTCAAGCAACACTGATAGCCCGGGTTTTGATTTTCGGAGCTTAGCGAAGTGATTCTGCGCATTGCGCAATAACATCGGGAAGATGGTGGCAGGCGTCGCTGATGCAGCACCGTAAAAGCGATCTTTAATACTCGCATTTACGGAACCATCGAGTGCGTCTATCTGCACCGACTCCAGTGTCGAGAAAAGCCGACCTAACAGATAGCCAAGGTTTTCATTCGTGGTATCCAAACTCACGGGAATCTCCTTATAGTGTTGCGAACTTAAACGGGCCTCTCTCGCCAGAACGGCTTTACAGAGAGCTATTCGAAGTGGTGACAAATCACCGTCGGCGCGCATCCGCATGATCAGATTAGTCATCAGACTACGCGGATAACGTCGCCCTGTTAGAATGGCGCGGGTCATTTCCCCAGCAAGTTGCGGAGCAATATCATCCAGTTTTGGTTTAACCCCCGATCTGTGGGGTACTGTTTCCCGCAAGAGCTGCCATATAGCTGGAGGTTGTTTCCAGGGCCGAGGCTCCAGATAGAGGTCCTGATAGTGATCCGACAAACAGCGGGTAAAATGCTCTAACGTATCCACCTGCCAGAAACGGACGGATAAACGAGCAGCATTCGGAGCCAGACCCAGAATATAAATACGGGTGTTCGGGTTCAGTTCCTGACCGAGTTCAGTCAGGGGCCGTCCTTTCGCCACTTGAATCAGATCATCGAGCAGTAACTGTGTTTGCTCGTTGTCTTCATCGGTTTCTGCTTTTGGCGCAAGACCAAAGCACAGAAAAGACTCAGCTCTGGCTGCCTCTGCCGGAGAATCCGATTCTGCCCAGAATACGACAGTGGTATCACCAATCTGAAGACGTTGTTTGTTATTGTCGTCCCGCCTCAGCAAATAATTCAGCGTAGTACCATAAGCAAAGGTTGCCTTATCAGATACTGGGGCATTCTGTCCCTGCTTCTTGCCATAGGACTCAAAAGAATTCTGGTTGAAAGAAACCAGAGATGCGCCAGAAGACTGTGCTCCATTAACGCCCTTAATTGAAGGGTGCAAATCAGAGACAACAGAGGGTTCCCCCGTAATCAAACAAGGCGTTAAGTTATTCGAACCGGCGGCAAGCTGTCGGGCACGAATTTTTTGTGCTTCTGATCTTTCGTGTAGAAATTTATTTTCACTTTCCAAGCGGAAGACTAAATTAGAATCCAGCGCTTCTGGGGGGATGATTTCTGTCAACGTCTGATCATCCGGATTCCATCGCTCCAGAAACAACAAGAGAGCCTTCATCCCCGCGTCTTCTGAATCGGCCAGCCATTGCAGATGATATTTTTTAAACGATTGATGAGTCTGCACTGCACGCGCCTGATCTTTATCCTTATCGCTGGCAGTTAATCCAAGAACATATCCAGACTTATCCCAAAGGAAGCAAGGAGCAATATTAACTGAACGCTTGGGCGGATTTGGCACAAGACGAGCAGATGGTCTTGGCTTTTTACCCGAAGTATCCAGTAAAGAAATTACATCCAACAGATTGCCATCTGGATCAATCTGCAAACAATAACTAATGTTTTCATTACTATATCCATAGGAAGGGAGACCTTCTAACCCCTGTTCTGCCAGTCGATCATAGTAGTTATTCAACGCTGTAATAATCACGACTTGACCTCCTCCGACTTAAATGAAGGTACGTCGATGATCCCTTGCTTCATCACTGCACGAAAGTAATGTGGTGTGCAGTCTTTGGTAAAGTCGAAGTCATGCAGCATCCACCCCAGATCAGTTTCATTGGTCAGTTCTGATAGTGGTAAATCATCATCATTTTCGATCAATGAGAAATTGGCTGGAAATTCACGATTACCCAAACAAGGGGCATGGAAATACTGCCCTTTTCGAGCACGGCGATTGAAGATATCCAGATGTTTGCCTTCAGAATCTGTTTCATCCGCTTTGCGAGTCAACTCAAAATGAGCTTCGATTACATAAGCCACATTGCGGAGAATGGTTGCTGCCCGTTGTTGTCGATCTTCATCGACATAGGTTGCTAGCCCCACTGTTGAACCTGAGTTCATGGCCTGCGTGATATTCCGGGAAGGAATTTTACTGCCAACTTCGTTACGACGTATCGCTTCGAAAACTACTGGTTTAAGCACATGTATCCGGTCAACATGCCAACGGATAGCAGGTTTCCAGTGGATGGCTTCAAGAATCCCCCGTGCCGCTGACGGTGTAATAACGTCGTAGCTGACTCTCTCCGCTTTCATTTCTGGGCGGGTAAAGCAAGCACGCTCCCCCCAGATTTTTAGTTTAATTCCGTATGACATGTCACCTCCTGTAATCGCATTCGTGGCCTTACATTACTGTACTGTCTGCTCTGATAAAAATTGGATCTTCCCAGCTCAGCCCACATTCATCGTCATATAGACTATTAGCCTCTAAAACCATGAACTGATATCCAAAACGCTCCTGATTCACCGGCGCTACTGCTCCGGCCTTTGTCAGGGCTTTCAGAGCTTGTTCGGGTACTTGTACCAGATAACGCTGGAGCTTATGGGCGATACCCCCTGCTTTGTCGGCATAGCCCAAACTCGTTATTAAACTTTTAGCCTCTGTGTTGTACTGCACAATCACTGGCTGCATATTGCTCTCAATCATGGTGAAGCATTTTGCCATTCTCTCGTATGGAATCCGGTCGATTGCGGTAACACTGGTGAGCAGGTTGTGGTGATCCAGCTCTTTGTCTTTGAGCCAGTACACTTCTTTGAAATAGGCTTCTACCGCTTCTGGCAACAGCAATTTACCCGTGTGATTACGGTACACGCTACGGAAGGCACTGGCGTATTGAGTCAACTCTGGTGGTTCTACCCAATCATCAGTAACCCGGAAAACGCGCACCAGACTCTCGGCGACACTACGCCTGCCTTCACGATTACAACGCCCTGCTGCCTGAGCCACTGAATCCAGTCCTGCTTCAGCGCGATACACCATCGGGAAATCAACATCCACACCAGCTTCGATCAGTGAGGTGCTGATTAATCGAACGGTTTCACCTGCTTTCAGTTTCTTTCTGATGTCGTCCAGTACAGCCGAACGATGTTCAGCGCACATCAGGGTAGTCAGGTGATATACCCCTTCGCCTTCTGCGCGCATCCGGTCAAACAAAGAACGAGCATGACGCCGGTTATTCACAATGCACAGCACCTGCGATTGCTCCATCAATTCATCAACCAGTTCTTCATCGGTTTTAGAGTCAACATGAATAACCGTTACACGTTCCAGCTCCTGATGAAGTCGCACCGGGTCTGGTGCCAGCTCTCGGACACCATCCAGTCCATCACTAAAACCACTTTGCTTTGTCAGCGCTGGCTGAGTTGCCGTACAAAGCACTAAGCTGGCGCGATAGTTAGCAGACAACTCTTTTATCATGGCCACGCAGGGGCGCAGCAACTTAACGGGCAGTGTCTGCGCTTCATCCAGAATCACAACACTGTTGGCGATATTGTGCAATTTTCGGCAACGCGAAGAGCGGTTGGCAAACAGGCTTTCAAAGAACTGAACTGCCGTAGTAACAACAATGGGGGCTTCCCAGTTCTCTGCCGCCAAACGCAGTTTGTCTTTGCTTTTTGGGTCATTGACGTTCATTTTTCCTTGATCAAACGCGCTGTGATGCTCAAGCACTGCGTGCTCACCGTATGGCCCCAAAGCCTCGCGCCAGACCTTGGCATTTTGTTCAACGATACTGGTAAAAGGAATGACCAGTATCACCCGACGTAATCCATGCTTGACGGCATGATCCAGTGCAAACGCCAGCGAAGACAGGGTCTTTCCTCCACCTGTTGGCACATTCAGGGTAAACAACCCCGGTGTCAGTTCAGACTGTCTCCGTACAGATGAGAGAATGCGTTTACGGATGGCATTGATGCCCTCTTCTGATTGAAACCTGGGTTTAGAAAGATACTGATCGAGTTGCTGTTTTAGCTGCACTATGCTGGGAAACTCTTCATCCCTGGCCGCTTGGTTATCTAATTGACGGTAATAATTGTCAGTATCGATAAAATCTGCATCGACAAGACAGGAGTACAGCATGCGTCCCAGTACCGAGAGCTGAAAAAGTCCTGTGATATGACTTGCTGGATCAAGATTAATGGGAGGCATACCGGGCATGTCTGTTAAAGTTATTTCGTTTTTCCAGACCGGGTCCAATTGAGTTGAAGGTTCTGCCTCCAGGCGTTTATCCAAAGATCTGACTGACTGACCTTCTATTGCTTCAGCTCCATCAGCAAGCCCGGCATGATGCCCGGCAATGCCATATGCGAGTAGAGACCCAACCTCAGATCCGTATTTTTCGATGGCCACGCGTGCCCCCCAAGTAGCGTGATCGACCTTCTTCGGGCTGCCATGTAAACGCGCCTGAAATTCTGAGCAGTACTTACCAAGGTCATGTAATAAGCCAGATATTTCAGCAAGATCCTGGGCGCCAAAATGAGTTGCCTTAGAGGCAGCCAGCTCTCCAACTTTTTTCAGATGGTCTGACAACAACTGCCAGTCAGCTTGTGAGTCATCAGAGGATGAGTGTGCGTAGTACTTCATGTTCTCGTCCTGGTTAATCGCCATCCCTGGCCGTCATTCCTTCGATCATTCCGTGTGTTCAGCCTTTCGGCTTCCCCCGTTGCATTGGTTGAATCAACCGCTGCCTGCGTCCTGCCTGATCTATTCAACCGATCACGAGCGCACATCTCAATCACTGTACAAACCCACATGACGGATTTTCCGGCAGGTCAGTGCATATATGGGGCTAGCGCCTCAGCAGATTCTGATGTCAGCATCACCTGTTGCGCTTCAGATTTCTCGCGCAGCCGGTCTAATCCAAGGTGCCGAAGCACATAGATAACGTTCGCAGCACGTACAGAGTAAGACCGGGTAAAGCGCCCGCCTTCGTCCTGAACCATACTTAAATCAAAAGCCAGCGCGGCTTTCTTATCAGGAGATAAGCGAACGTCGGGCTCTATCACAACATCTACCCATGTATTCCATTTGCTATCACCATCCTCGCGCTGCGATGCAACGCCCTCGTCGTTGTATACCTCTTTGATACGAGAGAGCACGTAGTCCCGGTAGCCTTGGTTTTTTTCGCACCAGGCGCGTACATGCCAGCGCATGCCGTTGTGAACGAGCGAATGTGGGCTGATGATGCGGTCTTCGTAATCGGTGCGACTCATTGACATATAAGAAAGATCGACACGGCGTTTATCTCGGATGGCGTGAAGCAAGTGTCTGACGACCTCAGGCTCTGGATGTCGCTCAAACTGGCGCATTGGGAAGGTGTCATTTGAGCAGTGGTATGTGGGGTTTTCCGGCAGGTCTCCACCCTGAAAACCAGCCATGTACTGCTCAAGGCTGCCAGTGGAATATGCTGGAGTGAAACCCCGACCGGGAAAGTAGCCTTTTTTACTGGCGTTGTATGTGAGGTTGCCCGGACAGGCATCGGAGTATTTCTTGATGAGTTGTCGGGCAAGGTCTCTACCTATTCCGAACTCATTGATCAGGTGGGTGGCATTAATGCTTCCTTCCCAGAGAGCACGAAGTTCGATAAACCGGAGTATCAAAAGATGTTGATAGGCCAGATTTGAGGTGTCGTGCATGAGTATTCCTTTCTCTGAGTGACTCATGAGTATATCGGGGTGAATAAGCTCCTGTATGTGTCATAAGGCGACAGCGATGAGAGACCTTAGGGTGGATTCAGATAACACTGGATTCCCGCTTGCGCAGGTGTGACGGAGGACAATACAGAA
>Ga0181593_10006080_pt1 | contig 10876 bp, 7 predicted proteins | sample 071ome_19_FD_133756 | JGI IMG/M metagenome (GOLD analysis project Ga0181593, IMG submission 133756) | Coastal salt marsh microbial communities from the Groves Creek Marsh, Skidaway Island, Georgia - 071413AT metaG (megahit assembly) | ecosystem: Environmental > Aquatic > Marine > Intertidal zone...
CCTTTGACGCGCCGAGCGTCCCGCTCACCCTCCCCCCCCCGACGAAAGCGAGGACTGGATCCCCGTCGTCGCTCAGATCACAGACGGTCAACGGGCCCCGATTGTACACCTGAATGGTCGGAGCGTGACCCTCCAAGAGGGGGGTCGACTTGAGGCTTACCTGCCCGCGACGGTGGGCTACCATGAGATCGACATTACTGTAGATGACGGCGTCCGCCTCTCGGTGACCCGGGACCGCAGGTGGGTGCTTTGGGCGGATGACTACCTGCCCTTTGATGAGTCGAGCGTCACCTTACCTGAGGGCGCTCAGTTTAGTCTAAACCAGAGCTTCCTAGATCAAGACCTCCCGCTTGACTTAGAGGCGAACCCGCTGATCGCGACAGAGCTCGCTCAGCTCGTACGTATGTTCTTAACTTTGGCAGACCCCACCACGCTCCTCCCGAGCGCTCAGCTAGGGAGTGGGGGCTTCTCGCTGTCTTTGGGTGAGCTGTCTTTAGGTGACCCATCAGTAGATGTGCACTTCACAGAGGATGGGATCTCGCTCTATGTAGAGCTCTCTGAGGTGAGCTTAAGCACTGAGGGGACGATTAACCTTGGTGGTCAAAACCTGAGCTTGGATGGCTCTTTAGAGGTAGGGCTCGCGGTCTATGGAGACTTCGCGCTTGAGACCCGTGGCGCGGAGCGACCCCTTGTCCTCAGGGCGAGAGGCTCAGGGGTCGCGATCACCACGGTGAGCGCGGATTTTGTTAACCCGACCGCTGAGGCGCTGATTGAGGCCTTGGATAATGAGGCCCGCCAGCTTGTCGTTGAGAACGTAGAGGGGGCGCTCCAGTCGATCATCCGTGATGAGCTACCGCCACTCTTAGAGCAGAGCGTCAACTCCTTATTTGCGACGGTCGACTACATCCCCTTCACCCTCGACAGTGGTCTTGAGGGGGCGCCCGTGCTGAGGCTCGCGCTCCAGGTGAGCCCACAGCGCTTGGAGGTGATCCGTCAAGAGAACGCCGCGCTCTGGTGCGACATCAGCGTTGAGCATCGTGATGGCCCGCCCGCAGGGCCAGGTGAGGGGGTCACCGTCCGTGGGGTCCCGATCTCAAGCGCCGACCTCACCCCGCCTGTGCTCCCCTCTGCGTTCACGCTGCACCTCCAGCAGACGATGCTCACGATGTTGCTCGCCGAGGTGTGGCGTGGAGGGCTCTTGTCGCTCTCACCACCTCTGCCCGCTGAGGCCTCAGCGCTAGTCTCTGAGGTGCAGCTGGTGGCACAGACCCCACCTGTCATCGTCCCTGGTGAGCCCGGTGATGCCTATCCGCTCTATTTAGAGCTCGGAGGGCTTCACCTTGAGATGAGCGGTCCGCTCTCACCTGAGACGGATGAGTATGAGGTGTTCGCGAGGGTAGGGGCGCGCCTCAACGTAGATGGGGGCGCCTTCACGATTGAGCTTGAGGAGGAGCCAGCGATCACCGCGACTGTTAAGGTCCTCCGAAACAGACGGCCTGTGCTCGCTGAGGAGCTCTTAGCTCGTGTGATCTCAAGCTCCGTTTGGCCTACCCTCAGCGCGGGCATCACGAGCCAGCTTCGGATTGGACTTGAGGAGGCGCCGCTTGACTTGAGGCCCTTTGCTCAGCTTGGGCTTGAGCTTCAGTCCGCACGAATGGTGCCACTCTTTGACGCTGATACGGTCATCCGCGGTGGCTGGATGAGCCTTAAAGGGATGATCGAAGCACGCTTTGAGCGCTGAGTGAGATGTGATATGACAGAGGAGCTTAAGCTGTGAAGCGCTCGAGGGGCGCTCACGTCACACCCTCTCCTCCTGATCCCTTGGGATGATCCATGTTTAAGAGGCTATCATCGCTCATTAGACGTATCTTTACAGCTCTCGCTGTAGAGGAGGCGCCCGCTGAGCAGGTCTCGTCTACTCCTAAACCTCAGCCCTCTTCATCGCCCTCTTCATCTACGCACACCAACGTGCGACTCGACGCGCTCGATGAGCCACCGAGCCCAGAGGAGATCAGCCTAGAGGAGCACTTCTTAAACCTTGAGAACACTGAGCTCCTCCTCCAGCAAGCCCTGAATGACCCGCTCCAGTTCCTTAAGGACTATAAAGATGATGAGTTCTTTGCCTTAGGTGAAGATGACCCAAGGGTCCTAACCGCGCCTCTCCCAGAGGTGAAATACGAGCGGAGCTCAGGCGTGATCCCGTCCCGCCCGATGCTGACGGGCCGAGCTCAATCTGAGGCGAGCGTCCCCCCCGTAGCCCTCGCTCCAGACCCCCCTCCAGCCTCCGCTCCTCGTGAGGCTCGGCCGACGCGTGACCCTCAGCCGACGCTCGCGCCCCGCGCACCCTTGCCTAAGATCAAGGTGCCTAAGAGTAAAAAAAGCAAAAAATCCAAAAAGAAAGGCCCCCGCGTCAAGTATGTAAAGCGCTCCGGAGACTCCTATGTGGAGCGTGGTGAGGCGCAACGCGAAGAGGCTGAAAACCCGCTCGAGTATGCTTACTTGCTCCCTTATGACATGGTCAGAGAGCGGTCACGTGCGCCCTCTCGCTACGATCACCTCAGCCAGCATCACAGCTTCGCGGCCTCTGAGCGCGCGGCCGCGATGCGGACTGTGATCGACAGCCTCGATGAGCTGATCTTGATTCATGATGAGTCGATCAAGCGCAGAGAGGCCTTCTTTGAGTCGATCCAAGAGCTACTCGATAGTAAACAGCTACATTACACAGAGGCTGACGCGTGGTGGTATCATTACAACCGAGCGACCTCTTACCTCGAAGAGCAACGGGTGCTCAAGAACGCTCGGATTAACCACGGCGAGCTTCGGGCTCGAAGCACAAAGCGCGCCCCTGAGCGCTCACGGAGCACGCGCCGTGAGCTGAGCAGGCTCCAGGCTAGCTTAGAGATGGCGCAGGTGAACGCGCCTAAAGACGCTCAGCCCTCCGCCCCACCCACGGCCACGCCACCACCCGCCTCTACTAGAGCTGAGAGGCGCGCGCCTGCCGCGACGCAGGCGCCCGCGCCTGTGCCAAGCTCCACTCAGCCTAAGACGGCCACGCCTCAGACCATCCCTGCACAAGCGAAGCGCCATAAGAAGAAGGGGAGCGGTCGCCTCTTTAGCAGTAAGCTCCCACACCACGACCTCTCGATCACCGACCCATCCACGATCTCACGCGACCCGAGCTCTCTGAGCATCTCGGAGCTCGAGATGACGATGAGGCCCTCCTCGCTCCCCCCACCAAGCGACGAGGAGCGCTGAGCCCCTTACTCACAGGCTGACTCACAGGCTGACTCACAGGCTGACTCACAGGCTGACTCACAGGCTGACTCACAGAGTTACTCAATGTGTAAGAGTACGCTCAGCCAAAACTTTTGTACGAGGTCACGGGACCCAAAGCTCAACGAGAGGTCGCTCAGGTCCTCTCCGTCTACGCGAAGCTCACGCTTGAGCTCAGCGGGGAGAGAGAGCGGCTCAAGCGCGAGGAGCCACCCCTCATAAGAGAGCCTGAGCGAGAGCCATGAGGTGAGCGGTTGCTCATAGTGAAGCCCCCATGAGCCCGCGAGGGTGAGGAGTGAGCCTTGATCAAGGCGCTCACCCTCAAGGGGGGTCTGGAGCTCATACGAGCCCCCACCCAGGCTCCCCCCCAGCGCGATGGTGAGCGGGTCGAGGTGCAAGGTCATGTTGACCCCAACGTCAAGTGACTGGCTCGGCGTCCATAGGAGCTGATCAGAGATCGCGTAATAGATAGAGTAGGAGTTGTCTTCACCCGCGTTCACTGTCTCTTGTAAATAGATGTGACGTGGTAAGGCTCGCTCATGCCACCCTACCTTAAGGGTGACAGAGGTCTGGGGGAGCTCGCCCAAGCTCCACCAGAGCTCATAGTCATCTAGGGCCATCTCAAAGCGTTGGCGTTCAATCTCAGCGCCACCGTGCTCTGTTAAGGAGACGTGACCCTCTGCGAAGCGCACACGCCGATAGTGTAATGAGAGCGGGTCGAGCTCAGGGAGCAAGCGCGGGAGAGAAAAGGCGAGGTCGAGGAGGCTCCCCTCTTCGCCCATGAAGCTGAGCCCTGACCGGCTCTCATAGGCTACAGACGCGTCGATGAGGCGCGTGAAAAGTCTAAGGTCGCCACGATATAAGATGGTTGGGCTGACCTGATACTTGGGGCTGGCTTCTGCCAGGCTCCAGTCATCATCAAATGACCTCATCTGAGGAGCGCTGAAGCTCCAGAGCGTGGTGGACGCCTCGAGCTCAAGGCCATCGAACCAGCTGTCACGATGGGGAGGAGTAGGGTTGACGTCGGTCATGTTTGGCTTAGAGCTCAGCGCTGAGTGTGAGGGCGAGGCGTCTGTCGAGGGGAGGGCAGCGCCGTTGGGGGACACGTAGACTGTAGAGCGAGGAGGACGCGAGCGACCTCGTAACGCCGAGCGTCGCCCCCGATTATAGCGTCGAGAGGGGCGCGTTCGCCCTTGAATCGCTGAGGCGCTCTTTTGGTATCTGCGACGCGCTCCGCCTGTGTCTCCATCTCTACGCCACAGGGACTTGACCCCTGTCTTCCCGCTCCCCTGTGCGCGTCTCCCTTTACGTCTAGGTGTCTTATCTTTCTTTGACTTGGTTGTGCGGCGTGGTGAGCGCCTCCGATGAGCGTGTTTTGAGCTTGAGCTACGCTTGACTCTGTATTTGCGCTTAGAGCGGGATTTAGGCTTGCTCTTGCGCTTGCTCTTGCTCTTGCTCTTGCGCTTGCTCTTGGACTTCGCAAACAGCTCACCTGAGCCTAACGAGCCTAATGAGCTCAACGAGCCCTGAGGTTGGAGGAGTCCGCCAAACAGCACCGCGAACATCACGGCGTATGTGCGGATATACCTTGAGAGCATACCACCCTCACCAGGGCGCTTGAAGGAGGGTTAAGAGGCTCGAGTCAATCAGCTCAAGCCCACGTGACACGCTCAGTAGCCCGAGCTCGATATAGAGATCAGAGGAGACAAACACAGCGCAGGTGAGCGTCAAGATTAGCGGAGTGAGGCGCGCCTTGAGCGCGCCAGAGAGCGCGTTCGCTGGTGCGACTAACGCGATGATGTACGGGCTAAACAAAACGGGCGCGCTGTGTATCGTGAGTGGCTCGCTCTGGAGCTGATCGATCAACGCGACCACGAGCACAGCGCTCCCTAAGGAGGAGGGGAACAAGCAGGCAACACGAAGCTTTAGAGGTTTAGCGTTCGACATGCGCCTCGCGATGAGGTCCGCGATGAGCACAAATGACGCGATCGGTAACCAGCGCGTGACGACCTCAGGGAGGGCCTGCCACGCGTGACCCAGTGACCGCTCAAGGGTTTGGCTGACGACCCCTGTAGGCTCAAGCGCGCTCAACCCAACGCTCACTAAGGTTGCTGGGATCGTAGTGATCGGGTAGAGCGCACAGGCGAGACAGACGATGGGCCAGAGGCCTCCGAGCCCGAGGAGCGCGCTGAAGCTAGGCTCGCTCAGCCAGAGCCCTGGATGTAAGAGGAGCGTCAAAATAACGGCGAGCAGCCTGCTACGCCCTTGTTTTAGCGTCTTCCAAGGGGCGCGCTTTAGCGAGGGGCTTTTCACCTTCGGTGGTTTATTGGGACGCTCAACGGTCACCTGCGGAGCGGTCATAGGCTGTAGTTTAAAAGAATCAAAGAGCTGAGCGCTGATGAGCAGGGCGCGCTCATCTACACGAGACTGGATGCGAACAAGTCGCTCTAGGCGACGCTCTGCGCGCGACCTAAGCTCCTTAAGCGTGTGGTGGCCTGACGTGTGGCTCTCCTCAATCGCCGTGATGTCAAGGAGCGTAGCGTGGACCTCATGTTGTACGTGCGCTAAGCAACGAGCGCGCAGGTGACTCAAGCTCGCTAAGTGCACCTTAATCGGGTTAACTTTACCTCTGAGGTCACCGCCTTCACTAAGCTGTTGGAGCTCGATCAGGCTGTCTGTCAAGGTCGACTCAGAGGGCTCATCCGCTCCATAGAGCGCCTCATAGGTGTGTGAAAAGACCCCCTGAGGTGCCTCTGAGCTTGGGGTGAGCAAGGCCGGGAGCGGGCCACCTATCTCGTCTCCTAAGCGGGCGTCTATGAGCCCACCCCCGCGCTGTGGCTCTAAGATCAGCAGGGCGGGCGTCTCGATGAGCCGATCAAGGCGCTCAAGTTGTGCGACTAAGGCGCTCGTCTCATGCGCGCTAGAGCTCGACGCGACGCGCGACAGCTCAGCGTGGCTCATCTCACGGGTCGCGTCTGGATCTAGTAGGGTCGTGTCTTCGCTCATGTTCGCCTCTCGTCTCTGGTAACGTAGCGCTACTGAGGGCGCCTTGTCATCCCCAGAGCCACACCCAAGGGAGTAAAGAGCTCGCGGGAGCGAGGAGCGAGATGAGCCAAGCGACGCCGACCCTGACCTGGATTGTGAGCGCGCTTTGAGTGGAGCCTGTGTACATTAACAGCTGCTCTCCTGGTTCGATCACGCGGAGGGTCTTAAGCGCTGAACATGGCGTCCCATGCGCGTTGAGGGTCGTGACATACTCACAGTTTGGTGCCCCGAAGTAGTGAGGAGGGTAGATTAAGAACCGCCCCTTAGTGCGAGGCATGCTCTCGCTATGACACCAATAAAAATTAGCGAGAATGGAGGCGTTTGAGCGCTGGTCTTCTCCTCCCCCTTGGAAGACCTCTACTCCTTTATGCCTATGTAACGTCCTGCGATTCATGCGCACGGCGCTTGGGAGGTGAGCGCGCGCCTCAGCTCGCGCGACCCCGAGGTCACTCTCCCACAAGAACAGGCGCTGAGCAGGAAGCTCTTGGGTCGCGAAGAGCCCAAGCTGTTCACGGCCCTCAATGGGAGGGAGCTGAGGGAGCGTGGCCGCCTCGAGGTGTGCGCTGAGCTTGAGTGAGGGCTCAAGGGCGAGCTGAGCGTGGAGGTGTGAGGCCTGAAGACCTTCGAGCGCCTCGCGAATAAGGGCTGTGTCTAGCGGGGCGACTACACCTGTATAGAGCTCATCATACTCGACGAGCTCGGGGGTCAGCTCCTCCTCTGCATAGAGCCTCACCATGGGTCCAACCTCGCGCATGAGCTCTGCGATCCCCGCGCTGGTAAGCGCGTAGCGTCGCCCTCGTCGAGCCCGTGTACAGAGGCGCGCTTGATCGAGCATCACCGCGGCACCGAGCGTGAGGATTAAGCCCACAGCGGAGCGCGTCATGAGCCCTGTCACTGGGCGACCAAGGAGGGCCGTGATCACTACAAGTACAGCGCTGACCCCATACCAAAGGGCGACATGTAGCGCGCGACGTTGGGCTCTAGAGGACATCATACAATACACCAGACCGTGGGCTCATCAGGTGGACACCGATTTACGCTGATCTACAAATCTTCACAAGACAGGTAGCGACCATCTTGCTACTTCCTGAGTCCATTGGGTGAAGATGATTAGTTACTAACAAGTCAGTAACAAAAAGGGAGTCCATGTCTCGACCTCAAACCGTCAGCACAGAGGAGATCATCTGCGTCGCGCGCGCTCACTTTGTGGAGCGAGGGTATCGCGCGACCTTAAGCGTGATCGCACAAGACCTAGGGGTGAGCCACTCAGCGCTCCTGCAACGCTTTGGCTCCAAACGTGCGCTGTTCATTGAGTCGATGCGACCCCCTGAAGACCTCAATTGGGGTGAGGCGTTCTTGGTCGGCCCACCGATCGATCACGCGGAGGCCTTAGCCCAGCTCGATCAGGTCTGCGTGCTCCTGATCCGCTCATTAAGTGAGCTGATGCCACAGCTCCGTGCGCTTCAGTCCTCTGGGATGGAGCTCACAGAGGTGCTCAACGGTCACCCCCCACTCCCGATCACGGCCTGTAAACGGCTCACAGAGTGGATCGAGAGAGGGGTCAAGCGAGGGGTCTTCAGCTGTGATGAGCCCGCTGCGGTCGCCTCGACGCTCGTCGGCGCGATGTTCTTTCGTTCACGGCTCAAGGATCTCTTGGCGCTTGAGGGTGTCAACCTGCTGAGCTCCGGTGAGGACCTTGAGACCTCTCTGATTGGGTCTCATCTAGGGGTCCTACGCGTCATCACCCAGTCCCTTTTTACGTCAAATGACCTCCAACGCGATCACCTCGCGACCTTTAAGGAAAGATCATGAGCGCCCAACAACGCCCTCTGAGCAGGGCTCAACGGTCGATTTCTCGGAGCCTCGCGCTGCTCACAAACTGCCTCATGTTGAGCGCATGTAGCCGAGCGCATGTCAATCAAACGCTCAGCCCACCGGAGCGCTTTGAGGAGCTCTCAGCGGTCGGTAAGGGGTCGAGACAGACTGGAGGGGTGAGGGTAGATGACCCTTGGTGGCGAGGTTTCTCTGATCCACAGCTCGATGGGCTTGTAGAGCGGATGTTCAGTGGTAGCCTACAGCTCGCCCAAGCGGTAGAGCGGGTGAGCCAGCTCCGGTCCTTAGCGACTCAGGCGGGTAGTCAGCGCTGGCCAAGCCTTAATCTAGAGCTCGGCTGGAGCCGTACGAAGCAGCTCAACCCCTTCTCTCGGCTCGCGTCGAGCGCCCCCAGCCCCCAGATGGAAGCAGACCCGATGAGCGCTGGGGCGCCCGGTGGCGCTACGAGCGGGGGGATGCCTAGCTCCTTTACCCAAGACCGCTTCAGCGCGTCGCTGGCGGTGAGCTATGAGGTAGACGTCTGGGGGCGGATCGGCTCGCTCACAGAGGCCGCGGAGCTCGACGCTCTCGCCAGCGAGGCGGACCTGCGATCGATGGCGATCACCCTGAGCGCGAGCGCGGTAGACCTCTACTTCCAGCTCATTGAGGCGGGCGCTCGGCTCCGCACTCTCGAGGGTCAGCTCCGAGATGATGAGGACGCCTTACAGATCGTGCTGACACGCTTTACCCAAGGGCTAGCGCCACAGATCGAGGTCCTCCAACAGACACAACAGCGTGACCGTACTAGGGCTCAGCTCCCCTCAGCTCGAGCGCTGATCTCGACGTTAAAGAGGCGACTAGCGGCGATAGGAGGTGAGCGACGCCTCAATCATCTTACGCTCCCTCATACGCTCCCTGAGCTCCCCGCGTTCCCAGAGCTGGGCCTCCCCGCAGATGTGCTGGAGCGCAGACCTGATATCCAGGCGGCTAGGGCCCGCCTCAGCGCGGCGGACGCTCGTGTGAGCGCCTCCGTCTCTGCGCGCCTCCCTGGGCTCAGGTTGGGAGCGAGTGGAGGGTATCAGTCCTTTGAGGTGAGCGAGCTGTTCGATGACGTGATCTGGAGCGTGACGAGCGGGCTCGTCACCCCGCTCTTTCAAGGGGGGAGGCTGAGCGCTGAGCAGAAGCGGACTGAGGCTGTGCTCCGTGAGCGCCTCCTGTCTCTGAAGGAGCGCTACCTGACCGCCTATCATGAGGTTGAAGACGCGATCAGCGCAGAGCGGAGCGCCTCAGAGCAGCTCGAGTGGACCTTAGAGCAACGGCGCTCGGCAGAGGCCCTGTTTGAGAGCGCTCAACGACGGTATCTAGAGGGGGTAGGGGACCTCCTCACGACCCTCGCGGCCCGCCAAGGGCTCTACGCGAGCCAGCTCGCGAGCTTATCGGCTCAGCGCGGTCTTTTATCGGCTCGTGTACAGCTACATCGAGCGCTTGGAGGGGGGTGGGTAGATCAGCTCGTGGGCGCGCCACACAGCGCTCAAGCGACTCACGCCACCTTATCGAGCTCGACGAGCAGCCCTACTCATTCAAACGCTGGGAGAAGTGGAGAAGAAAATGGTCATTAAGAATATCCTCCTTACAATATTAGTCGTCTTGGGCTCAGCCTTCGCCGTGAAGTCGATCATGCAGAAGAAGCCTCAAGCGCTCGTGAAGAAGCCCTTTGATCCAGGGGTGTTAGTGGATCACGCGAGCTATACACCGACAGATCAAGAGGCGAGGGTGACCGGTCAAGGCGTCGTAGAGCCCGCCGAGCGTATGAGCCTCATCGCGCAGGTGAGCGGGGTCGTCTCACGCGTACACAGCTCGCTGTCCGCTGGGGGGAAGGTCTCCAAGGGGACGAAGCTCGTCCAGATTGACCCTACTGACTATTCGCTCGCGATCAGCGAGGCGAAGGCCCGTGTAAAGATCGCAGAGCAGGAGGTCGCGCTCGAGGCAGGTCGCAAGCGCGCCGCCCAAAAAGAGTGGGAGCTGATGAGCGCGCGAGGGGGCGCAGGTGAGGTGAGCCAAGAGGCGAGGCGACGAGCCTTGAGAGAGCCCCAAGCTGAGATCGCCAAGAGCAACTTAAAGATCGCGAAGAACGCCCTCCGGCGAGCGATGGTCGGCTACGGTCGAACCGCGCTCAAGGCGCCCTTTAACGCGGTGGTTTTAAGTGAGTCCGTGGATCAAGGTCAGCTCGTGGGTCCGGGCGCCCCTGTGGCGACCCTCGCGGGCACAGACGCTTTCTGGATCACGGCCTCTGTGCCTACCAGCGAGCTCGGTTGGGTCGACTTCCCGAGGGAGGTGAAGCGGAAGGGCAAGCGACGCGCGAAGCTCTTGGGCTCCAGGGCGGTGGTCCGCTACGACGTAGGCGCCTACGTGATTGAGCGCGAGGGGCGAGTCCTTCGTCAGCTGACCCAGGTAGAGACGACCGGACGAATGGCGCGCGTCATCATTGAGGTCCAAGACCCGCTCGGGCTCAAGAGCGACGCGCAGCCCTTATTGCTTGGCGCGCAAGTGGAGGTAGAGATCATTGGACGAGTGATGCAGGACGTCATTGAGCTACCCCGCTCGGTGCTCCGTGATGGGGACAAGCTGTGGTTATTCTCCCCTAGCCCTGAGGTGGCGCGAGGTGAACAGCGCGCCTTACCGAGCGAAGCGACCCCTCAAGTCGCTCAACGGCTCGGGAGCCTAGAGGTCCGTGAGATCAAGGTGC
>Ga0181593_10006086_pt1 | contig 10870 bp, 10 predicted proteins | sample 071ome_19_FD_133756 | JGI IMG/M metagenome (GOLD analysis project Ga0181593, IMG submission 133756) | Coastal salt marsh microbial communities from the Groves Creek Marsh, Skidaway Island, Georgia - 071413AT metaG (megahit assembly) | ecosystem: Environmental > Aquatic > Marine > Intertidal...
TGCGCTTCACCGTGCCCGGCGGCTTCACCGAAGGCACCCAGTTCTTCAACTACATGCGCGATACCTTCGACTATTTCTACGAAGAAGGGGCCGAGCATCCCCGCATGATGTCGGTCGGTCTTCATCCGCGCGTTATCGGTCGACCCGGCCGTGCGCGCGCCCTGCAGAAGTTCCTGGAGCACGTTCGGCAACACAAAGACGTTTGGGTCTGCACCCGCGAGGACATCGCCCGCCACTGGCGCGAGAAATTCCCTTTCGAGGGAGGCGCCACCTAGCCGTTAAGAAGCGCCGGCCACGTCGAGCGTAAACGCCCGGACCGGTTGGGCGCGGCCCTTTACGATGATGTCGCCGATGGGGTTGAAGGCAAACTCGTCGCCGGCCAGTCGTGCGGTTTCCTCCGACACCATGATCAAGGAGCCGTAGTTCTTGTTGAGCTGCTCGAGGCGCGCGGCGAGGTTCACCGCGTCGCCCAGGATCGTGTAGCCGAGCCGGTCCGAGCCGCCGACCGCGCCGGCCACGACATCGCCGGTGTTGATCCCGATTCGGGTACGCATCGTCAAACCCGCGCCGAATGTCCGCCCCGCCAAGGCGCGTTCGATCCCGCGCGCCGCGCGTACCGCATTGGCTGCGTGGTCCGGGTCGGGTTCGGGCACGTTGAACACCGCGAGCAACGAATCGCCGGTGAAATTGGTAATGACCCCGCCGTATCGGCTCACCGGTTCCATCACCACCTCGAAGTATTCGTTGAGCAAGTCGATGGTCTCGGTCGGCGCCATCGGCTCGGTCAATGTGGTGAAGGCTTCGATGTCGGTGAACAGGACCGTCGCGACGGACACTTCGCCGCCCAATCGCTCGGGATACTCCAAAATGGTTTTGGCTACCGTCGGGTTCACAAACCTGCCGAACGTCTCACGCACCAGTTCGCGTTCGCGCAAACCGTCGATCATGTCGTTATAGGCTTCTGCAAGCTTGCCCAGTTCGTCGTCGGTCTGGACCGGGGTTTTCGCGGTCAAATCGCCTTTCTCAAGCGCGCCGACCGCGGCGGTCATCTTGCCGATCGGGTTCTGAATGGTGCGCGCGATCACCGGGAACGTGACGACGAAGATCATCAGCGTGACGAATAGGTCGCTCCCCAAAATCAAATAGGGTTCGATTCCTAGGGTTGCGGCCAACGTTTCAAGGCCGAGCGAATCGATGAACATCACGACGCCCGGCAGCAAGGCCGAGACGCTGAACGCGACCGCGAGCCGCGCCAAGACATGGCCTTGTCGCGCCGGCACCACGATCCCGCGGGTTTCGAACAGCGCCAAGCGCAAATTGGCGGTGAAGTTCATCGCCAGGAAATAGACGAAGTACGGCATCAGGACGCACCAGATCGCCACCCGCGTCAGAATGGTTGCAATAGGTATCAACGCGAAGTCGTCGGGGAAGAACACCATTGGAATGGCGATCACGTTGATCGTCATCGTCGGGACGGCCAACGCGAAGACGAACCACGATGCGCGAACCGGCAGGTCTTGGATGCGTCCAATCGCTTTATCAAGCGAACCCGATCCCTCGATAAAATCGGCGATCGGACGATAGATGATGCCGGCGCCCACAAGGTTCACGCCCAGGAACATGATCGCCTGCAACGGTACGTTGCTCAGCACGATGAGCCAGCGCTGGGTGACCAACCCGAAAAACACATGAAACGCCACGTCCATCGCGAGCAAAAGCAGCATGGTGCGCAAATAGCGCCCGCGAAACGCCGTAAGGTCACCGCCCCCAGGGGCGGTTTCCCGCTCTCCTACCAGGGCACGTCCTCGCCGTTCCAGGCGATGAACCGGCCGCTATCGGCGGGGGTCAGGTTCTTTACCACCTCGACCATTCCGCCCACGCTTTCGTCGATCGTCAGCGCCGCCGAAGGTCCGCCCATATCGGTTTGCGTCCAGCCCGGGTGCAACGACATCACGGTGATGCCGCGATCCTTCAGGTCTGCGGCGAGGCTGCGCATCACCATGTTCAAAGCCGTCTTGGAGGTGGCGTAGTGGTACCACCGACCGGTTTGATTGCTGCCGATGCTGCCGACGATGCTCGACATCATCAGCATTTGTTTGCGTTCGCTCGCCGCGACGTTGTCGACGAAGATCTCGCACATGCGCATCGGCGCCATGGTGTTGACGCGGATTACCTCCATCCATTCGTCTTCGTCCAGCGTGTCGAACATTTGGTTGGTGTGGTCGAGCGACAGCGTGCGTTGGATGGTCTCCATGATGCCGGCATTGTTGAACAGCACGTCGATGGGCTCTTTGCCCAGCGTCTTCTTCAATGCGTCGATCTGCGCGAAATCGGCGACATCCAGCGCGTGGATCGTCACATCGTGCGTATCGGCCGAGGCTTGGAGATCGGTCGCTTTGGCGGGGTTTCTGCAACAGGCGTGAATACGCCACCCCTCGGGCGCGAGCCGCCGCACGAAGTCCAATCCAAGTCCGCGATTAGCGCCGGTGATCAACATGCTGGTCATGGCGTCACCACGGTAACGTCTCGCCGGTCCAATTGAAGAACTTGCCGCTCGCGTTCGCGTTGGCATTCTCGATCGCCTTCTTGATACCGGCGGCGCTGTCCTCGGGCGAAACCGCGGCGCTCGGGCCGCCCATGTCGGTCCGCACCCAGCCCGGATGAATGCTGAAGACGATGATGTTATCGGACGCGAGGTCACCCGACAGCGCTTTGGTCACCATGTTGAGGGCGGCTTTGGTCGAGCGATAGGGCACATGGTCGCCGCTGGTATCCTCGATCGAGCCCATGATGCTGGAAACGTTGGTGACGGTCTTGAGGTCCGATCGTCGCAGATGATCGTGAAACGCTTCGATCATCTTGAACGGCGCCAACGTATTCACCGCGAACAAATCCGCCCATCAGTCATAGTCCATGCTGCCGAACGTGATTCGAGGTCGTGGGCTTTGGCCTGCGTTGTTCAGCAGTACATCGATGGGGTCGGAAATTGCCGTCGCGAGACGGTCGACGGAAGCCATATCGGTCACATCAAGGGCGTGGACGGTCACGCCGTCAATGGCGGCTAACTCGGTTGCCGCCTCGGGTTTACGGCAATAGCCCAGCACGGTCCAACCGTCGGCGGCGAATTGCCGTGCGCATTCCAAACCGATCCCGCGGTTGGCGCCGGTGATCAATATGGTCGGCATATCCGCCTCGACGTCACCACGGGTACTCGTCCCCCGTATAGAAGTAATACCGGCCCGTATCGGCGACAGTGCGCGCCGCCAGCACGTTGCGCACCGCGCCGATGCTTTCTTCGGGCATCAGTTGTGCGGTCGGGCCGCCCATGTCGGTTTGAACGTGTCCCGGGCCCATGGCGACGACCGTGATGCCGCGCTCCTTCAGATCGGCCGCCAGCTTACTTACCAACATGTTGAGACCGGCTTTGCTCGAGCGGTACATGTAAAGCTTGCCTGCCGGATTGCGAGCGCCGTCGCGATTGTCGGCGAGGCTACCCAGGCCGGACGTCATCATGGCGATCAACCGGCGCGCGCTTTTTTCCACATGCGGCGCAAAGGCGTGAGAGACCCAGGCCGGCCCGAACAGGTTGGTGCGGAGTATGCGATCCCATTTGTCGTAGTCGATGGCGCCGAACCCTTCGTCCCAGCCTTCCATCTGCCCGGCATTGTTGATCAAGATATCGATGGGTTCGTCGATGGTAGAGGCCAGCGCCTGCACACCCGCGCGATCCGCCACATCGATTGCATGCAGCGTGGTTTTGCCGTTGGACGCGTCGGCGATTTCGTTCAGCGCGGTGGCTTGATCGGGCGCGCGGCAGCCGGCCAGCACCCGCCAGCCGTCGGCGCTGTATTGGCGCACGAACTCCAACCCTAGGCCACGATTGGCGCCGGTGACGAAAACGCTCGGCAACGCTCACTCCCCTGTCATTGGCGTGGCGCGCCGGCCTCGATACGATGACCGCGCGCGCAAGCAACGATAGGGCAACAGTATGAAACTCGACGGCAGCTGTCACTGCGGCAAGGTCCGCTTTTCGGTGGAGTCCCATGGACCCGTGCCCTACATGCGGTGCTATTGCTCGGTCTGTCGCAAGACCGCGGGCTCGGGCGGCTATGGCATCAACTTGTCGGGCCAGTTCGATACCTTACGGATTCACGGCGGCGAACACGCCAAGTCGTACCAAGTCGAAAAGCGACTCACCGAACGCGGTGCGGGCGCGCCGGAGGGCGAGCCGAGCTCCGCGTTGCGCGCCTATTGCGTGGCCTGCGGCACCGCCCTTTGGGTCTACAGCCCGGAATGGCCGGAACTGGTGCATCCCTTTGCCGGGGTCATCGATACGCCGCTGCCGACGCCGCCCGAAACGGTGCACATCATGCTGGATTACAAGGCGCCCTGGGTCGAAGTGCCGTCTGGCGTGGGCCATACCCATTTTCCCGGTTACCCCGACGAATCGCTGGAAGAGTGGCACCGCCGGCACGGCCTGTGGGAGGGCGGCGAATGAGCGCCTACCTGATTGCCGAAATCGAGGTCCAGAACGCCGAGGCTTATGCCGAATACACCGCGCAGACCCCAGGGTTGGTCGCGCGCCACGGCGGCAAATTCATTATCCGGGGCGGCGCCACCAAGGCGCTTGAGGGCGAATGGGCCGGCCGCCTTGCCGTGATGGAATTCCCGGACATGGACGCCCTTGAATCCTTCTGGAACGATCCCGACTATCGAAGGATCGTCGGCATTCGGCATAAACATTCGACCGGTCGGGTGGTCGGCGTCGAGGGCGTTCCACCCGGCGCATAAAGGAGACTGATTCGTCATGGCGTTGACCGAAAAAACCTGCGTGCCGTGCCGCGGCGGCATTCCCCCGCTCACCGAAAACGAAGCGCATGTTTTCGCGCGCGAAGTCCCCGAATGGACCCTCACGCATAGCGCGACCCGAATCGAACGCGCCTTCCGGTTCGGCGACTTTGTCGCGGCGTTGGATTTCGTCAACAAGGTGGGCGCGCTCGCGGAAGAAGAGGGGCATCACCCCGACATCGCGTTCGGTTGGGGCTATGCCACCGTCGAGCTGTACACCCACAAGATCAAGGGCCTGCACGAAAACGATTTCATCATGGCGGCCAAGATCGATGCGATCGCCGCGGCGGCTTAGCGCGTTAGCTGCTCTTCGATAAACGCATCGACGCGTGCCCACCACGGGTCGCGGAAGTCGTCCCGTTCCATCCACACCTCGTGCTTGGCATCTGGAATGGGAAACAGTTCGCAAGCTTGCATCAACGGACAGGCTCGGTCGTGCGCCTCGGGCAGCACGATTTGATCGTTGCGCGGCGAGGCGATCAGCACCGGCGTCTCGATCGCGCTTAGATAGCTTTCTTCGTTCAGTTCGGCGATCTCGCGAAAGGCGTTGCGGATCCACCCATAGGTCGCACTACCCAATCTCAGGTTCGGGTTCAGCCGCATGTATTCCTGGCCCACCCGATAGCGCGCGGGGTCTTGCGATACCGAACTGTCTTCGACCGCAAAATCCGGATCGTACGCCCACGGGGTGCCGCCGATGATATACGCCTCGGCATTGACGATGTTGCCGCCCCAGGCCAGCGGCTTGGCTACCCACTTGGGAATCCCGCCGGTGTTGATGCGCAGCATCGGCGCCGTCATCACCGCGAAATCGAACGTGCCTACATGGTTGCGCAGGTGGCGCAGCGCGATGTGCCCGCCCATCGAATGGGCGACCACGAAGGTCGGAACGCCGTCGCGGCGCTCGACGATCTCGGTTGCGAATTGCTGCAGGTCGTCGGCGTCCCGATCGTAACCCTGGTACCAGGTCTTTTCGGGATCGGGCAGGTAGTGGTCCGATCCCCCCTGGCCACGCCAATCCATCTGCCACACGTCGAAGCCGCGTTCGTGCAGGTCGCGCACCACCTCGAAGTATTTTTCGCCGAATTCGCGGAAGCCCGTCACCACCACCGCCACGGCGCGCGGGTTGTCGGCCCGCAAATAGCCGAACCGGATGGCCGCGCCTTCGGCGTTTGTGAATCGTCCCCATTGCCAGCCCTCGGGCTGTGTGAATCGCTCGGGGATTCCGTCTTGGGCACTCGCGACCGGGCCAAGAACGACCGCGACGACGACAAAAGCCAAGACCAAGACTTGCTGAAGCGTCCTCATCCCACGATCATCATGCGGTGTCGTCCCAATCACAAGCCTCGAATTTCGCGCAACATGACGCGCAGCTTCGCGCGGTCCTCGGGTGGCTCGCGGAAACGCCACCCACGGCGGACCCGGCGGTCGCCGATCGCGCGCGGCTCTTGCTGCTCGATACCTTGGGCTGTGCGCTTGCGGGCTTAGGGCGCGATGAAGTCGGCGCGTACGTCATGCGCCTCGCGTCAGGACAAGCCCCGCCCTGTCCCGGTTTCCCACCCGGGCTGTCGGCTAGTCATCTGGGCCAGGCGATGGCGCTCGCGGCGTGTTGGGACGAAGCCTGCGAGGGACTGGCCTCGGCGCATGGCCGCCCCGGGCTTCATGCCGTGCCGGCCGCCGTGGCCGTCGCCCTCGAGACCGACGCCCGTTTGGTCGATGCCCTGGATTCGCTGATCGTCGGGTACGAGGTCGGCGCGCGCCTTGGTGCGGCTTGGCGCATTCGCGCCGGCATGCATGTCGACGGGACCTGGGGCACGGTGGTCGCCGCCGCCGCGGCCGCCGCCGTGCTGCATGCCCGCGACCGAGACCACCTCGCGACGGCTGTGGAGGCGGCCGCCTGCCTCATCCCGGCTAGCCTGTATGCGCCGGCGCGCGAGGGCGTGACCACCCGCAATCTTTACGCGGCGCAAGCCGTGTCGCGTGGCATCGAAGCGGCACTGGCGTTGGCAGCAGGCGTCACCGCACCCCAACAGGCGCTCGGCGAGGCCGCGGCGCTTACCTTCGATCCGACAAAGGCCGTGGCGTTGACGCCGCCCGGTATTTGGCTCGTATTGCAGGGCTACTTCAAAGCGTTCGCCGCCGTGCGTCACGTCCACTATGGCGCCCAAGCCGCGCTGGATTGGCGCGCGGAATTCGGGACCGACACCGAAGCGATCACCGCGATCGGGTTGCAAACCTATCCCGAGGCGATGACATATTGCGGCAATCGCGCGCCCGCCACCGCGATCCAAGCGCAGTTCAGTCTGACTTACGGGCTTGCGCATGCCTTGGCGCGTGGCGGCCTTGGTCCGGAAGCTTATGACGCCGCCGCCCTGCGCGATCCCGAGATCAACCGCCTCGAATCGCTGATCGTTGTGGAAGAAACCGGCACGTTCGACACCGGTCGCGGGGCGACGTTGACCATTGTCAGGAGCGGACAAGAAACCAACCTGTCGGTCGACCGCGTCGAGGGCGACCCGGATCAACCGATGGGGCGCGATGCCCTGACGGCGAAGTTCCTGCAATTGGCCACCCCTCGGCTTGGTGCCGGGGCCGCGTCCGATTTGGCGCGCCGAATTCTGGATGCGCCCCTCAGCCGTCCGCTATCGCGCGTCCTTAGCGGCGACTAGCGGACGCCAACCTTGTCGGCCAGGAACTGATCGAGCGTCGCCAACAGCGGTTCGCGAATCGCGTCGGTCTCCATCCAAATATCGTGCTTGGCGTCGGCGTAGTGCGTCACGGCGCAGTCCGGCAAATAGCGCGCGGCGCGCGCATGTGCGCGATTGTCGACGATCACGTCCCGGCCGGCCGAGGCGATATGGATCGGCGTGCGGATTTCCCGCAAGACACGCGGGCGTTTCAACTTATCGATCGACCTGAAGGATTCGTGCAACCATCGCCAGGTGCCGCCGCCGATCCGCAAACTGGGCTCGAGCCGGTAGTAGAGTTGCGCCACGCGGTAACGTACCGCGTCCTGCGATAGTCGGCTTTCTTCGACCGCGTAGTGCTCGCGAAACCACCAGTCCTCGTGGCCTAACAGGTAGCGCTCGCCGAAACCCAAGGCGGTCATCAAACGCGCCACCTGAGCCACCACGGCGGGCGGCGCCTTTTCGGCGTGGATGGCCAGCATCGGAGCCGTCAGGAACGCCCCCGCCACGGCATCGGGCCGTTCGGACAAATAGCGCATCGCGATATGCGCGCCCATCGAATGGGCCAACAAAAACACCGGGCGGTCGTGGTTCACCTCGATGAATTGATCGATGAAGGCATGAAGGTCGCGTACGTCGCGTCCGTACCCTAGCGAATGCATCTTGTGGCTGTTGTCGAGGTAACGGTCCGAACCACCTTGACCGTTCCAATCGAGATGCCGGATGGCGATGCCACGATCGAGCAGGTCGGTGAACAACTCGAACCACTGTTCGGCGAAGCCGCCGAAGCCGGGCAGGGTAATCGCGGTGGCGCGCACGGTCGAACGCGGCCTCGGGTCGGCCCAACCGGTGCGCAGACGCTTGCCGTCGGCGTTGGTGAAATATCCCCAGCGCCAGTCCTCGTGCTGTAGGAAACGATCCTGCAGCGGCACCGGCAGGACGGATTGGTCGTACACGGCTTACTCGGCGGCCTCGGCGCGTTTGGCAACCGGTCCGAAGCCTCCACCGGTCGGGGTTTGGATGACAAAAACATCTTCGGCGTTCATCTCGACTTCCCAGCGCCCGGACTGACTTTCGTCGCGCGTGCCGTCGGCGCGCTCGACCCAGTTGCGTCCGCATTGGCCGGGCTCGCCGCCGGCCGCGCCGAACGGCGGCACCACGCGATGGCTGGCGAGAACGCCTGCGGTCATCGGCTCGAGGAAACGAATGCGCCGGATCGTGCCGTCGCCGCCGGTCCACTGGCCGGGGCCGCCCGAGCCGCGCCGGATGCGGTGGCTGTCCAGCATTACCGGGTAGCGCCATTCGAGAACCTCGGGGTCGGTCAGCCGGGTGTTGGTCATGTGCACCTGTACCGCGGCCGTACCGTCGAACCCCGGCCCCGCGCCGGAGCCGCCGGAGACGGTTTCGTAATATTGGTAACGGGCGTTGCCGAACGTGAAGTTGTTCATCGTTCCTTGCGCTGCGCCCATCACGCCCAGCGCGCCGATCAACGTATCGGTCAGGTTTTGCGAGGTCTCGACATTGCCCGCCACGACCGCTGCCGGATAACTGGAGTCCAGCATCGAGCCGTCGGGAATAATGATCTCGATCGGCTTCAGACAACCCTGGTTCAGCGGGATGTCGTCGTCGACCAACATGCGAAACACGTACAGCACCGCCGCCATGGTTACCGCGCGCGGCGCGTTGTAGTTGCCGGGGTGCTGCCCGGAGGTGCCGGTGAAGTCGATCTTTAGCGATCGCGCCTCATGGTTGACCGTGATCGCCACGCGCAACTCGAACCCATCGTCGAACGGATAGACGAAGCGCCCGTCGTGCAGCCGGTCGATGACGCGGCGCACGGATTCTTCGGCGTTGTCCTGCACATGGCCCATATAGGCCTGCACCACATCGAGCCCGAAGTGATCGACCATCCGCCGCAGTTCCTGGACGCCTTTTTCGCAAGCCGCGACCTGGGCCTTCAGGTCGGCCATGTTCTGGGCCGGGTTGCGCGCGGGGTAGGGGCCGGATTTCAGCAGATCGAGCATTTCGGCTTCGCGCAGGTGGCCGCCGTCCACCAGCGTGAAGTTGTCGATTAGAATGCCTTCTTGATCGATCGTCGTGGAATCGGGTGGCATCGATCCCGGCGAGATGCCGCCGATGTCGGCTTGGTGCCCGCGGCTCCCGGTAAAGAACAGCAAGGCGCCGGTGTCTTCGTCGAATACCGGCGTAATCACCGTTACGTCCGGCAAATGGGTGCCGCCGTTGTAGGGGGCGTTCAGCACGTAGACGTCGCCTCGCTTGATGGTATCGCCGCGCTCTCGGATCACTGTCTTAATACTCTCGCTCATCGAGCCGAGATGCACCGGCATGTGCGGCGCGTTGGCGACGAGGTTGCCGGTCGCATCGAACACGGCGCAGGAAAAGTCCAATCGCTCCTTGATGTTCACCGACGACGCGGTGTTCTGCAGCGTCGATCCCATCTGCTCCGCGATCGACATAAACAGGTTGTTGAAGATCTCAAGCATCACCGGGTCGACCGCCGTACCGATCGCATGCGCGCGTTCCTTGGCGACGACACGGGTCAGCAACAACTCGGCCCGGTCGTTCAACACCGCTTGCCAGCCCGGTTCGATCACGATGGTCGAATTGGGTTCGGTGATGATGGCCGGCCCCGGCACCGGCGTATCGGCGGGCACGTGCGCGCGCTCATAGATCGGGGTGTCGAGCGTGCCTTCGGTGGTGTGTACGGTCACGGTGCTGCCGGGCGCGGGAAGGGGGCCTGCCTCGGCCACCGCATCTTGCAAGAACGCCTTGCTGTCTTCGGCGCGGCCGCGCCCCTCGACGGCCACAGCTTCGACGATCAGCGGCTTGTCCGGCGCGGCAAAGCCAAAGCGCTGGCGATGGACCGTTTCGAACTGGGCGCGCATCCCGGCGGCATCGTCGAAATCGACGATCAGCGGCGTATCGCTGCCCTCGTAGCGCAAATGCACTTTGCGCAGCACATCGATGCGACGATCGGCAGCAATGGCCTGGCCGGCGAGTTCGGCCAAGGCTTCCTTTTCGAGTTCGGCGACGGTCGTGCCCAGAGCAGCGACTTGGTCGTCGTCGAGTACCGCCTCGACGGCGCGTTCGCGCATCGTCGTCGTATCCGCGAGGCCCATGCCGTAGGCCGACAGCAAACCTGCGAGCGGGTGAATGATCACCTTGGTCATGCCCAGGGCGTCGGCTACGAGGCAGGCATGCTGCGCACCGGCGCCGCCAAAACAGCACAACGTGTAATCGGTCACGTCATAGCCGCGTTGGATGGAGATCTTCTTGATCGCATTGGCCATGTTTTCGACCGCGATCGCGATGAA
>Ga0181593_10006087_pt1 | contig 10870 bp, 7 predicted proteins | sample 071ome_19_FD_133756 | JGI IMG/M metagenome (GOLD analysis project Ga0181593, IMG submission 133756) | Coastal salt marsh microbial communities from the Groves Creek Marsh, Skidaway Island, Georgia - 071413AT metaG (megahit assembly) | ecosystem: Environmental > Aquatic > Marine > Intertidal zone...
GACGTGAGGTGGTCGTGCTGCGGCGCCGGCGGGTTATGGGTGGGCGTGTTGTAGCCGATGAAAACCGCCTCGACGTCTTGCAGGCCCATCACCCGATAGGCCTCGGGCCAGCGCCGATCGTTGCAAATGCAGATGCCTAAGTTGCCGTCCATCGAACGCACCACCGGAAACCCCAGATCGCCGACCTCGAAATACCGCTTCTCGAGATGCTGAAACGCCCGATAGGGCTCGTGCTCGGCGTGTCCGGGGAGGTGGATCTTGCGGTACTTGAGGGCGATCTCGCCAGCCTTGTCGACGACCACGGCCGTATTGAAACGACGCAAACGCCCGTCCTGCTCGACCAATTCGGCGTAGCCGATATGAAACCCCATGCCCAGGCGCTTGGCTTCGTCGAACAACGGTTGGGTTACAGGACTGGGGAAGCTGCGCTCAAAGAAGGTGTCGATCTCGTCTTGGTCCTCGAAGAACCAGCGCGGAAAAAAGGTCGTCAGGGCAAGTTCCGGGTAGACGATGACATCGCAGCCGCGGCTGTGGCCCTCGCGCATCATTTCCAGCAGCCGCGCCACCACCGCCTCGCGCGACTCGGCCCGGGCAATCGGCCCAAGTTGGGCCGCCCCAAAGGTCAGCGCCCGCGACATTATTGGTTCGCCAATGCGATCATGGCTTCAGCCAAGACGCGTGCACCGGCCGCCAGGTCCGCAGGGTTTGCAGCTTCGATTTCATTGTGACTGATGCCTTTTTCGCACGGCACGAAGATCATGCCGGCCGGACAGATATCGTTCATGTATTTGGCGTCGTGCAAGGCGCCGGAAATCATGTCGCGGTGCGACAGGTCCAACGCCTTGGTGCAATCGCGAATGCGTCCGACGACATCGGCATCGAACTGAATCGGCGGCACGTTGTATGTCTCGCGCACCTTATACGGAAGCCCGCCCGCATTGCGTTTGCAGACCTCTTCGACCTTGTCGCCCAGTTCGGTCAGGAACACGCCATCGGGGTGACGGATATCGAGGGTGAAATAGACATGACCCGGCACGGTGTTGGGAGAACCCGGCGACACCTCGAAACAACCGACCGTGAACCGCAGGATGTCTTTGTCGTCCACCGTGAGGTCGTACATCTCCGCGATCATCGCGTGCGCCGCGCGAAAGGCATCGCGGCGCGCGGAGAACGGGGTCGTACCTGCGTGCGCTTCGGATCCCTCAACCTCAATGGCGAACCATCGCGTGCCCTGGATGCCGGTGACGACACCGATGGTCCGATCTTCCATCTCCAGGATCGGGCCTTGTTCGATGTGCGCTTCGATATAGGCGGCGAACTTGGTGCCCAAAGGGCGTTGGGCGGCATTCGGTGTCGCGGCTAGCGTGGCCGGCAAGAGGTCGCGCACCACCGCGCCGGAACGATCCTTGACCGACAACATCTCCTCAAGGTCCATCGCGCCCGTGTAAACGCCCGAACCCATCGTGGCGGGTTGGAACCGGCCACCCTCTTCGTTGGTCCAGGCCACAAACTCAATGGGCCGTTTGGTGGCAATCCCGCTGTCTTCGGCGGCCTCCAGTACCTCTAGCCCGGCGAGAACCCCATAGGCGCCGTCGAATTTGCCGCCGGTGGGCTGGCTGTCGATATGGCTGCCGGTGACGACGGGCGCCGCATCGGCATCCGTACCGGCACGCCGAAAGAACAGATTGCCGATCTCGTCGACCGCGCAGGTGAACCCACGGGCCTCCGCCCAGCCGGCCAGGAGCTTGCGGGCCTCGGCCTCTTCGGGCGTAAAAGCCTCGCGGTTGACCCCGCCTTTGGCCGTAGCCCCAATCTGGGCGAGATCCATGTGGCGCTGCCACAATCTTTCTTCGTTGACGGCCTTCGCGATTGTCACAAGACGCACTCCTAGTCACCGGCGCGGCGCGCCGAAATGGGTTCATTGGTTTGCTGGACGGGTCGCCCTTCCACCACCTATTATTCCCCGCTGGTGCGCGATGTCCAGCGGTTGCCCCAAGCGCGCCGGATCAGCAGCCCAACAAGAAAACACGATGCGCCGCCGATGGTGGCTGCAAGGGAGACGAGTTGCATGAAGCTTATAGGTGTCGATGTCGGTGGCACGTTCACCGACCTTGTGCTGACCGATACGTCGGCGAACCAGACGATCATCCACAAGGTGCCGACCACGCCGCACGACCCTTCTGAGGGTGTGATGACGGGTTTGATCGAGCTTTGCGAACGCAATGGGGTCGATCGCGCGTCAATCGACCATGTTCTTCATGGCACGACGATCGCGACGAACGCCGTGCTGGAACACGACGGCTCGGTGACGGGCATGGTTACCACGAAGGGGTATCGCGACATCATCCATATCGGGCGCCACCAACGCCCGGAACACTATTCGATCATGCAGGAAATCCCGTGGCAGGATCGACCCCTCATCAAGCGCCGCCATCGCAAAACGGTGACCGAGCGGATCGCGCCGCCCAAAGGCGAGGTGTTGGAGGCGTTGGACGAAGAAGAAGTCCGCGCGGCCGCACGAGCCCTCAAGGACGAGGGGGTCGAGTCGATCGCGGTGTGTTTCCTATTTTCGTATATCGACCCGAGCCACGAAGAACGCGCCAAGGCGATCATCCAAGAGGAATACCCCGACGCGTTCGTCACGACCTCGTCCGATATTTCACCGCAGTTCCGCGAATTCGAACGGTTTACCACGGCCGCAATGAATGCCTTTGTTGGACCCAAGGTGCGCAATTACGTAAAGAATCTCGAGGAGAGCATTACCGCGAGCGGCCTGAAGGCGGACCTGCACATCATGGGCTCGAACGGTGGCGTGGCCACCGCCTCGTTGGTTGCCGATCGTCCGGTGTTCACGCTGCTGTCGGGACCGGCCGCTGGGGTCCTTGGCGGCGCCTGGTGCGGCGAGCTATCCGAGCGCAAGCGACTGATCACCTTTGATGTCGGCGGCACCAGTGCCGATATCGGCATCGTGACAGATGGCCGGTTCGGCGAGGCCACCGCGCGCGACACCTCGATCGCCGGCTTCCCGCTCATGGTGCCGATGATCGATATCCACACCATCGGTGCCGGCGGCGGGAGTATTGCCTGGCAGGACGTCGGCGGTACGTTCCGCGTCGGACCACGCAGTGCCGGTTCGCAACCTGGTCCTGCCGCCTATGGCCGCGGCGGCACCTTGCCCACAGTGACTGATGCGAACGTGGTGCTGGGGCGACTGAGCAAAGACAACTTCTTGGGCGGCGAAATGTCGCTGGATGGGCCGGCGGCCGAGGCCGTCATTTCGGAATTCGCCAACCAAATTGGTCTGACACCCCACGAATGTGCCGAAGGCATCCTGACGATTATCAACGCCAGCATGGCGAACGCCGTGCGCTCGCGTACCGTGCAAAAAGGGATCGACCCGCGCGAGTATGCGCTTGTGGCCTTCGGTGGTGCCGGCCCGCTTCATGGCGCCGAAGTCGCTGCGGAACTTGATATCGCGGAGGTGATTATTCCGCCTTACCCCGGGATCACCTCCGCCGTCGGCTTGCTGACAACGGACCACAAATACGACGCCATCAAGACAGAGTTCCAAATTCAGGGCGACATCGATATGGATCGTCTGAACCGCGACTTCGATACGATGCAGGGCAATCTGCAAAAGCAGTTCGAAGCCGAGGGGTTGTCTAGCGATGAAATGAAATTCGAACGTGCCGGCGATTTTCGCTATGCCGGTCAGGGCTACGAACTTCGGATCGATTTCCCCGACGGGAAGGTGGACGAGGCCCTGATGAACCAAGTGTTCGATCGCTTTCATGAGTTGCACCTTGGAGAGTACGGCCAGAACTACCCGGATTCGCCGGTGGAGCTCGTTAACGCGCGGGTCACCGGCGTGGGGCAAATGCCCAAGATCCAGGCCGAGGTCGTCGATGAGACCATCGAACGGTCGTTGGACGCCGCGCTGGCCCGCAAGGACTCCTCGATGTTCCGAGTCGATGGCTCACTTCAGACCTTCGAGACCCCCTACTATCGGCGCGACCAACTCCCACTCAACGAGGACATCCCAGGTCCGGCCATCGTCTTGCAGAAAGACACCACAACGGTGGTGCCGCCGACCTGTACCTTTAGCGCCGACCTCAGCGGCAATCTGTTCATCAAAGTCGGAGGGAAGAAATGACCTCGTCCAGCGTTCCCGGCAAAGGCGACAACCGCCGCGCCGTCGACCCCATCACCGCCAGCGTCATCCAAGGTGCGCTAGAAAGCATCGCCGTTGAAATGGGCTACAAGCTGATGCGGATGGCCTATTCCTCGATCATCCGCGAGTCGGAAGATTTCGGCGCTGCGATCGTCGATGTGGATTGCCGCCAACTCTGTGAGTCCAAGCAAAGCACGCCTCTGCAGTCCGGTCCCATCCCCGGCTACATCAAAGGGATCAACAAATCGCTCGCCGCGCGCGGCGAAGAGGTCCGACCGGGCGACGTGATCATGCATAACGACCCCTATGGCGGTTCGTCACATGGCCCCGATGTGCTGTTTGCCATCCCGGTGTTCATCGAAGACAAACTCGTGGGTTGGTCCGCAACGACAGCGCACCATCTCGACATCGGATCGTTGAGCCCGGGGTCGTGCGGTATTGTCGATGCGATGGACGTCTACGCCGAGGGCCTCCAGTTGAAGGCCATCAAAGTGTTCGATCAGGGCAAAAAGAACGAAATGGTGTGGCACATGCTGCGCGACAATATTCGTGCCTCGCACCTCGTCGTCGACGATATGGAAGCGCAAATCGCTGCTGCACGGATCGGTGCCGAACGGTTCATCGCCTTAATCGAGCGATACAGCTACGACACGGTGATGGGCGCGTCAGAAGCCCTGATGGATGCGTCGGAAAAAATGATGCGCGATGCGATCAGCAAGATTCCCGATGGCGAATACAGCGCAACCGGTCACATCGACGGTTACGAATACAGCGAAAACCCGAAAGAGAAGAACTTGCCGATCGTGGTCACGCTGACCGTGAAGGGCAGCGACATCACGGTCGATCTAACTGGAACCGCGGATCAGATCGACCTACCGATCAATATGCCCTTTGAGGGAACTGTGGACGTCGCGATTTGGCTGACCATTCGCTCGATCTTGGTCGATTCCGCGACCGTGGGCTATGTCCCGCAGAACAGCGGCCTGACACGCCCCATCAAGATTGTCGCGCCGAAGGGATCGTTGGCGAATCCGAACTTCCCCGCCCCCGTTATCGCGCGGTTCACCCCAGGTTTGATGATTGCCGACACGATTATGCGGGCGCTTGCGCCAGCAGTACCGCATCAGATCAGCGCGGGCGTCGGCAATCTGAAAGTCATTGCCTTCTCTGGTCTCGAAAAAGGCCAGCACTGGGTGCACATGGAGATTTTCGAGGGGGCTTATGGGGGGCGCTACGGCAAAGACGGTATGGACGCTGTCGATACGCTTTACGCCAACACCCGCAACAACCCAATCGAAGATATCGAGTCACATCTGCCACTTCGGGTGAACCGCTACGAGATGCGGGAAGATATGGTACCGGCCGGCAAGTGGCGCGGCGGCATCGGCGCGGTTCGCGAGTTTACCTTCCTCGGCGACGGAGGCTATTCGGTCGAAGGCGAAGGCCACTTGTTCAAACCCTGGGGTTTCGAGGGCGGGCAGGAAGGCGACCCCGCGACGTTGCGATTCGACCGCCATGACGGGTCGACCGAAAACTTGCCCTCGAAACTGCCCTACCGCGCGGCAAAAACGGGCGACAAATTCATCGCCCATGGGCCCTGCGGTGGCGGGTATGGCAAACCGCTGGAACGCAACCCCGAGGATGTGTTGGACGATGTCCTGGACGGCTATATCGGCGCGGATGCGGCGAAGGCGGATTATGGCGTCGTGATCAACGGCTCAACGGTCGACACGGCGGCAACGACGAAACTGCGCCAGAGCATGACGGCGCAGTAGCGCCAGTCGTTTCGCCGCGACAGATTACGTCGGGCCCTCCCCGTGTCGAACGATCAGGTCGTGGTTCTCGCCATCCTGGGGCTGGCCTTAGCCGGGTTCATTTGGGGGCGTTTGCGCTACGATGTCGTTGCACTCAGCGCGTTGATCTTGGCCGTCGCCGCCGGGGTCGTGCCGGCGGGCGAAGCTTTTGTCGGCTTCGGGCATCCCGCGACGATTACTGTGATTGCCGTTCTTATCTTGAGCAAAGGGCTGTCGAACTCGGGCGTTGTTGATTCGCTGGCCCGAAGTCTAGCGCCTGCGACGCGGCGGCCGATCGACCATGTCGGTACGCTGACCGGTCTGGGCGCGTTGCTATCCACGGTGATGAACAACATCGGGGCGCTTTCCTTGCTGCTACCGGTGGCGATCCAGTCGGCGACGCGAGCCCGGCGCTCGCCGGCAATCGTATTAATGCCGCTTTCGTTCGGCTCAATCCTGGGCGGTCTCGTGACGCTGATCGGGACGCCCCCCCAACATCATCATTGCCGGCTTTCGCGGCAGCGCGACCGGCGAGCCGTTCGGCATGTTCGACTTCACCCCGGTGGGCGCTGCCGTTGCAGTCGCGGGTGTGTTGTTTATCACGTTGATCGGGTGGCGCCTGATCCCGCGCCGTCTCTTGGCGGATGCGCCTACGCGCAACCTTTTCAAAATCGATGACTACGTCGCCGAGGGATTGGTTCAAGAGACATCAGTTGCGTGCGGCAAAGCGATTGGCGAAATCGACGCCATCAGCGACCAGCATGATGCGGTGCTCATCGGTTTGCTGCGCGGCGGTCTACGAATTTTCGTTTCGGCGCGACATCAGTTGGTCCAACCCGGCGATTTGGTGATCGTAGAGGGCGGTGCGCAAGAAATCGCAGACTTCATGCGGGCCCTCGGGCTGGAACTCACCACGGCCGACGAAGACATTCAATCGATGCTACGCGGCTCGGACTATGTATTGAGTGAAGCGGTCGTCGCGCCGCGATCATCCATGATCGGACAAACTCTGCTATCGCTGCGATTGACGGGACGATACGGCATCAATCTGCTGGCCATCTCACGCCGGGGCGAGCGCTTGCGCGAACGGATCGGCAATGAGCGCCTGCGCATTGGCGACATTTTGTTGTTTCAGGGCGATTCGGAGCGGCTATCGCAAGTGGTGCCGGCACTGGGGTGTCTGCCGCTTGGCGAGAAACGCGTGGGCACCGGCAGCAAACGGGCCGGGTTCCTCGCCTTCGCGATTTTTGCCGCCGCGCTCGTTGTGGCGTCGATCGGGGTCGTGCCGTTTGAGCTCGCGCTTGCCGGCGGTGCTTTGGCGATCGTTCTCTCCAACATCGTCCCGGCCCGCGAAATGTATGATTCCGTCGACTGGGCGATCGTGGTGTTGCTCGGCGCCATGATTCCGGTCGGCCTAGCGATCGAAACGACGGGCACCGGTGCGCTTATCGCATCCGCCATCCTCGGCGCCACCGACGGCGGATCGCCCATATTGGCGCTGACCGTCTTGATGATCGTGACCATGATCATGACCGACATCATGAGTAACGCCGCCACGGCCCTGGTTGCGGGGCCGATCGCGTTTAGCCTCGGCCAAGCCCTGGGCGTCAATCCCGACGCCTTTCTGATGGCGGTTGCGATCGGCGCCTCGAGCGCGTTTCTGACCCCCATCGGCCATCAAAACAACGCGCTTATCATGGGACCCGGCGGCTATCGTTTTGGGGATTATTGGCGGATGGGGTTGCCGCTCAAAGTGCTGGTCGTCATCGTGAGCGTGCCCCTTTTGGCAATAGTCTGGCCGATGTAACGATGACCTACGAACAATATGCGATTAGCGGCGTGCTCGCCGTCGCCCTCGTCGGCTTCATTTGGGGGCGCTGGCGCTACGACATCGTGGCTTTTGTCTGCCTGATCGCGGCGGTGTTTCTCGGCGTCGTACCGAGTGTGAACGCCTTTTCCGGATTCGGACACCCGGCCACGATTACGGTGGTCGCGATTTTGATCCTCAGCCGGGCGCTCAGCAATTCGGGTGCGGTCGAACATCTGAGCAAAATTCTCGCCCCCGCCGCCGGAACCCCGGCGACCCATATCGGGGCGATGAGCCTTGTCGCTACGCCGCTCTCGGCAATCATGAACAACATCGGCGCATTGTCGCTGTTGATGCCGGTTGCAATTCAATCGGCCATCAAAGCGGCACGATCACCGGCCGCCGTACTGATGCCGCTTTCCTTTGCCTCGATCCTCGGCGGCCTGATCACGCTAATTGGCACACCGCCGAACATCATTGTCGCGAATTATCGCGGCACCGTGAGCGATAGTGCGTTCGGGATGTTCGCCTTCACGCCGGTTGGCGGCGTAATCGCCATTGTCGGTGTGGCGTTTATCGCGTTGATCGGATGGCGACTGATCCCCAAAGCCCGGCTCAAATTTTCCGAAGAAAAAGAACTTTTCAAGATCGACGATTACGTCGCCGAAATCACCATCGGCGAAGACTCGCCGCTTGTGGGGCATTCGATTCACGACCTGCATGACGCGGCGACCGAAGATGACGTTAAGATTTTTGGGCTCGTTCGCGAAGGGACGCGCGGCTATATGCGCGAACGCTACCTGCCACTGCGCGCGGGCGACCGCCTCGTTGTCGAAGCGCCGCCTGCCGCACTGACGTCGTACGTCAAGAAGAACGAGTTGGAACTGACGGGAACCGCCAGCGACGGCACCGACGACCTGGAAGGCGAAAACACCGTGTTGGTCGAAGCGGTGATCCCGCCGCGCTCGGCACTCTCCGGACGGACGCCGCGCCTGGCGGGCTTGACGGGCCGCGCCGGACTTCACCTCCTGGGGATTTCGCGCCAAGGACGTCCGATTCGGGATCGTCTGTACCAGGTTCAGTTCCGTCCTGGCGATATTCTGTTGCTGCACGGCGACGAAGAGCATGTCCACCGTTCGATCGGCGACCTCGGGTGCTTGCCGCTGGCGCCCCGCAAGCTGGGCAGCGACCCCGGACGCAAAGCTTCTATCGTGATCGCCGCATTCGTGGCCGCGATCGCCCTTAGCATTGCCGATATTGCGCCGCTCCCGATTTCCTTCAGCGCGGCCGCCGCGGTCGTGGTCCTGACAAATATCGTGCCCGTGCGTGAGGTCTACGACGCCATCGACTGGCCCGTCGTGGTGTTATTGGGTGCGATGATGCCGATCGGCGGGGCCTTAGAGACGACCGGCGTAACGGATCTCATCACCAACGGCATCGTCGCACTATCGGGCTCGTTGGGGCCCGTTGCGATCATGACGATCATCCTGGTCATCACCATGACGCTGTCGGACATCATGAACAACGCCGCAACCGCGGTCGTCGCCGCACCCATCGCCTACGGAACGGCGCTGCAACTCGGGGTCAACCCCGATGCCTTCTTGATGGCGGTCGCGGTTGGTGCAAGCTGCGCCTTCTTGACCCCCATCGGCCATCAAAACAACACGCTCATCATGGGGCCAGGCGGGTATCAGTTCGGCGATTATTGGCGCGTGGGGCTACCGCTCGAGATCATCATCGTCGCCGTCGCGGTGCCGATGATCCTCATCGTTTGGCCGCTGTAACACCGATCTATAGTTCGACCCGAATTCGACCGCGGGCCGCCGCCCAAACCCCGGCCGCGTCCTCGGCAAAAACGAGATCCGCCGTGGCATCGACCAGCGCCCAGGACCCAGACTCGATTTCTTGATCAAGCTGGCCTGGCGCCCACCCGGCATACCCAAAAAAGATGCGAAGCGTGCGTGGCCCCGTTCCGTCCGCGGTGGCGATCAACGTATCGGCAGTGGGCGAGACGGCCATGAAATCGCCCACTCGATCGGTGCGGTCCGTTTGGAAATCCGGCGAATGAAGTGCCAGGGTGGTCGCCGGTTGTACCGGCCCACCAATATGGACGGCCACGGTTTGGTCACTAACCGGCACCTCTTCGTCGAAGAGCGCCAAGACATCGCGCGGGGCAACGTCCTCGACGAAGCGATTGACGATCAGGCCGAAGGCGCCGGTTGCATCGTGCCGCAGCACGAGCACGACGGTCTTCGAAAAATTGGTGTCCGTGAGCGACGGTTGCGCCACGAGAAGTCGGCCGGTTGCCGACTGCGCGACGGCGGAACCGCCGTAAGAGCCGACGATCAGGAGAAAGAGAACACCTAGGACGACGCGCCGCACGCTAGGGCATCTTGAGAATGGGCTTAATGGTCTTGCCGGAAATCGAGTCGGCGACGGCCTGATTGATCTGGTCGAACGGGTAGTACGTCGCCAACCGATCCATCGGAAAGCGGCCCTGCGCGTAAAAGTCGATGAGCTGCGGGATGAAGACATCAGGGACGCTGGACCCCTCCAGCACACCTACAATGGTGCGGCCGCCGGTCAGCAACTCACGTGCGCTAAACTCGAATGCGCCGCCATGGTTCGGCACGGTGACGATGCCGCACACGCCGCGCATCGTGAGGCACGCGATCGCATCGGTGAACGACTGAACGGTCCCGGCCGTTTCGAGCACATAGTGCGCCCCGCCCTTGGTGATGTCACGAATACGGACCGCCACGTCGCCCTCGCCCGCGTCCAGAATATGGGTCGCGCCGAGGTCCTGGGCCAACGCCAATCGGTCTTTGTTGATGTCAACTGCGACGATCGACGTACAGCCGATGAGGTGCGCGGCCATCAGGCCACTAAGGCCCACCGAGCCCGCACCCATAACCGCAATGCTGCGACCGGCCCGCGCTTTGATCGTGTTGAGGACCGCGCCCGCGCCGGTTTGAATTCCGCAGCCCAACGGCCCGAGAAGTTCCAGCGGCACGTCGTCATGGGTGACTTTGACGACATTGCGTTCGGTCGCCAGCGCATAGGTCGCAAACGAGGACTGCTGGAAGAAGGCGGCGTTCA
>Ga0181593_10006090_pt1 | contig 10866 bp, 9 predicted proteins | sample 071ome_19_FD_133756 | JGI IMG/M metagenome (GOLD analysis project Ga0181593, IMG submission 133756) | Coastal salt marsh microbial communities from the Groves Creek Marsh, Skidaway Island, Georgia - 071413AT metaG (megahit assembly) | ecosystem: Environmental > Aquatic > Marine > Intertidal zone...
AGAAAATTCAGATCTAGAGATTGAATCTACAAAGTTTGGTATTTCTAGAAGCGGAGAATGGGGTTATTTTGGTGTTTCTGTCGACAATCATGAGAGCATGTACGGTATTCCATACCACGGAGAACATGCCGATGAGCATGGACACGACGACCACGACGACCATGGAGATGAACACGAAGGAGAAAGAATTTTCTCTAGTACTGATCAAGAGTCTTTTACTATCAAGGGACAATACAACGTCATGGGCAATTTATTAAATTCAGTAACATACAACTATAGAGATACTGACTATGAACTGATTGAAGCTCATGCTGAAGAAGAAGGTCATGACGATCATGATGATCACGGAGATGAACATGAAGAACATGCGCCTACAGTCTTTGCTAATGACGCGACAGAATATGGAGCTATATTTGATTTATCAAATGATAACTTTATTCAAAAGATATCATTAAATTTTGTTGATGAAGATTCATCTGTTGTGGGAGGAGAGTCATTTATGAATCCTGCTAACAATGAAGAATTTACACTTGGATATTTTGTAAGTACTGATTTAGATGCGTTTTATCTAGATGCAGGTTTCAGAATAGATCAAATTGAAAGAACAGGAAGTGTCACAGATCATGATCATGGAGATATCGATAACTTCAATATAGACGATGACACTAATAGCTTTGCACTATCAATTAGACGAGACTTAAGTGACTCACTAGATGTGAATATTGGGTTTGCAAGCGTAGAAAGACTACCTTCAGTTATAGAGTTGTTTATGAATGGTCCGCATTTGGCAACAGGAAGATTTGAGGCAGGTAATCCAAACCTTAAGAGCGAAACATCAAACAATTTTGATATAAGTTTTAATTACGATAATGGTGAATTCTATGCCATGGCTAGTTTTTATATCAACGACGTTGATAACTACATAACATTGCAAGACATGCTTGATGATCACGACGATCACGATGACCATGGGGATGATCACGACGATCACGATGACCATGACAAAGAGTTTGCTCACTTAATAAAATCAAACTATGTTCAAGAAGATGCAGAATTCAGAGGCTATGAGTTTGAGATTGGTAGAACTTTTAGCTTAGGGTCTGGAGACTTAACACTTTCTTTTGGAAGAGATGAGGTCGATGCAGAGTTTTCTGATGGACATAACGTACCGAGAATAAATCCCGCAAGGAATATCTATTCATTGTCCTATGTTGAGAGCGATTGGGTCTTTAAGCTAATACTCAAGGATGTTGAAAGCCAAAATGATATTGGCGAAGGTGAAACAAAAACTGATTCTTATCAGATGCTAGATACAAGACTGACTAGAACGTTTAGTGTAGGCGAAGCAAGTGAGTTAAAACTTTCAATATTTGGTGCTAACTTATTAGACGAAGTTGCAAGAAACCATTCTTCGTTTGTTAAAAATGAAGTGCCTTTAGCTGGAAGGAATTACGGAGCTAAGTTTAGTTACAGGTTCTAAGTGTGTTCCTTGACCTGGTTTAGGCTAGGTAAGTATTGCTGCCCCAAAGCATTACGGAAATGGGGGTTAGGAAAGGAATCCTAACCCCTTTTTTTTATTTATTTCCTTTAATGGCGAAGTAAGTTCCCAATAAAAGAAGAAATAGCTGTTCACTAGCAAAAAGTACAGAACCACGTTCACCAAAGAATATACCCCAATCAGAGTGAGCTATCAGGAGAGCAAAAATCATAATTACTCCTATAGCACCTCCAGATACTCTTGTTATTAAATGACCAAGCTCGCTCAATCTATTGGCAATTATTCCGCCGACTATGATTCCCAATCCGGCCAATATTTCACCCCATGCTACAAGGTAGGCGGTCAGCTCGGCCATGGGCACACCTTTAGATCCCAGCCATCCAACAAAGCCATCTGATATGGGCAGTTTTCCGTATCCATGTAAGAAGAAAGCTATACCCAGCCCAATTCTTAATAACCAATCAGCAACTCCTTTTATAGGATTGGCTATTCCATCAAAAAAATTATTTAATTTTTCCATTTCACTCTCCAAGTTTAAATTTATTTTACAACCAACTTCTGAAGATATTAAGTAGGAATGATGTCGAAGATTCTTATTGAAGGAGCGTCTTCACACATCGAAGCAATGGCATCTAAGGTCCCATCCTCGGTTCTGAATTGTAGATATTTCTGATAATGTTCTCCGCTATCCCATACTTCATTAAATAGCCAATTATTTTGTTTTTCACTGTTATAAACCAAATCAATACCTTGGCATCCATCAAATGCCCTGGTTACTTTGAAAGCTTCAGTACAAATAGCTGTGAAATTTTCCCTTTCTCCTTCTTTTAAAGTTCCTTCTATAATTACGTTAACTGTCATAGTCTCTCCTTTTTAGATAAATTATCTTAACGGATACTAACAGACTGGTTTCTTAAAAACCTGAAAATTTGAAATAGTTATCAAGAATAAAATGAATTAGAAAGATAGATGATATCCTGCTTGCATGCCCCAATTCATACCCATCTGCGGGCCATTTAGATCGGTTGAGATAGGCCTATAAGCTTCTAATCCAATACTGCCTTTGGAGAGCATGATATTTATGCCAACTCCAAGATCTATAGTTTGACCACCATAGTTAAGAGGATTTGCTGTTTGAACTGGCGCATTTATGTTTTGATTAAAACCATCGACTGGATGTATATCTTGAAACTTCAATCTCAGTGACCACGCAGACTTATTATTAACGTCTCTTTGAGTCCATAGGTTTGCTTCGTAAGAATCCCCGAAATTCCACAAATCACTCTCAATATTTTGTTTAGATTTTAATTGCCCTCCGATTTTCCATAATCCAAGAGTTTTTGTATAGGTTATAGAACTTAAAGCTGAGTTAGATTTATCTCCAATCTGCATGCCATAAGGAAGAAAAATCGAGTTATAGGTTCCCATAGGAGTTAGGGCCTGACCTTGTAAATCACTCTTGCCCATATCCTTTTGAATTCCTAATTGGGCATGCAGTTTCGATCCATTTGAGTCATAGATTTTGAACAGAGCCGAAATATTAATTGTTGAAAGACCGGAAGATCTTGTAGAGAATTGACCTAAAACATTTCTATTCATCATTGGCTGGTATGTTTTTAAGTCCATTTCTTTAAGGTTAAACATAGCCATGCCCATCAAGGTTATAGAGTCAGAAGGAGCGTACATTGAACCTAACATGACCATATCCATCTCCATTTCTTGAGGAACAACAGATAGATTCTTTGGCATTCCAGAAGGGTTTGGCAATTGAATGATATCTAAATCAGAAATCTTGCTTGAACCCAGATAATTTTGATTCATCGACATTTTCATATATCTGATGGACACCATTGATTCACCTTTTTTATGAAAGTGATCACCCATTAACCCTATTGGCCCATGCATTTTTGAAGAATGCATCGATTTATGATGCATTTTGTTGTGCATGTTATGGTCCATGTCCTGCATGGAAGACGAAGAAATATTAAATGAAGAGACTAAAAGAAAAATGAAAAGAAGTGGTTTAATCATAAAGATATTATCTTATATCTTTTTTCCTTAATCGGATGGATTTTGGTGTAACTTCAACAAGCTCATCGTCCTCTACAAATTCTAAGGCTTGCTCTAAAGTATGTTCAATATGTGGGGTCAATATAAGGTTTTCATCAGTCCCGGCAGCTCTAATGTTTGTTAATTGCTTAGCTTTAGTCGGATTAACAGGCAAATCATTATCTCTCGAGTGCAGGCCAACAATTTGTCCTATGTAAACATCAGTTCCATGCCCAACAAACATCCTGCCTCGTTCTTGTAAGTTATATAGAGAATAAGCTAATGTTTTTCCTGCTGCCATGGAAACCAAAACACCATTCTGTCTCTTGGCCAATTCTCCGTCTTTTGCCTTGCCGTAATGATCAAATACACTTGTCATTATCCCGGTCCCACTTGTCATAGTAAGAAAGCTTGATCTGAAACCTATCATTCCCCTTGAGGGGGCTATGAACTCAAGTTTGATTCTCCCTTTTCCGTCTGGCTCCATATTTTGAAGGTCTGCCTTCCTTTGGCCCATCTCTTCCATTACCGAGCCTTGGTGTTGATCTTCTATATCAATAACAATTTGTTCAAAAGGTTCATGGATTTCTCCATTCACATCTTTCTGTATAACCTCAGGCTTGGAAACGCCTAATTCATAATCTTCTCTTCTCATATTTTCTATCAGGACTGATAGATGTAATTCACCTCGCCCAGAAACCTTAAATTTATCAGGCGAATCTCCTGGTTCGACTCTGAGAGCCACATTATGAATAAGCTCTTGCTCCAAGCGTTCTTTGAGATTTCTTGAGGAGATATATTTTCCTTCCTTGCCAGCAAAAGGCGAGTTATTAACTTGGAAGGTCATACTTACTGTTGGCTCGTCAACACTAAGAGGAGGAAGTCCTTCAATTTTTTCTGGACTACACAATGTATCTGAAATGTTCAGTTTATCAATTCCAGTTACGCAAATTATGTCTCCTGCTTGGGCCTCAGTAACTTCTATTCTTTCTAGTCCGTTGTAACCCATAACTTGAAGCACTTTTCCTTTTCTCTCATTATCATCAGTGTCGATAACCACCACCTGTTCATTTGGTTTTATCTTTCCTCTTGTTATTCTGCCTATACCTATAACACCTACGTAACTGTTGTAGTCCAAGGCGCTTATTTGCATTTGCAGAGGACCCTCATCATTTACTTCAGGTGGATTTACCTTGTCTAGAATCAAATCCATTAAAGGGGACATGTCATCAGACATTTCATTTTCATCTAGTCCTGCAATACCATTTAACGCAGAAGCATAAACCACAGGAAAATCCAGCTGTTCATCATTTCCACCTAACCTATCAAATAGATCAAATACTTGGTCTAAAACCCAATCTGGTCTTGCTCCCGGCCTATCTATCTTATTTATAACGAGTATGGGGTTTAGTCCTTGATCAAATGCCTTTTGTGTTACAAATCTGGTTTGAGGCATAGGCCCATCTACTGCATCTACTAATAAAAGAACTGAATCAACCATAGACAATACCCTCTCAACTTCTCCTCCAAAGTCAGCATGGCCGGGTGTGTCTACTATATTGATCCTATGCTCTTTCCATTTGATAGCAGTATTCTTAGCAAGAATAGTTATTCCTCTTTCTTTTTCTTGATCATCAGAATCCATAACCCTTTCCGAGTCCATATTCTTTCTATCAAGAGTTCCAGATTGTTGAAGTAATTTATCAACGAGGGTGGTTTTCCCATGATCTACATGAGCAATAATGGCAACGTTTCTGAGATTATTTATAGACATGGATTTTAAGAAAGCCGCGATTATAAGCTTTTATTTAAAATCTTCTATTAATTTTTTGAGATCATTGAATGACTTAAAGGATCAGGGCAACAGAACTTTATTAAGGCTTCTTCTAGTTTTAGATTTTCTTGTTCTCTGAGTTTATTGAGGAATAGTTTTGCAGCCTTATTATTCCTTTCTTCAGCTATAAGAAGATAATCTAGTGCAAGTTCTGGATCTGGGTCTAGGTTTATCCCATCGGCATAGATTAGTGCTATATTAAAAGGCGCTTTCGAGTGACCTTGTTCATGAGCTCTTTGGTACCAATAAACTGCCTTTTCAAAATCCTTTTCAATTCCACGCCCCAAAGAATAATTCACCCCAGTATTAAATTGAGAAACAGAAATACCTTGTGTTGCCAAAGAAAGATCATAAACAAAGTCTTCCTTGTCATCTACAGCATGTAGCTGGAAAGTTATAAGAATAAATTTGAGAAGAATTACTCTTTTAATCATTCTTCTCGTCATATTCTTATTCCATATTTACTACAACTTTTCCTAAGACTTTCCTGTCTTCTAAGGTTTTAATTGCTTTAGCCGACTCTTCAAGACTGTAAGTTTCAGTGACAAAGGGCTTAATTTTACCTTCAGCATGAAGCTCAAAAAGCTCTTTGAAGTTTTGTGCATTTTCTGCGTGATCTAAAGCGGCAAATTGACCCCAAAAAACGCCAACTATTTGGCATTCTTTAAGAAGGGTTAAATTTAAAGGCATTTTAGGTATTCCGGCAGTGAAACCTATGACTAGATATTTGCCATGTCGAGCAATAGCTCTTAAAGCGGGTTCGGCATAGTCCCCACCTACAAGATCGTAAATCATATCTACGCCACCACCAGTCAATTCTTTTATTTCATCAGAAAACTTTTTTTGAAGATCTCTGTCCATATCTCTTTCATAAATTATTCCTTCATCTGCGCCTTCTTTTTTACAAAGATCTATCTTTTCCTGTGATGAAGCTGCAGCTATAACCCTGGCCCCCATTGCTTTTGCTATATGAATGGCTGTGATGCCAAGTCCTCCCCCAGCACCTAGCACTAGTACCGATTGACCTTCTTTGAGTTCTCCTCTTTGCTTAAAGGCATGGTAAGTTGTTCCATAGTTTAGGGGAAAGCCTGCTGCAGTATTGAAGTCCATAGACTCAGGTAAGGGCATTAATTGTTGTTCAAGATAGACCCCTTTCTCCCGTAACCCTCCAGAACCGATACTGCCCATAACTCTGTCACCTACTTTGTGCATTGTGACACCTTCACCTACCGAGGAAACAACGCCTGAAATTTCGCTACCTGGGCTGAAGGGAAAAGGTGGTTTGAATTGATATAGTCCCTGAACTATTAGCACATCAGGAAAACTTATACCTGTAGCTTTAATATCAACAACAACCTGGCCCGGACCTGCTACTGGATCTTCTATTTCCTCTACTGTGTGAGAGTCAACTGGTCCAAATTCTTTACAGAGAAATGCTTTCATAAAACGATCCTTATTTAATATATAAGGGTTAAATTAACGATAAAAAATAAAACGTCAAGAAATCTTATTTAAAAATTCCTTTAGGTAGTTTTCAAAACTAATTTGATGCTCTTCTTCTAATTTTTTTGCACTTTTTAGAGATTCCGAAGCCTTGTTTCTAAACTCATTATCGTTATCTGTTTCGAGATCATTCATTTGTTTTTTATGAGTAAGAGAAATACCCAAGCCGTATTCCTGAAAGGTAAGGCCACTTTTATTAACTTCTTCCAACAGAGATCCACTAAGAGATAAATCATAATTTTCTATGATTTTTTTCTGATTCCCTACAGTTTCTGACCAGATACTCCCTTCTTTGAAGACTTCTTCGTCCATAAATGTCGCAACTTCGCTCATTCCATCTAAAATCCTCATAGCCTCTTCCTTGACTAAAACATCTCCATTCAAAGTTTTGATTTTGGTGCTAGGGTCTCTTCCATCATTAACTATGGTTTTATGATTTTTAAATAACTCTTTGGATTCGTCTTCAAGTATTTCAGGACTTTCTGTGAAGAAGCAATATAAAATTAACAAATCAAGGAAGTAAACTTGCTCCCTTGATATGCCTACAAATGTATTAGGATTTAGGTCTATACATCTCACTTCAAGGTAATCAATACCTTGATCATTGAGCACATTGATTGGTCTTTCCCCGCTTGGACATACCCTTTTTGGCCTGATAGTACTGTAATACTCATTTTCTATTTGAATAATGGAGTCATTCAATTGAATCCTCTCGCCGTCTTTAAATTCACCGAGTTCTTTGTATTCTTGATAGGTGGTTTTGAGGGCATTCTTCAAGTCTGAGCTGTAATCTTTTAATGAGTTATATGAAATATTGAGATTATCCTGTGCATGGCTAATGTAACCCAGATCTCCCATTCTCAATGAAGTTGCATTGGCCTTGTATAGGTCATCAGAATTTAGGTTGTCCAGATCATGAGATCTATTGGCGGCGAAAGATTTGCTTGTTATTGGGGAAGAACCGTAAAGCAAGAGATAAAGCCATCCATAGCGACGAAAGTTTCTAGCTATACCGAGATAAACTTCATTTTTTAGCTCCTTGAGGTTGTGAGAGTTGGAATCAGCAAGGATTTTTAAGAAATTATCAGAAAAAGAAAAGTTATAGTGAATGCCCGCTATGGCTTGCATCATACTGCCATATCTATTTGAAAGGCCTCTTCTGTAAATTGTTTTTATCATGCCTTGATTAGATAACCCATAATTTCCAATAGGTATTTCTTCTTCAGAATCGATTGAACAAGGCATACTTAACGGCCAAAGCGATTCATCCTCTAGGTTCTGATTCACAAAGACGTGAAGATCGCTTAAGAACTTAAGACATTCCTCTGCACTATTGAAGGTAGGTGTTACTAACTCAACCAATGCTTCAGAGAAATCAGTAGTTATATATGGATTTGTTAGAGCAGAACCTAAACCTTTGGGGTGAGGTTTTTGAGATATTTTTCCATCAGAGTCGATCCTTAAGCTTTCTTTCTCGATACCTCTATTTATGAAGTTAAGTTCTGAAGTTGCTTTTGATTTCTTTACGTCATCTAAAGAAAACCTAATCATTGCTTTTACCTTGGTCCGGCCTCAACAATAGATTGCGATACATCAAACTTCTTAAAGTTATCCTTAAATTGAGTAACTAGTTTATTTTCATACTCTGCATACGAAGAAGGATCAGACCAATTTTTAATTGGATTGAGCAGATTGCTATCTACACCTTCTACATTTAGTGGCACATCAAGGTTCATTCCCTCTATTGTTTCAGTCTCAGCACCCCTTAAAGCTCCTGATTGAATGGCAGAGATTATTGATCTAGTAACGGGTATATCAAATCTCTTTCCAACACCATAAGGCCCGCCCGTCCAACCAGTGTTTACAAGATAAACTTTACTATCAAATTCTTCTATTCTTTTCATAAGCAGATCAGCATAGACTCCAGCTGCTCTAGGGAAAAAAGGAGCCCCATAACAAGTTGAAAAAGTAGTTTTGAAAGCTTCAGTAGAACCAACTTCAGTAGAACCTATAGCGGCGGTATAACCGCTCAAAAAGTGATAAGCAGCCGCTTCTTTGCTTAGGATTGAGACAGGAGGTATAACTCCAGAAAGGTCACATGTCAGAAATATTACTGCATTAGGTTCGCCTCCGGCATTCTCATCAGCTCTTTTCTCTATGTGCTCTCTAGGGTAAACAACACGTGTATTCTCTGTTAGAGAAGAATCTGAGTAGTCTGGATTCTTTGTTTCTGGATCAATTACTACATTTTCCATCACACTACCTTTTTTAATGGCATCCCAAATAACTGGTTCATTCTTTTGGGTCAGGTCGATACACTTAGCATAACAACCTCCCTCGAAGTTGAATACGGTTCCTGGGCCCCAACCATGCTCATCATCTCCGATAAGATTTCTTGCTGGATCAGCAGATAAAGTTGTTTTGCCTGTTCCTGAAAGTCCAAAGAACAGACAAACCTCGCCATTTGCTCCCACGTTAGAAGCACAGTGCATAGGCAGTACATCTTTTTCAGGTAGTAAGAAGTTTTGAACAGCAAACATAGACTTCTTCATTTCTCCCGCATAAGGCATACCTGCTAGAAGGACCTTCTTTCTTGTAAAATCAAGCAAAACAACGCCATCGCTGTTAGTTGAATCTCTTTCAGGTTCACAAACGAATTGAGGTGCGCTCATTATCTCCCAATGTTCTTTGCCTGCTGGATTAAAATTTTTAGGTCTAATAAACATTTGTTTGCCAAAAAGATTATGCCAAGCCCATTCAGTTCTAATCTTCACTGGAACATAGTATTCAGAGTGCTCACCAACATGAAGAGATGAGACAAAAGTATCTCTTTCGTCCATATACTCATTAACCCGTTGCCAAAGGGCATTGAAGGCCTCGCTATCAAATGGTTTATTTACTTCACCCCAATCTACAGAGTCCTTTGTAGATTCATCATTTACAATAAATCTATCAAGAGGGCTTCTACCAGTTCTCTTTCCAGTTTTTACCAACAAGGCTCCATTAGAAGCAAGCTCACCTTCGCCTCTTTCTAGGGCTTGGTCGATAAGTTCTTCTACAGATAAATTTTCGAAAATAGACGGCATTCAAGAATCCTTTTTAAACTGACGAGTATTATATAGATTTAATTTTATTTATGAGAATGAATTTCATTTACATTCTTGAAAATGACAAGACAATAGATCATCAAAATACATAGAGATATGAACACCCAACCAGGAATACTAATGCCTAAAAAGGTCCATAAAACCTCTGCGCAATTACCATCTCCTGTAAAAGCAAGGATTATTACTTCTAAGAAAGGTAGTGTAGAAATCAGGTAATCAATATCTGGAGCACAACTTGGTACTAATTCTGCTGGCAGGCTTTGTAAATATAATTGTCTAGATGCAAGAAGCATTCCAACAACAATACTTAGAAAGATTATTGAAATAAAAATTTTATAGTTCAATAACTTGCTGGGATTTACCAAAAATCCTATAGCAGCCAGGATCCCAGTTACTATTACAGCCCCTCTTTGCATATAACAAAGGATGCAAGGCTTGAGTGCAAGAAAATGCTCCATAAAGAGAGCTACTGCTATCATTCCTATTGAGGCCAGTAAGAAAACTAAGAAAGTTCTCCTAGGATCTTTGATTATTAATTCCATTAGTGTGCTTGATCCCAATTATCTCCAACTCCTACATCAATTTCTAAAGGAACATCCAAACTTGCCGCACCCATCATAGAGTCAGTTAACAAGTTGATAACACTAGCTATCTCGTTTTTGGGCGTGTCTAGGATCAGTTCATCATGGACTTGAAGAATCAGTTTAGCTTTAACATTTTCTGCCTTAATCGCCTGATGCATCTTTATCATAGCAATTTTCATTATATCTGCAGCAGTTCCTTGTACCGGTGCATTTATTGCAGCTCTCTCAGATGCTTGTCTTCTTATCCCATTACTGGCATTGATGTCTCTTAGATATAGCCTTCTCCCAAAT
>Ga0181593_10006091_pt1 | contig 10864 bp, 9 predicted proteins | sample 071ome_19_FD_133756 | JGI IMG/M metagenome (GOLD analysis project Ga0181593, IMG submission 133756) | Coastal salt marsh microbial communities from the Groves Creek Marsh, Skidaway Island, Georgia - 071413AT metaG (megahit assembly) | ecosystem: Environmental > Aquatic > Marine > Intertidal zone...
GGCAAGGTCGGTTCACATCGAATCACTATCTCTTGTTGGACAACCGGTTGCATCGCGGGCGGGTGGGTTACCACGTCATCGCGCTGGTCAGTGCTGGTGATGCACTGGTGCCGCTCAATTTGGGATGGATTGCGGGTGATCCTGCGCGCAAAACTCTGCCGGTGCCCACCTTGCCTGAAGGCGAAGTGTCCCTGTCCGGCCGGATCTATGTGCCGAGTAGCAAGCCATTGATGATGCAAAAGCCCGAGCCACCCGCCACCTTGCCGGCTCCCGTGCAGACGTTGTACTGGGACGACTGGTCGAGCTCACTGACAACGTTGTCGGGTAGACAGGTGCTGCCCTTCGAGGTTCGTATTGCGCCGGACTCACCGTTTGCTTTGGCAGCAGAGTGGCCTGTTGTGAATCAGGCGCCTTCAAAGCATATCGGTTACGCGCTGCAATGGTTTGCCATGGCTGGGGTACTGGTATTGATTGGGCTCTGGCGTCTGACCAATATTGGCAAGTTAGTCGGCGGCGGTAAATCATGACAGCACAAAGCCCAGCTATGGCGCAGCGGAGCGCGCGACGCATATTGCTGCTCATTGCGGGAATCCCGCTGAGCATGATGGTGGCTGCCACTGCACTGTGGTGGGCGGTAGAAAAGGGATACGTTGATATTTTGGACAGCGTCGGCACCGCGAATCACGGTGAGCTGATTAATCCCCCCCGCTCGTTGACAGACGTCGTGTTTCAACACGAGGGGGTGGCAGACACACTGTGGGAGGATTTGCCGGCCAAGTGGCGGTTGCTGGTGGTTCAACGTGGTGATGTCTGCGGCGACACTTGCCAGCAGCAGCTTTACCAAACGCGACAAATTCACTTGGCACTGGGTAAGGACTTCAACCGCGTTGGGCGAGTCGTGTTGGGTCATGTCGCAACGGCTTCGGTGACGGTTCCTGCCAATCTCGAGGATGGCGAGGCTTCTCTCGCTCTGTTGGATTGGTTGGGCCAGGAGCATCTTGGCGCAACACCACTGACCTTGCCGGCGGCTCAGCTAAATGCGCTGGTACCCGAGTCCGTTGACCAGGCCGAACACTGGTACGTCGTTGATCCGGCCGGCTGGATCATGATGCGTATATCCGATGACCTCTATTACAAAGATGTGATTAGCGATTTGCGCTTTTTATTGAAGCATTCAGGGGCCTGAGGCAGCGTGGTGGATTCAACTCGAAACGGTGTTCGCTGGACCATTGCAGGCGTATTGCTGTTTATGACGGTCATCGTTGCCAGCTTTATTCACCGTGTTGGCGAGCCTCGCGTCATGAGTCTCGCTGAAACTCGTGCCAATGGCTTGTTTTTGTTCGACGCGCCTCGCGACCCGGGCGATTTCTCACTGGTTGACCACCACGGAATGCCTTTTACCCGCGCTTCTTTGACGAATCATTGGACGCTGATTTTCTTTGGTTTCACCCACTGCCCGGATATCTGCCCTACAACGATGGCAGAACTGGCGGAGCTGAAGGCGCAGCTCGCTGACACCGAAGCCAGCGATGCGCGTGTGGTCATGCTGTCGGTCGATCCGGCTCGCGATACACCGGATCGGCTCGCCGAGTATGTGCCGTATTTTCACGCCGACTTTTTGGGTGTCACCGGGGAATTCGCCGGTATTCTCAGTTTTGCGCAACGGCTTAATGCGCCGTTCCGCAAGGTGAGTGAGCCGACTGGCGACTACCAAATGGAGCACAGTGCGAATGTCATGCTCATGAATCCGCGCGGCGATTACCACGGTTTTTTTCGTGCGCCCCTCGACATCCCCAAAATGCGGGTAACCTTACGTTCCACTCAGTACTTGTGGGAGCACTGACGCAATGGCTAACCGCCTGATTTTGGTCGACGGATCCTCATACCTATTCAGGGCCTATCACGCACTACCTGCGCTCACGAATTCCAAAGGCCTCAATACCGGTGCGGCCAAAGGTGTCATTGGCATGATTCGCAAACTGGTGTCGGACTATGCCGGCGATCAGGTGGTGGTGGTGTTCGATGCAAAAGGTCCCACGTTTCGCAACGAGATCTACTCTGAATACAAGGCTAATCGCCCACCGATGCCGGAAGAATTGCGAGAGCAGATCGAGCCGATCCACAACGCGATTCGTGCAATGGGACTGCCGCTGATCTGTATCGGCGGTGTGGAAGCGGACGATGTGATTGGCACGCTGTCGGTGCAGGCTGCCGCCAACGCCCGTGAGGTCGTGATTTCGACCGGCGATAAAGACATGGCGCAATTGGTGAATGACCACGTGACGCTCATCAACACCATGAACAATACCGCCATGGATTGTGACGGCGTGGTGGAAAAGTTCGGTGTGCCTCCCGAGCTGATTATTGATCTGTTGGCATTGATGGGCGACAAGGTCGACAACATCCCGGGGGTCGCGGGAGTGGGTGAGAAAACGGCGACGGCGCTATTGCAGCACCTTGGCGGTCTCGACTCGATTTACGCGCAGCTCGATGCGGTCGCCGAGCTGCCGATTCGCGGTGCCAAGGGTCTCGCCGCCAAGCTAGAGGGTGCCAAAAGCGACGCAGAACTGAGTTACGAACTGGCAACTATCAAGACAGATTGCGAATTGGGTCTTGCGGAGGGTGACCTCGATTCAGATCTGCCGGACCAAGACGCTTTGATCGCCCTGTTTCGCGAGCTCGAGTTCAAGACCTGGCTGGACGCGCTGCTACAAGGTGGCAATGATGCGGCGGCTTTGTCAGGTCGCACGGCCGAGGATGATGTGCCGGCCGCTGAGCCTGCGCAGGCCAGCGAAGCTGTCGAAGTCACCACCGTGTTCGATCAGTCGACTTTTGACGAGTGGCTTGCCAAGCTCAGCCGCTCATCGCTGTTTGCCTTTGATACCGAGACGACCAGCCTGAATTACATGGCTGCCGAAGTCGTGGGGGTGTCTTTTGCCGTAGAGGCAGGTGCGGCTGCCTATGTGCCGCTGGCCCACGATTATCCGGGTGCACCGGACCAGCTAAACCGAGACGCGGTGCTGGAGGCACTCAAGCCGCTGCTGGAAGACGAGCACGTCGCCAAAGTCGGCCAGCATCTGAAGTACGACGCCAACGTGCTGGCCAACCACGGCATTACGCTACGCGGCATTCACGAGGACACCATGCTGGAGTCTTACGTGATTGATTCGGCAGGTAGCCGACACGATCTCGACACGCTGGCGCTGAAATATCTTGGACAGCGCACGATTCATTTTGAGGATATCGCGGGCAAAGGTGCCAAGCAGCTCACCTTCAATCAGGTGCCGATTGAGCAAGCCGCACCCTACGCGGCGGAGGATGCGGAGGTCACATTCAGGCTCCATCAGCAGCTGTCTGAAAAACTAAAACAAGAGCCAGCGCTTTCTGCGCTTTATCGTGAGTTGGAGATTCCGCTAGTCCCTGTGTTGTCACGGATCGAGCGCAATGGCGCACTGGTATGCCGCGATACACTGGCAGCTCATAGTCAGGAGTTGGGGGAGCGAATCCTCGCGCTGGAGTCTCAGGCTCATGAATTGGCCGGTGGCCCCTTTAATTTGGGCTCGCCAAAGCAGTTGGGAGAAATTTTATTCAACCAGCTTGAGCTGCCTGTCTTGAGAAAGACACCCAAGGGCGCCCCCTCTACCGCTGAGGATGTTCTGGCCGAGCTTGCGCTGGATTACCCGTTACCCGCCGTGCTGATGGAGTACCGTGGTCTGAGTAAGCTGAAGTCGACCTATACCGACAAGCTGCCAGAGATGATTGACTCGCGGACAGGTCGGGTCCATACCTCTTACCATCAGGCGGTCACGGCAACAGGCCGCCTCTCTTCCTCTGACCCTAACCTTCAGAATATCCCCATTCGAACGGAAGAAGGTCGGCGTATCCGCCAGGCTTTTATCGCCTCCCCAGGCAATAAAATTGTGGCCGCCGACTATTCCCAAATCGAGTTGCGCATCATGGCGCACCTCTCCCAGGACTCCGGCTTGCTCACCGCTTTTGCCGAGGGGCTGGATGTGCACAGCGCCACGGCGGCGGAGGTCTTTGGCGTTGGCATCGATGCGGTTTCGGGCGATCAGCGGCGCAAAGCCAAGGCCATCAATTTCGGCTTGATCTACGGCATGTCGGCTTTCGGGCTTGGCAAGCAGCTGGGTATCGGTCGAAACGAAGCGCAGGAATACATCGATCTTTACTTTGCGCGCTACCCCGGGGTGGCGGAGTACATGGCCCGCACCCGAGAGTCAGCGCATGACATCGGATATGTCGAGACGCTCCGGGGGCGCAGGCTTTACCTCCCAGAGATCAACGCGCGCAATCGCCAGCGGCAACAGGCTGCCGAGCGCACGGCTATCAACGCACCGATGCAGGGCACCGCCGCCGATATCATCAAAATGGCCATGCTGGCGGTGGACGACTGGCTGGCCACCTCCGGCGTCGACGCGCGCTTGATTATGCAGGTTCATGATGAGCTGGTGTTTGAAGTCGAGGCCAGTGCTGTTGAGGAACTCTGCGCAACGGTCACCCAGTTGATGTCAGGAGTAGGGGTACTGGATGTGCCGCTGCTGGTAGAGGCGGGTACCGGTGATAATTGGGATCAGGCACACTGAGTTAACGCTCAGGCGTCGCTGGCGGGCGTCGCGAGATCTTCAAACACTGAGTCGTCTGTTAACCACTGGTTGAGCTGTCGGCTCAACTCATCCACGCCTTGGCGTTTCAGTGAGGAAAACAACTGAACGCTGATCAATTCAGATTGCGCAGCAAGCTCACCACGCACTGACAGCAGCGTGCTTTGTGCCGGGCCTCGCTTCAGTTTGTCAGCTTTGGTGAGCAGGATATGCACCGGCATGCTGGCCGCCACTGCCCATCCCAGCATTTGGTTGTCGGCATCAGTTAAGGGATGGCGGACATCCATTAGCATGACCAGACCGCGAAGACTCTCCCGGTACTGAAGATAGCGCTCCAGCTGCTGATTCCACTTTTTCTTAACGGCTAGCGGCACCTTGGCAAAGCCGTATCCCGGAAGATCAACCAGTCGCTGGCTTTGACTGAGAGAAAAGAAGTTGATCAACTGTGTTCTGCCGGGCGTGCGAGACGTGCGTGCCAGCTTTCCTTGCGCCGTCAGCGTATTAATGGCGCTGGATTTTCCAGAATTGGAGCGGCCCGCAAATGCTACTTCCGAGCCGGTATCGCTCGGGGCATTTTCAATAGCACTGGCGCTCTGTAAAAACGCGGCATTGCGAAAGTTGATGTAGCTGGAGGAGGCCCCCGAGTCGGTCATTTTGCGATTTGTGCCGCGACAAGGAACGTCTATAATGCCACGCTCTTTGGGCTTTGACGCCTGAAAACCGCTGTAATTTTGGCCTTGCGGGCCAAAGCTCGGGTAAGCGGTGCGGCAAGATCGACCGGTAATACCATCACACTGCAGGTCGATCGCCAGATGAGCAACGTTGTTTGAGCCACTGGGCTGAAATGGGCGTAAATGAACCACGTCGTCGCTAGGGCGAAGATGTACTGGCGTAAGCCGGTAATAGAAATAAAGGACATCAGAGGGTCTGATCATGAGAACAGTAGCTTTTATTCGCAACACTGCACGGGTTGTTGCTCTCGCGGCACTGGCCGCTGCACCGGCAGTTTTTGCGGGTGATCCACCTCCTCAATATGCCGCCTCGTGCGGTGCGTGCCATGCAGTTGGCGTGGCGGGTGCGCCAGCGACTGGCAATGCCGAAGCCTGGGCGCCTCGTATGGAAAAGGGCATGGAGGCGTTGGTGGCTTCGGTTCGCAATGGCCTGAACGCAATGCCCCCAGGCGGGTTGTGCAACAGTTGTAGCGATGAGGATTACGCAGCACTGATTACTTACATGGCCACTGCACAGTAAACACGGGTCGCTGATTTACTGGGGTGCAGATGGCCGCGCCCCCAAGTCCGATTTGATGGGTATTCTTATGTTTCAGTCTTTAAGCAAATTTTCCATCGCGGTCACGCTGGTGCTGGCCGGCAATCAAGCGATGGCCGGCGGCGATGCCGAGGCGGGCCAGGCGAAGGCTGCGACCTGTGTCGCGTGTCACGGCGTTGATGGTAATAGTGCCGTCCCTACCTTTCCAAAGCTGGCCGGACTGGGGCACAAGTACTTGCTGAAGCAGATGAAAGACATCCGAGATGGCCGTCGGCCCGTTGCGCTGATGGCGGGGCAGGTCGACAACATGTCAGATCAGGACCTGGCCGATATCGCCGCGTTTTATGATGCTCAGCCGCGAACGGGTGGCATGGCTGATCCCGGCAAAGTGGCTCTGGGCCGCAAGGTTTATCTCGCCGGCATTTCTGAGCGGCAGGTGCCGGCCTGCTCTGGTTGTCACAGCCCTACGGGTAATGGCAATGGTCCGGCTGGTTACCCGTCTTTGGGTGGTCAGCACGCCGAATACATCGCGGCTCAGCTGAAGATGTTCCGAAAAGGCTATGAAGACCCTACCGGGCGCACCAACGGCGGCGAGGCCAAAATTATGCGCACAACCGCATTCCGCATGAGCGATATGGAGATCGAGGCGGTCGCAAGCTATATTGCAGGCCTGCAACCCACTCAGTAGCGTTTCAGGGGCCAGTTGCCCCGGGCGTATTCCAAGGAGGGAGAACGACATGACCGGCATCCGCACTCACTTTTCTTCAATGGCCTGGGCGATGGCGGCGCTGCTGTCTATCGTCTTCGCAGGCACGGCCTCAGCAGAGGAGCGCTGGGTCGAGGGGGAGCACTACCAAACCCTGAATCCTCCGGTGGCTGTCAGTCGCGGTGATGACGTCGTGGTCACCGAGTTTTTTTGGTACGGCTGCGGCCACTGTTACACCTTCGAGCCTATGCTCACCGCATGGGGTAAGCAGTTACCGGAAGGCGCTGTGGTGAAGCCATCGCCGGCAGTGTGGAACGAGCCCATGCGAATCCATGCCAAAGCGTACTTCATTGCCGAAGTGCTTGATGTGAAGGAAAAGCTGCATCCTGCGATTTTCGATGCCATGCACGTACAGCGAAAGCGCCTGGTATCCCGGCTGGAGCTCCGTGATTTGTTCGAGGACAACGGTGTTGATCCCGCACAGTTTGACAAGGCCTTTGACTCATTTGGCGTTGATTCGCAGGTGAGACAGGCAGACTCTAGGGCGCGGTCTGCAAAAATTTCCGGTACGCCCTCGCTGATGGTCGCAGGCAAATATCTGATCGAGACACGAGCGGCCGGCAGTCAGACGAATATGCTGGAAATTGCGCGGTATCTGGTCGACAAGGAATTGGCAGCCCGCTGATCAATCCTCCGACACGGATATCGCTGTCCGTGTCACGACCCTGCGCAGTTCAAAACTCGAGTGCACGCCGGTGACGCCCGGAATGCGAGTCAACTTGCCCAGCAAGAATTGCTCGTAATGCGCCATGTCTCTCACCACTGCCTTCATCAGATAGTCCGCGCTTTGCCCGGTCACGACGCAGCAGTCGACCACCTCTGGTAGCGCGAGCACCGTCTCTTCGAACGCTTCGAACCTGTCAGGTGTGTGCCTGTCCATCGTGATGCTGATGTGTGCCGTGAGGTTGAGCCCCAGTTTTCTGGGGTCGACCATGGCCACTTGGTGTGTGATAACGCCTTCCGCGAACAACCGCTTCACCCGTCGCGCGCAGGGGGTGGGCGATAAACCGACGCGTTCGGCAAGCTCTAGGTTGCTGACCTCAGCGTTGTCCTGAAGCACTTGCAGTATGCGCCGGTCTAGCCGGTCGAGCGCTGGGAGCACATTGTCCATTGTTTGCCTAAATAAAAATAATAATCTCTAATTTATATCATTAAAATAGCGAAAAAATCTAAATAAGAGCAATTTATTGGAATATATGGTGAAAATCACTCATCAGGTGTCGGTAGACTAGGCGGCCCAAAAACGCATTAGGAATGATCCGTGGACACGCCCCGTTTCGATCATCGTAAATACCGCGCTTTCCAGCCGATCGCAAAAGCTGATCGTCGTTGGCCGGATCACACAATATCGCGCGCACCCGAGTGGTGTTCTGTGGATTTACGCGACGGCAATCAGGCGCTGGTTGAGCCGATGAATGCGGAGCAAAAGCTCCGGTTGTGGGAGCTGCTCTTGGAGATCGGTTTTACGCAGATCGAAGTCGGCTTTCCGTCCGCCTCGAGCCACGACTTTGCTTTTTTGAGAAAGTTGATTGAAGAAAATCGCATACCTGACGGGGTCACGGTACAGGTGCTAACGCAGGCGAGGCCCGATCTTATTGAGAAGACCTTTGCCGCGCTGCAAGGCGTAAAGCGCGCGGTCGTGCATTTTTATAACAGCACGTCCACAGTGCAGCGAGAGTACGTGTTTGGCTTGGACCGAGATGGCATTCGGGACATTGCTGTGAACGGCGCCCGCTTGGTTAAAGAGGCCGCCGATGCGCGACCCGAAACCGAGTGGGTTTTTGAGTACAGCCCCGAGAGTTTTACCGGCACTGAGATCGATTTTGCCGTTTCGGTTTGCGATGCTGTGAACGAGGTTTTGCAACCAACGCCCGAGCGCCCAGTCATCATTAACCTGCCTGCGACGGTAGAGATGAGCACACCGAATATTTACGCCGACCAGATCGAATGGTTTTGTGACCACGTACAAAACCGTGAGGCGTTGATCATTTCGCTTCATACCCACAACGACCGCGGTTGCGCAGTTGCGGCAGCGGAGCTCGGCGTCATGGCTGGCGCTGATCGCGTCGAGGGCACGTTGCTAGGTAACGGTGAGCGAACTGGCAACATGGACATCATGACGATGGCCATGAACCTGTATAGCCAGGGCGTCGACCCGGAGCTTGATTTCACACACATGGATGAGATCTGCACGGTTGCCCGTGAGTGCACGCAGTTGCCGGTTCACCCCCGACACCCTTACGCCGGAGAGCTGGTGTTCACTGCTTTTTCAGGGAGTCACCAGGATGCCATCCACAAGTGTTTGTCTAAGCGGGACGATGATGCCGCGTGGGATGTCGCCTACCTGCCAATTGATCCCGCAGACATTGGTCGCACGTATCAAGAGGTGATTCGCATCAACAGCCAGTCCGGCAAAGGTGGTGTGGCTCACGTGTTACGGCGCGATTACGGGCTCGAGTTGCCGCGCTGGTTACAAGTGGATTTCAGTTCGGCGGTCCAGGGGCTGGCGGAGGATAGCGAGGCTGAGGTGTCTTCTGAGGACATCTTTGCGTTGTTTAGCAACACTTATTTGCAGACGGCGGATCGCTGGCAGCTGGGTAACTATCAGTTATCCCGGCAAGATGGTTCAGATGGTCTAGAGGTGACGCTTCACGGCCCGCAGGGGGAAGTGGCGCTATCAGGTCAGGGAAATGGTGTGGTCGATGCATTTGTGCAGGCGATGGAGGCCTTCACAGGTCGACACATCGTCGTAGTGGAGTACTCTGAACACACGCTGGGTCAGAGTGCAGACGCGGAGGCAGTGTGCTACGTGCAACTCAATATCGATGGCGAGCGCCCCTGTGGTGTCGGCCGCAGTCACGATATCGTGCAGGCTTCGTTGGCTGCCATCCTCTCGGCCCTGGATGGGCGAGATCTGGTGTTGGCAAGCGCTGCCTAGCGACGGTTAACGCCCATCCCGCCGGGTGGCGTCGCTGCTGGTCACCGCTGCGGCCCCGCCATATTGAACAGCCTAATCGGTTACGAAGCACCCGCCGTCAAACGACTACGGGCCTGAACCGTGGCGCACGCTGGCTACTGTGGGCCCTCATACTCCTGACCCTAAACGGGTGCTCCGCAACGCAGTTTATCTACAACCGCGTCGATGTTTTGGTGAGATGGTATCTCGATGATTACGTGTCATTGGATCGCGACCAGCAAGCTCGATTCGATGAGCGTCTGACCGTCTTGCTGGAGTGGCATCGTCGTGAAGAGCTACCTGCATATATTGTCCTGCTCGATGATGCACAGACAATTCTGGATAACGGGGTGCCGCTGAATGACACCCGCGCGATGGCGGACCGAATTGAAGAGGCCGCTATCCGCTTTCAGGACCCTTTTCTCGAGCTCCTGCTGAGCACCGGTCAAGACCTCAGGCCTGAGCAAAAGGAGGCGTTTGTCGCCGTTTTAACGGCCAAGCAGCAGGAGTTTGAGGAGGACCGCCTGACCCGCAGCGATCAGGAATATCGCGATGACTTAGCGTCGCGCTTTGATAAGCAGCTCAGTCGCTACTTGGGCTCACTGACCGCTGAGCAAACCAACCGAATCGAAGAGGGGGTGGCGGAAATGACGCGCTTGGACCGCTTTTGGTTGGAAGATCGGCGGGTCTGGATAGCGGATTTGTCAGCGATTCTGCTGGCGGCTGATCCCGATTGGCCTGACCAAGTGCGGGCGCTCATAGCCGGGCGTGACGAGGCTCTGCTGCCCGCTTACCGCGAAGGGATCGACCACAACGGCGAAGTGATTCTGCAGCTCTCTCGCGATGTGCTGATATTGCGCACCGACAAACAGGACCGAAAGCTCCGAGGTCGCCTGCAAGCGTTGCGAGATGATTTGGCCGCCTTGTCTGAGCCAAGTGAGCCCGCGCCTAGCCCTCAATGAGACTGCGGTCTCGGATGGCGCCTTTATCAGCACTGGTGACCATGCTCGCGTAAACCTTGAGTGCGGTGGAGACTTGCCTGGGCCGGTCTTCTGCGGGTTGCCACGCCCGGTCGCGTTGGTCCATGTTTGCGCGCCGTTTGGCCAGCGTCGCCTCATCGAGGCGCACATTGATCGTCCTTGCAGGGATATCGATATCGATCTGATCCCCTTGCTCAATTAAGGCGATCGCGCCGCCGCCTGCGGCTTCAGGCGAAACGTGCCCGATAGATAAGCCGGAGGTGCCGCCCGA
>Ga0181593_10006092_pt1 | contig 10863 bp, 11 predicted proteins | sample 071ome_19_FD_133756 | JGI IMG/M metagenome (GOLD analysis project Ga0181593, IMG submission 133756) | Coastal salt marsh microbial communities from the Groves Creek Marsh, Skidaway Island, Georgia - 071413AT metaG (megahit assembly) | ecosystem: Environmental > Aquatic > Marine > Intertidal...
TCCGTAGAAGATAGGGTGGGGTTCCAATTCCAGAGCTTTTTGCGAAAGTTCAAGTCGCAAGAAACCGTCAAGCCGGCGGCTTTGGCTCGTTTGACAGACTCGATTGTCGCTTCAGCGGCGGTTTCCGAAAGAGCCGGCGTGATGCCGGTAGTGTGAAACCAGCCTGCCCCATCCAGAATAGAGTCCCAGTCGTAAGCCGAAGCCGGGGTCATGCTGACGGATGAGTACTCGCGGTCGTAGATGACTCGGCTTGGGCGCTGATTAGCTCCCGCTTCCACAAAATACAATCCCAGTCGTCCTTTATTATTAAATACGATATCGCTTGTGTCGACATCGAGCCCGCGAAGCGTGGAAATACAAGCTTGGGTAATGTCGTTCTTAGGCAGGGCGGTAACAAAGCGGGTGTCGCCGCCGAGCATGGCGATGGAAGCAGCCACATTGGCTTCCGCGCCAGCGAAGGTCAGGTTGAGATCTCCAGGGAGTGATTGTCGAAAGCGATTGAATCCATGGGGGCAGAGGCGTCCCATTATTTCTCCGAAAGTTACGATAGTCTTCATTGTGATAATTGTATTGAGTTTTCGCCCACGAATTTACGCGAATAGGTTTGAGATAATCGATTTGTATAAGGCGCTAATAATGGAAGAAGAGATCGTACGGGCTCTACTTCTAGGAAGTGATTGCTTCCCGAACCGCTTCCACGTTTTGGCGGGCCTCGCGAGCGTTGGCTTCGATTTGATCCCAATTACTAGCGGCGATGAGGTCGCGTTTCGCGATCCAGGATCCGCCGATCGCCGAAATCAGTGGAGAGGCGACGTAGGATTTCATGTTTTCGGCATTCAAGCCTCCGAGGGGAATAAAATCGATGCCTAGGTGTTGATAGGGGCCGGCCATGCTTTTTAGATGGGGCAGTCCGCCAGAGGTCTCGGCGGGAAAGAATTTCAAGGTGCCGACACCTAATTCGAGACCTTGCTCTATGTCGCTCGGCGTGGCGATACCGGGAGCGCAGGGGAGGCCTTTGTCCTGAGCGTACTCGACCACGCGGCGATTCAGACCCGGAGCCACGCCAAAGGCAGCCTCGGCAGCCAGTACTTCGTCGATTTGCTGGGTGGTCAATACAGTACCGATGCCCGCCAGCATCTCAGGCACCTCCTGTCGAATAGCCCGGAGGGCATCCAAGGCGGCATCGGTCCGAAGCGTCAGTTCCATGGCATCGACACCGCCGCGCAGGAGGGCTTGGGCAAGGGGGACCGCTTGCTTGGCGTCATCGATAACCAAGACCGCGATAATCGCTGTCTCTTTCAGTTTAGCGTGCAGTTCAGGAGGAAACATAGGATTCGATTGGAAAGGGATATGTCAGTATAGTTGACAAATTACACTGTATATCCGACAAGATGAAAACGCCGTTCAATTATGTCAACTGATTCGCGAGGTCTCGCTACATCTTTATTCAAGGCTTTGGATACGCTCAATATGTTGAGCGCTCGTCCCGGAGGATTGGCTATCCGTGAAGTGGTAGAAGGGATGGGGCTTCCGCGCAGCAGTCTGATTCGGATTTTGGATAGTTTGATGCACTATGGTTTGGTGGAGCGGGGCGAGGACAAGCGGTATCGGGTTACGGGCAAATTTCGAGAATGGCGGCTGGCGTCGAGGGACGATGATTTGGTTGCCGATTATCGCGAGGTTATGCGGCGTATCGCTGATCGAGTAGGCGAAATGGCCATTTTGGGACAGCTTCAAGGTCGCCTGATTCGGCATTTGCATTACGAGGAGCCGGATTGCCGGGTCCGGGTGGCTCCTCCGATCGGCCGCAAGATTCCTCTTGAGCGCATGGCGATGGGCAAGCTGGTACTGAGTCAGCGACCAGACTTGCTTCCCAATGATTGCAGCCCCGTCTTGAGACGGGAAATTGAATTGGCGAGGGAATTGGGCGAGGCCTGGAATCGAGGCGAATCGGAAGCGGGCATTGTGGCTTGGGGAACGTGGCTGGGTCCGCCCTCGCCGCTAACGCCGATGATTGCCGTTACGTGGCCGGATTTTCGCTTTTCGGAAGCGGCTCTTAGCGAAGTCAAGCGGCTATTGGAATAGGTACTAGCTATTAGGGAACTGCTTATTTTCTCGAGCTTGCTCAATCTCCTCGCGAGTCAAGAGGGATTGGGTGTGATTGGCCAGCAGCCGCAATTTCTCGGAAGCGTCTCGGCGGCTCTGTTCATCATTGCGCCAGAGAAAAGAGTGTATTGCTTTGGAAAGCTGTTCGAGCGATTTGCCGGCAGCGGCGAATTTTGTCAGACTGCGCGGTTCATGGGGGCAAGTCATCGGAAGCGTTCTGGATATACGCTTGAAAGTATTCCGCAGCCTTCGTGAGGGCAGCGAAGCGCTCGTTCAGAGAGAGGAAATCGACCTGCTGGCAGGCATCCAGTAATCCCGCGAAATAGGCGGCAGAGGAATCGGCCGCTGGTTTTTCGCCCGATGTCTCCATTGTCTGATTGGGCTCCTCTATCCCAGCCAGAGCGAAACTGGTCAGCAGAACAATCAGTGTGGAAAATACGGGAAATCCTAGCGCGTTGCGAAGCATAGGTTACTCTCAAACGGAAGCCGTTTCGGTGGCTTTAACTGGGACTGATACAAATGATGTGAATCCCTCAATTGAGCCTATAAGTTTAAAGATTAGCGGGTAGCGAATGAGACTGTTGGGATAGGGGATCGGCGCTGTGGGCTACGTAGAAAATCGGATGCATGAATCTCGTAATCCGCATCCGTTGGCGACAGGTGTATCGTTAATTGCCGCCAAATGATTTTCGGTAGGCCAGTGGAGACAGCCCTTTGCGCTTTGAAAATTGGCGTGTGAAGTAATTGCTATCGTTGAAGCCGACCTCGTAGGCAATTTGCGATACGGTCAGTCTGGAGCCACGCAGTAGTCGCATGGCATTCTGGAGCCGCAATTGGATAAGATAGTCGAATGGAGGCTGCCGAGTGGCTTTGCTAAAGGTTCGCATAAAGTGGCTTCGCGATAGTCGAGACATCTCCACGAAATCCTCCAGTTTCCAATCTCGAGCGTAGTCCTGCTCCATGCTGCTGATGACCGAACCCACTCGCAGCAGAGCAGCTGACCGGTTTGATTCCGATTGGGTTTCTTGGTATGAGCGGGAAAGGAATACAATAAGATCTATGAGTTTACCTAGGAGAGCGGACTCGTAACCGTCTTCTCGGCGATCGACTTCGTCGACCATCTCTAAGGCCACTCGCTCAGCCCGAGAAAGGGCCAGGCGCTCAAGGTGGAGGCGACTAGAAAACCGGTGTTGCTTTCGGAAAACCGGCTCGAGGAGAAAGAGCGCGCAATACCCTGGCATTTTTAAAAGCCGGTTCTCGGGGAGCCCGATTTGGGCTGGATCGTACATGATGTTGATCATCTCCAGCCGTTCCCGTTTGTGGAAAAAATGGCCTTGCTTGCCTTGCAGTAGAAATACGTCTCCGGCGACCACGGGAAACTCGTCGCCGTTGAGCCAGTGCATGGCTGTTCCGCCGACAATGAGGACCAGTTCGCAAAAATCATGCGCGTGCTTCGTCTCAGTAAGATCGTACTCATGGGACGGATGGTTGGTTGAAGATGTTAGGACGTGCCTCGCCGTTATCGGATAGGCGACGTCCTCAAAATAATTTCTGCCCTCTGCGAGAATGCCCGTCATCAAAGTTGGATTGGGAATACGATCGTGCTGATTGCTTCTGCGAAGTCGGGGTGACTTGCCTTGAGCCCGCTCTGAGAAACTTGCTGGTCTGGTCTTAACGGGTCAATATCGATGAGACAATAATGCTAGAAATTGGGAAAATGATTAAGGATATCGCCTGTTTTATCTTGGCATAATGAGGAGCGTCTCGAGTACTGGACGAAGCATATTTCGGTCAGGCTAGCAAGGCCATCTCCAAGACGAATTTTCGCATTTTATAAACCCGCCTCTACAACAACAGACATGAGCATCACAATCGGAGACAAAGAATACTTTCCCGGAATAGGAAAGATCGCCTACGAAGGTCCAAAGAGCGACAATCCGCTCGCTTTCAAATGGTACAGCCCGGAGACGGAAATTGCCGGCAAGACGATGGGCCAACTGTTCAAATTCGCCATCGCCTACTGGCACACCTTTTGCGGCACGGGGGGCGATCCATTTGGACCCGGTACCAAGGCATTTCCTTGGGATGCGAACTCGGATGCGATCGCTCGGGGCAAAGACAAGATGGACGCCGCCTTCGAATTCTTCACCAAGATCGGGGCGGGTTACTATTGCTTTCACGATTTCGATTTGGTGGACGAAGGTTCGAGCTTTGCCGAATCGGAGGCGAATCTACAAGCGATCGTCGATTATGCCAAGGAGAAGCAAGCGGCTTCGGGCGTGAAGTTGCTCTGGGGGACCTCCAATTTGTTCAGCAATCCGCGCTATATGAATGGAGCGTCGACCAATCCGGATTTCAACGTCGTGGCCTACGCGGGCGCTCAATTGAAGAACGCGATCGATGCCACCATTGCTTTGGGCGGCGAAAACTACGTTTTCTGGGGCGGCCGGGAAGGCTACATGTCGTTGCTGAATACCGATACGCAGCGCGAGAAAGAGCATTTTGCCCGGATGTTGACCATCGCTAGGGACTACGGCCGCGCTCAAGGGTTTAAAGGGCAGTTCTTCATAGAGCCCAAGCCTGCGGAGCCTACCAAGCACCAGTACGACTTCGATTGCGAAACGGTGATCGGCTTCTTGAGGCAGTACGATTTGCTCGACGATTTCTCGCTCAATGTGGAAGTGAACCATGCGACGTTGGCGGGGCATACGTTCCAGCACGAGTTGCAGATGGCCGCGGATGCAGGGCTGTTGGGCAGTATCGATGCCAATCGCGGCGACTACCAAAACGGTTGGGATACGGATCAATTCCCCATGAATTTGAACGAACTCGTGGAAGCGATGCTGGTCATTCTCAAGGCGGGCGGCTTCAAAGGTGGAGGCGTTAACTTCGATGCTAAGACCCGGCGAAATTCGACGGATCTCGAAGATATCTTTATCGCCCATATTGCAGGTATGGATGCCTTTGCCCGAGCCGCTCTGGTGGCGGAGCGGATCCTCAAGGAATCCCAGTTGCCGGTACTGAAGCGCGAGCGTTATGCCAGTTTCGACTCTGGAGATGGCGCGCGGTTCGAAAAGGGAGAGCTTTCTCTCGAGGAGCTCTACGCCATTGGCAGTTCAGCGGGCGAACCAGCCCAAACCAGCGGCAAGCAGGAGCGCTACGAACAGATCGTAAACGATTTCATCTAATCGCGGTCGCTCTGCTTGCGCCGCCTTAGTCCCGCGTGGGGTATCGGGTCCAACTTAAGCTCGCCCGGCTCATCGACAGGCTTAGGGGGAGTGAGCTACGTCGAACCAAGATCGAACTCCACCTTTCTACATGGGATTCTAGGGTGGAACCCGACCTCAGGGCGGGTTTTCAAAAACCAATTACACTCAAGTTGACGTTTGCGCGCAGGGACGCGTGACTCGGCTCAATGTTAAATTGCAGAAATGAACGTGCCGGGCCCCGTTTTAGCTTCAAGCTTTCCCGAGCCAATATGAGCCCAAGATCAACTATTCTTCATGGCCTATTCGCAAACGAATTTCTGCACGCGAATCGTTAATGTAGGGAATGGAAGATAATTTTCTCATTAGATAAAATATACGAATTTATTTCTTGCTAAAGAAAATTATTTTTCTATCCGTCTTCAGCATGTCCGAAGTTTTGTTAGAGGATGAGATCGCCTTGCCGATGTTCGATTTCTCGGTGTTGCGGGAAATCCGCAAGCGGGCGGAAATGACTTTGAACGATCTCTCTCAAGCTAGCGGGGTATCGATAGCGGTCATCTCCAAGCTGGAGCGCAACCAGACGCAGGCTGAGGTAGAAACTCTCTACAAGATTGGCCGTGTCTTTGGAATGCGGGCTACGGATTTGCTCACTTTGGCGGAAGCGCCGCTTTCCAATCGAAAAGAGTCGGAGTTCTACGGTTCCGAGGGATTCTTGTTTCGAGCCGTTCGCTATGCCAATGCCAATTGTTTGTTGGGCGAGGCCAATAAGGGGGCTAGTCTCTCCAAGCCAGAGGCGCATTACGACGACCATGAAATCTGCTGGGTCCTGAGAGGGCGTCTGCGCATAACGCTTCCTCAGGAGGTTCAAGAGCTAAACGAGGGGCAAAGCATTCAATTCGACGCTATCCAAGAGCACACCTATGAAGTTCTGGAAGATTGCCAGTTCATGATTGTCCACATTAGGAAAGACAAACGCTATTAGATATTGATTCTGTATGAAAATTGACACTACGATTACTCCGGACTCGCTTAAGGAGTCTTTGGAAAAGTTTTGGGAGCTCTCGGGCCAGAAGATCGACTTGGTCGAGGCGGAATATGACATGCCGAAAGGCTCGCCAGTTTTCACTGTCAACGGAAAGTATGACACTCGGGGTTGGACGGAGTGGACGGAAGGTTTCGTCTATGGTTCCTCGTTTCTTCAGTTCGATGCGACTGGCGATGAGCGATATCTAGAGTTGGCCAAGAAGCATACGGTGGAGCGAATGGCGACGCACGTCAGTCATGTGGGGGTACATGATCATGGATTCAACAATTTGAGCTGCTACGGAAACTGGCTGCGTTTGCTCAACGAGGGCAAGGCTTCTGGGCCTCAGGCGGAGCGCGATTTTTGCGAGCTCGCTTTGAAGACTTCGGGCGCCGTGCAAGCCAGCCGCTGGTCCACGATTAATGGAGGAGGCGGTTATGTGTATTCATTCAATGGCCCACATAGCCTATTTGTGGATACAATACGGAGTTGTCGAATTTTGATGGTATCGCATGCATTAGGGCATGTGTTGATGGGCGAAAATGACTTGCCGATCAGTCTCCTTGGTCGAGCTATCGACCACATGAATGCCACGGCCAAATACAGCGTTTATTACGGAGAGGGTCGCGACAAGTACGACGAATGGGGACGGACAGCCCACGAAAGCGTATTCAATATTAATGACGGCCGCTATCGTTGCCCGAACGCGCAGCAAGGTTTCAGCGGATTTACGACTTGGACGCGCGGCCTAGCATGGGCAATGGTCGGCTTCGCGGAAGAGCTCGAATTCATCGAGACTCTCGACGATGGCCAGTTCGAAGCATTCGGGGGAAAATCCGCCATCCAAGAAACCTGTTTGAAGGCGGCTAGGGCTACTTGCGATTGGTTCATTGCCAACACGCCAGTAGATGGGGTTCCCTACTGGGATGGTGGAGCTCCGCAATTGCATCGCCTTGGGGATTGGAGGGAGCGAGAGTCCGATCCATACAACGAGTGGGAGCCGATCGACAGCACTGCGGCGGCGATAGGGGCTCAAGGCCTGCTGCGGCTTGGACGCTATTTGGGGACGGATACGGAAGAGGGATCGAAGTATTGGAGCGCTGGGCTGACGAGCATGCGGTCCCTTCTAGCTTCGCCTTACTTGAGCGAAGATAGCGCCCACCAAGGACTGCTGTTGCATTCGATCTATCATGAACCCAACGGCTGGGACAATGTGCCAGACGGGCAAAAGATAGCTTGTGGGGAATCGAGCCAATGGGGCGATTACCATATTCGAGAAGCGGCTCTGTTATTGCGGCGTGAAATTCGAAGCGATTCGTACTACACCTTCTTTGGTTGTTTGAACCGATAGTCGGGAGGAGATTCCTAATGACGGATCTATCGAAACTTTGCCTGCACAGCATCACGACTAAGCCGTGGGGATTGCGGAAAGCGGCCAGTAAGTATTCGGCTGCTGGTATCGGCGGGATTTCCGTTTGGCAGGATGCTGCGGCTGCTTACGGAGATGGCCATCGGGCCGCAGGCGCGATGCTTCGAGACGAAGGCATCGAGGTCGTCAGTTATGTTCGAGGCGGCTTCTTTACAGCTTTGGATGGAGCCGATCGAATCAAGGCTGTTGACGATAACAAACGCATCATCGACGAAGCGGCTGAAATTGGAGCGCCATTGATTGTCTTGGTTTGCGGGGCGACTCCTGGGCAATCCTTATTCGAGTCAAGAAAGCAGATAACGGAGGGTATCGCTGCTTCGATTGAGCATGCCGCCGCAGCGGGTGTGAGGCTAGGGATTGAACCGCTGCATCCAATGTATGCGGACAGTCGGAGCGCGGTTAACACTATGTCGCAAGCAGGGGCGATCTGCGACGAGGTGGGGCATCCGAATTTGGGGATTACCGCCGACGTGTATCACATTTGGTGGGACGATCGGCTGGAGGAGGAAATCAAGATCGCCGCGGAAAAGGATCGCCTGTTCTCCTTTCATATCTGCGACTGGAAGAATCTTCCTGATGATATGCTCAACGATAGGGGAATCATGGGAGAAGGCGTCATCGATGTGTCCGGGATTCGTCGCTGGGTTCGCGATACAGGATTTTCTGGATACGACGAAGTGGAGATTTTTTCCAATAAGTACTGGGCTATGGATCAAGACGAGTATCTAGACAAAATCATCAAGGCCTACAACGAACTTTCTTAGAGCGTACAGCAACACGCGATAAACTTAGCGATATAAATTATGAAAACTCACAAAGTTGGTATAATAATGAACGGCGTCACGGGACGCATGGGGACGAATCAGCATCTCATGCGCTCGATCGTGGAGATAATCAAGCAAGGCGGCGTTTGGGCCAGCCCTGAAGAAACGATTGTGCCGGTGCCTATCTTGGTGGGCAGAAACGAGACTAAGCTCAGGAATTTATCGGCGCTATCGGGTATCGAGCGATGGACTACCGATTTGGATAGCGTCATGTCGGATCCAGACTTTCCGGTCTATTTTGATGCCCAGAGTACGTTGAGACGAGCGGACGCTGTTAAGGCGGCGGCGACTGCGGGCAAGCATGTTTATTGCGAAAAGCCGACCGCTGTAGATACAAAGACGGCCTTGGACTTGCACTATTTTTGCGAGGAAAAGGGCGTTAAGAGCGGGGTAGTCCAAGACAAATTATGGCTACCCGGCTTGGTCAAGCTCAAGCGGGCAATCGAAAAAGGCTACCTAGGCCGGATTTTCTCGGTGACCGGAGAATTTGGATACTGGGTGTTTGAAGGGCATACCGTGCCAGCCCAGCGTCCCTCATGGAATTATCGAAAGGAAGATGGCGGGGGCGTGATGATCGATATGCTCTGCCACTGGAGGTACGTGCTCGACAACCTTTTTGGGCCAGTGAAGGCGGTTAGCTGTCGGGGAGCGACGCACATCAAGGAGCGTGTTGACGAAAGCGGAAATCCGTATGTTTGCACGGCTGATGATGCCGCCTATTCGATGTTCGAAATCGATGGGCCGGAGGGGGAAATCGTCGTGAATTTCAATTCTTCCTGGTGTACGCGCGTCCGTAGAGATGATTTGCTTACATTGCATGTCGATGGCGAACTAGGCTCTGCCGTCGCTGGACTGCGCGAGTGCCATATCCAGCACTATGCCAATACGCCCAAACCTGTTTGGAATCCAGATATCGACCAGCCCATCGATTTTTTTGATGATTGGTCTAAGGTTCCGAACCAGGAGATCCATGACAACGCCTTTAAGGCCCAATGGGAGCTGTTTTTGAAGCACGTTGTTCTGGATACGCCATTCCGGTGGACCTTGCTTGAAGGAGCGAAGGGCGTTCAGCTAGCGGAAATCGGGCTGCAAAGCTGGGAAGAGCGTAAGTGGCTCGACGTGCCTGACTTGTAGTTTAAGAGAAGACGGCGCCCAGCTAGACTAGAAACCTGTAGGAGTCTTCGCCTGCGGAGACCATATAAGTAGAAAGAATCTCGCTGGAGCGGTCTCCGCAAGCGAAGCACCTACATGGTGTAAATACACAACAATTGAGAGAACCTGCGTTATGAAAAGTAGACAGAAATCTAAAACGGCATTAGTGACCGGAGGAACGAGAGGCATCGGCCTCGGTATTGCAAAATCGCTGGCAAATGAAGGATGGAATCTAGTCCTGAACGGAATGCGTCCTGAAGAGTCAGTCCAGGAAGTTCTGGAAGAGCTGCGCTCGAAAGAAATCGAAGTTGCTTACGCCCAGGGCGACATAGGGAGCGACGAAGGGCGGAATGCGGTTCGGGAAGCCGCTCGCAAGGCGAGTGAAGCTCAATCCGTCAACCTTCTCGTAAACAATGCCGGCGTTGCTCCCAAAGATCGGCTCGATCTTTTGGAAACGACCGAAGACAATTACGATTTCGTCCTCGATATCAACTTGAAGGGACCCTTCTTTCTGACTCAAGGCATCGCTCGAGATATGGTCGGAGCCAGAGAATCGGATCCTAGTTTCGGGGCGGCTATCGTTAACATTTCATCGATTTCAGCAACGGTGGCTTCTGTAAACCGGGCTGAATATTGCATCGCCAAGGCGGGACTAAGCATGCTCACGCTAGCTTTTGCCGCTCGATTAGGCGAATTTGGGATACCGGTCTACGAAATTCGTCCGGGAGTTACCAAGACCGATATGACCTCCTCGCCGGCCGTCACGGAGAAATACGATCGCTTAATCGAGGAGGGTCTCTGCGTAACCAAACGATGGGGAGAGCCCGATGATGTCGGCAAAGCAGTTGCGTCCCTAGCTCGAGGCGACTTTCCCTATTCAACGGGTCAGGTCGTCATGGTCGACGGTGGCCTAACAATCCCACGGCTGTAGTCCTACAGGGAGCATAAGCGTCGACTCAGCCAAAGATCGCGGAAATGAACGTGCTCCCGCATTCGCGCATTGGCGTCAACTTTACAAAAAAACGCCGATTTCTCGCCGTAGGAAGCTCGCTTGCGAGCGCTTGTTTCGCTGGAATGGACCTAGGTTGATTCGCTCGCAAGCGAGCTTCCTACAACGAA
>Ga0181593_10006093_pt1 | contig 10861 bp, 9 predicted proteins | sample 071ome_19_FD_133756 | JGI IMG/M metagenome (GOLD analysis project Ga0181593, IMG submission 133756) | Coastal salt marsh microbial communities from the Groves Creek Marsh, Skidaway Island, Georgia - 071413AT metaG (megahit assembly) | ecosystem: Environmental > Aquatic > Marine > Intertidal zone...
CCCAATGGCAACCCATCGGGGCCGGAAAGATCAAGCCCATCTAGATGCGGCAGCGTAATTGCTGGCAGGCCGCACAGGCTGGTGAATTTTGAACAGGCAGGATTGCCAGTACCCTCTTCAAATAGAGGCGCCTGCCCTGTAGCAGAGGCCATTAACAAGAATTTTCCGCCAGACAATAATGCTGCAAATCTGTCGATACCCTGCTGTCTGATATGCATGGCACTGTGATAATCTGATTCTGACACCTGCGCACCGCGTGCGACTGTCTGGGCTGTAAACGCGCTTACCCTGTCCAGCTTGCCAGCGACCATCGGGCCGATATTCTGGGCATATTCATAATCATAAATGATGCTATGCGCCTGTTGTAATTCATCTAGAAAAGCGCATAAATCAATCTGCTCTGCATGACTGCCTAACTGGCTGGCAAGCTGTGAGATACGTGCTGACATATAATCTTCAATATCATCTGCAAACATCCCCTCAACCCATAAAAAATGCGGGCTGGCAGTCTCGCACTGGTGATAGGCCGTTTCAAGGCCTGCATCTTGTGTCATCACCACATCACCAAGTCGGGCAATATCGCCAAGATGACGCGCAAATATGCCAATATGATCTAATGTCTGGCTGGTCTGCAATACCCCTGCGCGCGAGATAGCCTCAAAGCTAGGCTTAAAGCCATATACACCGCAATAGGCCGCAGGGCGGATAACAGAGCCGCCTGTTTGCGAGCCAATCGCCAGCGTAATCTGACCTGCTGCAACTGCTGCAGCAGAGCCTGATGATGACCCGCCCGGCGAAAACCGGCTATTATGCGGATTGCGTGTTTCACACTTTTGTAGATAGGCAAATTCGGTTGTGCGGGTCTTGCCCATAATCAGCGCCCCTGCCGCGCGGAGCTTTTCTACCAGCACAGCATCTGTGTCTGGCTGCCTGCCTGCAAATAAAGCAGACCCAAGACAGCAGGGCATATCACGGCTATCGATAATATCTTTCAGCCCCACCGGCACACCGCTTAGGGGCAGGCCAGCCTCTATCTTGCCAGCCTGTGCCAGCGCGGTATCTGGATCATGCCATGCCCACGCATCTATATCTGCATCTGTTTTCGCGATTTTCGTTAGATGTTCAGCACAGACCTGTTCAGCAGATTGCCTGCCTTGTGAGACAGAATCTGCAATCTCAACGGCTGTTTTATCATCAGCATTCACAAAATTCGCTTGCGCCATTTACCACCACCTTGCCGCCCTTCGAACCAATTTTAGCAGGCAACATTATCCTTTGAGCTAGAAGATGACAACAGAGCGGATAGATTCTCCCTGATGCATCAGATCAAACCCTTTATTAATTTCTTCCAGCGACAGGCTATGGGTAATCATGGGGTCAATTTCGATTTTGCCATCAAGATACCAGTCAACAATTTTCGGCACATCTGTTCTGCCCCTTGCACCGCCAAATGCCGTACCGCGCCACGAACGGCCAGTTACCAGTTGGAACGGACGGGTTGAAATCTCTTGACCTGCCCCTGCTACGCCGATGATGATAGACTCGCCCCAGCCCTTATGCGCACATTCAAGCGCGGTACGCATCACCTCGACATTGCCGATACATTCAAAGGAATAATCAGCCCCGCCACCGGTAAGCTCGACAAGATGGGCTGTCAGATCATCAGATATTTCTGCTGGATTCACAAAATCTGTCATCCCAAACCGTCTGCCCCATTCTGCTTTGTCAGGATTCATATCCACTCCGACAATCTGTGCTGCGCCTATCATCCGCAGACCCTGAATCACATTCAGGCCAATACCGCCCAGACCAAATACAACCGCACGGCATCCGGGCTCAGCCTTTGCGGTATTAATCACCGCCCCGATACCTGTGGTAACGCCGCATCCAATATAGCAAATCTTGTCAAAAGGCGCGGCCTTGTTCACTTTGGCTAGCGCAATTTCTGGCAATACGGTGAAATTTGAAAAGGTAGAGGTGCCCATATAATGATGCACTGACTTTCCCTCAAATGAAAATCTGGACGTACCATCAGGCATCAGCCCCTGCCCCTGAGTAGTACGAATAGCCTGACACAAATTGGTTTTTGGATGCAGGCAATAGTCACATTCACGACATTCAGGCGTATAGAGCGGAATTACATGATCGCCTTCTTTAACAGAACTGACACCAGCGCCCACCTCGCGGACAATGCCAGCGCCCTCATGACCTAAAATTGCCGGAAATAGCCCTTCAGGATCAGCACCAGAAAGGGTGAATTCATCTGTATGGCAAATCCCTGTGGCCATAATTTCAACAAGCACTTCACCAGCTTTAGGCCCTTCTAGATCAACCTCTACAATCTCAAGAGGCTTGCCAGCCTCAAGTGCAATGGCGGCACGTGATTTCATGATCTCTCTCTCCCATATCTGTCTTGACTGCATTGGTGCAATATTAACCGGAATATCGCCTATGATGCTATCAGGACGTGTTATCTTATGCAGATAGTGTACGCCTGTTTTTTTAGATATGGCTATGGATTTTTGTGAAAACTTGCCCCTACCGCCAAGAATTTCAATCAGGCGAAAAGCGGCCATAGGCAATAAATGGATGATTCAGCCAGTTCGGCTTGCCATAGCGATGAGGCTGTCCATGTTCATCTGTGACATATCCGCCTGCCCCTCTGAGCACAGCTTCGCCTGCGGCTGTATCCCATTCCGAAGTCGGGGCAAAGCGCGGATAAATGTCTGCCTCACCCATCGCCAGATAACAAAATTTCACAGATGAGCCGACACTGACAACATCTTCTATCTGATGATCTCTTAAAAAAGCAGATGTACGATCATCCATATGGGAACGGCTGGCAATGGCAATCGGCCTGTCATGGGTTCTGCTGGCAAGGGGGGCATGAATATCTAGCAGGCTAGTTTTGTGCCGATGCATAAGATAGCTAGCTTTATCTGCGACACCGACAAACAGCATATCATGCATTGGCGCATAGACAATTCCACCTGCTGCCTGACCATCAATGATCAGCCCGATATTGACGGTAAAATTTCCCTGACTGTCAGGACGGATAAATTCCTTAGTGCCATCAAGCGGGTCAACCAGAAAATAAATGGCACTTGAAGATAGCTGGTGGCTATCTTCTGCTTCTTCAGAAATCACATCTATCTCTGGGTAGAAATGTGCCAGTGCCGCCAGCAAGATGGCATTCGCCGCCTTGTCTGCTTCTGTCACAGGCGAGTTATCAGATTTCTGTTCAACATCAAAACCTGACTGTTTTACCTGAAGAATGGCCTCACCAGCCGAAATTACCGCAGGGATCAGCCTGTTCAGCACCACATTACCAACACTAAGAGTTGCCAGTTGCTCGCTTGCCATCATTATTCTGCACTCTTATGCGCGCCAAAAAGCCCTTCGCCTGATAATGCGCATTCCTCAAAGATGGGACTATTTTGCTGTAGGCATTACAAATTCTGCACCTTTGGCAATGGAATCGGGCCATCTTTGCATCACAGATTTCTGTTTTGTATAGAACTGCACTGCTTCATTACCAAACGCATGTAAATCACCAAACAGGCTTTGCTTCCAGCCGCCAAATCCATGCCACGCCATCGGCACCGGAATAGGCACATTCACGCCTACCATGCCGACCTGAATCTGGCTTGCAAATTCGCGCGCTGTATTGCCATCAGAAGTAAATACAGAAACGCCATTGCCATAACGGTGCTTGTTAATCAGCTCAATGCCTTCTGCAGAATTATCAACCCGCACACACGAAAGCACAGGGCCGAAAATTTCCTCCTGATAGATGGTCATCTCAGGGGTAACATGATCAAACAGACTGCCACCCATAAAATATCCCTGATTATGACCCGGCACAGACAGGCCGCGCCCATCAACCACCAGCTCAGCACCTTCTGAGACGCCTTTTTCGATCATGGCGGTAATCCGTTCATGCGCGGCGGCAGTCACAATCGGCCCCATTTCTGCATCAAGTTCCATACCATTTTTCACTTTCAGAGTGCGGGCACGTTCTGCCAGCTGCGGGACAATTTTATCGCCTGCATCCCCGACCAGCACCGCAACTGAAATCGCCATACATCTTTCGCCTGCCGAGCCATAGGCAGAACCAATAAGCGCATCAACTGTTTTATCCATATCAGCATCTGGCATCACCATCATGTGATTTTTAGCGCCCCCAAGTGCCTGAACACGCTTGCCATAATGTGCGCCCTTTTCATAAATATAATGGGCTATCGGAGTTGAGCCGACAAATGATACAGCCGAAATATCTGTGTTTTCCAGAATCGCATCAACTGATTCCTTATCTCCCTGAATCACGCTAAATACGCCTTCAGGAAGACCTGCCTCAACCATCAGTTCAGCCATCATCATCGAGGCTGTTGGGTCTGTCGGGCTAGGCTTCAGGATAAAACAGTTCCCTGCGGCAATCGCTAGCGGATACATCCACATTGGCACCATTACCGGAAAGTTAAATGGCGTAATGCCAGACACAATCCCTAGCGGCTGGCGCATTGTCCAGTTATCAATACCTGTTGATGCCTGTTGTGAATATTCACCTTTCAGTAATGCAGGGATTCCGCAGGCAAATTCGATGACCTCAATGCCGCGTTCAACCTCACCACAAGCATCTGTAAATACTTTGCCATGTTCTGAAGTAATGATTTTGGCAAGTTTTTCTTTATCGCGTTTTACCAGCTCAAGAAATTTGAAAATCACGCGCGCCCGACGTACAGGCGGGGTATTTGCCCATGCAGGAAAGGCAGCTTTTGCAGCCGCAACCGCAGCATCGACATCAGCTTTTGTGCCCATGACAACTTCACCTGTCTTTTCACCTAAAGCAGGGTTAAAGATATCCTGTGTTCTGGTTGATGCACCTGCTGTTTTCTTTCCGCCAATAACGTGCATAACTGTATGTGACATGTTCAAACTCCCTCTGTCAGCGCTCATTCCATATATTATGGAAAATGCGTTTCTGTTTTAGGCATTTCTGCTGGCAAGGTCAATCTGATTAAAAGCTCGCCTTGAAATAAGCAGATGACGCATAATAGGCGGAACGGCAACTGCCAAACTAATTACTTGCCAATTACTGCCTAATTCTTGCATCATTCAACTCTGGAAATTGTCTGCTTACCACGAAAGCTTATTTGGAGAGAGTATATTATGAAATTTCTGCACACGATGATCCGCGTTCATGATGTAGAGGCGGCACTAGATTTTTTCTGTAACAAGCTTGGCATGATTGAAACGCGCCGCAAGGAAGTAGAAGCAGGGCGCTATACCCTGATCTTTCTGGCAGCTGATCAGGATCTGGAACAGGCAAAGAATGAGCGGGCACCTGAACTTGAGCTAACCTATAACTGGGATTCAGAAAACTATACTGGCGGACGTAATTTCGGACATCTGGCCTATACGGTTAAAAATATCTATGATACCTGCCAGCATCTGATGGATAATGGGGTTGAGATTAACAGACCGCCCCGCGATGGGCGCATGGCCTTTGTAAAATCACCTGATGGCATTTCGCTTGAACTACTTCAAGAAGGTGATGCGCTAGCACCAGCAGAGCCATGGGTATCAATGCAAAATACCGGTAGCTGGTAGCTGATTGAAGGCTTCACCCATCTGGCTAGGCTGTCTCGCCACCATCAACAGAGATCGCTTGGCCATTGATGCCGCCAGCCTGTTCCGAACATAAAAAATACACTGTTTCAGTAACCTCTGAAGCTGGAAAAAGACGTCTTTGCGGGGAAAATGCCTCCAGCTTTTTTCTGGCCTCTTCTTCGGACATGCCTGTTTTTTGTGAAATGGCGGCAATAGATCCATCTGTCATTTCAGTATCCAGATAGCCCGGACAGACAGCATTGACCGTGATCTGTGTTTTTGCCAATTCTTGTGCGGTCGAGCGCACCAGCCCGATAACACCATGTTTGCTGGCACTATAGGCCGCGATATAGGGATAGCCTTTTTTGCCTGTCATTGACGATATGGCCAACATCCGACCCCATTTCTGATCAGCCGCTTTTAGTCTGCCAACGGCTTCTCTTAGACATAAAAACACACCTGTCAGATTGACATTAATCATGTTCTGCCAAAGCGCCATTGATGTGGTATCTATGCTGGCAGATGCCGCTATGCCGGCATTGGCAATAACGATCGAAGCAGGCATGCCGTCAGCCCCAACCTCGTCAAACAGGCTTTTAACCTCTGCTTCATTACATACATCTGCTTTTATCGCAGTTATCAGGCTGTTTTTTGCAGCCACCTCTGCAAGTGCCGCCTGTCTTCTGCCGCAAATAAAGACCTGATGGCCTGCCTCGGCAAACCGGACTGCCATATCTGCGCCAACACCCGAACTGCCGCCGGTAATAACGACTTTTTTCTTTTCGGCTCTTTCCATTATCTTCACCTTTGCCTATCGCCTATCAGCTAAAAATATCATAGTGGCTACCCCTACAAAATCCAGATTAATTCCCACCATCTACAGCCTGAACGCAGAAAAACGGCGATAACGTATTCTGGCCAGAATATCTGCAGTAATAAAAATGCTAAGCGGAAGAAGCATCTGCATAAAGGCAGCAACCCCAAGTGTCTGCCTGCCTGCCGCAGATGCCAGCAATACCGCTTCTGTGGTTAAGGTCTGAAACCTGCCAAGACCTGCAAAAATGGTTGGCAGATAAAGCGCAGCACTTACCGCAAAACCAATCGCAAAGGAAATCAGGATAGGCACGCCCAATATGGGCAGTTTTACCCGCCAGAAACGCTTCCATCTATTTGCGCCTAGAACAGCCGCACAATCTTCATAATCTGTATCAAATTCCCGCCAATGTTCAGATAGTGAGAGCATAATATAGGGAAAAACAAACAGACAATGTGCCCATAAAATTGATATAAACACCCCGTCAATATTCAGCATGATTAGCAAAATCTGCAGGCCGAATAAAAAGGCTGTTTGCGGAACAAGCAAGGGCATATAAAGAAGGGTTTCTGTTATTCTGGGGGGGGTATCTTTTCTGCCAGATGAGGCTGAGACACCTTCAAGCCAGCAAATCGCCATCACCAGACTAAGCCCGGAGGCAAGCAACCCTAGTATCAGGCTATTCATCACCAGCATGATAAATAGCTGGCTATTAACCTGCCATCCGGCCAGTCCCCATTTTTGCGGCAAGAAATCAGGAAACCGCCAGATATCTGCAAATGCCCACAATAATGATGAGCCCATGCCTGCGATTGCCAGACAGACAGGTATCAGACACAAGACCAGCACGAAAGCCACAAGATAGCGACGCAAATATGCAGGACAGCAAAGACGCCAGCCGCAGGTTACGATCATCACGATTATCTGCCGAACCGCCCAAGATAAACCGAACCAGCCAGCACAAACCAGAATAATAAGCCCAAGCTGACAAAGTGCTGCCGCCGAGCCAATAAAACGCTTGGTTAAATCAGGATCCTGAAACCAGTGAAATATCATCACACTTAATGGCGGCGGTGTATTCGGGGCAAGAATGATTGCCATATCTACAACAGAAAGTGAAAATACCAGCACAATCAGCACAGAAAGCCTGAGCCGATTTGCTATCATAGGCTGGATAACCAGAAACCAGCTAGCCAGCCTGCCATAACCAAGAGAGGCCGCACTTGCCAGATAGCTTCGAACATCAATCTGGTTAACAGCAGAAACACCCATCAGCACAAAAAAGGGCAATTCTTTTGCGACCAGCCCAACAATCAGCATCAGCCCAAATTCATCTGGCACAATATTCAGATCTGGCGGACGATACCAGCCAGATAGCGCAGGCGAGATAGCACGCGCCAGCCATCCGCTAGGCTGAAGCAGAAACATCAGGCCAATCGCCACCGTAATATGCGGCACAGATAATAAAGGCGATACCAGCCTGAATAGCCAGCGATTTGACTCTACGCCAAAGACACAGGCTATCAGCAACATCGCCAGAATATAGGAAATCAGGCTAGCGATGATGGCTGTGAATAAAGACAGATAGATTGCACGCGCAATGCCAGGTTGCTGAAATAGCTGATGAAAGGCATCAAAAGATAATTCTGAACGCCCCAGAAATGGAACTATCCCGATGCTAGGAAACACAATCCCTGCTAGCCCTGCAATTACAGGTAATAGCAGACCACCCATAATTACTATCTGGATGAAGCTACGCATTAGCTAAACGCCATCTTTTATCCATCCATATCTGTTTCATAAAGCTGTCTGACGGCAACCGCACCCAAACTATACTTTATGACCAGCTATAGTGATAAAACAGAATCTAGCTACTGCGCAAATTTTGCCTGCCATTTTTCTTCGATCAATGTCATCCAGTCTGGATGTGGTTCGGCAAGCGCTGGTGATAATTCTGCCTCTGACAGGCTGGCAACGCCGCGCGGCAGAGCATCAAAAGCCTGTTTTTGCTGTTCGGATAATTTGGCAAAGGATAACACCGTCGGGTCTCCCCAGATATCCGGATTGGCCTTTCTTAGCTGGGCTTCAAATGACAGCAGAAAATCAGCGACCAGCATCGCACCTTCTGACGAAGTGGCATTAAAAGGAATAGCTACAAAATGAATATTGGCAAGCGTGCCATCTTCATGGATATAGCTTCGTACTGTATCAGGCAGAATCTGTTGCGAGATCGCATTTGAAAATTCCGCCGGATTAAACGCAAAAGCAATTGTAATTTCGCCATCGCCAAGCAGACGTACCATCTCAGTATAATTGGCAGGATAAGTCCGGCCACTCCGCCATAAATGAGGCATCACCTCTTCAAGCCAGTCAAATAGCGGGGCTAGATGCGTGTCTACATCACCTGAGGGGGGGCTTTGAAAACGGCTAATATCATCAGTGGTTTCAAGCAGTATCTGTTTCAGAAAGCTTGAGCCTGTAAAATCAGGCGGGCGTGGATAGCTAAACCGGCCCGGATTATTCTTGATCCAGTCTTTTAAGGCAGCGGCCGAACGTGGCGGTGAGGCCAGATAGGCACTATCATATCCAAATACCAGCTGGGCCCGCCCCCATGCTGATTCTCGCCCTTCTGTCGGCAGGGCAAAATCTGTTACCAGACCTGGTAATGCCTCAGGGTCTGTAAGTTTGAAAGCTGGCAGCGCAAAGGCCCATTCATCTGTCCGCAACAGCCCTTCGCGGCTGAGAGTGGCAAAATTCTCGCCATTGACCCAGATCAAATCAACAGACCCGCCTGCTGTCTTGCCAGCTACTTTTTCTGCCAGAATGCGTGATACCGCTTCGGCAGTATCTGTCAGCTTCACATGCTCAAGATTAATATCATAACGCGCCTTAACCTGTTCTGCCACCCAGCCAATATAGCTGTTAATATTCGGGCTGCCGCCCCATGCATTAAAATGGACTATCTGGCCTTTTGCTTCCTGTGCCAGCATTTTGGTATCATCTGCCATCGCTGGCAAGCTGACACCCCATAGCAAGCCTGTTATAGCCGAAATAGCGAGGATATTTTTAGCCAGACCAAGTAGATGATATTTGGCTATCTGTGCAGTAGCCAGATGCGTGATGCCGCCTGATTTCATCATAAATCACTCCCAGAAATTGACCATTATGGCCGAAATATTGATCCTATCATAAGAGTTATTCCTTAATATATTATTAACAAGGCTTCTTTATCTGTCACAATCTGTGCTTGTAAAAAAATATGAAAGATGCGCATAACCAACAAGCTGCATGAAGAAATAGAAAGGCATGATATGCTTCGAGTTTCAAAAGCACGGCTTAGCTTTGGCGAAACAGTGCTTTGCCATCAGCTTAGCTTTGAGATTGCGCCCTCTCAGATAGGGCTGTTAATGGCACCAAGCGGCGCCGGAAAATCTACCTTGCTGAAATGGATTGCAGGCCTAGATGTCTCTGGATTGACCGCAGAAGGTGACATATCGCTGGCAGGACAGTCACTTACCAGAATGCGAGCAGAAGATAGAAAAATAGGGTTTTTATTTCAACAACCCTTGTTATTTCCGCATCTTAATGTTGCGCAGAATATCAGCTTTGGTCTGAGCCCTAAAATCACCGCTACAGCGCGGCAGGAAAAAATTTCTGAAATGCTTAAACAGGCTGATCTGGCAGGGTTTGAAACACGTGATCCAAAGACACTTTCAGGCGGCCAGCAATCGCGCATCGCGCTATTACGTGCGATACTGGCTAGCCCGAAAGCATTATTGCTGGATGAGCCATTTTCCAGTCTGGATGATGCCCATCGTTCAGATATTCTGGCATTGCTGGTCAGTTTTATCACTGAGCTGAACATCGCTGTTATTCTGGTCAGCCATGACCCCAGAGACGAGACACTGGACCAGCTGATCTCTCTTAAACGCATCAAATTCTGAGCATTATTTTTAGCATTCTACCTAATGCTAATGGCTAGTTTCGCAAACTGCCATTTCCAGCAAGCATATGATTGATTCTATCTGCGGTTGGGGCCGTGCGGGCAAGATGAAGAAAGGCACGGCGTTCACGATCATAAAGTATCTGCTCATCACATTCTGTATCATCTGTATTATCCGCTACAATGATTGAGGCGATTGCCATCGCAACCACCTTGTCATGCGCAAAGAACTGGCCGTTGCTGATGCCCTCATCCATAAAGTCTGACATTTTTTCAAGCAGGCTGGTTGAGGCCAGTTGCGGGGCAGGCGGTGTGGGCGGCTGATAGTCTGGTGCGAGAGCGCTCACCATCTCAATTGCGCTGGCAAGCAGCCTGTCCCTATTCATCACAGAACTGTCATGGCTATCTCTGAAATATTGGTAACGGGCGGCAAGCTGGGGGGATGTGCCGGTGGCCGCATAACCGATTTGCATCCATGTTTTCCATGCCGCCTC
>Ga0181593_10006097_pt1 | contig 10860 bp, 11 predicted proteins | sample 071ome_19_FD_133756 | JGI IMG/M metagenome (GOLD analysis project Ga0181593, IMG submission 133756) | Coastal salt marsh microbial communities from the Groves Creek Marsh, Skidaway Island, Georgia - 071413AT metaG (megahit assembly) | ecosystem: Environmental > Aquatic > Marine > Intertidal...
GATGCTTGCGGCTTGATCGCCAAATGATCCTGCGCTGGCACCCGCAATCGCGATCTGAACCAGAACCAATGTTAGAAAGAAAGCGACCGGATCGTTGGTTCCCGATTCCATCTCAATGGTGGCGCCGACCCGGCGTTTAAGCTGTAAGCCTCCGGCATGGATAAGGAAAAAAACGGCCGCGGCGTCAGTGGAAGCAACGACCGCGCCCAAGAGCAGGCCGTAAAGGGGCGGGATATCGAAAATGAGCGTTGCCGCTGTCCCTGTCAGAATGGTCGTCAGCAACACCCCAAGCGTGGCCAGCAGAAGAGCGGGGCCGACTGCGCCGCGCATGCGCCCCAGGTTTGTACGCAAACCACCGTCAAAAAGGATGACGGCCAGCGCGAGGGAGCCGATCAGATAGGTGAGATTGTAGTCGCTGAAAGCTATGCCGCCCGGGCCTTCTTCTCCGGCCAGCATGCCGATAACAAGGAATATGAGCAGGAGCGGGGCGCCGAAACGCGTTGCAATCAGGCTAGAGAGGATCCCCAGCAGTACCAGGATGGCACCGAACAGAAGGAGGCCGTTGGCAAAGTCGATGCTTTCCATTGCTCGGCCTGACCCTCATTTTGCTGCTGTGTACAGTTTCTCCCGCAATGTACACCTTGATTTCATTAATCCGGCTGCGACCACGTCGGAAGTTTTCCTGCTTTCATGACGTCGATCATGTCGAACATGTCTTCAATCACTGGGCCGGCCAACTTATTCTTCTGAATCGCGGTCCAATATTTTTTGATCTTCGGATGGTTGTCGAAGATATCGCTCCTATTGTACCAATCGGCGGCGGCCTTAATAAAGCATAGAGCTGGGGCCAAAGCGCAATCGGCATATCCGAATTTAGCGCCGGCAGCGTACTTACCCTTTATGAGAACGTGCTCAAGAGCATTAAGGCCTTTTTCAAGGTCTTGCATTGTCGCATTCACGTCCAATGGCTCTGTCGCGGTCCCTCGCTTATGTCGGACCAATTTAATGGCTGACGCTTGCGCATACTCTGTCGCCACGGCTCCGATGAGCCGTGCTTGCGCAGCGCCTTTCGCGGACGCGGGCAGGAGTTTTTTCGCCTTATATTTAACCTCAAGGTACTCGACGATGACGTCTGACTCGAAAAGTACAGTATCGCCGTCAATCATGACGGGCACTTTTGCGACTGGATTAAGTTTGAAGTACGCCGGCGTCTTAATTCCCTTTTTAGGAACAGAGAGCTCGTAGGGAAGGCCTTTAAACTTCGCGGCCAGTATTACCTTGGCGACAAACGGCGAGAGTATTCTGCCATAAATGGTCAGTGGCTTAGTCATTTGAATGCTCGCTTTTTCCGCTCATTGTTGCGCTTGGCGTTGGGCCAAGAAAGCCTTCATCGCTTCGCCCATTTCTTCGAATACAGGGCCAATCAATTTGTCCTTTTTCGCTTTGGCGTAATAACGCTTCAGTTTTGTCCGCTTTCCTAAAACGGGTTCAGAGGAAACCTGAGGGACAATGGAATGAAGAAAAAACAGCGTTGGCGCGGCGTAACAATCGGCGATCGTAAATCTGGCGCCGGCAGCCATGGGTTTTGCCACAATCATCTTCTCGGCCACGTCAAGCATCTGATTCAACGCGGTCAATTTCTCTTCCAATACCTTCTGATCCCGATTGGCCGGATCTGTTTGAGGGAAAAGAGCGAACATGGCCGGCTGCACATATTCCGCAAAGACCGCGCCAATGAGTCTTGCTTGCGCGCCGCCTTTCGCGCTCGTTGGAATAATCGGCTTTTTCTTATGCTTGGCGTCCATGTAGTCGAGAATGACGCCGGACTCGAACAACACCGTTGCTCCATCCTTGATGGTCGGCATTTTTCCAAGAGGATTGAGCTTCAGGAACGAAGGGGTTTTTAGTCCGTCCTTCGGCATAACCACTTTGTGCTTGATACCTTTATAGCGGGCGGCCAGAACAAGCCGCGCTACGAACGGGGATAATATTGAACCGTAGATTTCCATAAACGCTCCCTTTGAGTCGAATTTAGTGCCGCTATTTGGAATAGCGGCGGATCATAACTGAATTATTGGCTGTTGCACGCAGGAAGTAAGACGTGTGAAAATTTTCGTATTTCAGGTTTTTAAACCTTCGACCATCGTCTGATCCAAAATCAAATAGCGATGAGGGAAGGGGATTTCGATATCGTGTTCTTTAAACGTATCCCAAAGAGCCAGAAGGACCTGTCCCTTGACGTTGGTAACGCCTTCTTCGGGATCGATGATCCAAAACCGAAGCACGAAATCGATAGAGCTGTCGCCGAACGCCGTTAAATGACAAATAGGTTCCGGGTTTTCCGCGACCCTCTTTGGTTTCTTGGCTGCTTCTGCCGCCAGCCGCCGGACTTCATGGGGATCGCTCTTGTAAGCGACGCCAAAGGAAATCTCCATACGCACCCGCCGGTCGCTGTGCGACCAGTTTATAACCTGATTGACCACAAAGTCGTCGTTGGGGATCAGGATCTCCTTGTTGTCCCGCGTCACCACACCCACATAGCGCGCGGTCATCTCCTTGACCCAGCCGAAGGTTTCGCCGACTTCGATCACGTCGCCCGGTTTGACCGATTTATCGAGGAGCAGAAACAGGCCGCTTAAAAGGTTTGAGACCTGCTTTTGCAGCCCAATACCAACGCCGACGCCCAAGGCGCCGCTGAACACGGCGAGTGCGGCAAAATTGATGCCCATCGTTGGCAACGCCACGAGCACGGCCACGAAGACAAGGGCGCCGCGCGCAAGTTTACCGATGAGCACTCGGCCCCGGGGTGTGACGCCGGACATGCCCGCCAAGTTTCGCTCAATAGCTCTAGCAATGGCGAGCGCGACCCAAATTAGCACCACAAGCAGAGCGATGCCGCTCAACAGATCAAGAAGGCTCACATCCGACGATCCCATGCGGAACGTAAATGCCCGCAAGGTCTCGGCAATGGGGGTCAGGAGCCCTACGATATTGAGGGCCGCAATCGTCCAGGCCACCACAGCGACCAATCGGGCGAGGAATTTGTTGGCGATCACTTGCGCGCTGAGCGCGATGATCACCCAGGCAGTCGCCAGGCTGGTGGCGATGTCCAACAATCCCGCCGAACCGACACTGGGAAACTGTTCAAAAACTCCGGCGGTAACCCAGTTCAGGACAATGAACGCAATCCAGCCGGTTTGGCCAAGCACGGCCAGCAAAACGGACTTGATGAGGCTGGGCAGAGAGCTTTGCGCGACGAGATTTTCAAATCGAGGCTGGAGGCCTTTTCGCGCTGCAATCGAAACAAATACAATGACAAGCAGCGCAGCGCCCTGAGCTGCCGTGGGCCATGTCAGGGCGTTCTCAAAGGTCCAAGCTTGTGCCTCACGAAACCAATCTAAAACTTGGGACGCAAGGTTGTCTTCGCCGTTCATTTTTCCGCCTTTGTTGTCATTCGGCGGCCGACATCTTTATGCGAGCGCTGATTTAAACAACTCAAGGGTTCTTTCGTGCGCAAGCTTTGCTGCGTCGGCCTTGTAATGGTTTTTGTCGGTCTCGCGGCAGAATCCGTGATTGGCCCCTTCGTAGGCGTAGGTCGTGACGTTTGTGTGATCCTTCATCGCCGCTTCGACTTTCGCCTGGGACTCCGGCGGAACAAAGCCGTCGTCCCGCGCAATGTGCAAGATGGTCGGTGATTTGATTTTTTCGGCCTCGCCCAGGAGATTGTCGATTCCGACACCGTAGTATCCCACGCTGGCATCCGCATCGGTCCGTGCTGCAGTCAAATAGGATAGAAGGCCGCCCAGGCAGAAACCCAGGTTACCCACTTTGCCGTTGCAGCCTGGCATCTTGCGCAGCGTGCTGATCGTCGCCTGAATGTCTTCGACGCCTTTATCAACGTCGAACTTTCCGAAAAGTTCGAGGCCCTTGTTGAACTCGGCTTCCACCGTCGGGTCCAACTGGATACCCGGGTCAAGTCTCCAGAAGAGGTCAGGCGCAAGAGCCATATATCCTTGTCTGGCCAGCCAGTCGGCGACGGTCCGCAGCCACAGGTTCACGCCGAACACTTCCTGAATCACCACGACGCCTGGCCCGCTGCCGCCGGTCGGGGTGGCTAGATAGCCCATAAAGGTGCCGTCTTTCCCAGCGATGGATATCTCTTTCCCTGACATGCCTTGCGCCTCCCGTTCTTCTTTTGGATTAGGATGTTTTTCAGATGGTTAGTTGTAGAAAAAATAAGGTCTTAAGGCTAGTAGGGGTGCCAATCTTTACCTTAAGACAACCATTTACCTTCAATTTACGGGGTTGGTGTGTGGTAGAAGGCCTAAAATCGCTTGCTCGCCGCACCTTAAGGAACTGGGGCAATTTATGTCGGACTCCGATCGCATAATCGTCGGTATCAGCGGTGCGTCAGGCGTTGTATACGGCATTCGCCTGCTGGAGGTGCTGAAAAAAGCCGGCATCGAAACACACCTCGTGATGTCCAAGACCGCCGAAGTGACTTTGGCGCACGAAAGCAAGATGAAGTCCGCAGCGGTCAAATCTCTCGCCGCTGTGACATATTCCAACACAGATTTAGCTGCGGCGATCTCATCGGGGTCATTTAAGACGCGTGGCATGATTGTTGCGCCGTGTTCAATCCGTACGGTCTCGGAAATTACGACGGGCGTGACATCGTCGCTGCTAACGCGCGCTGCCGATGTCGTTCTCAAAGAAAGGCGGCGCCTTGTGCTCATGGTGCGCGAAAGCCCGCTTCATACTGGCCATTTGCGAACGCTCACCGCGGCGTCGGAGATGGGTGCCGTAATCGCTCCCCCCCTGCCGGCTTTTTACTTCAAGCCCCAATCGCTGAACGATATCGTCGATCATAGCGTGGGGCGCATTCTTGACTTGTTTGATATTGATACCGACATCGTGAAACGTTGGGGCGAAAAAGCGAGTGGCAAGAGCCGTGGAAAATCTGAGCCTGCGCGCCGTGGAAGTAAGAAGCTATGAATAAGTCTCCGAACGATCGCGCTAAAGAAAACCCGCTTTGGGACTTTATGACCACGACCTACAAGGCGCCGGGAGTGGAGAAGGCGTGCTTGGCCCTCCAGTACCGTCTGGGCGCCGACGTAAATATGGTGTTGTTCTGCATTTGGCTGGCGTATCGCGGGGCCGGCAGCGCAAATCTGGCTAAGCACCTTGGCGCAGCCCTGAAATTGTCGCGCAGCTGGCAGAGTAAAATGGTCGAACCCCTGCGGACAGCGCGCAACAATCTTAAAGATCATATCGAGAGCACTGGTATGTCGGGCCCGGCGGCGGAACAGGCCGTCGCGTTTCGGGAGCGTATCAAAAAATGCGAACTCCAAATGGAAGAAATGGAGACTTTGGCGCTGTACGCCCTTGTTCCCGAGGGTGATGACAAAGGCATCGGCAGTTCGCCCGCCGAATGCAAGGACGACGCTCGGAATAATCTCACGGTTTATTTTACCGCCATGGGTATCCAACTGGACCCGCTAGGAGAAACTCATGTCATGCGGATTTTAAATGCCGTTTTTGGTGGTGGTTGAGCGCCTAAACTTTTAATACCTGGTAAACGCTGCGCCTCGCGCTCATTGGCGCCTTTGTCTCCGCGTAGCCAAGTCTAAATCCGAATACAGCGTTCGCGTCGGCATATCCGGCAAGTTCCGTGAGAATGGTCGAAGCGGATGACGCACGGCCAAGGGCTTTGTCTCGGTCAACCATTTCCATCATTTGATTGAGAGGCTGCATGGCCAGACCCTCATTCGTTCCCGCGAGATGTAGTCGTTGCCAAAGCCTGCCGGCCTCCACCAGGGCAGCGCGATCGCCTGCATCGGGCAACGTGATCAGGCCGAACATGGGCGCCGTCGGCAATTGCACATCGCGCGTCATCTCAAGCCATTTCGAGTGCTGCTGTTCTCTCACAAGGCTCGTCGGGACCATAAGCGCTAGTCTGGCCTCCAATGAACTGAGCCCGGCGACGCTCGTCGCAATGCCGTCTGCCATCGTGTTGACGGTTTTCAGGTCGTGGCGCAGCCATACGCCGCTCCCGGTCGACAGTTCCGGGTCCTCGATGATTGCCCGCGTGGCATCCAGGGTGCCCGTCTTGAAGGCCTCACCCGCCGCGCCGTCCGCTCCAATCCAAACCAGCCGCGCATTTGACAATTCCGTCTGCGCATAAAGACGGTCAACTACATCGTCTTGAACAGACCGGCTTTTGATATACGGACCGCGATGTGTGTGGCGCTTGCCGATGTTTTTACCGGCAGGACCTTTTTTCACATCACCGGCGAATACGGTCATGCGTGCGATATGGCTTGATCCGGTTCCGGCCGGAAATAAATTCAGAATAGGTGCAAAACCCAAGGTCTCGGCGCCGATGACCAAATTCTCGACCGCGCATCCCAAGCCCAGCATCATTTCGCGGCCAAATGGGTCCAGGGCCCCGAGGCTTCGGGTAGTGTCGGCATAAAGGTCGATAACGTTATCGGAGATGGTAAACAGCCACGGCTGTGTGTTGTGCGGGCTGGCGGCGAGGATCGCTGCGCCGATGATACCTGTTAGACCTTCGACCTTTCCGGATTGCCAGACCCGCCAGGGATCGAACGCCTCACCGGCGCTGAGATCGCCGCCGGCGCCTGATTGCCATAAACGGGCGGTGCCGCCGATGGCTGCAATTCCCACAATTCCCCCGGCGGTGCGCAACGCTGTGCCAAGCGCGGTGCGCCGTCTGACGTTCTTTTTTCGCGGCTGTCTGCTGTCGATTGTCACTGAGAAAACTTCCGGCGCTCCAACTTGCGAGAGTGCAATGCGGCTTTTTCGATGTCTACTATCGGTTGTGCAGACCGAGTAGCAGAAGAACGCAAGACAAGCGACGGATCGGTTCACTAAGACATTGGAATACAATTTATTTCTTGATCCACAGAAAGATGCCCTTACTGTGCCCCCGGGGTTTCGTGAGTAATATTATTACGATGGGGTTTAATGTTTGCGACAGAGGGTGCGAGAAAGTTTTTCGAAGCGTGGGCTAATCTGAGAACTGGAAACGAACTACCGCATTACCGCGATCTATTCAGTAAATTATCTCCAAAAATAGTTCCCAGCCTATTCATTGTCGAAGAGACATCAGACGGCAAATATCCCATCCGTTTCATGGGAACGCACCGAGTTGACTCTTGGGGTGAAGATCTGACGCAGACAAACAGCCTCGACGCTTTGTCCGAAAATGCATCGAAGGTCGCCGCCAAAAATCTAAAGATGATATTAGATCATCCATGCGGTATCAGAGGCGTCGCTGTTGCTGTTTCCCCGGGGGAGCGGGAATTAACAGTAGAGTATGTTGTTCTCCCAACGTCCGTTGACCCCGGCAAACCGCGGCGGTTGGTGTCGCACAACACCGAGAACGAAACGGGAATGTTTGCGCGTTCGCTGGGGAAAATTGCCCACTTACATCCCCGGACCTGGATAGATATTGGTTTTGGCATTCCGTCAATTCCCCCGTTCAAGTAAATAGAGAGTGGTATTTAAATCTCGCAACCTCAATGCACTTGAAAACGTTCTGAACGTATCTTCATTGCCGCGTCACTCGCTCGGGGGATCATTGTTCAAGACGGATGAGGCCAAGACGTTTTTCGCTGAGTGGCGGGATTTGCATTCGAAAGAATGCGTCCCGCATTTTCGAACGCTGTTCTCTAAGCTTTCCTCCACCATCCTCCCGCATCTCGTCATTCTTGAGCAGGGCGAGGGCGGTGCTTACGTGCTCCGGTACGTTGGAACAAAACGCGTGGATTTGTGGGGGAAGGAACCCACCAATTCCGACGGTATGGCCATGGTTTCTCAGCGCACAGCGGATGCGTTCCGCCGCAATGTGGAAACGCTTTCGGAGCATCCCTGCGCGCTTCACGCCATTAATGACACTCTCAGCCCACAGGGCGGCAGATTTCAATCGGAAAGAATTCTCATTCCGGTCAAGACCGATCTGGCGGCTCCGCGCCGGGTCGCGTCATTCAATGCCAAATTTGGGGTTCCGGAGTACGTTCTAGGCGGCACCGCCCAAGTGGATCCCACCTCCCACACTTGGATCGATATCGGGTTTGGTGTTCCCGCCGAGCCAACTGAAGAGGGCTAAACCGGGCCCTTTGGAACGGAGTCGACGGCGGCCGGCTCCGTTAACCTTTTTGGGCACGCGTAATATAATTTCGCCACCCTACAGTCACCTACAATTAGCCCGTAGTTGGCAAATCTATCCCCCATATCTTGTGCCTACCTTGCCTAAGAAATTTCTCGCCAGCGGCGTTGGCGCACCCCCGGATTTGTGGTGTGTTAGGCCCCAGGTGCACACAATAAAAACCGGGTTGGCCCTGCGCCGCTCCAGGTTTCTGGGACGCACCGCAGCAACCGCCCTCTACCCCTGTTGAGGGCGGTTGTTGTCTTTTCAGCCCGGTATTGCGGGCTTCTTATCGATCTACGAATTTCATGCGGTTTTCGCTGTAGCGCGGACCTGCGATCGTGCTTGGGTTCAGCATCCCGTCTAGTTCGGCCATGTCCGCGGCATCTAGAGGCACATTCAGGGAACTAAGGTTTTCTTCAAGGTAAGATCTCCGCTTTGTTCCTGGAATGGGGACAACGTCATCTCCCTTGTGCAGCAGCCAAGCGAGAGCCACTTGGCCCGGCTTTACACCCTTACGCGCGGCGAATTTGCGCACTGAAGCAGCTGTTTGCATATTGGCGTCGAAGTTTTCACCCTGAAACCGGGGATCGTCCTTGCGGATATCGCCTTTATTGCAATCCTCCGCACGTATTGTGTTTCCCGTTAAGAATCCCCGGCCAAGCGGGGCGAAAGGCACAAGCCCGATACCCAGTTCTCGCAAGAGCGGAATAACGTCGGCTTCAAGATTGCGCTCCCACATGGAGTACTCGCTTTGCAGAGCGCTCACCGGGCACTCGGCGTAGGCGCGGCGAATACTGTTCACGCCGGCTTCGGAGAGCCCGAAAAATCTTACTTTTCCTGCAGCGATAAGGTCTCCAACCGTACCCGCTACATCCTCCATCGGTACTTTTGGATCCACGCGATGCTGATACAGAAGGTCGATGCGGTCGGTCTGCAATCGTTTCAGGCAACCGTCGACCACACCGCGAATATGATCGGGCGAGCTGTCGAGTCCGCGCGGCGCATCGCCGCTGAACTTCCATCCGAACTTTGTCGCAATACTCACATCGTCGCGCACACTTTTTAACTCACGTCCCAGAAGTTCTTCATTGATGAACGGTCCGTAGACTTCTGCGGTATCGAAGAACGTGACACCGAGATCTAGCGCGCGGTGCAAGGTCGCGACGGCTTCATCGGCGTCCGCTTTGCCGTAACCGCTGCTCATGCCCATGCAGCCCAGACCTAGCGCGGAGACCTCCAATCCCTGCGACCCCAATGTGCGTTTTGGCAGCATGACTCACCTGTTTTTTTGAACGGAAGCTCCCATAATGCCGCTCCGCAGCATCGGCGCAAGGCCGGGATGGCGGCATTTTGGGGAGGGCACATTATGGGCGAGGACATCATGCGGCAGCCGGCCTGGGTCGGCTATTGAGTCATGTATTTGGCGGGTCTCAACCTGATCGGGTGCGCGGTTTTCGCCTGGAAACATGTGGAGGCCCGCTGGGGCCTGGGCCTGTTTCTAGCGAGTGGGATCGCGATGGGCCAGTTATACGATGCGTTGGGTTATGTGCGCCTGCTGGGCATCACGCACATCGTCGTTTGGACGCCGTTCTTGATTTACCTTTGGCGCCGCCGCGAAATTATCAAGGCAAAGCCTACTCCCGCGCGCGTGTATTTCGCGGCGCTGTTCGTCACCAATCTTATTTCGCTGGCTTTTGATTACACCGATCTTGCGCGCTACGTGCTTGGCGAACGCGCGCCGTACTAATCTGATCGCAAGTCGCGTGGACAAAAAAAGAGGGCGGTGCTTGTGCACCGCCCCAAGTTTCAGGGACGCACCTGTGTAGCCAAACTCAATTTAATGAGTTGGTCAACCTTTAGATCGCAATTACAGCGCCGCCAGCATGCATGCGACCAGCGGATGTCGCACCACGTCTCTGTGGGTAAGTCTGACAATTGCGATATCGTTCAATGTCTCAAGCCTGTGGGCAATCTCAGCCAGACCCGAAACGTTCGGCAATAAGTCCGATTGATCGGGATCGCCGGTAATCACCATGGTCGAATGCCAGCCCAGCCGCGTCAGCAGCATCTTGATTTGCCCGTAGGTACAGTTCTGGGCTTCGTCGATCACCACGAAGGCGTTGTTCAGCGTTCGGCCCCGCATATAGGCAATCGGCGCAATTTCTATGGTGCCGTCGGTCATATATTGGCGCAGGCGCTTGCCGCCCAACCGCTCGCCGAGGGCATCATACAGAGGCCGCAGATAAGGCGACATCTTCTCTTCCATGGTGCCCGGCAGATATCCCAGTTGCTCGCCCGCCTCGATGGCGGGTCGCGTCAGGACAATGCGGTCGATGGTGCCCGCGTCCAGCGCTTTGACCGCCGCGGCAATGGCCAGATAGGTTTTACCGGTCCCGGCCGGACCCAGAGCCACCGTCAACGGGTTGGACTCGATGGATTGCATGAGGGCCTGCTGTCCCTCGCTGCGGGGTTTGATATTGCGGATAAAGCTTTGATCTCGATTGGCTTCGACGGGGTCCCAACCCCCCGGAAGGGCGTGAAGCTGAAAGTGGTCCGAACTGGAATCGTGGCTTTCACGAAACTGTTTTTTGGAACGAGCTGACCGTTTACCCATCTGGATTATGTGCTCCTGTGAAATGAACGTGCGCAACTTCCTGCGCCGGCGGTTGCCGGGATGCAGGCACTCA
>Ga0181593_10006100_pt1 | contig 10858 bp, 8 predicted proteins | sample 071ome_19_FD_133756 | JGI IMG/M metagenome (GOLD analysis project Ga0181593, IMG submission 133756) | Coastal salt marsh microbial communities from the Groves Creek Marsh, Skidaway Island, Georgia - 071413AT metaG (megahit assembly) | ecosystem: Environmental > Aquatic > Marine > Intertidal zone...
CAGATAGGCGGAAATGAAGGCAAGGCAACGGCTGGCGGACGGCTCGGCGATGAAGTTTCTAAAGCCGCCGAAGGTCATGCAGCTCGGCCCGCCTTGGTCGATCAAGGTGGTGACGCCAGAGCGAACACCCACCAGGTCCGGCTCAAGTCCGAACTTGCCGGTGACGTGATGATAGACATGGGCATGAGTGTCGATCATGCCGGGGATGACCAGCTTACCCGACGCATCGATGCGTTGAAGCGCCTTTACCTCCTTGAGGCTCGGTTCGACGGCGGCGATCCTGCCGTCCCGCACGCCCACGTCGTAGCGTCCGTCGAGCCCCGCCTTGGGATCGATCAGCCGACCGTTTTCGATTATGGTTTCCATCGCCGCGCCGCTCATCGATGCTCTCCCCCTGAGATGTCCAGACTCTTGATTAGTATGATCGCGCCGGCTCCGGAAAACAAAAGTTGTCTCGTGGGGTGATATGATCAGACTCATGGCCGGGATGGGTTAACGGGCCGGGGAGGGGCGACGAATGGATGGCGACGTGAAGGCGCTCGGCGAAGGCGGCGGTTTTGGGATCGGGGCCCGGGCGACGCGGCGCGAGGATCATCGCTTGCTGCATGGCAAGGGCCGCTTCGTCGGCGATATCAGGCTGCATGGCATGCTGGAGATGGCATTCCTTCGCAGTCCGATCGCGCATGGCCATATCTCCGGCATCTCCAAACCCGACGATGCCGGGACCCGTGTCTTCACCGCCCAGGACCTGGTGGGCGTGAACGGTATTCGCGCCGATTCCGGACTGCCGGGCTTCAAAAGCTCGACCCAGCCCATCCTCGCCGACACCAAGGTCCGCCATGTCGGCGAGCCGATCGCCGCGTGCCTTGCCGAGTCCCGCGCCAAGGCCGAGGATCTGGCGGAACTGGTGCGGGTCGACTTTGACGAAATCGCGGCGGTCCACGATTTGAGAAAGGCCCGTGACGCCTCGGCGCCGCTGTTGCACGACGACTGGGGCGAAAACGTTTTTCTAGAGAGCGCGGTTGATATCGAGTTCGAGGCGGCGATCAAGGACGCGGCCTCCGTTGTCACAAGACAGTACCAGACAGCGCGGCAATGCATGGCGCCGATCGAGGGCAGGGGGTTGGTCGCGGTCTGGGATCGCACGCTTGAGGTGCTGACCCTGCATTCCGCGACCCAGATGCCCCATATCGTGCGAACCGGCCTCGCCGGGTGCCTGGGCCTTGACCATGGACAGATCCGAGTGATCGCGCCGGATGTCGGCGGTGGCTTTGGCTATAAGGGGATCCTGCTGGCCGAAGAGGTTTGCGCCGGATTCCTGGCGATGAAGCTGGACCGCCCGATCCGCTGGATCGAGGACCGTCGCGAGCACCTCACCGGTGGCGCCAATTGCCGCGAGCATTACTACGAGGTGACCGGATACGCGGCGGCGGATGGGGAACTGCTCGCCGTGGATTGCTCGGCGATCGTTGATGCCGGCGCCTATTCCGCCTACCCGTTTTCCGCCTGCCTGGAATCGGCCCAGGTCGCGAGCATTCTGCCGGGGCCGTACAAGATGCGCGGCTATCGCTGCAAGACTTGGTCGGTAGCGACCAACAAGCCGCCGATCCTGCCGTTTCGCGGGGTTGCGCGCACGGGTGTCTGCTTCGCCATGGAATCGATGATGGACGCGCTGGCCCGCGATCTCGGATTGACGCCCGAGGCGATCCGGCACCGCAATCTCGTCGAGGCGGGCGAGATGCCGTTCACCAATATCACCAACAAGTATTTCGACAGCGGCGATTATCAGGAGGCCCTGAGCCGGGCCGTCGCGGCGATCAACGTCGAAGGCATTCGCGCGGAGCAAAAGAGCCAGACCGAACGATCGCGGATCGGCGTCGGGCTCTCGGTCTTTTGCGAACAGGGGGCGCATGGCACCTCGGTCTATCACGGCTGGGGCATCCCCATGGTCCCGGGTTTCGAGCAGGCGACGGCACGCCTAACGCCGGATGGTGGGCTGGAGTTGAGGGTCGGCGTGCACAGTCATGGCCAAGGGCTTGAGACCAGCCTCGCGCAGATCGCCCATGACCGGCTCGGCATCGCGCCGGACAAGATCAAGCTGGTGCACGGCGATACCGCCTATACGCCGTATTCCACCGGAACCTGGGGCTCGCGCTGCATCGTCATGGCCGGCGGCGCGGTGGCCGCCGCTTGCGACGCGCTGGCGGAACGGATCAAGGGGATCGCCGGGCATCTGCTGCAGGGAGAGGCCGATGCCGTGACCCTGTCGGGTGGTCAGGCGATGATCGGCTCGGCCGCCGTCAGCGTCGAGGAGGTGGGACGGACCTGGTATCTGAAGCCACAGCTCTTGCCGGACAGTGTGGATCCGAGGGGCCTCGAAGTCACCGAGGGTTACAAGACGACCCAGGACACCGGAACCTTTTCCTATGCCTGTCACGCGGTGAAGGTGCGTGTCGATCTGGATCTCGGGCATGTGGAGTTGATGGACTACGTGATCGTCGAGGACGCCGGGACCATGATCAATCCGGCGATTGTCGACGGACAGGTTCTCGGCGGCGCGGTGCAGGGCATCGGTACCGCCTTGCATGAGGAAATGCCCTTCGATGCCTCGGGACAGCCGCTGGCCTCGACCCTGGCGGACTATCACCTGCCGGTGGCCAGCGACATGCCGCCGATCCGCCTGATCCACATGGAGACCCCATCACCGCTTAGCCGTTTCGGCCAGAAGGGGATCGGCGAGAGCGGGGCCATCGGACCACCAGCCGCGATCGCCAACGCGGTCAACGACGCGCTCGCCGAGTTCGGCGCCGAGGTCACCCATGTGCCGATGACGCCGGAACGGGTGTTGGCCGCGCTGGCCGCCGCGCCTGGCGGGGGAGGCGTATCGTGAAGCCCGTCGCCTTCGATCACCGTTTCCCGACCAGCCTGTCCGACGCGATCAAGGGGCTCGGAGTGGCGGGCACGTCCTTGGTCTCGGGAAATCAATCCCTCGGCCCGATGCTCAACCTGCGCCTCGCGCGTCCGGAAGCGCTGATCGATCTCGCCTCGCTCGACGATCTGCGCGCGGTCGAGGAAACCGACACCCATGTCAGGCTCGGCGCGCGGATCACCCATGCCGAGATCGAGGACGGCGAGGTCACGGACCCGACGGGTGGCTGGATGCGCGAGGCGGCGGGGCATATCGCTTATCGCGCGGTCAGAAACCGCGGCACGCTGGGCGGTAGTCTTTGTCACGCCGATCCCGCTGCTGATTGGGTGATCTTCATGACGACACTTGGCGCGACCGCGATCATCCAAGGACCGGCGGGAGAGCGCCGGGTACCGGTCGAGAAATTCGTCATCGGGCCCTACCTGACCGCTTTGGAGAGAGGCGAGATCCTAACCATGGTGGAGATCGCCAAGCCCGGTCCGGGCGCGCGGTGGGGCTATTGGAAATATGTTCGCCAAGTCGGCGATTTCGCGAAGGCAAGCGCGGCGGTCCATATCGACCCGAGCAAGGGTATCCGGCGCTGTGTCGTCGGCGCGCTGGGCCGCCAGCCCCTGGTGCTGTCCGATAGCGAGGCGATCCTTGATGGATGCATTTCCGCCGGCGCGGCGGTGCAAGCGGCGCTGCCGGAGCGGACGGTCTCTAGCTTGGCAATGCACGCGGTGGCGTTGGAGCGCGCGATCGCGCAAGCCAAAAGCGATGGCGAGGCATCATGAGTGAGCGGAATATCAGCTTTACCCTGAACGGCGAGGCGGTCTCCGGGAGCGCCGAACCGAGGGCGCATCTCGCCGATTTCATCCGCGAGGAATTGCTGCTGACCGGCACCCATCTCGGCTGTGAGCAGGGCGTATGCGGTGCCTGTACCGTATTTGTCGACGGGCGGCCCACCCGGTCCTGCATCACCCTTGCCGCCTCTTGCGAGGGCGCGGATGTGCGGACCGTCGAGGGATTTGACGATGATCCGCTCATGGTCCGGATACGCGAGGCTTTCTCCGCTCATCACGCGCTGCAATGCGGCTATTGCACGCCGGGGATGCTTGCCACCGCCTATGATATCGCGCAACGCTTGCCGGAGGCGGATGCCGCGCGGATCCGGCGGGAGTTGTCCGGCAATCTCTGTCGCTGCACCGGTTACGCGGGTATCGTCGCCGCGATCGACGATGTTCTCGCGGGCGAGCCACCCGCCGCCGCGCTCGCGCCGATGCCGAGAACCATCCCGGCGGGATCGAGCACTGAAGACCGGCGGGGTGAAGGCGCGTCGGCGCCGGTTCAAGCGGACGGCGCCACCGACGACGCGAAAGGGGGATTGGAGACGATTTCCCTTGAGGGTGCTCCCGGTTTGAACCGTTCAATTTTCCTCGGCGTCGGCGCCGACGATGCTTGGAGTGTTCTGTCCAAACCGGAGCGCGTCGTCACCTGTATTCCAGGCGCGACGCTTACGAGCCCCGTTGAAGACGGTGGTTTGACCGGCGCAATCCTTGTTGCCGTCGGCCCGATCAAGGCGACCTTCCAGGGACGTGGGTTGGTGTCGTTCGATGCGGAGAACAAGGCCGGACGCCTGGTCGGCAGGGGGAGGGATACGGTCTCTCGCACCGGATTGGAGGGTAGCCTCGGCTTCACGATCCGCGACGAGGGAGCTAATGGGAGCAGGCTGGACCTGGAGATGCGCTACCGCTTGGCTGGGCCGCTCTCGCAATTCGGCCGCCCGGAACTGGTGGCGGAAATCGCCGACCGCCTGCTGAAACAGGTTTCGGGGGCGATCGAACGCGAGGCGCGGGGAGAGCGCGCTGATTCCGCGGCCGAGGCTCCGTCCTCGCTGAACGGCTTGGCCTTGCTCGGCCTCGCGATAAAGTCGATGTTCCGGCGACTGTTTGGCGGTTCCTAGGAGGCCGGGATTCCATCACGCTGCCGCTGGCTTTCCGGGCCGGGTTTTCGGCGCCGCGGCGAGCATGCTAGCGTTTTGCGTCCGGATGGTGGAACGCGCGCATGGAGTGGTATCCGAAACGTCGATTTGGTGATCTCGCCGACGAGACGGCGGCGCGGTTTCCCGATGCCGAGGCCTTGGTCGACGGCGACCTGCGCCTGACTTTCAGCGAATTGGCGGCGCGGATTGACGACGCGGCCAAGCGCCTGATCGCCGCCGGCGTCGCGCCCGGAGAGAACGTGGCGCTCTGGCTGAACAACCAGGCCGAGTGGATATTCATCGCCTTCGCGGTACAGAAGATCGGCGCGGTCCTGGTCCCGCTCAACACCCGGTTCCGCACCCGGGATCTCGCCTATGTGCTGGGCCAGTCGGACAGCGTGATGCTGATCACGCACGATGTCTCGGGGCCGGTCGGGTATCTCGACATGGTACGCGAGGCGGTGGCTCTCCCGATGAATGGAACTGTTGTTTCCGACGCAAACTTCCCGCGTCTGCGTGGTGTGATCATCGTGGAGGATGACGAAAACGCGGAACCGCCCCCCGGCACCCAGGCGTGGCGCGATCTGGAGGTGGCGGGGAAAGGTGTCGCGGGAGAAGTTCTGGTCGAGCGCGCGGCGACCGTCGATCCCGATGCCGTCACCTTCATCATGTATACTTCCGGGACCACCGGCTTTCCCAAGGGGGTCATGCATGGCCACAAGCTGATCCGCAATGTCGAGGAACGCGGCTATCGCATGGGGATGAGCCACAATGACGTGATCCTCAACTATTTGCCGCTGTTTCATGCCTTCGGTTACTCCGAGGGGGCGTTGTTGTCGCTGATCACCGGCGCCAAGCAGGTTCTGACCCGAGGGTTTGATCCCGATGAATGTCTTGATCTGATTGTCGCCGAAAGGGCGACGGTGATTCACGGCTTCGAGGCGCATATGAAGGGCCTGACCGAGGAGCAGGAGGCCGGCCCCCGGGACTTGTCCAGCCTTCGATGCGGTATCTTCGCCTCCGGGATGCTGAGCGCGACACCGATCACCACGCGCGGTGCGCGGGTATTGGCCCCGATCAAGAATATCTCGGGTTTCGGGATGACCGAGACCTGGATCGGCGTCGCGCTCTGTTCGATCGACGACGACGCCTATCATCGCTGCGAAACTTCCGGCTATCCCGGGATCGGCTATGAGATTCGGGTCGCCGACCCCGACACGAACGCCGAATGCGGGATTGGCGAGCCGGGAGAGCTTCAGGTGCGTGGTTACAGCCTGATGCTCGGCTATTACAACAAGCCCGAGGAAACCGCCGCCAGCTATACCGACGACGGTTGGTTCAAGACCGGTGACACGGTGATGTGGCTGGAGCGGGGCTATATCCGTCTGGTCGGCCGCCACAAGGATATGCTCAAGGTCGGCGGCGAGAACGTCGATCCGATGGAGACCGAGGCACTGCTATTGGAACATCCTGGCGTTCATCAGGTCGCGGTTGTCGGCTTGCCCGACGCCGCGATGAGCGAGGTCGCCGTTGCCTATATCGAACGCGCGCCGGGAACCGACCTTTCCGAGGAGGCGGTGATCGCGTTCTGCCGCGGCCAGGTCGCGAGTTTCAAGATTCCGCGCCACGTGGTTTTCGTGGACGCCTTTCCCATGACCGCGTCCGGCAAGATCCGCAAGGCGGATCTGAGAGACGACGCGGTCGACCGTTTCAAGACTTCCAAGGAGTAGACCCCATGAGATTCGGAGCCATGATCGCGCCGAACATTTCCGACTGGCGGATGTTCAAGGACCTGGAGGAGATGGGGTATGACGCCGCCTGGGCGCCGGATTCGCAGATGATCTATTCCGACTGTTACGCGGTGCTGGCCCTGGCGGCGGCGAATACCTCGCGCATACGGCTCGGCACCGGCGTGGCGATCGCGCCCACGCGCCTGGCGCCGGTTACCGCGCATTCTATCGCCAGCATCAACCAACTCGCGCCGGGGCGGACGTTTCTAGCGCTCGGCACCGGGCACACCGCGATGCGGGTCATGGGCATGAACCCGATGAAGGCCGGCAAGTTTCGCGAATATTTGAGGGTCGTCCGCGCGCTTCTGCATGGCGAGGAGGTGGACTTTACCCTCGACGGAGAGACCCGCGATATTCGCTTTCTGCACCAGACACAAGGTTTCGTGAATGTCGAGCAACCGGTGGAGATCCATGTCGCCGCCGATGGGCCGCTGGCGCTAAAGGCCGTCGGGGCCTATGGCGACGGTCGGGTCTGCTCGCACAACCAGTCCAAGGCGCATCTTCAGCAAAGTCTCGAGAAGATGCGGGAAGGGGCGGCCGAGGTTGGCCGCACCCCGCCGGAGCCGTTCCATACAACTGCGCTAACCTATGCCTGCGTGTTGAAGCCCGGCGAAAGCATCACCTCGGACCGGGTGATCGACGAAATCGGGTCAATGGCCATCGCCACCCTGCATTACTGGTGGGAGCTCTACCAGATGAACGGCGATACGAGCACCATCGCCCGCAGCTGTCAGGATCTCTGGGAGGAGTATCTGGCTTTCACCGAGGCGATGGAGATCCCGCTCGAGAAGCGCTATCAGCAGATCCATCTCGGCCACTGCGCCTGGACCTTGCCCGAGGAGCGCCGCTTCGTTACCGAGAACCTGATCCGGGCCACGGGCGGTCTGGTCGGCGAGCCGGAGGAGATTACCCATATGATTCGCGAACGCGAGGCGATGGGGCTGCGGGAGATCGCGCTTCTGCCCGCCGCCGCGACGGCGCGGCGCAATCTCGATGATTTCGCGAAGCATGTGATGGCGCGTTACTGATACCAAACTGGTTTGACCAGAACCCGCGTCCCGTTTGGCGATCCTCTCTCCACCGTCGCCCTGACGCAAGTCAGGGCTCCTGCCGCCGGCGTCGATGGTCGACGGCGGATTTGTCCTCCTGGGAGTCTCCCGCGAGGTCACGTTCGCGGCACAAGCCCTTGCCTTCGCAAGGGCGACGGTAAATAGATGTCTCAACGGGAGTCACCAATACCGCAATTCGGTATAAGCGCACGACGGGCGCGCCGACCAATGCGAGCCGATCAGGAGCCGGGCTATCTGAACAACCGGATGAAGGCGCGGACAGCCTCTTCAAGCGGTCGGTCGTTGCTAAAATGGATCACGTCCTCTCCATCGACCGAAAGCGCCGCCGCGCGGGTAAGACGGGCCTCGATCTCCTCTCGCGATTCGCGTCCGCGCGCCTGGAGCCGGGCGCGTAGGAGGGTCGGCGGAGCCGTCACCGCGATAATCTTGAGATCCGCGTAGCGCGACCGCGCTTCGTCCAAGGCGCCGCGAGAGCCGTTGACGATCACGCTTCGGCCCGCGTCGAGACCCGCGTCGATAGACCGGGGCACGCCGTAACCATGGCCATTGGCCGTCCAGCATAGTGCGTAGTCACCCGCCGCGCGGCGGGCCTCGAAATCGGCCATCGAGACGGGGATATGATCCTCGCCGCCGGCGGCGGCGGGACGGGTGATCTCGCGTCTTGGAAAGACAAACCCCGGATCATCGGCCAGCGCCGCCCGCGCGCCGTCTAGCAGGCTGTCCTTACCGACGCCGCTGGGCCCGACAATCAGCCAGAGGGTGCATTTCCCGGTCATTTTTTGTTTCTCGCCGCATGGTCCTTGCCGCCGCCCGACCGTATCAGATATGTGGCGGCGCACAACGGCGCTTTGCATTGCGAAATCCGCGCACTATGGTCCGGCCATGGAAAGCAATGTCGACTATGTCTTGGGCGCGCGCGTCCCCGAACCCGCCTCGCCGATTGAGATCGCCCCAGGGATCTTGTGGATCCGGCTACCGATGCCGATCGCGCTGGATCATATCAACCTTTACCTCCTCGATGATGGCGATGCCTGGGTCCTGATCGATACCGGCCTCGGCGATCCCGTTTCCATCGCGACCTGGGAGAAACTGCTGGCGACCAAGCTACAGGGAAGGCCGATCCGGCGCATCATCGGCACCCACTTTCATCCCGATCATGTGGGCCTGGCCGGCTGGCTCCAGAACAAGACCGGGGCCGAGCTTTGGATGACCCAGTTGGAGTGGCTGAGCGCCCGACAGGCCTATCTGGATGTCGAGGATGCCTCCTCGGCGCAGATGCGAGGGTTTTATCATCGCGCGGGACTCGATGACGCGGAACTCCGAGCCTATCAGGAACTCGGCAACGATTACCGGAGCATGGTGACGCCCATTCCAGCCGTCTACAAACGCGTGACCGAGGCGACGGTGTTCGAAATCGGTGGGCGGCAATGGGTGCCGATTTTTGGTTCCGGCCATTCACCGGATCACATCTCGCTCTATTGCGCCGAGGATCGAATCCTACTCGGCGGCGACATGTTGCTCCCCAGGATCACGCCGATCATCGCGGTCTGGTGGCAGGAGCCGGACGGTGACCCCCTGGCGGGGTATCTCGATTTCCTCGGCACGCTCGGCCACATCGCCGACGACGTGCTGGTGCTGCCGGCCCATAACCGGCCCTATCGAGAGCTTAGGACTCGGGTCACCGATCTCGGCGATCACCATGTCGAGCGCTTGGCGGTTACCCTGGACACATGCGCCACGCCCGCGACGGGGCGCGACGTTATGAAAGCGCTGTTCACCCGGGAGCTCGATGCGTTTCAGACCCGTTTCGCGATCGGCGAGACGGTGGCCCATATCAACAATCTGCTTCACAAGGGCGAGCTTTCCCGCGATCTCGATGAAGAAGAACGGTACCGTTATCAGCGGGTTTGAGGGTGGATTTTTTTAATAAATTAGATTAAGAAAAATTGATAATTTATTGATTTATCGGAAATTATTTTTGATGTTAGTCAAATAAATTTCCTGTTCGACCGTCTCCACCGCACCGGGGCGAGTGGCTCGAGTCACTTCCAGAGCCTCAGCCAGCGAGACACCCGCTTCAATCAAGATCCGCGCGACCACTGTGCCGCTGCGCCCAAGACCCGCGGCGCAATGTACGAAGACCCTGCCGCCGTCTCGGAGAATCTCGTGGATCCGCGATCGATGTTCATGCCAGGCAGCCTCGAAAGCGGCCTCGGGCGCTTGATAATCCTCGATCGGGAGATGCAGCCACGACAGGCCCGCGTCGGCGATCCAGCCGGGCAGATCACACGCGTCGTAACGCGCCATGTCTTCCTGGGTGACCAATGAGATCACCAAGTCCGCGCCCCAATCCGCGATGGCCTTGGCATCGGACGGCGAGCGTGGGATTGGACCGAAGGCTAGTTTGCCGGTAAAGGCTTCGGTCTCGACAGCGTCGATGGAGAAGCTAATCCGCCATCTCCCGGATGAAGCGGGAGACCTCCGGCACGATCTCCTCGCGCCAGCGCCGTCCGTTGAAGATGCCGTAATGCCCGACACCCTTCTGCAGGTGGTTGCGGCGCCGATCCTCGGGGATGCCGGAACAGATCGCGTGGGCGGCGATGGTCTGTCCGGGGGCGGAGATGTCGTCCTTTTCCCCCTCGACCGTCAGCAGCGCGGTCCGCTTGATCAATGACGGGGTGACCGATTCGCCGCGCCAGACGAACTGTTCGGTGGCGATCCACCGTTCCTTGAACACCCGTTGCAGGGTTTGGAGGTAGAAATCCGCCGTGATGTCCATGACCGACATGTACTCGTCATAGAACCGGCGATGCGCGGCGGCGGATTCTCCGTCACCCTCGACCAGATGGCGAAACATCCTGAGATGCGCGTTCATGTGGCGGTCGGCGTTCATGGCGATGAAGGCGCCGAGCTGAAGGAAGCCCGGATAGACGCGCCGGTGGGCCGCCGGATAGGTCGGCGGCACGGTGGTGATGCAGTGGTTCTCGAACCAGCTCATGGAGCGTTGATTGGCAAGCTCCGTCGGTGTGGTGGGCGCGGCGGCGGTATCGATCGGCCCGCCCATCAGCGTCATCGTGCGCGGCTGCGCGGGATCATCCATTTGCGCTAA
>Ga0181593_10006103_pt1 | contig 10855 bp, 8 predicted proteins | sample 071ome_19_FD_133756 | JGI IMG/M metagenome (GOLD analysis project Ga0181593, IMG submission 133756) | Coastal salt marsh microbial communities from the Groves Creek Marsh, Skidaway Island, Georgia - 071413AT metaG (megahit assembly) | ecosystem: Environmental > Aquatic > Marine > Intertidal zone...
CCGTCCGGGTCAATCAGCGCACCAGCCGCAACAATCTGGACAGGCTTGCCGGACATCTAGCTGCGATAATCGGCATTTATGGAGATATAGCCATGCGTCAGATCACAGCTCCAGATACGCGCCGCGCCTGCACCAAGGCCCAGATCAACCGCGATATGAATAGCAGTTCCCTTCATATGGGCTGCGATAGGGGCTTCATCATAATCGGCCACCCGCTGGCCCTCGGCAGCTATCACAATGCCCCCGATTGAAATTTTCAGCCGATCCCGGTCTGCCGGCTCGCCTGCCTTGCCGACCGCCATCACGATGCGCCCCCAATTTGCATCCTCGCCAGCTATGGCTGTTTTGACCAGCGGCGAATTGCCGATCGCCAGCCCGATTTTATAGGCACTCGCCTCACTGGTCGCACCGGTTATATCAATGGTGATGAATTTGCTGGCCCCTTCCCCGTCGCGCACGATCTGACAGGCCAAATCCTGCATCACCTCCAGCAGGGCCGCCTGAAAACCAGCCAGCGCCGGGTCGTCTGGCGAGGTGATCGGCGGATGCCCGGCCTGTCTGGTTGCTCCCAGCAGAACCATGTCCGAGGTGGAGGTATCGCTATCCACCGTTATCGCGTTAAAGCTCTGGCGGGTGGCGGCTGTCAGGCAGGCTTGCAGAACCGGCTGGTCGAGCACCGCATCAGTCGCAATAAAGCCCAGCATGGTTGCCATGTCCGGGGCAATCATGCCTGAACCTTTCGCAATGCCTGAGATGGTAACCGGCTGGCCGGCTATCTGGCAGCTGGCACTGGCCCCCTTGGCGAAAGTGTCTGTTGTGCGGATGGCATTGGCCGCCGCCTGCCAGCTGGCCTGGCCGAGAGTGTTCTTTAGCTGGCCAAAACAGGCGGCCAGCCCGGCCGCATCCAGCGGCTCGCCGATAACGCCGGTAGAGGCGGTGAGGATGTCGGCCGCTGCCATCCCCAGCCGATCAGCCAGCCGGGCGGTGGTATGCTGCACAGTTGCAATACCCTGCTGGCCGGTAAAGGCATTGGCATTGCCAGCATTGACCAGCACTGCCCGCCCATGCCCTTTTGCCAGCTGGGCACGCGTCCAGTCCACTGGCGCAGCAGCGGTAGCCGACCGGGTAAAGACCCCGGCCATCTGGCTGGCTTCAGCAAACCGCATCAGCATCAGATCATCGCGCCCCTTATAGCTGGTTCCAGAGGCCGCTACCGCCAGCTCCACGCCTTTGATGGCGGGTAGATCAGGAAAGCGGGCCGGTGCCAAAGGCGAGACAGGCAGAGGGCTGGCCATGATCAGGATCCCTTTCTTGTTAAGCTGGTTTGCCAGTCATCCGGCTGGCTGGGTGCAAGGACTAATTCGCCCCACCCTTTGCATCATTCCCGGTTTGGGCGGCCTCTATCTCGGCCCGCACCTCTTCAAAGCTGCGAGTGGAAATCTCCGCCCCGACCCGCAGCTGTTCTAGCACCCGCACCAGCGCTTGGCGTTGCAGCGTCTGGCGCAGCTGCCCGGCCATCTCCGCCAGCGGCATAGGCTCAGCAGTGCGCCGATCTTTCAGCTCGATAATGTGCCAGCCAAATTGTGTCTGCACCGGCTCTTTTGTATAGGCCCCGACTTCCAGCGCGAAGGCAGCATTCTCAAAGCCTGGCACCATCGCCCCGCGCTTAAAATAACCCAGATCACCGCCATTCGGGCCGCTTGGGCCAGTTGATTTTTCCTTGGCCAGGCTGGCAAATTCCGCCCCGCCATCCAAAGCGGTGATAATGTCTTTTGCCGTCTGCTCATCTTCCACCAGAATATGGGCAGCGTTGACCTCTTCGCGCGATCCGGCATCTGCAACATAGGCATCATAGGCCTTGCCAATCGCTGCCTCATCCACCTGCTCGGACAGGGCCTGGCCCAGCCAGATTTCAGCCACCAGCTTGTCAATGGTCAGCCTGACCGCCACCGCCACTTCCGGGCGCTGGTCAATCGCCGCCTCGCGGCCGGCAGTCGCAGCCAGTCTGGTATCGATCAGCTCATCAATCAGCTGGCCATAGAGCTGGGCAAAGGGAATCTGCTGATATTGGGCAGGCAGCTGCTCGGCCAGCCGCACCAGCTCGCGCAGATACAAGGTCTCGCCATTCAGGCTGGCAACCGGAATTTCCGGCATATTATCAGCTTGCTGGGCGGCTTGCTGGGCAGCCAGCTGGCCGGGCCAGAAAGCGGCCAGCCCGGTGCTTAGCCCCAGGGCCGTTGCGAAGATCAGGCTGATCGGCCCGGCCCGTCCTGCCCTGAAATGAAACCGAAAACCTCTGCGCAATGTAAAATTTGTCATTTGTCTGCCTTTGCCTGTCTTGCCTTTATTAGGCGCGTTTACGGCCCCGTTACTAGCCTGTTACCAGAAGGCATGGGCTTATCACACCTGACCGCCTTGCTGCAAGCAGGCTTGTCCGTTCAGATCAGCTGCCTGATCAGATGGCCGGCCATTTGCCGGGTGGGTTGCCATTCTGCCTGACGGGCTGTCTGATTGACAAAGCGGGTCTGACTGCCTATCTGCAATGGGGGATAATCAGCCGCGGCCGCTTTCGCTGTGGCCATCAAGAAAGGTTTTGGGGCAGATGCTGGGGTCAATTGCAAAGAGCCTGTTCGGAGATGCCAATGATCGGGGGGTTAAAAAACTCAGCCCGCTGGTCACTGCGATTAACGACCTTGAAGCGGGTCTGACCGACAAGACAGATGCTGAGCTGAAAGAAGAATCAGAAAAGCTGCGCGCTGAGGCCCGTGATGGGGCGGATCTGGATAAATTGTTGGTGCCAGCCTTTGCATTGGTGCGGGAGGCAGCCCGCCGGACGCTGGGCCAGCGCCATTTTGATGTCCAGATGATGGGCGGTATTATCCTGCATCGCGGGCAGATTTCAGAAATGAAAACCGGCGAGGGCAAAACGCTGGTCGCCACCCTGCCAGTTTATCTGAATGCGCTGACTGGCCAGGGCGTGCATGTGGTGACAGTCAATGATTATCTGGCCAGCCGTGATGCTGGCTGGATGGGCCAGATTTATGAATTTCTGGGGCTGAGTGTGGGCTGTATTACAGCCAATATGGATGATGCCAGCCGCCGCGCTGCCTATGGCTGCGATGTCACCTATGGCACTAATAATGAATTCGGGTTTGATTATCTGCGGGATAATCTGAAATTTGATTTGGCCAGCATGGTGCAGCGCGATCATCATTATGCGATTGTTGATGAGGTGGATTCGATCCTGATCGATGAAGCGCGCACGCCTTTGATCATTTCCGGGCCGGCCGAAACATCCGGCGATTTATATCTGGCGGCGGACCAGCTTATTGGCCAGATGCGCGAGGAAGATTACGAAAAGGACGAAAAGGCGCGGTCGGTCTCGCTGACCGAAGAAGGCGTGAGCCATGCAGAGGAATTGCTGGGGCAGGCTGGTCTGCTGGAGGCGGGCAGCTCGCTCTATGATGTGGCTAATGTGGCTTTGCTGCATCATCTGACCCAGGCCCTGCGCGCGCACAAGATGTTTCAGCGCGATACCCATTATATGGTGCGCGGCGGAGAGCTGCTGATTATCGATGAATTCACTGGCCGGGCAATGACCGGGCGGCGTTTTTCCGAGGGGCTGCATCAGGCGTTGGAAGCCAAGGAAAGCCTGCAAATCCAGCCGGAAAACCAGACTCTCGCCTCGGTCACCTATCAAAATTATTTTCGCCTTTATGACAAGCTGGCCGGAATGACCGGAACAGCGCTGACGGAAGCCGGGGAATTTTCTGAAATCTACGGGCTGGAGGTTGTCTCGGTGCCGACTAACCAGCCGGTCAAGCGTCTCGATCATGATGATGAGGTTTATCGCACAAATGCCGAGCGTGATACGGCTGTGATCAAGCTGATAGAGGAATGTCAGGGGCGCGGCCAGCCAGTGCTGGTTGGCACTGTAACGATTGAGAAATCGGAAACCCTGTCCAAGGCGCTGACGGCCAAAAAAATTGAGCATAAGGTGCTGAATGCCCGCTTTCATGAACAGGAAGCCAAGATTATCGCTGAGGCCGGGGTGCCGGGTGCGGTAACCATCGCAACCAACATGGCCGGTCGCGGCACCGATATTCAGCTGGGGGGTAATCTGATGATGCGCCTGTCTGAAGAGGCAGGCGAGGCGGGGCAGCTGGCGCCCAAAAAACAGGCGGCTATTGAAGCAGATATTGCTGCTGGCAAACAAAAGGCGCTGGATGCGGGCGGGCTTTATGTGATCGGCACGGAACGGCATGAATCGCGCCGCATTGACAATCAGCTGCGGGGCCGGACAGGCCGTCAGGGAGATCCGGGAGCGTCAAAATTCTTCCTGTCACTGCAAGATGATCTGATGCGTATTTTCGGCTCTGACAAGCTGGATGGTATGCTGGTCAAGCTGGGGCTGGAAGAGGGCGAGGCAATCATCCACCCGTGGATTAACAAGGCGGTGGAAAAGGCACAATCCAAGGTCGAGGCACATCATTTTGAAATCCGCAAGCAGCTGCTGAAATATGATGATGTGATGAATGATCAGCGCCAGGTTATCTTTGCCCAGCGCAAGGAGATCATGCAGACCGACAATGTGCATGAAACCGTGCTGTCCATGCGGGCCGAGACGATTGACAATATTGTCGCTGAGGCGATTCCAGCAGGCAGCTTTGCTGATAAATGGGATGGCGATTTGCTGCGCAATCAGGCGGCAACCTATCTGGCGGTGGATGTGCCGGGGCCGGATTGGGTAGCTGAGGACGGAATCGCTGAGCCGGAAATTATCGACCGGCTACAGGATATGGCAGACAAGCATATGGCCGCCAAGGCCCTGCGCTTCGGGCCGGAAACCATGCGGATGGCAGAAAAATCATTGCTGCTGCAGGTGCTGGATCAGCAATGGAAGGAACATCTGCTGCAGCTGGATCAGCTGCGTCAGGGGATTGGCTTGCGGGCCTATGCCCAAAAAGACCCGCTTAATGAATATAAAAAAGGAGCCTTCCATATGTTTGAGGAGATGCTGTGCCAGATGCGCCAGACGGTGACCATGGCACTGGCCCATGTTGAGCTGCGCCCGCCAGATGAGGCCGCCGCAGAAGCAGCCCAGGCTGGCCCCGCCGCCCAACCGGCAGAGGCATCAGAGCAGGCCTCCGCGATGCCGACTGGCAAGGTGCCACGCAACGCGCCCTGCCCCTGTGGTTCAGGGAAGAAATACAAGCATTGTCATGGCCGCTTGCACTGACCGGCTGACAAGGCTTGCATCAGCCTGCCCCTGTGCTTATCTGTTAAGAGAGGGGCCAGCGGGCTGCAATGAGGTCTTGGCATGATAAAATATGCGCTGATTTGTGAAAACAGCCATGAATTTGAGGGATGGTTTCCCGATTCTGCAGGTTTTGAGGCCCAGCTGGCAGATAATCTTGTCAGCTGTCCGCATTGTGCCAGCCTGTCCGTGCGGCGGGCTTTGATGGCCCCGGCCCTGTCCAGCCCGAAAACCAGAGCCAAAAGCAAGCCGCGCCCGGTTATCGGGACGGATACGCCGGAACAGCCAGTGGCCATATCCGCGCCCCAGCCAGCCAGCCAGATGGTAGCCGGCAATCCAGCAAGCCGATCCGGCCAGATGCTGCAAATGTTGCGCGAAATGCATCGGGTGGTGCAGGCTGAATGCCGCCCGGTCGGGGAAAAATTTGCCGAAGAAGCGCTGAAAATCCATCGCGGGGAGGCAGAAGCAGAACCTATCTGGGGCAGCTGCACCACTGAGGAGCGCGCCGAGCTGGAAGAAGAAGGCGTGGATTTTGCCGAATTGCCGGCCCTGCCGCGCGATAATTAGGTAGCTGGCCTGATCTGGCTGGCTGGCAAATCAGGCTCTTTTGGGCAGCAAGCTGCCTGAAGCCCCATAATTAACAGCTGTGATCGGGCTGATGACAAAGCGCCCCCCCGGCAGCGGCACAAAGCCACTGACATCATCCAGAATAATATCATGGCGGGCGAACAAAGCCTGCAATTCAGCCGGGCGGATGAATTTTTCTGTCTGATGTGTGCCAGCTGGCACAATCCGCAAAATATATTCTGCCGCGAATTTCGCCAGCGCGGCTGCTGCCAGCGTGCGGTTGATGGTGGTGATAACCACAGCCCCGGACGGTTTCAGCAAAGTCGCAATAGCCTGCACAAAACTGTCCGGGTCAGCCACATGTTCGATAACTTCTGAGGCATAAACCAGATCATATTTACGGCCTGTCGCAGCCAGGCTCTCAGCTGAGCAATGCTGATAATCGATTGCCAGATGGCCGGTTTTTGCGTGCGCGGCCGCGGCCTTGATCGCTTCTGCTGACCCGTCAATGGCCGTCACTTCAGCCCCCAGCCGGGCGACAGGTTCGGCCAGTAAGCCGCCGCCGCAACCAATATCCAGCACGGCCAGCCCGGCCAGCGGCTGCCCCGGTTCTGCGCTGGCCAGCCCGCCGCGGCGGGCCGACTGCAGGATATAATCCAGCCTGACCGGGGTAAAAAGATGCAGCGGGCGCATCGGCCCAGCCGGATCCCACCAGCTTTGGGCCAGCCGGTCAAAACGGGCAATATCCTCAGCATCAATGCTGGCATCTTGCGGGGCTTGTATCATCACAGACGACCTTGCTGGTTTGGCAGCTGCCGCTGGTTGCGGCAGGTGGGTTGCCGGGATTTTGCCTTGAAGTCTAGGCATTTGTCCAGTATGACAAAGCCGTTTCAACAAGATTGTTTGGCAGAAAATGGCTCGCATAGTGCAAAAATTCGGCGGCACCTCGGTTGCTGACTTGGACCGCATCCGCAATGTCGCGGAAAAGGTCAAAAAAGAGGTGGCGGCTGGCAATGAGGTTGCGGTGGTGGTCTCAGCGATGGCAGGTGCGACCAATCAGCTGGTCAGCTTTGCCCGCGATATGGGCCCGCTGCATGATGCGCGCGAATATGATACGATTGTGGCAACCGGCGAGCAGGTGACAGTCGGCCTGCTGGCGATTGCCTTGCAGAATATGGGCATTGATGCGCGGTCCTGGCTGGGCTGGCAGATCCCGTTTCGCACTGACGAGGTGCATGGATCAGCCTGTATTGAAGCGATAGAAACTGAGCAGCTGGACAAGCGGCTGAAATCCGGCCAGGTCGCCGTTGTGGCCGGTTTTCAGGGAATCGGGCCGGATGGCCGCATTACCACGCTGGGGCGCGGCGGGTCTGACACTTCGGCAGTGGCGCTGGCGGCGGCCTTGCAGGCTGATCGCTGTGATATTTATACCGATGTGGACGGGGTCTATACCACGGATCCGCGCCTGTGCCCGGCAGCCCGCAAGCTGGATCAGATAACTTTTGAAGAGATGCTGGAGATGGCCTCTGCCGGGGCCAAGGTTTTGCAAACCCGCTCAGTTGCTATGGCCATGCGCCATAATGTGAAGCTGCAGGTGCTGTCCAGCTTTAACGAGACCCCCGGCACAATGGTGGTGGATGAGGAGATGACGATGGAACAACAGAAAATCAGCGGCATTGCCTATTCGCGTGACGAAGCCAAGGTCACCCTGTCCGGCCTGCCTGACAAGCCGGGTATTGCGGCGGCTATTTTCGGCCAGCTGGCAGATGCCCATATCAATGTTGATATGATTGTCCAGTCCGCGGCCGCAGATGGGCAGAGCACCGATATTACCTTTTCACTGGGTGAGGCGGATCTGGACAAGGCGGTGGGTTTGCTGGAAGCGGCGCGCGGCGATCTGGGCTTTGCCGAGATTTCCAGTAATGGCAAGGTGGCCAAGGTTTCTATCATCGGCACCGCCATGCGCACCCAGGCTGGAATCGCCAAGACAATGTTTGCTATTCTGGCCGAAAAAGGCATCAATCTGCAGGTGATTTCAACCTCTGAAATAAAAATATCGGTGCTGATCGAAGCCGATTATACCGAGCTGGCGGTGCGCAGCCTGCATGAGGCTTTCGGGCTGGAATCAGCCTGAACCTTCCCATTATATATAAAAATCAGCTATTTTTGCCCCTTTTTGAGCATTTTGGTTGATTTTTTTGTCTTTTTGAGTGCAACTGTAACCCAGAAGAGGGTGCGATACGGGAATTGGGTTCGGATCCATGGCAGCTGATAAACAGCACATACAAGCGGGCGGGGCTCCGCCTTTAAGCGTTGATCAGATTGGCGGCGTGCTGGCTTTTGCACGGCGGGAGAGGAAGTTCACACTCGAACAGGTCTCTGCCCGTCTGCGTCTGCCGAAAACCTATATCAAGGCGCTTGAGCAATCTGATTTTGACAGCCTGCCGGGTGTGGCCTATGTCCCAGGCTATCTGCGTAGCTATTGCAAGTTGCTCGATATTCAGGCTGCGCCTCTGATTGCGGCTTGGCGCACCTCGCTCAGTGAAGAAGAAACCCAGCCAAAATACAAATTTCCGCTGCAGGCGCTGACCCCGCGCATTGCCGGGTCGATGGCCGCGATGCTAATCGTTGTCGCCAGCCTGACCAGCTATGCTCTCTGGTTTGTCTTTGCCCAGCCTCAAAATATGCCTGAAATTGGAGCCAGCCCGCCGGAAATGGAAATGCCGGCCGGTATGCAAGGAGAGCTGGCTGCCCTGCCGGCGGCGAATAGTAGCGATCTGGCTAGCCCGGCTGCTTCGGGCCCTGAACCAGCGGCACAGGCAGATGCGGAACCGGCGGTTGCTGAAACCGCCTCTGAGCAGCCCGCAGATGATAGTCAGCCCGCAGATACCGCCACAGAGCTGGCTGCCGGAGCTGCTGGCCAGCCTGTGCAAGCGAAAAAATTGCTGCCTGATCAGCCGGGCCTGCAAGACGATAGCACGGCACTGCCTGAAGTCACCGAGAACCGGGCCGGGGCGGCTATCGCGCGCCCGGTCAATCCGCGCGTTGATCTGGTGATAAGGGCGGTGGCCCCGTCCTGGGTTGAGATTGTGCGCTCAGATGGGTCGGTTGTGGTATCCCGCTTGCTGCGGGATGGCGAACGGCTGATGGCTGAAATTGATGATGGCCTGTTGCTCAGCACCGGCAATGCTGGCGGGCTGATGCTGGAATTCGGCGAGGCAGAAGCCATGCGGGTGGGCAAGGTTGGCGAAATCCTGCGTGATCTTCCCCTGAACAGACAGCTGTTGCGGAACAAGGCAGGCGGCGGCCCGGCCAGCTAACCAGCCGCCTTCCAAAATCTGGCCGAAAAACACATCCCGGATATATAAGGCATTAAAAAGAATCGGCTGCTCTCTGGTTTTTTTGGCTGATTTCCCGTATGAGCAAGGCAGGCCAAAATAAAGCCGCCGTCCGGTCTGCGGATAGCCCGGCCCTTGCCTGGAGCAGGAACAAACAAAGCTATGTCCCATTCACGCATAAGACCCTGGCGTATGATAGAACGCCGCACATCGCGCCAGATAATGGTTGGCAGCGTGCCGGTCGGCGGGGATGCACCGATCTCGGTGCAGACGATGACCAATACGCTGACCTCGGATGTGGCGGCAACGCTGGCCCAGATCAATCAGGCCGCCGAAGCCGGGGCAGATATTGTGCGCGTCTCCTGTCCCGATGAAGCCAGCACAAAGGCGTTGCGCGACATCTGCCGGGACAGCCCGGTGCCGATTGTGGCTGATATTCATTTCCATTATCGCCGCGCCATTGAGGCGGCTGAGGCCGGCGCGGCCTGTCTGCGGATCAATCCGGGCAATATTGGCCGGGCAGACCGGGTGCGCGAGGTGGTGGCAGCGGCACGGGCGCATGGCTGTTCGATGCGTATCGGCGTCAATGGCGGGTCGCTGGAAAAGCATTTGCTGGAAAAATATGCCGAACCCTGTCCGGAAGCACTGGTCGAATCAGCCCTCGATCACGCCCGTATTCTGGAAGATCATGATTTTCAGGACTATAAAATTTCGGTCAAGGCTTCAGATGTGTTTATGGCGGTTGCTGCCTACCAGCAGCTGGCTGAACAGACCGATGCACCGCTGCATATCGGCATTACTGAGGCAGGCGGCCAGCGCGCTGGAACTGTTAAATCGGCTATCGGGCTGGGCAATCTGCTCTGGGCCGGAATAGGCGATACGCTGCGTGTTTCCTTATCTGCTGATCCGGCCGAGGAGGTGCGGGTTGGCTATGAGATGCTGAAATCGCTGGGCCTCAGGCGGCGCGGAGTGACGGTTATTTCCTGTCCGTCCTGTGCGCGCCAGCAATTTGATGTCATTTCCTCGGTGCAACAGATTGAGGAAAGGCTGGCCCATATCAGCGTGCCGATGACAGTCTCTGTTATCGGCTGTGTGGTGAACGGTCCGGGCGAGGCGCGCGAGACCGATATTGGCCTGACCGGTGGCGGCAAGGGCGTGCATCAGATCTATATTGGCGGGCTGGCTGATCATCGGCTGGAGGGCGGGGATCTGGTTGATTACATTGTCGGGCTGGTGGAAAAAAAGGCAGCAGAGGTGACCGAGCAAGAGGAGTCGGCAAGCTGATGGAAAAAATCAACCCGCCCCGCGGCACCGCAGATTTGCTGCCTGCTGAAAAGGCCCGCCATAATCTGGTCATTGATCTGGCAAGAGAGGTGGCTGCCCGCTATGGCTTTGCCGATATGGCGACACCGATTTTTGAATTTACCGAGGTCTTCAGCCGTCCGCTGGGGGCCAGCTCGGATGTGGTGTCCAAGGAAACCTATTCGCTGCAGGATCGCGGCGGGGCCAGCCTGACCCTGCGCCCGGAAGGCACCGCCCCAGTAATGCGCGCCCTGCTCTCTGCCGGGCTGACCCAGCAGCTGCCGCAAAAACTGTTTTATAGCGGGCCGATGTTTCGCTATGAGCGGCCGCAAAAAGGCCGTATGCGCCAGTTTCACCAGGTTGGGGCTGAGCTGATCGGGCCGGGCGGGCC
>Ga0181593_10006105_pt1 | contig 10852 bp, 10 predicted proteins | sample 071ome_19_FD_133756 | JGI IMG/M metagenome (GOLD analysis project Ga0181593, IMG submission 133756) | Coastal salt marsh microbial communities from the Groves Creek Marsh, Skidaway Island, Georgia - 071413AT metaG (megahit assembly) | ecosystem: Environmental > Aquatic > Marine > Intertidal...
CGTCATGACGATTCAACATTAAACGCAAATAAGCCATGGCGTTTTTGATTTCTAAACGATCATAGAAGCGTTGGCCGCCGTAAATGCGGTACGGCAATCCTGCGCGAATAAACGCCTCTTCTATTACACGAGACTGCGCATTAGAGCGATACAAGATAGCCGCATCTTGGTATCGCTTATTGGTATTATCTTTTTTCCACTCTTCAATGGTATCGCAAATAAAGCGCGCTTCATCTTGCTCATTAAAGGCACTGTATAACGAAATTGGCTCGCCCGGGTCACCCTCTGTCCATAGGTTTTTACCTAGGCGTGATGGGTTATTATCAATCACCGCATTGGCCGCATTTAGAATATTACTGGTGCTGCGATAGTTTTGCTCAAGCTTAATTTGCTGGCTGCCAGCAAAGTCTTTGGTGAATTGCTGAATGTTTTCAATGCGAGCACCACGCCATCCATAAATGGATTGGTCGTCATCACCCACGGCCATAACCGGTACCTTATCGCCGGCCAATACACGAAGCCACGCATATTGTATGCTGTTGGTATCTTGAAACTCGTCCACCAAAATATAACGGAAACGATTTTGGTATTGAGCTAACACACTGGGTTGATGTAACCAAAGCTCGTGAGCGCGCAACAATAGCTCAGCAAAATCCACCATGCCTGCACGTTGGCAAGCTTCTTCATAGGCACCGTAAATGGTGACCATGGTTTGTGCCCATTGATCGTTAAATGGCTGAATGTGTTTTGCTCTTAGGCCTTCGTCTTTTTGTGCGTTGATGTACCACTGAGCTTGTTTTGGCTGGTAGGTGTTTTCGTCGATATTCAATGAACGCACAATTCGTTTAATCAGACGCAGTTGATCATCGCTATCAATGACCTGAAAGTTCTCAGGCAGGTTCGCTTGCTGCCAATGAGTTCGAAGTAAACGATGAGCCAATGAGTGAAAGGTGCCAATCCATAAATGCTTTGGGCTAATACCAGTTAGCTCTTCAATACGGTGGCGCATTTCTTTAGCCGCTTTATTGGTAAACGTCACCGCCAATATTGAGCCTGGGCTTATGTGTTCGATCTGCATCAACCACGCAATTCGGTGCACCAATACGCGGGTTTTGCCTGAGCCCGCGCCAGCTAAAACCAACTGATGATTCAATGGTGAAGCCACTGCTTCACGCTGCTGTGGGTTTAACCCATCCAATAATTCGGTGACGTCCATAACAAGCTGCATTACAAATGAAGGGGCATTATATCTGAGGCGGCCTTTGCTTGCAGGTCTATCTCTTCAGCTTTGTGATTTAGGGTTCTGCTTATAAAGCTCTTTGGCTATACTTGCCCCAAACATTGATTCGAGCCACTCGTGCCTACGCAAAATCCCTTTATTGATCAAATTCGCCAAGCCATACCCCAGATGCGTAAATCTGAGGTTAAGGTAGCTGAGTACGTACTGGGTAATGTGGATGCGGTGATTCACATGCGTATTGTGGATTTAGCCCAAGAAGCGCAGGTAAGTGAGCCAACGATTGTGCGCTTTTGTCGTGCTTTGGGTCTGAACGGATTTCAGGCATTTAAAGTTCGCATGGCCCAAGTAAATACTGTCCATCAGAGTCTTGGCCAATTTGCCATTGCCGAAGACGACACCAGCTCAGACATCATCAAAAAGATTTTTGATACCAGTATTAATAAAATCATTAATACCCGTAATTTTTTAGACTCCCAACAAATCTCCGCGGCAGTTAATGCCTTGAATAAATCAAAGCGTGTGGAGTTTTACGGCTTTGGCGCATCCGGTGCGGTGGCCATGGATGCTATGCATAAGTTTTTTCGTTTGCAGTTTTCCACTGTGGCTTACTCAGATCCGCACATGCAATGCATGTCAGCCGTAACCTTACAAAAAGACGATGTGGTGGTGGCCATTAGTCAAAGCGGCCGCACCAAAGACTTATTACATGCGATGGAAATTGCCCAGCAGCAAGGTGCTCACGTGATCAGTTTGTCTCCACCTAACACACCTGTGGCTAACCTTTCAGACTTACCCATTCATGTGGATATTGATGAAGACACGGATGTATTTACCCCCATGACCTCGCGTATAGCTCACCTTTTGGTCATTGATTGTCTTGCTGTTGGTGTCGCTCAGAGAAAAGGCCCAGAGTTTGACGAGCACCTAGCAAAAGTTAAAAACAGCATCAGCACCTTACGCCACAACGAAAAATAACCCTCTTTTCATTCTTTGTTCTGATAGAACGCGTTGTTCTTCGTGAATTTTTTGTTAATTGACCATTTGGCCATGCGAAAATATTGTCTTTTTGATCATTTATTGTCATGCTCGGGAAACCTTTTCAAATAACAATAAGCCTCCCCAAAACAGGCAATCAAAGGGTGAACCATGGAAGCAGCTGAAATAGTCAAAGACCAAGCAAGTGAAGAGTTGGTTAATTTTGATGGACAAGGAAACATCATTGTTTGTAAAGACACTGAAGCTTCGGCAAAGCTCATAGCACGACGAGCCATCGAAGCCCACCTTGAAAGAAAGAAAATGCAGCTAGACGATTACTGGGACGACATGGATTAATCCATCCCACTAGTCACACAAAAAAAGCCCGAACTCATCGGGCTTTTAAAAATTTTAGTCGTTATCAAACGTAGCAAACGTGAGGGTGAATCGGCTAGTGGGATCCTCCTGCCCGACATTTACCTTAATTAACTTTCGCTCAATCAGAAAAGATGTATTACTTAGGCTGTCTTTTATTTATCGGCTAATTGTGCTCGAAGTTGTGCCAACACTTGTTGGCTATCGGGCTTCACACCTCGCCAAATTTCAAAACTGACGGCTGCTTGTTCCACTAGCATGCCAAGACCATCCATAACTTTTGCCGCACCTGCTTGCTCTGCCCATTTTAAAAATGGGGTTAATTCTTTGCCATACATCATGTCATAGACACTGGTGTGCTCACCAATTACCGACTCAGAAATCGGTGGTAGCTCCCCTGATAAACTGGCTGATGTGCCATTGATAATAACATCGAAAGGCTCATCCAATTCTTCAAAGGTTTTGGCTTCTATATTGCCAAGCTCTTTAAAGTTATCTGCTAATAGTTGTGCCTTTTCAACTGTACGATTAACGATGACGATTTTCTCGGGCACCTCTTCTAAAAACGGCTGCAAAATACCTCGCACCGCACCACCCGCGCCAATAACTAAAATGGTTTTACCAGCAAGATTGACATTTTGGTTCATCACCAAGTCACGTACTAATCCTGCCCCGTCTGTGTTATCACCCAGAATGCTGCCATCTTCTTGAATGGCTAATGTATTGACCGCTTGAGCGGTTTGCGCTCTTGGGGTGAGCTTATCGGCCAGCTGAAATGCATTTTCTTTAAACGGCACCGTGATGTTTAAGCCACGACCACTGCCTTTAAAAAAATCTTTTACCGCTGGCTCAAAGCCTTCGGTTGGCACCAGCATGGCACTGTAGACTAAATCTTGTTTCGCCTGAGTGGCAAATTGCGAATGTATAATCGGACTTTTACTGTGGTTGATGGGGTTGCCCATCACAGCATATAAATCAGTCACTCAATGAACCTCTATTGTTCAGACAGTTATTAATTGGCTAACCAATCTTTTTTAATTAAAAAATCACTATACAGTTTGGCTTCAGCCGTGCCCGCTTCGGGTTGCCAGTTGTAATCCCAATGCACCACTGGCGGTAACGACATTAAGATGGATTCAGTACGTCCACCGGTTTGTAATCCAAAAATAGTGCCACGGTCGAATACCAAATTAAATTCCACGTAACGACCACGACGATAACATTGGAATTTTCGCTCCCTTTCGCCATAAGGAGTGTTCTTGCGTTTTGCCATAATTGGACGATAGGCTTTTACATAGTGATCGCCCACGCTGCGCATAAAAGCAAAGCTTTCATCAAAGCCCGCTTCGTTCAAGTCATCAAAGAATAAACCACCCACACCGCGAGGCTCGTTTCTGTGTTTTAAATGGAAATAATCATCGCACCAGTTTTTGTATTTTTCGTATACCCCTTCCCCAAATGGGTCGCAGGCATCTTTTGCTGTTTGGTGCCAAGCGCGTACGTCTTCTTCAAATCCATAATAAGGGGTTAAATCAAAACCGCCGCCAAACCACCAAACCGGTTCTTCCCCTTCTTTTTCTGCGACAAAAAAGCGCACGTTAGCATGACTGGTGGGCACATAAGGGTTGTTAGGGTGAATCACCAAGCTCACACCCATGGCCTGAAAACTGCGGCCTGCCAATTCAGGGCGATTAGCCGTCGCACTGGCTGGCAACTGATCGCCAAACACATGACTAAAGTTCACGCCGCCTTTTTCAATCACACCACCATCGGCCAAAACTCGAGTGCGTCCACCGCCCCCTTGCTCACGGGTCCAGTTTTCTTCGGTGAACGTGGCTGAGCCATCTTCCGCCGCTAATTGCTCGCAAATGTCATCTTGCAAGGCCAGTAAATAGGTTTTTACCGCTTGAATATTAATCATGGTTATCCTCGAATCACACGCCCAGTTTTGACATCTATGATACGACTGGGGGATTTAGCCAAACCCACAGGACCTGGCAGAATAAAATCTAAATAGGGGCCTAATACGGTTCTGGCTTGAATGGCACTGCTCACTGTGGGCTTGCCTGAAAAATTAGCCGATGTAGACACAATTGGCCCACCAAATTCAGCACACAATTGCTGCACCATAGGGTGAGAGCTGACACGAATGGCAACCGTTGCAAACTGGCCATGAACCAACGGATGCACACGGTTTTGATGGGGCACTAACCAAGTTACCGCTCCCGGCCAACTTTGTTTCATTTTCTCAATCAGTTCAGGCCCTAAGTCATGCAGTAAAAATTCAAACTGGGAAATATCCGCGGCTACCAAAATAAGGCCTTTATGGGCATCGCGACGTTTAATTTGAATAACGCGCTCAAGAGCAGCTTGATTAAATGGATCACAGCCTAAGCCCCAAACGGTCTCTGTGGGGTAAGCGATAACGCCCGAGGCTTTTAAAATATGACTTGCTTGATAGATTGGCCAGCGCATGATGTGTGTTTTAACAAAAAGAGTGCGCAAGTTACTGTAGCTTGCCCATTGGTGCAAGTTTGAGTGCGATTTTACTGGCTGCGCATGTACATACCCTGTTCTTGGTTTAACAACCCTGCTAACTCCATTTCCATTAACACCATGGTTAATGTGCTGACGTCTAACCGTGTTTTATTGATGAGGCTTTCCATATCGATGCCGTCATAATCTAACACACTAAAGACTTTAAGCTGGTCTCCTTGCAAATTAGATTGTGCGTTATTCAATTTTGGATTTTGTTTTTCTGCTGTTTGAGTGGGCTTCACTTGAATCATACCGTGTAATTCTTCGGTGATTTGATCCACAGATTCAATCAACTTGGCTCCTTGTCGTATCAAAAAATGACAACCTGCTTTTTGCGGGTTATGAATAGCACCGGGCAAGGCCATTACCTCTCGGTTTTGCTCAAGTGCTTGTCGCGCTGTAATCAAAGAGCCACTTTTTAAGGTGGCCTCTACCACCAACACCCCTAAGCTTAACCCGCTAACAATTCGGTTACGCCTTGGAAAGTGCCCCTTCATGGCCGCAGCCCCTAATTGAAATTCACTGACCAAAGCGCCTTGTTCGCAAATGGCATCGGCTAAACGGGCGTGGGCCTTGGGGTAAATTTTATCAATGCCAGTACCCAGTACAGCAATGGTGGTTCCTTGATTATCCACCACACCTTGATGTGCCAAAGCATCCACCCCTTTTGCTAAACCACTGGTCACCACCCAACCTTGCTCAGACAATCCTTGGGCAAATTCATAAGCTTGCTGTTGGCCTTGTGTGGTGGGGTAGCGGCTGCCCACCATGGCGATTTGCGGCATTTTTAGGGCCTCTAGGCGTCCTTTTATAAATAATAATGGCGGAACAGATGCGATTTCACCCAATTGCTCTGGGAATGATTCGTCTTCTGGTGTGATTAAATGGTGGTTTGATTGCTGAGCCCAAGTTAATGCTTGTTCAACTGCTTTTGCTGGAGCTGATGGAGGGTGCTTGAGTAGATATTGAATGGTTTTTTCATTCACACCTAGCTCTTTAAGCTGCTGGGATTCTAGCTGGTATAAATCAGACGGGGTCCAAGTCGAACTTGCTAAGCGCTGAAAGAATTTTGGCCCCAATCCAGGCACCAAGGCAAGGTTAATCCAAGCCTGTGTTTGTGTTGTTCTATCCATGAACATCTACTTTTTTCATCCATTAAAAAAGCCTTTGGTTACTTTAACCAAAGGCTTTCTAAAAAGTATCAGGCAAAAACCTTAAATTGTATTTGAGGGCTACGCACCTCATCCCCTACACTCAATGCCACTTTCGCGCGCAATATTAAACCGTAACTCACTTTATCGAATACACGGAACAACATCATCAGGCCTGCACGCTCAGAAGGTAGTTTTACTTTTTGACGAGTCACACGGTCAATAATGGTTTCACCTTCTTTATAAATGGCCAGCACGTTACCTTCTTGTACACCATCACGCTCGCCTTGGTTTACAACCACCACTTGGTATTGACCAATTTGGGTAACGCCGCCCATAACTGCAATCATACGACCATAAATGTTATCTGGTGGAGAGCTTGGTACAAAGTTGGCAATTACCTGACGATCTTCAGTAGCCAGAAGACGGTCACCGCTCATGACTTCTTCACGGGTTGAGCCAAGTGATAGTGTTGCAACATCACCATCCCATGCGTCCACCGAGCCGGCTCCCACTTCACGGGCTTCTAAGCCCAATACTTCTGAAGTATCCGGGTCAACAAACATTTGACCTTTACGGTAAATGCCATAAGCGGGTTCTGGGTTGTCATTTTTATTAAAGCCACGAGCATAAACTTTACCGCCACCGCCGGCTAAGATGCGGTTATCATCCCCTGCCACAACATAAGGCGCACGCTCTAGTTGTTTGCTTTTAACAATGCGCGAGTTGGTCATAAAGCTAGAGATGGCCGTCATAGGAATGGGTGGAATCGCACTGGCCGTTGCAGAAATACGCGCAGTTGGGGTCAGCTTTACAACACCATTGGCCGCAGCAGAACGCTCTACCACAGTTACTTTGGCCTTTTGCCCCTTGTAAACCAATCCAATGACATCACCTGGGTAAATCAAATGAGGGTTATCAATTTGCTCGTTAATTTGCCAAATCTCAGGCCACAACCAAGCATCATCTAAGAATTTTTGCGATAAGTCCCAAAGGGTATCCCCTTCTTTAACCACATATTCCATTGGGTGACCGGGTTTTAAGTCAACCGCTTCGGCCATCCCAATACAGCCGACAAAACATGCAGCTAAGGTGACACGCTTTAGAAAGGGTTTGAACATGGATTAATCCCTTATTTTTATTGTTAGCGCCTAGATTTGAGACAATCCGCCGCCACATTGGATATAATAATAGCAAGAACCTCTAATTAGCTCGGTGCCCGCTCTGGGCTATAAGAAAAATTTGAATCGAGGAAGCCTGTTGAAGACATAACGGGTTACGTCAATACAGACTGACAAAGAGTCAAATTTTTCTTATAGCCCCCAGAGGGCGCAGGCTTTAGCGCAAAATAGCGGCGTTAGCCAACTTGAAAAGGGCGCGCCATTCTCTGCGTTGCCTGCCTTGCTCTGATTGCCCGGAAGCACATGCGCAGAGCTGTGCAGAGTTAATCAGAGGTTCATGCGTAATATTAGCAGGGCCAGTGCCCTAATGACTACTAAGGCATCACAAGTTTATGGCTATATTAGAAATTTTAGAGTTTCCGGACCCCCGCTTGCGCACTCTGGCCAAGCCAGTTGATACGGTAACGGATGAGCATCGTCAACTCATCAAAGACATGTTTGAAACCATGTACGACGCTCCGGGTATCGGCTTAGCGGCGACCCAGATTGATGTGCATGAGCAAATCATCGTTATGGATTTAAGTGAAGACAAGAGCGAGCCACGTGTTTTCATCAACCCTAAAGTCACCATCTTAGACGGTGAAAAAGAAAAAATGCAGGAAGGCTGTTTAAGCGTGCCAGGTTTTTACGAAGATGTTGAACGGGTTGAACACTGTTTAATTCAAGCCATGGACGAAAACGGCAAAGCATTTGAGCTAGAAGCAGAAGGCTTATTAGCGGTGTGCATTCAACACGAAATGGACCACCTAAACGGTAAACTGTTTGTGGATTACCTTTCTAACATGAAGCGCGATCGCATTCGCAAAAAGCTAGAAAAACAACACCGCCTAGCGGCTAAACACGCTTAATCTTTGGGCCGATTTCACGGCCCTTTTGCTGTTCGATCAACTAAGGACACTGCCTTGAGAATCGTTTTTGCTGGTACGCCTGATTTTGCGGCCACTCACCTTGAAGCCTTATTAAAAGCCTCTGCCGATGTTGTTGCTGTCTATACACAACCGGACCGCCCAGCAGGTCGTGGTAAAAAACTTCAACCAAGTGCTGTGAAACAAGTGGCGCTTGAAAATAACATCGATGTTTATCAGCCGCTTAATTTCAAAGACACTGCCGACGTAGAACAACTTGCCACACTTAAACCGGATTTATTCATCGTCGTAGCTTACGGTTTATTGTTGCCTCAATCGGTTTTAGACATTCCTAAATTTGGTTGCATTAATTCCCACGCCTCTTTATTACCAAGATGGCGTGGTGCCGCACCGATCCAAAGGGCGCTAGAAGCTGGCGATGCACAAACCGGCGTCACCGTCATGCAAATGGAATTAGGCCTGGATACCGGCCCTATGCTGCACAAGGTAGAAACCCCTATCATGCCCAATGACACAGGCGGCAGCCTACATGATCGCTTGGCCAAACTGGGCAGCCAAGCCATTGTGGATGTGGTGGCTAAGTATGAAAGAGGCCCAGTGCTTGGTGAAGTGCAAGACGACAACCTAACCACCTATGCACACAAGCTCACCAAACAAGAAGCATTAGTGGATTGGCGCTTAGATGCGCAAGAAGTAGTGCAAAAAATTCGTGCCTTTAATCCCGTACCCATGTGTTACACCTTATTAGGTGATAACCGTATTCGTATCTTACAAGCTCAGGTTTACCCAAAAGCGCACACGGCCATGCCGGGTACGGTTCTTTCTGTGAATGAAATGGGCATCATCATCGCTTGCGGCAATATGGCTATCTCACTTGAGCAAATTCAATTACCAGGTAAAAAACCACAAAGCGTTGCCGACATTTTAAATGGTAAGCACCCATTTAATGAAAACTACGTATTGGCTAGCGAGCTTTAAATGGCAACACAATTAAACGCCAGAGCCCTAGCCGCAACTGCCATGCTGGATGTGGTGGACGAACAAAAAAGCCTAACCTCTATCTTGGGGTTTCTGTCTAAACAGGTTGCCGAACAAGATAAGGGTTTACTGCAAAGCCTAGGCTTTGGCACCTGCCGACACTTTTTCTCGGTTAACGCCCTGAGCAAAATACTTCTAGATAAGCCATTGCCAGAATCAGCTCGCCCTGTTCAAGCTCTATTATGGGTGGGCTTATATCAACTGGCTTATAGTCAAATCTCCGAACACGCCGCCATTAATGAAACCGTGGAAGCCTGCGATCAGCTCAAGCTTGGTAAATTCAAAGGTGTGTTGAATGCCATACTAAGGCGCTTCCAACGAGAAAAAGACGAACTCTTATCTGGCCTCAAAAGCAGCGATGTTCCCCATTACGAACACCCTAAATGGCTCATTAAACGACTTAAAAAAAGCTGGCCCGACCACTGGCAATCCATCTGTGAACAAGCCAATCTGCAAGGCCCAATGTGCTTGCGTAATAATGTACTTTCACAAGACATTAATAAGTACTTACAAACTTTAGAGTCTAGAAAAATAAATGCCTTAATTGGTAAGTTAGCGCCCACTTCGATTTATCTAGAGCAGCCTTGTGATGTGAACATACTGCCTAGTTTTGAAGCGGGCAGTTGCAGCGTACAAGACGAAGCAGCACAAATGGCTGGTGCATTATTAGATCCGCAACCTGGTGAGCGCATCCTAGATGCCTGTAGTGCCCCGGGTGGCAAAACCTGTCACTTACTAGAGCACAGCGAGAACCAAGCCTTAGTCACCGCAATGGATGCTGACGAGAAACGCTTACAGCGAGTGCATGAAAATTTGGCTCGCCTAAAGCTGAATGCCACCGTGATCCAAGGGGAAGCTCAACACCCAGAACAATGGTGGGATGGCGAACTGTACGACCGTATTTTGTTGGATGTGCCCTGCAGCGCCACGGGTGTAATTCGTCGCCACCCAGACATTAAATTGCTGCGTAAAAATGAAGATATTGATAACCTTGCTCAATTGCAGGGGGAGATACTGAGAAAAGCATGGGGCATGTTAAAACCCGGCGGCAAGTTGTTATACGCCACTTGCTCCATATTACCTGCGGAAAACCATGAAAACGTTCGTGCATTTATTGAAGAGACATCAGATGCTCGACTGGAACCCATCTCATTAAAATCAGGGTTGAATACGGGTTTTGGTTGGCAACTATTTCCGCAAGAAAACAGCCACGATGGCTTTTTTTATGCACTGTTGAGTAAAGCTGGTAATTAATTTGGCACTTTAATGCTCGGCAAATAATAAGAAGTACTGCCTGAACCGTTATCGAGGCAGGCAAGACAAGGCGAAAAGGGACGTTTAGTGAGGCGCATAGCTCGCCTATGTAACGAATTAAATTCTATTTCTCAACGCAGTATTGGCAACAATAAATTTCAAATAGGGCCGTAGCCGAAGCAGCCAAGATAAGGCAAAAAAATGCTCGGCAAAAAATAAAAATCCCTGCCTTGA
>Ga0181593_10006110_pt1 | contig 10848 bp, 6 predicted proteins | sample 071ome_19_FD_133756 | JGI IMG/M metagenome (GOLD analysis project Ga0181593, IMG submission 133756) | Coastal salt marsh microbial communities from the Groves Creek Marsh, Skidaway Island, Georgia - 071413AT metaG (megahit assembly) | ecosystem: Environmental > Aquatic > Marine > Intertidal zone...
AATTAATGAGATTTCTATTCATTATTGGGCTGTTGGTCTTCCTTCTGTGTAGTAGGTTGTATTCGCAGTATTACTCCTTTGCGGGTTATAAGTGGAATCAGGAGCACACTCCAGATCGTGTCGAGTTTTTGGGCAATGGCGAGGTAGTTGGTGGAGCTTTATTTGCGATAGGATTACCATCCAACGTAACTAGACCTGTAGAGTTTCCATCCAATTGGAAGGGATTCCGAGCCAATCTATCGTTAGGTTCTGAGGATCCTGCTCGTCCAGGTCCCCGTGCCTTAAATTTGCCTCTCTACGATGATGGCACAAGTATGCGTCATGGTGTGACATTATCTTGGTCTGGTAATCGGGTTTTACCCAATATGAAGGGGGAGGACTTTGTTGTCTATGAAAGTGGTGAGGGGGAGGGCTCCCGTGCGGACAAGATCGGTCCCGAATTGTATATGGTTCGTGTCAGAAATGCCGTAACCTCTGTTTGGTCTCCCTGGTATCACAAGGGGACTGACCGTTTTCAAATATATGGTAAGAGGGGATCTGCCGGAGCTTACGCTGCTGGGTTTGATCTGGATGATTTTGGAGTAAAGTTTGGTGGTTTAATTGATCGGATACAGATAGCCAACATGACTCGTTCTGACAGGTTGATTGGAAAGGGGGTCCCATTCAGGGGCCAAGTACTTTTTGTTTCAGATGACGGGGAGGGGAGAGTTCCGCGGCCTGTGGCGTCTTTCCTGCTTTCTTATGAATCTAAATTATTATACGGTCCAGATTTGCTCTATGTGGCCTCTTTGCATCGTACTTTTCAAAATCCTATTAAGAGAGCGGACAGTGAGTATCAGCCTCCGCAATTGGAATACAATTCAGAGGTAATCGGTGAGAATCGTTATTCTGTGCAGTTGCTGGCAGTGAAGGGGGATGTGAAAATCATGGCCAATGAGAATTCTGAATTTCTCAGTGCCCAGGAGGTTTATGCAAACATGCGTATTTCTGCGGGTTATTCTATCGTTACAGGCAATGCTTCTGCCGCAACTTTGTTACTTCCCGGTGGAGCTGCTTTAATTTTGCAACCGGGTTCCTTGCTTTCATTGGATCGTCCACCCGCTTCGGGTCCAAAGGTTCCTGACAAAGAATCTCAACTGAAAGTTCATTTAATTCGTGGTAGTTTTCTACTGGGCAACCAATCGGAGGAAGGGAGGAGCCTTCCAGTATCTGTTTATGTAGGTGAGAGTGTATTAGAGGGGGCTGGAGCCGGAATTTTATTTTTTCAATTTGGTCAACCATTACAGGGTTTTGAGGTCGACGAGGCTGGTCGTATTCGCAAGGAGTTTTTTGACTTGAAGACAAGTTTGTACAATCCTCCAGAGATACCAGAGGTTGTTGTTACCCCCGATCCCGATCCAGAGCCGGAACCTGAGCCCCCAGGCCCAGAACCTCCACCTCCCGATCCGGAGCCGGAACCTGAGCCTGAACCGGAGCCGCCTCCTCTACCTGTCTTTAATCCTCCAGACATCAATCCACTCGATTTACCGTTCAGTTTTTCACCGAATAATCTGCTTTTGCAGAGTTTGGGTTTTTTAAACAACCCCGTCATTCCTGAAGGAAGTGAATCCTTGTTTCGTGATGCAACAGGGGCTCCCATAGACCCCAATGTTTTTTCGGGTCTATTGATTCCAGGCTATGAGGGAGATTCGACTAGCAGTGCGTTACAAAGGCTTGCTGGCAATATTGACCTGGACGGTGTTGTCCTTCTTGGGGACGAGTTTCAGCAATCGGTTTCCGAAGATAATGAGTTGCAGATTATTCTTTCCCAGATTGGTGATGGAGCGGTCCAGGCTCGTCTTATTCTGGATGACAATGGAAATCCGTTTTTATGGGTCGGAGACCAGCAGTTGGCTTTAACGCCTTCGATGCAGGAAGCACTTAATGACAATCCTGATCTTCTTGAGTATTTGAAGGTTTCAGGAACAGAGGGTCTGCAAGTTCAGAAAAATGCTGATGGCTCTGTTGATATGCTCATTGGTGATAATGGCCAATCCCTATTTACACTTCCTGAGAATGTATCAAACTTGCACCCTTCTCAAACTCCAGATGGAGATTTAACATTCGTATCTAACAATCCACATAGCTTCACTGATATCACACCACCTGGTATCGTTGGTGATGGAGCGTCGAATCAACGTCTTATTAAATTTCCAGAAGGGCGTGAGGGGCAGTTACGAAGAGCCCGTGCTCAACACATCTCCAAAGTTAATGCATTAAAACAGGCACAGTTAAGGAAGCATCAGGTGGCTCAGCGTCAGGCGTCCACTGCGAGTCGAGTCTCCCAACAACGAGCCCACCAAAGTCATCAATACAATGTGTTGAAGCAAAAGCAGCAGATGGCCCAAAAAAGAGCCCAGCAACAAGCGGCTTATGCGGCTAAGCAGGCTCAAAAACGGGCTCAACAAAAAGCTCATCAGGCCCATCAATACAATGTGTTGAAGCAAAAGCAGCAACGAGCCCAGCAGCTTTCTCAGCAGCAAGCAGCCAAAAAGTAATGAAGGAATGGGCGGGGACTCGGCTGGCTGAATTCAAATGGTCAGCTTTTTGAAGATTTTTTCCGGGATATGCCGGATGATGAACATAATGAGCAGCCATCTTCGAGGCGTGTAGAGGATGTCTTTGCCTTTTTCGATCGCTTTTTCAATGTCCTTGGCGACTTTTTCCGGTGTCGAGGCAAGGAGTCCTTTCTTCAGGTGTGCGGTCATTGGGGTGTCAATGACTCCCGGCTTAATGTTGAGAACCTGGACGTTGTGGGAAAAAAGACGGCCTCGAATACCGTCGGTTAGTGAACTCAGGGCTGCCTTTGCCGCACAATAGGTATAAAGGGTTTTCCTGCCGCGATCTGCCGCAACGGAGGTAATGACTGCGATGGTTCCTGACTGCTGCTTTTGATAATGAGAGGCGAGGTGAGTCAGGAGGGATGCTGGGCTGTTGAAATTTACCTGAAAGGATTCGAGGGTGGTTTCAGGATCATCCTGGGTGGTATCCTGATCGGGGAGTGTACCATAAGCAATCAATGTAAAATCAATTTTCGTGCCGAGGACTTTGACGGCCTGGTCCATGAGTTTGCCATGCTGGGATGTATCAATCAACTGAGTTGCGAAAATCTCTGCCTTGCAACGGGTTCTTTGCTCCAGGTCGTTGGCAATGGAATGAAGCCTTTCTTCGTCTCTGCCAACCAGGAGAAAGTGTGTTTTGGAAGTGGCCAGTTGTCGAGCCGTGGCTTGGGCTATGGCGGAGCTGGCTCCAAGGATAAGGATCGTTTGGGGAGGAGATTTCATGTGTCTTTGTGGACTCGACGCCAGAAACTGGAGGAAAAGGCAGGGTCCATGAAGGGGAGAAATTGTTGGGTTTCGGGGTAGGTTTGGGCAAAGAGTTCGGCGGGCATGCAGGCATCTTTGGCTGGGTAGAGTCGTCCGTTGTTTTTGAGGACAATCTCATCCATTTGCTCAAATAGTTTGTGGGTTTTTTTTCCGCAATTCGGGAAATCCAGTGCGACGGTGATGCCGGGTCTCGGAAAGGAGAGAATCCCAGGAGAGGGGATGTCGCCAAAGGTTTTGATGACGGCGAGGAAACTGCCTTGTCCTGAGTCAGATATGAGGCTGAGAATTTCCCTGACGGCAGCATTATCTTTGGTCGTGGGAAGGACGAACTGGTATTGGAAGAAGCCTCTTTTGCCGTAGATGCGGTTCCAGTCATGGACGGCATCCAGGGGGAAGAAAAATGGGTCGTAGTGAACGTCGGCTTTTTTCTGTTTTCCCAACTGTTTATTATAGTAGGCGAAGTTGAATGCTTTGATGGAGAGGGGATTCAACATGAAGTTGGGGGCATCCACGGGCCAGGGGAGTTTTGGTGGATCGTGGGGCTTGAGAGAATATTTGGGGTTGGAGCTGTGGTTACCACGAATGAAGATGCCTTTGCCGTGATTCTTGGCGACAGAGTCCAACCAGGAGACGGTATATTCGAAGTCTTTATCGGAGCTGGCAGACAATTCCAGAAATTGATCAAGGTCGCGGACTTTGATGGTTTCCGACTCGATCATGGAAGTGGAGATTTTTTTGAGCTGAATTTCTGCCCAGGTAATGAGATCAGTGAGGCCTAATCCGCCAATGGTCGCATTGAGTAGGTCGGTGTCCTGCTGTTTGTTGCAGAGGGTACGGGTGCCATCGGATCTGTGGAGTTCCAGCCCGAGCACATGTCTGCCGAATGTACCTGCGGAGTGGTGATTTTTTCCGTGAATGTCATTGGCAATGGCTCCTGCCAGGGTAATGAATTTTGTGCCGGGCACTACGGGTAGAAACCAGCCTTCTGGAACGATGACTTGGAGGATGTCGGCAAGGGAGATTCCGGCTTCTGCACGAAAGATTCCGTTCTCCCTGTCAAATTGGTAGATTTTTTTCATCTCTCCCGTAGGAATGAGGATGCCTCCATCATTCAGGCAGGAGTCTCCGTAGCTTCTTCCAAGGCCGTATGGGAGCATGGTTTTTCCATCTTCCAGCTCTGGGAGAGGGGCGTTGGCCCAATATCTAGGGCGAATGTCTTGATCTGCCTTGAGGGTTTTACCCCAGCTTTCTCCAATTGCCATAATTGTGCCTGCTTGTGTGGTAAGTTTTATTTGGGATTTGCCAAAAGGGGTGCGATCACAATGGCGATTCCTACCAGGTAGCTGATTTTGTCTTTGATCGCAAAGGTTACCGGGTCTTCCCGCATTTTGCCTCTGGTAGTGACCAGCCAGACGTAGGTGATCCAGTAGAGGATGGAGGGGCAGATCAACCACAGTGCCTCTGGGTTATGGTAGAGTGCGGTACTTTTGTCCGAGTGAATGTAGAGTGCAAAAACCAGTACCGCGAGAAAGCCGCTGGTCACTCCGAGTTGCGAAATCAGAGGGCGGTCATTGATGTGGTAGCTGCGTCCGGCAGGTCTTTCCCGGTTGGTTTGGGCGAGGTTGTGGAGTTCGGAGTAGCGTTTGGCCATGGCCAAACTCAGGAAAAAGAGGGTGGAGAAGGTGATGAGCCAGTTGGACAGTTCAATGAAACCTGTAAATAGAGGGGCATTCTGCTCACAGGCGACGGAAGCACCGATAATGATTCGCATGGAATAGAGGCCTGCCAGGAGAAAGACATCAATGAGTATTTTTTGTTTCAGATACAGAGAGTAGGCACTTGTGATGAAGAGATAGAGGGTCAGGAGGGCTGTGAAGGTCGGGTTGAGAACAAACCAGGCAATACAAAAGGAGGTGATTAGCAGAATGGGTGGTAGGAAAAGGGCGACGTGGACGGGTAGTTTCCCTGAAGGAATGGGACGGCGCCTTTTGCTGTGATGTTTGCGATCCGATTCCAAATCCATCAAGTCGTTGAGAATATAGACTGTGGATGCACACAAACCCATGGACAGAAAGGCGAGGACTGTATTGATCAGGAGTTGTGGGTGGACATAAAGGTGGGCCGTCAGGATGGGCACAAAAAGTAATACATTTTTAGCCCATTGGTGTGGGCGACAGGCTTTGACGGCAGCTTTGAAGAGGTTACTATGGGGATCGCCAATCGTGTTTACGGGCAGATTCTGGTTTTGAGCTTTTTGCTCAAGTGCGGAGGTGGAGTTGGCAATCAGTGCGGAGCCAGCAGCTTTCCAGATGGGGAGATCACAGGACTCGTTGCCAATGTAATCAAAATTTCCTTCCCCGAACTTCTCGACCAGGATCTGGGCTTTTTTATGGCTTTTGAGGTTAACATTCCCATCGGTGGCCAGTACTTCATCAAAAAGCCCGAGGTGCTGGGCAATGGCTTCGGCGATTCGTATGTGGCTGGCCGTCACAAGAAGAATCTTTCTGCCTTTGTGCTTTTCTTCTTTTACAAAATCAATGACGGCTTGATTCCATGGCAGGTGTGGAATCTCTGGAGTGAACTGCTCTGCAAGTTTGGCTTTCAGTGTCGGGCGACCCTGTGCAAGCCATTGGGGGACTTTGAACAGTGTTGCCGGGTTTTGATGAATGGAGCCGAGTAGAGTTTCAAAAAGACAATCCGTTTGGATCAGGGTGCCGTCCAGGTCTACGCAGAGAGGCTTAGGGTTAGGGGAAGGGGAGGTCATCCGAGTTTGTTTAATTTTTGCGTGTTGAAAGGTTGCCTTCCAGTGAAGGCATCTGCAATCTTCTTTTTATGGCGGTTGCTAGCTATGATTTAATCCTGGTGGGTAGTGGTTTTGCATCATCCTTTTTCTTACTTCGTGCACTGAAGTATTTAGGCAAAGATGCAAAAGTGCTCGTATTGGAGGCGGGGGCAAGAGATCCGCATCACTGGCAGTTGGCAAATGGCAGAAACTCCAGCCTCCCGTATGCTAAGACTTATATAAATCGTACTCCTGAAAAACCATGGGTGTACAGTCCAGGATTTGGTGGTAGTTCCAAGTGCTGGTGGGCTTGCACTCCTAGGATGTTACCAGCTGATTTTGAGTTGAAAACAAGATATGGGGTGGGGTTAGACTGGCCGATTGGGTATAATGATTTAGAAGAATATTATTGTGATGTCGAGGAGGTCATGGCGGTTTCCGGTCCGGAAGATAGCCCTTTTGAGAGAAGTCGACCTTATCCACAACCCCCACACAATCTTACTGATCCAGACAAAATCTTAAAGAAAGCGTTTCCTGGTGGGTTTTTTGTACAGCCATCGGCAAGAGCCAGAGTTGCAACCAAGAGAAGAGGTCCTTGTTGCTCAACTTCGACATGCCGTCTTTGCCCCATCAATGCAAAGTTCACAGTGGAGAATGAATTGGGTTGGCTATATGCAGATCCAAGAGTTGAACTACTGTTGGGTGCCAGAGCTCTGGAGGTAATCTTGGAAGGGGGAGAGGCCAGGGGAGTTCGGTATGTAAAAGGAGGGCATGAGGTCGAGGCCAACGCGGAAGCGGTTGGGCTGGGAGCCAACGCAGTCTTTAATCCATTCTTATTGCAGAAATCGGGTTTGTCACATGAGTGGTTGGGCAAGAATTTATGTGAGCAATTGTCCATCACTGTGACAGCCGACTTGGATGGTGTGGATAATTTCCAAGGGAGCACAAGTTTAACGGGGCATGGCTATCTCCATTACGATGGGGATCATCGGAAGGAACGGGCTGCGGCATTGATTGAAACCAGAAATATTCCACGGCTTCGTCATGAAAAGGGGCGTTGGCGGCAACGGCTGGAAATGACCTATTCCTTTGAGAATTTATTGGACCCGAACAGTGGCGTGACCGCGGAGCCGAAGGATAAAGTCCGGCCGGTCATTGATTGGAAGGGGGACACCGAATATGCTCTGAAAAGTCTAAGAATGGTCAAGGAATTGACGGAGGAATTCACCCAACCCCTTCCAGTTGAGAAGATCTATGTCCCTAAGTTTCCCGAGGCCACTGTGAGCCACAATATGTGTACTACGGTTATGGGGAAAAATCCGGAAGATAGCATTGTGGATCCAGGCTTGGTTCATCACCAGGTAAGAAATCTTTTGGTTCTGGGGGCAAGTGTGTTTCCCACTGCCTCTCCAGCCAATCCTACACTGACTTTGTCCGCCCTTTCTTTGTTGGCGGCGGATCGATTTTATGCATGAAGGTATGAGGAAGTCATGAGTCGTCGACGTTTTGTCATTGTGGGGTGTCTCTTATTCCTGGCAGGTATCGTGCTTTGGGTGGGTTGGTGGTGGAAAATGAAGTTGGGCAAACAGGACTGTCGCGAAGTGATGGTTGCCATTCTGAAGAGAAGGTTAAACTACGTGAAACATGATCCGGAGGGATTGAAGCGATTTGCAGATGAATACCATGGGATGCTGGATGGGTATGTCCGGGAAAGGCTTGTGCAGTGTGCACTGTTTTTACCGGTATATGGATTATTGGATAGATGGTTGCTCAACTCATCTTATCGGGAGGGCTATCTAGGGATATCCGAGCCCTTGCTTACCGTTTACCTGCTCAGTGTGAGTTTTTTTGATCGAGCAACAGGGGAGCCTGACTTTTCCAAGGTGTTGAACTACAAGTCCGGAGAAATACGGGTGGCTTTTACTTGTGGCAATCCATGGGCAAATTTATCGATGGAAATTTGAGGAAGCTAATGAGTTTTCGTTCTGGATTGATCTTGTGGGCTAGCTTTGGAATCGGATTATTTCTACTGGGGTGGTGGTCCTTGCAACGATTGGGTTTTGCCTTACCGGGGATTGATGATGCCTACATATTCTTTGTGTATGCCAGGAATTTTGCTGAGGGACATGGATTTGTCTACAATGTGGGTGGAGAACGGGTCGAGGGGTTCTCCTCCATGTTATGGGTGCTTGTGTTGTCGGGGGTTTGGGCAATCTTTGGGGAATTTGGTTGGCAGCTAATGGCCTTTTGCGTTGGCATCTGTAGTTTGTGTATGGTGCTGGGGGTAACGGGATTTGAACGTATGGTTCAACTGAATGCCCCGGACCGGAAGAGCACTGGGATGGAACTGCGGGCTGTTGGAGCTTTGTGGATCGGCGTATGGGCTCTTGGTTCTCCTGGTTTTGTCATTTGGAGTACGACCACTTTGATGGAGAATTGCCTCTGGGAATTATTGTGGGCAGGAAGTGTGGTTTGGCTTCTTTTTCTACTCCAATCCAAGTCATTGTCACTGAAAGTTCAGTTTGGCTATGGTTTTGTATTAGGGGGCTTGCTGCTTTGTCGTCCAGAGGCTATGTACTGGGTTTGCCTGTTGCTTTTTGGATTAGGGGTTGGCCGTTGGTGTTGCGGGGCTTCCCTCTCTCGGGTTCTGCGGGAAATTGTTACAATTGGTGGAATCTGTGGATTATTATTCGGGGGGTTAATCTGTTTTCGCCTTCAGTATTTTGGTTACCCCCTGCCCAACACATACTACGCCAAGGTTTCTCCAGACAGAATATATAATTTACTGCTGGGGTTGAAGTATCTGGTAAGGTTTGGACTTTGGCATTGGGGGGTGCTGTTTTCCTGTGTGGCTGTTCTTCTGGGGTTTATTTCCGGTATACAGGCGATCTGGAGACGGTATCGCAAGGGCGAGCCGGAAGAGGTCGGAGTCGTCGCGCTGGGGGTAGTCTGCGGACTTTTGATTGGTGGGCTCTGTGTGGCTCCCATCGTTGGTGGGGATCATTTTTCGTTCTATCGTATATTTCAGGTTTTCTGGATCATGCTACCTGTCCCCATGTTTCTCTGGCTTTGGAAGAGGTATACGCAAAGTAGGGGAGTGCGCCGAACAGCCATCGTGGTGATTGGAGTATTGATGGGGTTAGGGTGTCGAGAGTCGTGGTTCAGTATCACTCCTCAAAGTAGAATTTCATCGGAGTTTCGAATTGTTGAAAGAGACTTTAAGGTAGGAGAGGTGTTGAATCACTGGTTTTCCGAATCGAACGCTCCTTCAATTGGTGTGCTGGCCGCAGGTGGAATTGCTTATAAGTACCAGGGGGTAGTTCTGGATCTTATGGGGCTGAACCTTGTGGACATGGCACATTCTCCAGGAGATCGAAAAGGTAAAAAGAATCACGCAGCATTTAATAAGGAAGTCTTTTGGCAAATTGCTCCGGATATCTTTCTGCCCAATCTGGTTGCTGATGTGGACGAAGCTATTGCTCAAAGTAAGCAAAACCAAACCCCAAAACCTGTAGGATGGGACCCGTTTCGGGGGCTACGAGAGGACAAAAGATTCATCGAAGAGTATACCATCGGCTTTTTGGACAAAGGGGATGGCACCTACCTGGGAGGGGCCTTTCATCGAGAGTTTTTGAACCAGTTGGAAGGCTTTGGTTTTCGGGAATACCCTGTAGACTAGTGGTGGTGATTCACCGGGAAGTGGCACCTTGCTTTCTGCAACATAGGAATACCTTTACTGCATCTCTAAAATGACCTTTTTAGGCAGTTTCGGTTTATAGTCGAGCAAGCTTTCCCGGATTCCTTGTGCCATACTGGGATCACGTGCAAAAAAAGAAACCGTATCTGAGCCGACATAAGCTTTCCAGGTATCCTTCGGCAGCCGCATTTCTGCGACTTTAACCCAATTGTCCGGTTGTTCAGGAAACCAATCTGTGTAGAGGATCGCTAACTCGACATCATTCTGCTCCATCAAATCAGTCATCCACTCGACTCCCTTTGACTCCTTACGGTGCTGGAGAGCCGCATAGGAGCCTAATCCCCATAGATCCAGAACATAATTGTCATTACGGTAGGAGACTAAACCTAAATCATTTACCGCAACTGGTTTCTTCCATTCCTCTTTTACAAAATTAGCAAATTGAAATTGTTGGAGGTAAATGGGATAAGTGGACTTATGTATTCTGATCGCATTATCGATGTACGGAAAAGATAATACAGAACAAGCTAGGAGCACGTTTATGGATAAGGGCAGTATGGATTTATAATGTTTGGTAAAGTTCTTATTCAATAGCAGAGCAATGATTGCATATACCACTGATCCGATGATGTAAGGCTCGTAGCGATGGTTCCAGCCATAAGACCCAACCAGCAGATGGCATGTTGCCGCCGTGAGTACGGCAATGAGAAAGATCTTCAGCCCCCTCTCTTTGACCGCAAAGAAAATGCTGATGAGAACTAAGGCGAGAAGCAATAAGGTAAGCCCTCTGTTACTTTCCTCTGTCAGCCAAAGAGCATGGTAATAAAAGTGCTTGATGAAATTGCCTCCCGATTCTCCAGCGGATAAGGAGGATTTTAAGAGTATGGAACAGGGGAGCAAAGGAAGGCCATTAGAATGAAGAAAACCAGAGAAAAGAGCGATGGGGACAACTGTGCATCCGCAGATGAAAAAGATCTTCTTCCATTCCCTTACACAAAGAAGAG
>Ga0181593_10006115_pt1 | contig 10845 bp, 5 predicted proteins | sample 071ome_19_FD_133756 | JGI IMG/M metagenome (GOLD analysis project Ga0181593, IMG submission 133756) | Coastal salt marsh microbial communities from the Groves Creek Marsh, Skidaway Island, Georgia - 071413AT metaG (megahit assembly) | ecosystem: Environmental > Aquatic > Marine > Intertidal zone...
CGAGGGGGCGATCAGGCCTCTGCTCGCCGATCAGTTTACGGTTACAAGCGCTCGCTTTACCCCTGATGGGCTCACGAGCCTCAGCCGAGCGCTTGGCGTAGATGAGCACACCCCGCTCCTCAAGGCTTGGTTCACTCAAGAGGGGGAGGGGGAGCGCTCGAGCTTAAATCAACAGGCGATCAACGACCTCATTAATGAAGCTCAGGCGCTCTTCAAAAGCTACTATCGAACAGACGGGTCAGACTTCCCTAGCTTCTTACAGACCGTCCGCGCGATGTGGTTGAAGTCAGGCGGGGAGGATGATCAAAACCTAATGGTGAGGCTGGGCGACCTGTTTACGCAACAAGAGCAACAGGCGAACACGGCCGGCGAGGAGAGACGAGCGCAAGGGACAAGCGCCCCTCTGCTCGTCTGCCTTGACGAGGTTGAGCGTGCCTTTGGGTCACTCGAGTCCTCGACCAAGCGCAGGCAACAGCGCTTCTGGTCGCTCATACGTGAGCTCTGTGTAGACCCTGAACGTGTGATCCGAGGCGCCTTAATCTTGGTGTGTGATGAGACCGCTTATCCAGCTCTCAAGCACACCCTCGCAGAGCACATGATCCGACATGACGCGGTCTATGTCCCCCATATGAACGAGTTTGAGGTAGAGCGATACCTCAAGCGATTTGTGAGCAACCGCGCTGTTCAAGAGCGTTACCCACTGATCACAGACGAGCGCTTCGCTCGACGACTCTCGCAAGAGCTGGCCCGAGCACCTGAGCTCATCGGGACACGACTGCAGGCCTCACTGAGGCTCTTGTGGCGTCAAAGCGAGCGCCGGCCAATCATGTGGACTGAGGAGTCTTTACTCCAGACAATCGAGCACCTTGGTAGCTTATCCCTTCGCGCGCTTTTAACAGAGCGACTGAGCTCGTTTGTTGAGCTGATGAGGCTTCAGGGTGATGAAGACTTTAATGAGCGACTCGCGCTCGATCTGCTGTACCACTTGAGCTGGTGCGCGTATCAACCTGAGCGGTTCAAGGTGTGGTTGAGCGAGGCCCGACCAGGGGAGGAGCCCTCCAGCCTGATTGACCCACAGCGCGATGAGGGCGTGATCGATGTAGAGCGCTTCTTGATCGCTTACCTCGCGTGGGACACTGCGCTCCCTCCACTCTGGGAGGCGCGTCGGCGCGCCTTAGGTGATCAGGCGCTCTGGGCTCTTACGCAGGCGATTGATCTGGGGTTATTGAGTGGGCGACTTGGCGCGGGTGATGAGCTACCTAAAGGGCTACTTAGGCTCCCCCATGAGCTGATGTTCGAGATCACAGAGGAGCGTTGGCGTAGGGAGAATGGGGGCTCGATTCGCCAAGTTCAGCGCTTCGTTGACCTCCTCAAGCGTGGCCAAGAGCCAAGCATGGAGGAGTCACAGCGCTCGCGGGAGGCGTTCCTTCACACACGGCTCCCCAACCAGACTGAAGCCGAGGCCTTACAGCGTGGCTTAGCGTCAGAGGAGGAGCGGGAAGGGCGCGCTGAGGCGAGGGCAAGACAGAGCTCACTTGTCCGCTGGCTGAGCCTCGCCGCTACGCTCCTCATCACCGCGCGTTGCGCGCAAGTTACGCTTCATAATGAGGAGCTGAACGCGACCCAAGGTCAGCTCAAGGATCGAGTGCGTTTATACGTCGCTGATCAGATGAGCGGTAAGGGAGAGCTCGGGCGCGCGGCGGCCCTGCTTGGCGAGGTGAAGAGCGTTGGGCTAGAGGGGTGGTCTAGAGAGGCGGTTAAGGTCCTCTCTGTGCCCATCACGAGCGGCCAAGTGAGCGACCGCATGGAGTGGAGCGAGGCCCGCTTTACACAGAGCACGCTCCTTGTTTCTACGAAGCGTGGGGACGTGAAGTATATCAACCTCGCCACAGAGAGCGCCTCGATGAAGGCTCAGCGAGTCGGGGCTCCGCTCATCAGCGCGATTAACCCACGAGGTGACGTCTGGGCTTCGATTGAAGGGGACACGCTTCACCTCGGCGCGATCACCCAGCCTCTAGGTTCAATCAAGCTCGCGCCGGCACAGATGAGGCCTCGTCAGCTGATCGTGAGCCGTGAAGGCGCGGTGGTCTTGCTCGATGAAGGGGGAGGGGTGTCGCTCATCTCCCCAAGCGCCAACATACAGATCGCGACCGTGAGCCCGGTCCGCTCTATCAGCCAGAGTGTAAGTGGAGCGAACATCATGGCGGTCGATGATCGAGGGGGGCTCTATTGGCTCGATGTACGGGCGAGGCGTCTGATAGAGGCGTCCCCGAGCGACCCAAGCGCGCTCCTTGTCCAAGGCAGGTGGGCGCGTGACGCTGAGGCCTTTGTCGCGACGTATGAGCTCTTGAGCTCAGAGGGGAAGCGAAAGGGGAGGAGGGTGGTTCAGGTGATGAGGCCTGAGGGCTCAAGTCAGCGGGTCTATGAGGGGACCCGCGCGCTCGGCTTTGTGGAGCCCATTAGAGGTGGAGGGGCGCTCGTAGGCACGAAGAGCGGTCGCCTGACCCTTGTCAACGCTGAGGGGGGTAGAAGCTCGATCTCAGCGCGCGTTCAGGGCGTGAGCGCTCTGCTGTCTTTTGATGGCTCGACCGCGATCATTCGGTCCCCTGATGGGGAGCACGCGACGTGGCTTGACCTGCTCAACGCGCAGGGGACACGTGAGCTTAAGGCGCCAGGCCAGATCCGCTCTTTGTCGTTAAGCGATGATGGTGTTCATGTGCTCATGAGCACTCAGCAGACCGCGAGGGTGTGGCATATGAGAGATGGGAGCCTGCTCGCAGACTATGAGCACCCTCGAGGCGAGATGATCGGCGCTCGGCTACTTAAAGGGAAGCTGTACGCGGCGATCAACACCCCTGAGGCTGAGCAGCGATCCCACTTGAAGATCTGGCCACTTCAGCCTCCTCCACTCGTGAGCAGGGTCTACTGGCCTGGGGATGATGTCAGCGTCACCGGTTGGGGGCCAGAGGGCACCTTGTGGGTCGGGACAGGGCGAGGTGAGCTCTACGCGTGGGGTGAGGAGGGGAGGGCTTTACAGCGTGTCGCTCCGCTACATCAAGGGAGGGTGAACGCGCTTGTGGGGCTCAGCGGGGGGGTTGTGCTCTCCGGATCGGATGATGGGAGCTTGACCCTGCTCTCCCCTACGGCGAGCGCAGGGCGACAGCTCCTCGCGCACAAGGCGCCTATTCGCACGGTCGAGTCGAGCGATGATGGCGGGGTGATCGTGAGCGTCGATGATGAGGGCATGGGGGTGATCTGGAGCGCTGATGGGAGCATGTTGACGAGCCCTTGGCGGGCACATGAGGCCCCAGTGAGACAGGTGTATCTCTCACCAGACCGAGGGGCGCTTGTCACCTGTGCGGTGAACGGAGAGTCCAAGCTGTGGAGGCTGTCTGATGGGAGCCCTCCCACCTTAGTGAGTGGCCTAGATCGAGACCTAATTGACCTCGCGTTTGTTGGCGCCGGGGACACGCTTGAGGCGATCACCTTAGATCGCTTTGGGGGGCTTGAGGGCTGGTCACTCTTGACAGGTGACGGGCGCGTGATTTTACCCCAGACGGAGGGCTTTGAGGTCGGAGCGATCAGCGAGGATGGTCGCCGAGTTGTGAGGAGCCTTAAGGGAGGTGAGGTGCTCCAGTATCGCCTTGATGACCCAAGGACGCTCCGCGCGCCTCGAGCGATCCCACAGCGTGGGGGCACCTTGAGCGCGATCCGACTCCTCGAGCCGGACCTCGTCGCCATGGGGGGGGAGGGTGGAGACCTCTGGTTATGGAGCCAAGCAGAGGGGGCGCGTCGGCTTGGGCGACATGAGGGGGCGGTGAGGCGGATCGAGGCCAGCGCAGACGGCCGCGCCCTCGTGACCCGCTCAGCGACGCAGGCCTTTGTCTGGCGTGGACCTTTTGATCAACCGAACCTCGCCCAGCGCTTACGCGACAACCTTCAGCTGTGCTTGTCGATCGAGGAGCGCGTCCGTTTACTCGGGGAGAGTAGCGCTGAGGCGACTGAGAGCCACACGGCCTGTGTGTCTCGCTCAAGCAGGTGAATGAGACACCACAAGACCCTACATGAACAAGTGAGGTAGAGGATGGCGACCCAAGCATCGATTAAAAAAGTAACGCTGATCAAGACGGGTCAGACCTTCGAAGAGCTCAGCGCGACGCGCGGGTGCTTTGAGCGCTGGTTCGGGGAGATCTTTGGGGAGCATGTTGAGGAGTGGGAGGTGATTCACGCCCACAGGGGTCAGGCGCTCCCACCGCTCAGCGCTCCAGAGGCGGTGGTCGTGACTGGGAGCCCAGTCTCGGTCTATGAGCGCCTCCCTTGGTCGGAGGCGACTGGAGCGTGGCTCGCGGAGCTGATCACTCGCGAGGTGCCTGTCTTGGGGGTCTGCTATGGTCACCAGCTGATCGCGCACGCGTTAGGAGGGGAGGTCGCTCGCTCACCAAACGGACGTGAGGTGGGCGCGGTGGAGGTCACACACACAGGCGACCCCATTTTTGATGGGCTCCCCGAGCGCTTCAGCGTCTGGCAGAGCCACATTGATGAGGTCACGAGGCCCCCCGCGCACGCTGAAGTGATCGCCTCTAACGAGCACTCTGCTGTGCAGGCGATGGCCATTGGAGCGCGCTGTCGTACCGTGCAGTGGCACCCTGAATTTGATGGACAGATCGGCAGGCACTATATACAGGCCCGCGCACATTTAATTAACCAAGAGCGTGGAGAGGGCTACGCAGCTCAGCTCGTCCGCGCCCAACCTGAGACCTTGAGCAGTGGAGCGCAGATCATTGCTAACTTTGCACGCCAATGGCTCTCCTCAGCCCGCTAAGCGATCAAGTTCTATGACCTATGGAGCTTGATCCAAACGCGTCAGAGGCCTTCCTGTTGGTAGGAGGGGCGGGTCGGCGACTGGGGGGGCGTGACAAGGGCTTGATTCGGGTGAATGGGGTGCCATTGCTTCGTGTCATCGCAGAGCGCCTCGCTGAGGTGAGCCGTCACGTCACCCTGCTTGGGCCTCCTGAGGGATCCAATGGATATGAGCGTCGGAGGCTGGCGAACCTAGAGGCGGTCTCTCAAGGGCCCCCGCTCGAGGCGAGCGTCCAATGGCGACCAGACCTAGCGAGCTCCTCTGGCGCAGGGGCGTTAAGAGCGATGGAGAGCGCTTTTCACTACGCCGAGGCGAGCTGGATTTGGATCGCCTCGGTCGACCTCCCGCTCCTTGAGCAGGAGACCCTTCAGAGGCTGAGGGCAGGGGTCGAGAGCACACACCTCGCGCACATGTATGAGCAGGGCGGTCGGCTACATCCGCTCCTGAGCCTGTGGTCGCGAGACGCCTCAGCTCATCTGAGACCGCTCTGGGAGCGTGGTGAGCCCTTACAGACGCTGAAGACAGCAGACTGGCTTCATGTCAGTCAGCCGAGGCGACCTGAGGAGCTCATGAACTTGAACCGACCTGAGGACCTCACCCTGCTTAAAGCGCTCCGTCCAAGCTGGAACATAACCTGAGCTCGAGTCGTCAATAATGAGGTGGCGAGAGGCTTGCAATTTATCACCTTAGCGGTATCTTTAGCACGACGTCCCAACAGGGGCCCTGTGCTTAAAACACCATGATGAGGCATATCTATGAAGCTCAGCTCTAGCGGCTTAACGCATGTCGGGATGAAGCGATCACACAACGAAGACTGCTTGAGGATCTACCGTGATCAAGGCCTCTTCATCGTCGCGGATGGGATGGGTGGGCACGCCTCCGGGGAGGTCGCGAGCGAGATGTCGGTCGAGGCGCTCGCCCGATTCTATACCGTGAGCGCGCTAGATGAGGAGCTCACCTGGCCTTTTAAGCAGAGCTACACCGAGACTTACATGGAGAACCGAGTCCGAGTAGGCGTCCAGCTAAGTAACCGCAGGATCTATGAGTCTGCGGTCTATGACGCGAAGCTGAAAGGGATGGGGACCACCATTGTGACGGCCGCCTTTTATGATGACAGGTTCACCGTAGGTCACGTAGGTGACAGCCGAGTCTATCACTTCCGAGGAGATGTCCTGCGTCAAGTGACAGAGGACCACTCACTGCTCAATGACTATATCAAGATGCGCCCTGGCGGGATGACGCCAGAGGAGATCAAGGCCTTCCCGCACAAGAACGTGATCGTCCGTGCGCTTGGGATGAAAGAGAACGTGCAGGTAGACATCATCACCGAGCAGGTCATCCCTGGTGACCTGCTCCTGCTCTGCTCTGACGGCCTCTCAGGGATGCTGACTGATGAGGAGATGCATGAGATGATCACGCACGCCGTGGAGGAGTCAGGTGGGGTTGGACAGGTGGACCTCGATGACCTCTGCGTCGCGCTGATTAACGGCGCGAACCGCAACGGTGGTAATGACAACGTGACGGTGATCTTAGTGCGCTGTGATGAGGTCGACGGGGAGTCGATCGAGGTGAAGGTGCCCCGCGTGAGCGCCAAGCCGACCTGGCGCAAAGAGGAGGTGAGTCAACCCGAGCGCTCATCTGATGAGCCCGCGACCCCCCCTGAGGGAGAGGACATGACGATGCGGGGTCACTTTCAGGTGGAGCCACTCCTCACGCCACGCTCAGGGGCTGCCCCCTCGAAGGCCCGCCCTTCATCTGAGCCTGACCGCGTTGAGGAGCCCGTTGAGGAGCCCGTTGAGGAGCAAAGGGCGTCGACATCGGAGCCCGAGGAGCCTAGCGCGCCCCTCGTCGCCTCAGCGACCCCAAACCCCTTCGCTCCACCTGCGAGCCTCGCGCAAGCTCAGCCAGCCTCTGAGGTAGAGGCTCAAGTCAACCAGACGGGGTCAGAGGGGTCGGGCTCTGCTGATGATCAAGCGACCGCTACAGAGGCACCCACGGCCGAGGCTCAACCAAGTGTGGACACGACAGCCTCCAAGGAGGCTCCGAGCGTGGAGGACAGCGTCAAGCCTGTGGAAGAAACAGAGGAGCTCGTCGCACAGGAGCTCTCAGAGGTCAGCGTTAAGGACGAATCTGATCTTCAAATCGAGCCTGCGCAACCCCAGACCCTGCACGGCCTCCCAGCGCTCGAATCACTAGACGACCTTGAGTCTATGCCGACCGTAAGCGTCACGTCGCCTGGACATGAGCTCCTTGATGAAGAGACAGAGGAGATGACCTCACCGAGCGCGTCACCCGAGGAGGTCCAGGACACGATCAACATGCTCTCACCTCCCTCTGAGGTACAGGCTGACCCCCTTCAGGGGCGAGATCAGACTGAGCTCAGCTCATCAAGCCCAGAGACCAAGGCGACTGATGAGGGTGAGGGGACTGATGAGGGTGAGGGTGAAGCTCCTTAAGCGCTCACAGCGCAGGCGCCCTGCGCTCAGCTGAGTAGCCCCGCGACCTCGCCCCACCATGTAGAGAGGGCGAGCTCAGCGCGCTCCGCCATACGGGCGCGCTTCTCATGCTTCTTCTCCCTCCTGTGGGCGCGACTCATCGGAGCAAAGAAGCTCCAGTTGAGGTTGCTTGGCGTGTATGCGCTGTAGATGCCCTCATGACGGAGGTGACGATACATCGCCCCGAGCGCTGTTGTGTCTGGGGGAGTGAGCAGTGAGCTACCTTGGAGGTGGGCGAGCAGGTGAAGCGCCACGAGCTGACCACAGGCGGTTGACTCGACATAGCCCTCTACGCCCGTGATCTGACCTGCAAAATAGAGCGTGGGCTGAGACACTGAGGCGAGCTGGTCACTCAGCAGGCTTGGCGCGTGGAGGTAGGTGTTCCTGTGGATGCTCCCCATGCGTAAGAATTCGGCCTCCTCAAGGCCAGGGAGTGACTTAAAGATCCTGCGTTGCTCTGGGTAAGTGAGGCGGGTCTGGAAGCCCACCATGTTCCACGCGGTCGCCTCGCGGTTCTCCATCCGGAGCTGGGCGATCGCGTAGGGCTTGATCCCGCTCGGTGGGGTGAGCCCGACCGGCTTCATGGGCCCATGTGCGAGGGTCTCAGGGCCACGCTCTGCCATCACCTCAATGGGGAGGCAACCCTCAAAGTACCTCGCCTCCTCAAAGGCCTTTGGGGTGACCTTATCACCGGAGGTGAGCGCCTCGATAAAGGCGTAATACTGATCTTTATCGAGGGGGATGTTCGCGTAGTCAGCGTCCCCCTTATCATACCTGCTCTGACGCCACACGATGTCCCAGTTGATGCTGTCCGCGTCGATGATAGGCGCGATGGCATCATAGAAATAGAGGCTCTCAGCGCCGGCGAAGCGCGCGATATCTGAGGCGAGGCTCGTGTCGGTGAGCGGGCCTGTGCAGACGACCACCGCGTCTATCCCTCGCTCTTTAAGCTCCAGCTCGCTCGGGAGCCGCTCGATCACCTCATGCTTTAGCGTGACCTTAGGGTGCTCTTGGATGCGAGCGGTGAGGGCCTCTGAGAAGAGGTCTCGATCGACGGCGAGCGCCGAGCCTGCAGGGACCGCGCACTGATCAGCTGCCTCCATGACCCTGCTCCCGAGGGTCCTCATCTCTCGCTTAAGGAGCCCGATCGCGTTGCAAGGGTCATCGCTTCGAAAGCTGTTGCTACAGACCAGCTCAGCGAGCGAGTCGCTGTGCTGAGCGGGGGTGCGCTTGTGAGGCTTCATCTCATACAAGGTGACCTGAACCCCTCGATCTGCGAGCTGTAAGGTGACCTCACAGCCCGCGAGCCCCCCTCCAATCACGATGACGTGTCTTGAGGTGAGGCGCTCTATAGGTGAGAGGCGCACAGGACGGGTTAGGCCGATGCGCTCCTGGTCAAGTGAAGGGGTCTGGCTCATGGCTGAGTGCTCCGGTTGCAGGGTGGCGTTGGCTTGGAGAGATGGACGCTCATATGGGTTGAAATGATAAAAAAATCAAGTCAAGTGAGTTAAGCTTGAATCAGATGAGAAAGGTACATATTGTGGGTAGGCTACAGTTCGGTCTATCAGCGAAATGTCACCTATCTACTCAAGAGTGCTCCTAAACTCACAGCGGTTTGGGGAGCCAAGAAAACATAGATCGCGAAGACGCGTCGCCTCCAAATCGAACAAACAGACATACAAAACAAGACAGCTCCCTCAGCTATCAGCCACTTAATGGAGTGAAGATGAGACGCATACGACACAATGATCATACCTTGAAGAGCGCGGTTGGGCTCCTCTTGGTGGCAGGCCTCGCTGGATGCCCAGACCCGACCCTGCCAGACGCGCCCATGGGCGGAGATGAGATGGCTGGGGTGCCGACCGCTGGGATCTCGATCGGTGGAGAGCCCGGTGGTGGCGTGATGGGTGGCTTTACACCGATCGCTGGCGAAGAAGTCGAGTTCCAGTTTGGGGACGCCTGTAGCTCACCCGCTCAGTGTGAGTCTCGCCTCTGCTTCTCAGATGACGTCGACGCTGACGGCGTCTGTACGGTCGCCTGTGATGATAACGCGAACCCCTGCCCTGATGAGCGCTGGGCCTGTCAGTCAACCCCATCTCTTGGCGACGTGTGTGTGCCTGTAGAGCCTAAGGGGATCTGTGCGCCTTGTGAGGAGGACTGGGAGTGTGGCTCAAGCGAAGACCTCTGTATGCCAGGCATGTCGGGTAACTTCTGCTCTGTCAGCTGTGAGAGCGATGAGGACTGCCCTTCAAGCTTCTCTTGTAACGAGACCTTCGGCCAGTGTTTCCCCGATGACGGCGTCTGCGAGATCATCGCGCCAACCGATGAGGATAACGACGGGATCGACGACAGTGAAGATAACTGCCTCGGGCTCGCGAACCCATCTCAGGCGGATCAAGACGAGGACGGCTATGGTGACGCCTGCGACGTCTGCCCAAGCGACGCCGACCCAGATCAAGCTGACATCGATGAGGATGGGATCGGTGACGCCTGTGATTACTGTCCTGAGCTCATCTCGGAGAACACCGACAGCGACTTTGATGGCTATGGGGATGAGTGTGACAACTGCCCGAGCGTCTCAAACCCTGATCAGGCCGATGAGAACGGTGACGGCTATGGTGACCTCTGCCAGCCTCCACCGGTGACAATGACCCTCCAGCTCGGGGGCACCGCTGGTGTCGCCGCGAGCTCATCCTCTGCAAATTATATCCTCCTTGGGGGCTCCTTCGGGAGTCGCCCCAGCTTCCTTACGAACCAGAGCTACACGCTCACCGCCTTCCCTCAACGCTGAGCTTAACTTAGGAGCACTGAACCATGCGTACACTTCGCACCTTCCTACTGACCTGCCTTACGCTCGCCTTGAGCGCCAGCCTCGCCTCAGCCCAGGGCGTCTCTGAGTACATGCCCTACCAAGGCTTCCTCGCCGACTCTACCGGCGCTCCTGTTGACGGGACGTACAACCTCACCTTCAAGCTCTACGAGGCCTCTGACTCTCAGACCGCGCTCTGGGAGGAGACCATCCAAGGCGTGACCGTGACCGGTGGCGCGTTCGCGGTCTCTCTTGGTGGCGTGAGCCCCAACATGAAGAGCTACATGACCGACGGTCGCGCGCAGTACCTCAGCGTCGCGGTCAACGGTGAGAGCGTCTCCCCTCGCCAGCGCATCGGCTCACAGGCCTACGCGTACCTCGCCTATAACGCGTCGAGGTTTGGTGGCTATGAGCCCGCGCACTTCGCGACCCTCGCGCAGCTCAACGAGCTCACGCTTCAGGCGGGCGCAGGGCTCACGGAGGCTCAAGTCAACGCGCTGATCGACCTGCGCGACTACCTCTCCGAGACCGAGATCACGACCTTGATCAACAACCTGATCGACGCGCGTGGCTACGTCACGACCAACGACGTCAACAACCTGATCGACGCGCGTGGCTACGTCACGACCGCCGACGTCAACAACCTGATCGACGGGCGTGGCTATGTCACCGCTACAGAG
>Ga0181593_10006120_pt1 | contig 10843 bp, 7 predicted proteins | sample 071ome_19_FD_133756 | JGI IMG/M metagenome (GOLD analysis project Ga0181593, IMG submission 133756) | Coastal salt marsh microbial communities from the Groves Creek Marsh, Skidaway Island, Georgia - 071413AT metaG (megahit assembly) | ecosystem: Environmental > Aquatic > Marine > Intertidal zone...
AGCGTCTTGATCCTGCCCAACTTAACCAAGACGATCATGCCATCCTCCTCCGCCTAGTGGAAACCCTCGACGAGGTGGACCGTCTCTATGTGGAGTATGAATTTAATTCCGCCCTCCAATCGATCTACCGCTTTTTCTGGAACGACCTTTGCGACTGGTATGTGGAAAACTCAAAGTCCCGGATGCGTAGTGGGAATGACAAGGGCACCTGCCTCGCCGTGCAGGACCTCTGCCTGCGCCAGGTCCTGCTTCTACTCCACCCGGTAACCCCATTTATCACCGAAGAACTTTGGAAAGTTTTGGGATTTTCAGGGGGCCAGTCCATCCAGTGGGTCAACCCGGGAACAGGTGCTGAATTAGGAGAAAAGTTGAAGAGTGCCGAAATCGCACTCGACCCGAAGGCTCTTGAGCAAATGCTGGCGGTAAGAGAATTGGTTACTTCGATGCGGGCCCTCAAAGCAGACCGCAACCTTGCCAGCAATACAAAGGTGGAATTTTCCTACCTCGCAGACGATGACAAAGCCGCTTTATTAGAAGCACACAAAGCATCCATCCTCAGCTCAGTAGGTTCTGCTGGCTTGGACCGTGTACCACAGGCACCCTCTGGCATGCCCGCTCTGGTTACTGACTTTGGGTCTGTCTACCTCGACCTTTCAAGTGGAATCGATGTGGAGGCAGAGAAGAAGAGACTAGCCAAGGAGGTCTCCCATCTGGAAGGGCTGATTTCTTCGGTTGAGAAAAAACTAAGTAATGCCTCGTTTACTGATAAAGCACCCCCGCAAGTGGTGGAGGGTGCCCGGAAACAATTGTCTGGAAATCAGGAAAAACTGAAGGAAACCAAGGCGGCACTCGCTGCCCTAGCTTCCTAGCCCACTCGCTGCCCTAAATCCGCGTACCGGCCCCTCAAAGCGTCGGCGCTGACTGACTGGCAGATCCGGCAATTCGGGGAGCTCCTTGCCCAAAGCTCGGGGCCCAATAATTTTTTTGGCAGCATCCTGTAACTGGGACCATCTTGGCAGACCGAGGTCAGGCGAGTGCACCACTAAATCGAGCAGGCTTTTCCACTCGATCATCAGGCGTTCAATATCCCCCGAACCCAAATCCTCTTTTTCCTCTTTCCTGATTTGCTCGAGTAGGGATCGCTCACGGATGAAATCGACCGCTCCTTCCCCATACTCCACGGGAAGACCGGCTCGTAAATAGCCGGGACAATCGCGGAAGCCAAAGGCCTGCCGACACAGCACCGATAAACGTGACTCCGTTTTTGCCCAGGAACGAAAACGATAACCCGCCCGCAAATTGGCCAGATCATAGACCATCTCGCTCACATCATAGGTGGAATCCTCCAATCCCACTGCCACCGCCAGGCCCTCCCCCCTGGAAAACTGACAGAAGATACGGCCACGGTCGGTAGGTCGGGCTTCTTCATCGATCAATCCAAGAATATACCAGGCTTCGACCGTATTGGCGTGCAACAGTTCCGCATGAGGCGACTGCTCCCCAGCCTCAAGAAAAGGAGAATCAAAAGACCGAGCAGTTTTTCGCAAGCGTGGATTGAGCAGGAAACGAGCCCGGGAATCTTTCCATCCAAGCACTTGGGCCTGGTCATAGGAAAGTCGGGCACTTAGCACTTTTCCACGGTCGACAAACTCAACCAGTTCTCCTCCCCGCGAAAGGGTGGGAAAAAACTCCCGCAAGTGATTTTCCAAACCAAGTCTCTTCCATGTCTTACGACCAAACTTACGCCTGGCTCGGGGCTGAAGCTCGCGAACTGCTTCGCGGAGAAGCCGACGGAATGACTTGATCAAGGTAACCCGTTCGCCCATTGATTCATCCACATACACTGCTAAAGGCAGTTCTTTCCCATAGGTACTGGACTTTCGGGGCCCAAATCGGCAAGGAGTGCCCAAGGTGACTTTTTTTAGAGTATCGGGGAGAGAAAGAGCAGGCACCCACTCCCCCTCTTTCCAGACCAGGGCCCGGCTTAAGGGCCCCTTGGTTTGCCCGCTTCGGCGCTCCCAGAGCCCGGAACTGTTAAGCATTTCGATCACTTGGTTGCGCTCCTCTTCATCTGGAGACTCTGGTTGATCTTCGGTCCGGATAACCTCACTAAGACGGCCAAGGGATTCGCGAAAACCCAGACGAACCGTTTCCTCTGAAAAAAGGCGGTCCGCTAACCAGCGGGCGGCATGGATATGATCCTCTCCCCGATCCAAAGCAGCCTGCATAACCTTGAGCAAAGCAGACCAATCAAGGGTGGCCGATCGGTGCAGGCGCAACGCTCGTGCATCAGATAACCGAGCCTGGCGGGACGCAACTACCACATATCCTCGCTTGTCCTTGCCTCGCCTGCCTGCCCGGCCAAACATCTGGAGCAGTTCATCGGGCCGGATTTGTAAAAGCTGATCGTCCAACCGGTACTCCCGGTCGGTTACCAGTACAGAGCGCATAGAAAAATTGACTCCTGCACCCAGCCCAGTGGTGGCCACAACCACCTGCAACTGGCCCGCTTTGGCCAGTGGTTCAACTACCCCTGCACGCTTGAGGTAATCCAACCCGCTATGGTGATAAGCGACCCGGCGGCGTAAAAGGGAGGAAAGCTCACGACCGGCAATCCGACCTTGTTCAGGAGTAAGTTGAAGCATTTCAGGCTCAGGAAGTTCCTGAGCAAGTTGTCGGGCAAGATCCTCCGCGGCTTTTCTGCGGGGAGCAAAAATCAAAAGTGGTCCGAGCCCAGACCGCAGGGCAGAATCGACAAGCCTGGGCCAGTAACCCCGCAGCTTTTCCACAGTGGGGGATTGTTTGAGCAAGGCATCTCCCATGACTTCATCGAGAGGAACAGGACGGCGGTTTTCCTCAATGACCGCAACGGTCCTTCCATGCCCAACAAGCCACTCACTGACCTCATGGGGATTGGCAACGCTTCCACTCATCAAAAGCAGCTTGGTCTCCGAACGGGCGAGGGCGAGGGTCACCTCGTAAGCGGGCCCACGCTGCGGATCCCCCAGCAACTGATATTCATCGACTACGAAAAGATCGGGCGGAAAGTTTCCCGACATCACACCACGCTGGGTTTCCAAAGTGGCCACGACAATGGATGCATCAGGTTGGTGACGGACATCTCCAGTTACCAAACCGACTTCCCATCCCCGGTCGTGCCACTCCCTGAATTTATCATTCGCCAACGCCCGTGTGGGCACAGTGTAAACCGATCGTCCCTTGAACCCACTTTCGATCAACTGCTCAAACACAAAGGTTTTCCCCGCTCCGGTAGGTGCATGCAGCACCACATCTTTACCACCCCTTAATTCATTAAGAGCCAGGCGTTGCCAACTATCAGGCAAAAAAATACGCCCACCAAACTCATCGCTATTCGTTTGCCTTGTTACCACTGAACGCTTGCATATTAGGAACTACTCAATCGGTCAATTCCCATGCAATCGAATACCTACACAAAGCCAAGAGACTTTTTTTACTGAAAATGATCCGAATGATCGCAGCATGTGACCGCAACCGGTTAATGGGAAAGGGAGGCACTTTGCCCTGGAACATCGAGGAGGACTGGAAATATTTCCTCAAGACGACAGCAGGAGGTGCCCTGGTTATGGGCAGAAAATGCTATGAGGACTTCACGGAATATGCAAAGGACCGAAAGGTCGTGGTGCTTAGCCGCCAGTCTGGACGCACTTTTGAGCATGCAATGAGTGCGGCCAACCTGGAGGAGGGAATCAACCGGGCGTCCAAACTGGCCACGGATGTATGGATCTATGGAGGTGTCTCTATTTACGAGGAAGCCATGTCATGGGCACAAGAATTATATCTTACTGAGATTGATGGGGAATTTTCTGGGGATGTTTATTTTCCCGAATGGCGCCCCTATTTTCCCCAATTACTCGATCAGCGGGAAGTCTGTGCCGAGCCTTATCTTTTAACCTTTTCTATACTGGGAAAAAGTCCTGACTGGAAAAGACAGATCCCCAAGGCTTGATTCCAAGATAAAGAAAGAGTAGTTTACCCATTTTTCATGACCCATCCCCTGCGTTTTTTAAGTTACGAAGATCTGGAGGAAATCCAGATGGAATTTGGCACGCCCTGCTTTGTTTATGACGAGCAAACACTGCGGGCTAATGCCCAGTCGGTGAAAAAATTTCCCCATGCTTTTGGTCTCTTCCCAAGGTATGCGATGAAAGCCGCCCCCAGTGCGGCCATTCTCCGGATCTTTAACCAGGAAGGACTGGGCATCGATGCAAGCTCGGTTTTTGAAGTCGAACGGGCGGTGAGGGCCGGTTTTGGAACCGAATCAATTTCCCTTAGCACGCAGGAATTATCTGATGATTTCATCTACTGGGCACAAGACGGGGTTCGGGTAAATTTGTGCTCCCTCCACCAGATTCATAAATTTGGGAAATGGGGAAAAAATAAACGGGTAGGACTAAGATTCAATCCCGGCAAGGGCTCCGGTGGAACCAACCGTACCAATGTGGGGGGGCCATCGAGCAGCTTTGGAATTTGGAAAGACGATCTCGAGGAGGCCCGTTCCCTTTGCCAGGATTACAAGCTTACGGTGGAACGAATCCACACCCATATCGGTTCCGGGTCGGACCCAGAAGTCTGGAAACTGGTGGCCTCGATGACCCTCGACCTGGCTCGTTCCTTTCCCTCCGTTCAAACCATCAACCTTGGCGGTGGATACAAGGTGGCAAGAATGCCTGATGAGCGGGCAACTAATCTTGAGGAAATCGGTGCCCCGGTAAAAGACCTTTTCAAAAATTTTGCAGAGGAGACAGGTAGAAAATTAAAACTGGAAATTGAACCAGGAACTTTTCTTTTGGCCCATGCTTGCAGCCTGGTTACCCGCGTTCAGGATATTACCTCCACTGGCCAGGAAGGGTACCGATTCCTGAAGCTTGATTCTGGAATGACGGAAATTTTGCGCCCCAGTCTTTACGGTGCCCAGCACCCCATTCATCTGGTCTGTGAACCGGGGCAGGAAAAATTTCGTGAAACCTCTGAGCAAGTGGTGGTAGGGCATTGCTGTGAATCAGGAGATTTACTTACCCCAGCCCCCGGAGATCCTGAAGAATTGGCCACCCGCCCCCTTCCCCGGGGGGAAATCGGAGATTTCTGTGTCATCGAAGGCGTAGGGGCGTATTGTTCCTCGATGTCTGCCAAAAACTACAATTCTTTTCCGGAAGCAGCCGAAGTGTTGCGTAAACAAAATGGCCGTCTCGCCCTCATGCGCAAGCGGCAGACCTTCGAACAGATCATCGAAAACGAGCTGGTGCCGTGAATACTTCGGGGCTTGGTCGGTTTTCCCTCGGTCAACCCGTGCCTGCCCGCCCCCATGCGGTATGTGTAAGCCTACCTAAGGTTTCTGACCTCATTGGTTATGAGGAAAAAGATCCTGCCACGCTCGCGGCAATGCCCACTGGATATCCTCGTTTTGTCAGACATCAAATGATCGATCAAATGATTGGTCACCTATTAAAAAAAGGGACCGGTACCACTCAGGGCTATCTGTTTAGCAAACTGCAGGACTGTCAAGATGTGGTCCAACGCTATTCCGTAAACCGTTATGAGATTACTGAAGAAAAAGAGTTCACCCTCTTAAAGGTTTCGAAAAATTGCCCGAGCATTTCTGGTATCGCCTCTCATTTCCAGCACACCGGATGTGGAATCTCCTCCCGACTCGCAGAAAAATACCTTTGGGAGCATGGATTAATCGAGCAGTACGAAATTCTTCATGAAAATAACCAGGCAGAAGCACAGATCAGACAGATCATCGCCCAGGCTCATGGTTCCACAGTGAGAGAGAAAGATGTGGTCCTTGCCTCCTCAGGAGCCAATGCATTTCATGCCCTCTTTGGCACTGCGGTCGAACACACCAGAAAGCAAGGTAAGACCATTTGGATAAGATGGGGCTGGCTCTATCTGGACACCATTGAGGTGATGAGTTTATATACGGGAGAAGATGGGCAAGTAATCGAGGTCAACCAAGTCGCCGATCTCGCATCCCTCAAAAAGATCTTCGATCAGCAGGGTGATAAAATTGCCGGAGTTGTCACCGAATTCCCCACCAACCCCCTCCTACAGGCAGGGGATCTTGAGCAGGTAAGATCCTGGTGTGATCAATCCGGAGCACTCCTTTTTATCGACCCTACCATGGTTTCTCCAAAAAACGCCCAAATTACCCATCTGGCAGATGTGGTCATCAATAGCCTGACCAAGTATGCGGGTTGGGAGGGGGATGTAATGATGGGAAGTCTCGTTTTCCCCAGTTGCTCACCAGCAGGCAAAAACCTCTTTGTGGAAACCTGTGATAGAATTTGCCCACCCTATGAGCGGGATTTGTACCGGATGGCCGAGCAGATCCCTTTTTACGATGATTTTATAAGCCGTGCCAATGCCAATGCCATGATGGTTGCTCATTTTCTAACCTCGCATCCACGGATAAAAAAATTGCACTGGGCTTACCAACCTGGTCTAGGAAAGAATTACGAAAAGTTTGCCGGCCCCGATCGGCCTGGTTGCAACCTGAGCTTTGAATGTTCCAGCGATTTCGCCCAATTTTACGATCGTTTACAGATGCTAAAAAGCCCCAGCTTTGGTACGGAATTTTCCAATTGCTGCCCCTATGTCTACCTCGCCCATTACCCCCTGATCAAAACCCAAACAGGATTGGACCGCTTGGCTGGTGCCGGAATACCTCCACACCTCCTAAGGCTTTCGGTTGGACTGGAACCGGTGGAGCAGATCACGGATGCACTGGATTTTGCCCTCAAATAAAAATGGCTCTCCGCCCGATCAGCGGAGAGCCAGATTGTTTGACAGAAATTGATCTGCCCCAAAGGGCGAAGATTGCTTACTCGAAATTAAAAGAGTCGAGCACTTTGCGAACCCGTCTTTTGGAGAGACGGACATAGGCTGGAACCCCATTTTCGTAAGGGACCTGAACTTCGCCCTGAATTAAGGGTTGTACATATTTGATGAATTTGGCGGTCATACTGACCCCATCTTCAGAAATCCAGTCAGATGGAATTTCCTTTACCCCGTTGGCAATCTCAGAAAGAGGGGCAAGACCAGTCTCACAGGAATAGGTCTCATCTTCTCCACGCACAAGAATGACCATCTTGTCAGTCTCTCCATCAATCGCAGCACGGACCGCGGCCTGACCCGCCATAAAAGCTTCATCGTTGTCGGTTTGGGAAGAACAGTGGGCTGCTGCACGCTGGCCGATGCCGAGCTTACAGGAGCGTGCTTTGACCGCCAGGTTTTGCTCGCAGAAGTTGGCGAGGAAGTCTCCGACACCGCCCAATTGTTGATGACCAAAAGCATCCTGCCCGGCAGCGGCGTTTGCAACATAGTTGCCATCTTTATCGACCAAGCCTTCACCGACCACAACCATGCAAAAACGATTCTTTTTGAGAACTGCCTGTACATCGTCGATGAATTTATCTTTGGAAAAAGGAACTTCAGGAAGGTAAATCAAATGCGGAGCATCGTTGGGGTTCTCCTTTCCCTTGGCCAGGGTGGTTCCTGCAGCAATCCATCCGGCGTTTCTGCCCATCACTTCGATAATGGAGACGAGATCATGCTGACCCATGGCTTCATGATCGAGGGCAGATTCCTTGACCACTGTGCAAAGATACTTAACCACACTGCCGTAACCGGGGCAATGATCCGTGGTCACCAAATCATTATCGATGGTTTTAGGGACCCCAATAACCCGCAGAGTATATCCTTTGCTCTGAGCAAGCTTGGAGATTTTGTCTGCAGTGTCCTGAGAATCGTTGCCACCGCAGTAAAAAAAGTAACGGATGTTGTGAGCTTCAAAAACTTCCAGGATGCGCTCGTACTCCTGATCCCGTTTCAGCTTGAAGCGACAAGTACCCAGTGCAGATGCCGGAGTGTAGCGCAACCCACGAATATTTTGCTGGGATTCCTCAGCAAGATCAATCAGGTCTTCCTTGAGAATGCCAAGCACTCCATTCATGCCACCATAAATCTCTTCGATGCACTCCTGATTGAGCGCTTCCGAGATAACCCCGGCTACGCTCGCGTTAATGACGGCAGTCGGACCACCCGATTGGGCGACCAAGCAATTTCCAATTAGTTCTTCAGCCATGACTTATAAAATGAAAGTAAGCTGAAAAAAATGCACCCTGCCCCCCCTTGTTGGCAATCGCAAAATCGAAAGGGTTTGGAGCTTGCAAAGAAAATTCCTTAAAGAATGGAGGGCGGACGGTATTTCTTAGCATCCGGATATTTGGCTGCTAATTTCCCGACCCGGGAGATAAAGTGTTCTGTCTGTTCCCGTGCTGCCCCGATGCGCGACTCTCCAGCTTTAATAATTTCATCAAGGGACTTTTTCTTCATCCCAATGCGGGTATCCTTGGCCAATCTTTCGATAAGATTATTTTCCCGGATTTTGCCAGAGCGCAAATCTTTGACCGTAGCCACGGCATGCTCTTTGATCGCAGCGTGGGCGTCCTCCCTTCCCGCACCACCGCGAACCGCTTCCATCATCACTGTGGTGGTGAGGAGGAAAGGTAAATAGCGAGCCCTCTCGGCCTCGATCACCGAAGGAAATACTTCCATTTGCCTAAGTACGGTAATGAAAGTGTCAAGCAGACCATCGATGGCAAAAAAAGCATCGGGCAAGGCCACCCGCCGCACCACAGAACAGGAGACATCCCCCTCATTCCACTGGTCTCCAGCCAAGTTGGATACCATGGTTAAATATCCGTTAAGGATGGAGTGAAAACCATTGATGCGCTCACAACTACGACTGTTCATTTTGTGAGGCATCGCCGAAGATCCCGTCTGCCCCTTGGCAAAACCTTCTCCCAACAGTTCGTGCCCCGCCATGATACGTAATGTGGTGGCAAAATTTGCCGGTGCAGAGGCCAGACGAACGAGCAGGGAAACCACTTCGAGGTCCAGACTTCTGGGATATACCTGCCCGACATTTTCCCAGTTTGAGGTGGCCACGAGGTGATCCATAACCTTCGCATCCAACTGGGCTGCTTTTTCTGCACTGCCCAGCAGGGTTATCTGATCGAGCCGTGTGCCCACCGCTCCCTTTAGTCCACGGTAAGGATAGGTGGCACAGAGACGGGAAAGATCATCCACGCAACGATGCATCTCCTCCCCCCAGTTGGCTAAACGTTTGCCAAGAGTGGTCAATTGGGCAGGTACATTGTGAGAGCGTGCAGTTAAAGGAAGGTCAATGTATTCCTGTGCCCTTTCCGAAAGAGCAATCAAGCAGGCAATCGCTTTTTGCAGAACCAAACTCAGGCTGCGGTGTATTTGCAACTGCTCGACATTCTCGGTAAGATCACGACTGGTCATACCCTTGTGTGCATGTTGGTGGCCTGACAAATCCGCAAACTCCTCAAGCCTGGCTTTTACATCATGCTTGGTAACCTCTTCGCGCTGGCGGATTGAGTCCAAATCCACCTGGAATTTCACTTTTTCAGAAGACTCAATGGAAGAATCATCAATATCGACCCCAAGATCATGCTGAGCCCGCATAACCGCAATCCAGAATTCTCTTTCAAGGATTACTTTGCCGCTTGCAGACCATAAGTTAATCATGGAGTCGGATGCGTATCGTTGGGCTAATACATTGGGAACTTCGTTTTTCATCGAATAAGCAGGTGGGAAAGTTAATCAAAGTGCTTCCAGCCTTTGACAAACTGAACGTATAATAAATTCAGGAGTGGAGGCCCCAGCAGTAACACCAACCGTGGAAAAAGACTTTAGCTCGCTGGAATCAAGATCCTCCGCAGTTTCAACATGAAAGGTAGGCCGGTTATGGGATGCAGCGAGCTTGGCGAGCTTTCGGGTATTAGCTGAGTGCTTGCCTCCAATCACCACAATTGCCTCCGCCCCTTCCCTGACTAGTTCTACCAAATCTGACTGTCTTTCCTTGGTCGCACCGCAGATGGTGTCAAAAACAACGAGTTCAGGATATTTCTCGGAAAGACGGGCGGTTAGCTTTTTAAATTCATGGGTAAACATCGTGGACTGGGAGACCATCGCTACAGAGCCGGAAAAATCTGGCAGTGCCTCCAGGTCCTCCATCGAGTGAACAACATGACCCCGCCCCTGTGCATAGCCCAAAAGACCAATGACCTCCGGGTGCTGAGGATCCCCAAAGATAACCACTTCAAAACCCTGCTCAGCATGGCTTTTAACCTTTCCGGCAATGATCCCTACATCCGGACAGGTGCCATCACGAAAAGGAAGCCCCAAGCTCTTGAGATAGTCACGGCGCTGAGGAGAAATTCCGTGGGCACGGACTACCAAAACCGATTCTTTGCCATTTTCCTCAGAAAGATTCAAATCTTGGCTGCTTTGGTAATCACCCACCTCCCTCACATCTTCCTCAGAAAGGGCGTCCATCATCTGTTTGTTGTGGATGAGAGGTCCATCGGTGTAGACCCGGCGTTTTCCGCCTTGAGCCTCCTCACGGGCAATCTGAATTGCCCGTTCAACCCCCCAACAGAATCCTGCACTCTTTGCTCGAATGACTTTCATGAATGTGAAGAGCACCCTATCCTTCTATGTATGATCATTCAATATTGATTTGCATTTGGGCAAACCTGCTTCAATAAATTTTAGTATGCCCAAGCTCTTCCATATTCCTATCTTTACTCCTATTGTTTTTGTCTCGGTATGTTTGCTTCGTGCTTTTCCTTTATCCGCCCAAGAAGGGGAAGCAGCTAAACCTGAACACTACACCCTAGGTGATACTTCCCGTGATGGCATTGGCAAGTTTTACATGGGGCGAGAAATTTCGAAAGTAATGGGACATTTAGGGGCGGGCTGGCTGGAAAGG
>Ga0181593_10006121_pt1 | contig 10842 bp, 10 predicted proteins | sample 071ome_19_FD_133756 | JGI IMG/M metagenome (GOLD analysis project Ga0181593, IMG submission 133756) | Coastal salt marsh microbial communities from the Groves Creek Marsh, Skidaway Island, Georgia - 071413AT metaG (megahit assembly) | ecosystem: Environmental > Aquatic > Marine > Intertidal...
AATTGGATTACAAGAAGGTCTTCATACGAAAAAGCGCGCGTTCCGAGTAGGCTTAGCAGCTTTTGCTTCCTTTGCTGTCATTCTGTTCATCGGACCCCACTACCTCTTTCAAGAAGTGATGTTGCTGTGCGCTCTATTTTTATCTCTCATTATTCGCCTGATCTCAGTTCACCGCTCCTCGTACCTATTGGCTATTTTTGTTGTTCTTGCGTTCAGTCCGGCGCTCTATGTTTCTACCTTACAGGGCGAAATGGGACTCTATCAGTGGGAGAAAGATCCGGTGTCAGGCCATACCTATAGGTGGACTCAACGAGCCTTCAGCACCTGGATACTCTGTAATGATGAGGAGGGCACCTCCCAACGTCAAGCATCCATTCAGATCCGTAACATCACTTCCGCAGCACAACGGGTATCGCTCTCTACTGAGGGTGGTCATTTGGAGCAACTGCTTCCAGCAGGTGCCAATCAATCCCTTCAAATTCCTTGTCCTGCAGAAAATCCTTACCGTGGCCTCTATGTCAAAGGATATATCGATAAACCATTTTATCCGAATTCCAAGGGAGACAAACGGCTGCTTGGGGTACAGATCCTCAGTGAATCTCCCAAAGATATTTTGCTTGCTAGGGAGTTAGACAAGGAGAAAGAAGGGACGTAAGATACAAGCGTATGCCAAGAAAATTCAACATTCCAGATCAGTACCGCTCGCACATTATTTCTTATATGAAAAGAGCGCGCTCTGAAATCGATACAAAAAAACGAGATAAGTCACCTGCCGTTCTTGATTTTGGAAAGCTGAGAATTAAATTTGCCAGGCATTTTGGATTTTGCTACGGAGTTGAAAATGCTATCGAGATTGCCTATCGCGCAGTTGAGGAGAATCCGTCACAGCGAGTGTTTCTCCTATCAGAGATGATTCATAATCCACACGTAAATGCTGACTTGCGTGCACGCGGTGTGGAATTTCTATTTTCTACGTATGGGAAAGAGTTGATTTCTCTCTCTCAAGTCGAAAAGGAAGATATAGTTATCATTCCCGCATTTGGGACAACGCTGGAGATGTGCGAGCTACTGGAAGCCAAAGGGGTCGATATCCGTCGGTATAATACAACCTGTCCCTTTGTTGAACGGGTTTGGAAAAGAGGAACACAACTGGGAGAGCGTGGATATTCGATTGTCATACATGGGAAAGCCCGACATGAGGAGACTCAGGCAACATTTTCCCATGCTTCGAGAGTGGCACCGAGTATCATTATAGCAGATGTCCATGAAGCCGAGTGGCTCAAAAATTTTATACTCGGTCGAGAATCATATGATGCCTTTAAAGAACGGTTTTCTGGAAGAATGTCGCCTTCTTTTTCTGCTTCCACTGATTTAGAGAAAATTGGTGTAATTAATCAGACGACCATGCTTGCTACTGAAACAGCTGAGATTAGTTCTATCTTACGTTGTGGAATGGTGGAGAAGTATGGTGACGATGATATTGACGTACACTTTGCAGATACTCGAGATACATTGTGTTACGCGACAGCTGAGAATCAACAGTCCACTCTTGAATTGATCCGTTCGGGGGGTGATATCGCAATTATAGTTGGAGGATATAACTCATCGAATACATCTCACTTGGTTGAGCTGTGTGCAGAACAGTTTCCGACATATTTTGTAAGTGGGCCTGCCGATGTGATCAGTATTAATGAAATTTCGCACCTTGATCTCGAGGAGGGGAGGGAACACATCACAACGGAATGGTACCCAAAAGACGGGGCCGCGGTTGATGTTTTAGTTACCTCTGGAGCGAGCTGTCCTGATACGCTGGTACAAGGAGTTGTGGAGAGATTACTCACTCTATTGGATATCGCACCGGAGCGACTCCGTGAGGTCATCGAGGAATATATCGATTCACTAGAGCGAGTGAGCGAGCCCATGCCCGTTATTTATAGCTCTGATTAGCCGATGATATCGCTAATTTTGGAACAGTCTATGCAGCAGGTATTCCCAGAGTGAAGAGAGTGTTGTTTTTGTGAAACGTTTCGGTGTCTTACTGAAGAGTGGACAGCCAGAATAGACAACTTTTGTCGTGGCAGCGACATTTTCTGTCATACCGATTACGGGGAATCTCGAAGCTCTGTAACGATTGAATTGGGGCTTTTGGTGCGTTTTACCGATAGGAGTTAGGCGAATGAAAGGAAGAATGGATTCAGGATTCACCCTCATAGAGCTTCTCACCATAATCGCGATTATTGGTGTTCTTGCTAGCCTTGCTTTGAGCAGCTATGCCATTTACAAAAATTCGGCAACCTTTGCTGTAATTGAGACTGCTCTGCAAGATGCTCAAACCTCCTTTGAAGCGGGAATTGTGGATCCGGATAATCTGCCGGCAAGTTTCGGTCTTATCGCTCAAACGGCAGCTGGAGAGATGACCAATCCAGTTGCCTCAAGTCTTTTGCCAGGATTTCGACTACCTCGACTCACAAAATTTCAAGTTCGATTTGATGGGGCCTGCGCCAACCCAAATGATTCAATGGGTTTTATGCAAATCAATCATTGTCAGGGCAAGAAATATCTCACGTGGGAACGGTTCTGTGATGGGGTGATTGTTCGCTTGGCAGTTGATGGCGACGGGTGCCCGTAGTCGCATAACTTTTAATTTATATTTCTCTATCTTTCATTTAACCATTGAACAGTTCTATACTCTGGGGCGCGTAGAATAGGAGAGAACTAATGAAGAGTATCGATGTATACGGGATCGGCAATGGTGTGGTCGATGTGCTTGTAGAAGTTAGTGATGAAGAGTTTTCTCAGCTTGGTTTCGAAAAGGGAACTATGCATCTGCTTGAGGCTGAAGCTCAAGCAGAGCTTCTAGAAAAATTTTCGCACTGTGATCCAAAGATGGTGAGTGGAGGCTCGGTAGCAAACTCTATAGTTCTCCTTGCACAACTCGGTTCTAGCACGGCCTTTTCATGTCGCCTTGCCGATGATGCCTACGGCATGCACTATCAGTCTGAATTCGAAAGTCATCAGGTCAGACTCACCAGCCCTTTTCACGTGGGCGGCAAATCCGGAACGTCTCTTATATTTATTACTCCCGATGCAGAGCGGACAATGCGAACACATCTCGGGGTTTCCGCTGATTTTTCTTCAGATGACCTCGAGGAGGAGATCATTCGACAAACAAAGTGGATCTTTATTGAGGGATATCTGTTCTGCAATCCTCAGTCTGGACATCCAGCCATTAGGCGTGCGATAGAGCTCGCTCAACAACATGATACAAAAATTGCGGTTACTCTATCTGACGGTTGGATTGTGGATGGGTTTCGCCAAGAGGTTGAACATGCCCTTTTGCATGCTGACTTAATTTTCGCTAACGAGAGTGAAGCCAAAGTGCTTACAAGAACGGAAAGCGGGGAAGAAGCGCTTAAGGAAGTAAAAGCTCGGTATAGAGCTGCTGCTGTAACGCTTGGAGAAAAGGGAGCCTTCATCCATTCGGCAGAGGGAGAATCCGGTCATGTTCCTGGATTTTCAGTTGAGACGGTGGACCTTACTGGGGCCGGTGATGCATTTGCGGGTGCGTTTCTCCACGGAGTAGTGGAAGGTCAGACCCCGCTGATGGCAGCGCGAGGAGCAAATTTCATGGCGTCGCAAATTATCAAGAAGGTCGGAGCGCGAGTACACGGTGACCCGAAAGAACTATGGCGAGGTGCCATATAATGAGTGCTATTGAAGTAACAAGTGCTCTATCGACTCTTGTGTCTTAGTCTCTTTGTCTTATAGTGGCTAGCTCATAGTGGCTGTATGCGAAAAAGATGGGAAACAATACATCAGGCAAAGCAGACGATCGACTCAATGAAATCAACTCAATGAGGAGATGCTACTGGCAACTCCCCTCGTACAACGCCCTGAAGGAATCAAAGCTCAGGCTTGCACCACCGACAAGAGCGCCGTCCACTTCACTAATCTCTAAGAGACTCTGAATGTTATCAGGCTTGACGCTCCCTCCGTATAAAACAGGAAGATCTGACTTCGACGGCGCAAAGGCTCTTCCCAGCGCTTTTACCTCCTGGTGAGCTCGTTGAATTTCCTCTGGAGAAGCTACCTTCCCGGTTCCGATAGCCCATACGGGCTCATAGGCAATGGTTATCAAGTCAAAAAACTTATCGCACAAATGCCCTATGGTACTCATTTGAGTGTTCAGTACTTGAGAGGTTTCACCTTGCTCTCGCTGTTCCAAAGTCTCACCGACACAGTAAATAATTCGTAGTCCCTGTTGAAGCGCACCCTCAGCCCTTTGTGCCAAGAGATCTTCAGTCTCTCCGAACATTATCCGTCTTTCGGAGTGACCCACTAGGGCAAAGGTAGCCCCATAGTCTTGAACCATTGGAACCGAAATCTCTCCTGTGAATGCGCCAGACTTCTCATGATGAATATTTTGTGAGCCATATTCGACCATGGGAGAACGAACCGCTGACAAAGTAGCAAGATGCACCGCTGGAGCGGCAACACTAACGGATACTTTGTTTGCCGACTCTCTCTGCTCCGTTGCTTCTACCATTGCTACTACGCTCTCATACAGAGACCGTGCTTCGGATGCGACGAAGTGCATCTTCCAATTTGCGGCCAGGTGGAAACTTCTGCTCATGAGGATGCTAGCTCCGTTAATTAAAGACCTTTTTCTGAGATAAGTCTGCTAACGTCCATCATTCTCGCTGAAAAGCCCATCTCATTATCATACCAAGCAACAACTTTCACCAGCGTATCCTCGATAACCATCGTCGATATTCCGTCCACAATTGATGAATTTGTGTTGCCGATGTAGTCAACACTTACCAAAGGCTCGTCAGAATAGCCTAAAACTCCTTTCAATTGAGTCTCTGACGCCTTTTTTAAGGCGCTGTTTACCGCTTCTTTCGTTACGCCGTCTTTTACTTCGACGACAAAATCCACAAGCGAGGCATCTGGTGTAGGAACTCGCACCGCAAAACCATCAACTTTCCCCTTAAGGTTGGGTAAGACAAGCCCTACTGCCTTGGCAGCCCCAGTTGAGGTTGGAATCAGCGAGAGTGCTGCCGCGCGAGCACGCCGAAGATCTTTATGAGGAAGGTCCAGGATTCTTTGATCGTTTGTATATGCATGAATCGTGGTCATGGTGCCTCGTACAATCCCGAAGTTCTCATCAATCACCTTGGCCACTGGGGCGAGACAGTTCGTAGTACATGAAGCACAACTTATTATCTGATGTTCTGATGCCAGATAACTTTCGGTATTTACCCCGTAAGCGAGGGTCAAATCTGGGTCTGGAGACGGTGCTGATATCAACACCTTTTTTGCCCCCGCTTCGAGATGCTTTTGAGCAGCGTCTCGCTTCGTGAAAACTCCTGTACATTCGAGTACGAGATCAACTCCGAGAGCTTTCCATGGGAGACTCGCAGGGTCCCGTTCAGCGAGAATTGTTACCGTACTCCCCCCAATCGTTAAGCTGTTGTCTTGATAAGAGACCTTTTCATTGAGCTTCCCATGAACCGAGTCGTATTGCAGGAGGTGGGCAAGAGTCTCTCCATTCGTGAGGTCGTTAATGGCTACAATCTCCAGGTTCGGGAAATCTGCTTTGTTTTTCAGAAAATGTCTGAAAACGATTCGCCCGATTCGCCCAAATCCATTAATTGCAATCTTCATCTGTAATCTCCTCTCAAAAAAAGAACCCCCCGAATATTATCGCGTTTGCCACTGAAGGCAACACTTCTTCGTCAGTAGGCTATCACGTTCCGTTGGGGCGATTCGAACGAGAAATAAAGCCATTTTCGTGGAATTTGGCGGTATCCCAGTGTGAAGGATACGTACAGAGAAGTGGCGAGAGAAGCTTCATATCAGATACTCTTCTCTGGCGAATTTTGCCATACTGTGTCTATTCTTACGCAGTAAATCGGTGAGTTTAATACGGAGTTAGCTAAGTATGGAAGCTGAAGGGGGAATTCTCTCAGGTGGAGTGTTCGAGATGGTCGCGGGCTCAGGCCCCATTGTACAATCCGTACTATTTATTTTGATTATTCAATCCTTGTTAAGTTGGGCAATTACCATTGGCAAGGTACTTCAATTTCGAAAAACCACTCGTCAATCGGAGGAATTTCAAGAGGTGTTCTGGGAGAGTCGTGATATTGGTCGCGCAAACAGCTCAACCAGAAGACTGCTCGATGGATACGTTACCCAGCTTTTTGTCGCTGGTTTTCGAGAACTGAACCAACTTATCCAAAAAATGAATTCCACAGGGCGCCTCGTGGAGATACAAGACCTTGATCCGGTCAAAAGGGCAGTCGAAAGAGCTGGGCTTCAGCAAAGCCATCGGTTAGAGCAAGGCGTGACCTTTCTGGCAACTACGGCCAGTTCCGCCCCGTTCATCGGATTATTTGGTACTGTTTGGGGTATCATGAATGCGTTTCACAGTTTGGGGAACTCCCAGCTTACTACCATCCAAGCCGTAGCGCCTGGGATATCGGAGGCGCTCGTTGCTACCGCCATCGGTCTTGGCGCGGCAATACCTGCTGCTATCGCCTACAACTACTTTACGGTAGCAATCCGTAGAGCTCGAGAGTCTATGGATCGCTTTCAGGAGGAATTCTTAGTGGTTGTCGGCGAGAACCTTGCTTAGTACGCGTTGAAGAAAGGATTAAGAAGTAAATGGCACTTTCTGGACCTGGGGGCGAAGGCCCTGTAGCAAATATTAACGTAACGCCACTCGTGGACGTCATGTTAGTACTCTTGATTATTTTTATGGTTACTGCTCCGATGCTCCAACAGGGTGTTGAAGTAAACCTCCCTAAAGCCACTACCGCTCCTTTGCAAGGTGACTCTGAGCAGGTAGTGCTGTCTGTAGATTCTACAGGAAAGCTTTTTCTCGGCTCTGGCAATGAAGTCCCACTCTCCCAACTTGCAGACAAGGTTAAAGCTGTCATGTTAGCAAAAGGGGGCGTACAGAAGATCTACATTCAGGGAGATACTGCCATCGACTATGGAACTATCATGGAAGTAATGGGACGGCTGCATCGGGGAGGCATTACACAAATTGGTTTAATATCAGATCCAGCACCTCCCCAAAAATCAGAGAGCAAAAGAAGATAAGAGGTCAATTGGTCATTCTTATTTATAGAGACAGTAGTAAGTTTCATTGAAGGGTAAGTTTTTTAGCTGTGTTTAAGGGTAGTGACTATCAGCTTGGCTTTGCCGCATCACTCGTAGGACATCTCCTCATATTTCTCCTTTTCATCGGTCTGGGCGGGGGTATCAGTAACTTCGGTGCTCCTATTGTCTACTCCGTTAGTATAGAGAGCGGAGCCAAGCGAGGAGCGATTTCTCAGGCCCCAAAACAAACAAAAAGGAAGAGTGTTCCCACCCCAAGCATCAAACAACCAAAAAAAACAGCAGCTGTAAAAGAGAAAGTGACACATGCAAAAGAAAAGGCTGAGGTAGCTCTTCCGAAAAAGTCGGTGAAGGTAAAGGCAACACCAGTTCCGGTGAAGGTAAAACCCGAAAAAAAGAAGAGTACCAGTAAGCCGAAGCCACCCAAGAAAGAGGTAGTGGCTAAATCTTCTTCGAAGAAGAAGCAGGTCGTAAATAAAAAGAAAGAAAGCTCTCAGAAAGAAAAGGCTCCAACATTGGATGAGATTAACAGTGCGCTTGAACGGGCAGTAAAGAAATATACTGGTGAATCAACGGATGCAGGTGGGAAGGGATACGGCTCATCTGGTCAGGGTGGAAACGGCTTTGGTGGAGGGGAGTCCCGACCGCCGGAGTTTTTTCAGTATCAAGAGCTACTCGAGCAGTATGTAAAGAGTGGTTGGGCATGGCACGATCCGACTGCTGCGCTAAAGGCTAGCGTATGCTTTCAGCTGTCTCCCGAAGGAGGGCTTATCTCCGTACGGTTATGTAATCCCTCAGGGGACCGAAAATACGATGAATCCGTGGTACGCGCTGTTCAAAAAGCGGATCCCGTCCCGCCGCCACCGGCTACCGTTTATAAATATTTTAAAGAGGTGCGGATGACGTTTTCTCCTCAGATATACTGATTCTCCTCAGATATGCTAAGGCTCTTTCGCTCTATAAAATCTTCTCCTCCACTTGTCCAAATCGATACTGTTTCGTAGTCTTTGAGGGTATAAATTACGGTCTCTACAGCTGGACTCCTATGATACAAGATACCCTTTCCGTTCTAAGAACTCCCTGTAAAGAGGCTTCTCTCTTCCAAAGGGTTCGCGTAACACACCGAACGTGGTTCACCCCAAGTGACTCGTTATTTCTCTCAACACGAATTCTCTCGACACTGAGTATCTATTTCCTGTGCTTTTTGGGAATGTATACTTCTGGCTTTTTGCCGCAAGCTTTCGCCCAGACTGACATTTTTGTTCAGGGCTCCGGAAAGAAATATCCCATTGCGATTCCAGTTCTTTGTGCCCCTCAAGGTGCGCACTCTGGAGCGGAGAATCTTCCAAGGGCAGTATCGAAAAATCTGAGTTCCTCAGGATTCTTTCATGTTATTGACCCGAAAGCCTTCATCGAATCCCCTGGGAAGTGCCTCGAATCACCAACTGCCTTTGCTTTTTCGGATTGGTCAGTGATCGGCGCAGAGGGTCTCGTCAGAGGAACATTGCAAGAAGTTGGAGGACGTCTGACTCTGCAAATGTACCTGTTTGATGTCCAGCGCCAAAAAATTGCATTCGGGAAAGAATACGAGGGAAGTTTTGCACAACTCTCAGAGATAGCCGACCGCTTCTCGAATGAAATCGTTCAGTATTTCACGGGAAAATCTGGGGTCTTCGGGAGTAAGATTGTTTTTGCTTCGCGTGTTGGTAGGTTTAAAGAATTGTTTCGGATGAATATTGATGGCGGCGAGGTGCGGCAATTAACCGATGAGCGTGGACTTACCATCGCCCCAGCATTTCATCCAAATGGCCAACAAATTCTCTACACAAGCTATCAAAAAAGAATCCCTGAGTTGTTTCTCTATGATTTCGATCGTGACCAGTCTCGTCCCATTACATCTGGACGCGAACTAGAAATTGGAGGGAGCTTCTCACCTGATGGAAAAAGCCTGATTACTGCCGTTTCTTTAGGTAAACAGTCTCATATTGTTCTTATGCGCCCTGATGGCACACCTGTTCGTAAGCTAACCTCTCAGTATGGAGTAATCGATGTGTCTCCGAAGTGGTCTCCAGATGGAGAGCGAATAGTATTTTGTTCTAACCGCTCTGGGGGACCACAGATTTATGTGATGAATAAGGATGGCGGTGATGTACAGAGGGTGAGTTTTACAAATGCGAACTACTGCACCTCACCTGACTGGTCGCCGACCGGAGATCGGATTGCTTATGTCTGTCGTTCTGATGGTGGCTATAATATATTTACTTCTCAGCCCGATGGCACCGATCCTCTTCAGCTTACAAGCTCGCACTTCAATGAAGACCCAGAATGGTCTCCAAATGGGGAGGAGATTGCTTTCTCTACTACTTATGGTCGAACAGGATCGTACAACATCGCGATTATGAGAGCCGATGGAACCGGATTCCGACTCCTTTCAGATTCTCGAACTGATGACACGGATCCGGCGTGGGGACCTGTGCCTTTTTCGTAAGTATCTTCTCTCGTAGAATCAGCAAGTAGTATTTTCAAATTAAACTTTGTTCATACGCGAAAGCTTCCTATACTTGCAGTGTTCACGACTGCAAGGAAAAAGTAAGACGGATATCTCATGGACCAAGAAAGATTAATAGGAGATTTCTCCTCTGGGGGCTCAACTTCTCCTACGATCATTGTCATGGCTGCCCTACATGGAAATGAACCAGCGGGTGTTATAGCTGCGAAGCGAGTCATTTCTCAATTAGAGGTTGAAAACGTCGGGTTTTCTGGGCGCTTAATTGCGATTCATGGAAACCTAGCTGCAAGCAAAGCAAACGTACGATACCTCGACTATGACCTGAATCGACTTTGGGGGAAGGAGCCTCTTGCCGACCCAGTGATCAGGAAAGGGTGTCGCGAGTTAGACGAGCTACAACAGGTGAAAAAGCTCTTTTTGGAAGTGGTGAGTGAAGCAAAAAAGACCGGGCCAGTTTTTTGCCTAGATCTGCACACGACCTCGGGTCCATCGGCTCCATTTCTTGGTGTAGCGGATAATCATTCGTGCCTCGATTTTGCGAGACATTTCCCGCTGCCTCGCATGCAAGGTCTGGAGAAACAGGGAATTAGCGGATTATTCTATTTATATGCCGCTCAGCAGGGCATTCATACCGTAGTCGTGGAAGGCGGACAGCACGAAGCTCTGCGCTCCATTGATAACCTCGAGGCTGCGATTTGGAATGGATTACTAGCAGCAGGTTCCTTAGAAGGTCATTGTCTGACAATGGTCCAAGATAAATACCGAGAATTACTTCGCTCTCAGACTGCTCATCTGCCTGAGTGTTTTGAAATTAGTCATATCCATAGACTAGAAGAGAACGACGGGTTTAAGATGCGCCCCGGCTTTAGTAACTTCCAAAGCATCTCCGAAGGGGAGCACTTAGCCGATGATAATTCTGGGCCTATTTCTTCACCGTTTCGAGGAATGATTTTCCTTCCACGCTACCAGCCCACCGGTTCTGATGGATTTTTCCTGATCAGGGAGGGGGACAGTGATTAGAGGGCTTACGCACTCCTCTCGTTGCTGGAAGCCTAGAACCACGTATTCCGTCCTGAGATTGGCTTTCAATACTTCTTAAAAACACTCTCTCGTGAGGAATTGGTATGCCCATCGACATATAGACACCCGTTTCGTGATTTAACACCTTGAAATTCGGCTGTTAGTATGTTGTAAACATAGGGGATTTC
>Ga0181593_10006123_pt1 | contig 10839 bp, 12 predicted proteins | sample 071ome_19_FD_133756 | JGI IMG/M metagenome (GOLD analysis project Ga0181593, IMG submission 133756) | Coastal salt marsh microbial communities from the Groves Creek Marsh, Skidaway Island, Georgia - 071413AT metaG (megahit assembly) | ecosystem: Environmental > Aquatic > Marine > Intertidal...
CTTTAACAACCTCTAAAACGAAAAAAGGTGAGCGCTATGTTCACCTTTTTTATTTATATCCTAATGGATGAGGCTGATACTCACTTATTTAAACGCGCCATTTTCAAATTAATTACTTCAAAAAAACGCCCCATTTCTGTCAAATTCAATCTCTAGTCTTCACCGGCCAAAAAATGATGTCATTGCATTTGGGGGAGATATGCAGATTAAAAATCATGTGAAATTAGGACTGAGTATCGCACTAGCGACGTCGCTGCTAGGATGCTCTCAGTGGGATTCTGATTCAAATTCGAAAGCCGTTCCGCCGACATTGTTCGAAACCGTTGAGAATACTGAAAGCCAAAGTGTGTTCATTGGGCCATCGACTACTCAGCAACCACATATTATCGCCAGTGCTGAAGGTGTGAAGGTTGTTAACCTTATCAGCAACGGTTACTTGCCTACTGATTATTCATTACCAGACGACATCATGGATAAAACCATGCTGCCTATTTTCGAATCTCATGCTTCCAGCGACATTAACGATATGGATGGCCGTTATGTGTTGTCCGGCGAACCCGATGGTTTAGGTGCATTAGATAACGGTGATGGCACATTCACTTTGTACATGAACCAAGAGCATTACAATTTTGTGGGTGGAGAAGGGGTTGAACTGGAAAGTACAAACCGCTCGTTAAAAGCAACGGGCACATTTGTTTCTAAGTGGACCATCGACAGTAAAACCGGTCATGTACTGGGAGGCGAAGACCTGATTAAGTCCGTGAATCTTTGGCGAAGAAATGCCGTTGATGCACAAGGTAAAATCACGGCTCCTGGTGGATACGAAAAAGTGACGTCACTAAAGTCTTATCATGATGATGACGGAGATTTGCTTTACCAAGGTTCGTTCGAACGATTTTGTTCGGCCACCTTGCCACAACAGTCAGCACTATATAATGCAGAGAGTGGGAAGGGCTCTCAAGTTCGTATGTTCTTTACCGGTGAAGAGATTGACGGGAAAGAAAGCTTAGTGGATTACTATCACGGTTTGGTGGCGAAGCGTGGTTATGAAGGTAAAGTTCATGCCCCCGATGGTTCTATTATTGGTGATGCTACTACGGACCCTGTTGATGTTTATGATGGTGGCAGCGCAGACAAAATTTATATAGGGCGTGCATTTGTTGCGTTATTGGATGGCGAAAACGAAGGCATGGCCTACGAATTGCCGCTACTCGGTCGTATGAAGTACGAAAACATCGTGCCGAATAATTTCGCCCAAGATAAAACCGTTTTAGTTTCAACAGATGATGCAACCTATCGTAGTAAAAGTAAGGATGCTTATCGAAACGGTGGATTTGTTACTGTCTATATTGGTGAAAAACAAACAGAAGGTAATGAAATCGAAAAAGCTGGCTTAACCAATGGTGAGCTTTACGCCATTCAAGTGAATCAGCTAATTGACGATGTGGAATCACCGGTGGTGGATTTTCACGATGAAGACAGTATTGCGCTGCTAAATGATGGTGCCGAGTTGCCGTTTAAGCTCATTCAAGTGAGTAATGATAATACGGATATTAGAGATATGACTCAGCCTCAATTTAGAGCCCACGTTACGGCGAACCATGTGGCGCAGTGGAAATCACCTGAAGACGGTGATTGGGACCCATCAAATCCGAATATTTTTTACTTCGGTGATAAGCACGGGGTTTAACAGTTAACGTTTACGGACATAGCTGATCCTACGTTGGGCGGTACTGTTAAGCGTATCGTGGATAGCTATAAAGATGGTCGCTTAGCTGAGAACTATGAAAACCTTGACAATATGGCGGCAGTGAAAGGTGTGGACGGTAAAACCCGCTTGGTGATTCAGTTTGATAAATCCAGCGTGTATTCACCTATTTATGTATTGGAGGTTGGCTCAGGTGTCATGACGAAAGTGGCTCAGTATGATCCGCAAGTAATCGGCAGCATGGAAGATGAGTTCCCAGAGTTTTTAGCCGATCAAGTTTCGTCGGGAGACTTGGCAGAATTACCAGAAGAAGGTACAGAGGCTTATACCCATGCCATGATTGAATTTGCCAGTCAGTTTCCTTACCGCAAATATTTTGCAGAGTCAGGCGGCGTAAAAGACATGAAAGAAACTTATGGTGTCGAGCTACCAGCGGGTACCGATGGTGAAGCTTCCGGCATTATTTACGCAGGGGATATTTTGGGAGAAGGTTGGTTTCTCACGTCCTCTCAGTTTCACTTTGATATGGAAGGTCGCGTAGATAGTTTATTAATGTCCTTGGACGTACGTGATGCTAAAAATGGTGCCAGCACGCAGTTAATTCAAGAAATGATGGCAGTGGGACAATTGCATGCCATCTACATACCGCAAGCAGTTGGATTGAGATAATCCCCCACCCTTTTGAGTGAGCAATTTGGACTGTCGTCACGTAATTTGAGACTGAACGGATTGTTCACTTGCCTGAAAACCATTAGGTTGTTAGAACGTGGCTTGAGTGAATCGGCTAAGAAACTGGGTCCAACCCAGTTGATGTATTTGTCCGAAGTCCACATAACAGTAGTAGGCTACCATGGAAAAACAACCCACCATATCGCCCCTGCACTTTAAGCGTCATATTGCTTTGTATGAAAAGCACATTGGTGTATTCGATTATGAGCATTTTAAAACGCGATATGGCATTACCAAGCTTAGGCTTTCTTATCCTGAATATCGGGTACCGCTAGAAGCCGCAACGGATTTTTTTCTGCGTTGTGCTCGTGAAACCAATGATCCTTGCTTTGGCTTAACGTGGGCACAAAAAGCAGCCTATAACGTTAACGATCAAATTGTACGCAGCATGGCTGCGGTTCCCGATGTGCGTTCGTTTTTCTATCAAAATATCCGCGTATCTCGGTTGACCTCTGAGTTGGCTTCATTTGATTTGGTGCCTGTAGACGATGAGCACCACTTATTAAAAATGAACTTGGTGGACAGTGTTCCCACCTGTTATCACCAAGTGGATGCAACCATGCTATATGTAATTCGGGCAACTCGTTTTATGTTGAGAGCACGATTCCCGGATACACAAAAATACGCAACGGATTTTAGTGCGGTAATGGTCCGTCATGCTTGTCCTGCTGGTATGGAAGATGTTTACAAAAAGAATTTTGGAATTCCCGTACTGTTTAATCAAGAACACAATGGTTTACTCATGGTTAATCAGTGGCTTGATGTGCGACTGATGCCAGGACAAACCAGTGTCAACGACGTCGTAGCTTGCGAAGTTGAAAACTTAAGATTAACCGAGCGCCATAGTCATAAAGACATTGCTGAACAGTGTGTGCTGCATTTACTGCCATATGGGGCGCCTAGCCGCGAAGAAGTGGCAAAAGCTATGAACATGAGTTTGAGAACATTTCAGCGCAAGCTAAAAGATGAAGGTCATAGCTATCAGGCCATCGTCGAGTTCGTACGCAAACGATTGGCAAAGGAATATATTGATAGGGATTGTTATCCGTTAGAAGAAGTGGCTTTCTTATTAGGTTATTCCAATATCACTGCGTTTTATGCGGCTTATCGACGTTGGTTTAATTCCACCCCTCGTAGTCAAGAGGAAGCAGTGCCAGCCACAGAGTGTGCTATACCCGAAAGTTCATAATGAGCGCACACAGTTTTTCGGCTGAGTATTTAAAGTGCTGACTGCCATGCCAATAGAATGGGCACCGTTCATACCCAGCTGACTCAATTCTTTGGTTTCGGCTAGGTTACCGTTAATTTCACCTATGGTGCGGGTTGCTTGTTCTACACTACTGGCCATTATTCACATCTTTAAAATCAAAATGCGATGAAAGTAGGGCTGCGCCTATGGATTTGATAAAAACCGCAATTTTGATTTTGGCACGCTTGCTTCAGTTTTAACCTATAAGAATAAAAGTGGCGTTGAGCACCATGTCGGACTTCATTTTCAATACAACTCGCACCATCATCCATGAATTGGGCGCGGCCAGCCGGTTGGCTCAAATATGTTTTGCACAGAATGCACGGCGAGTATTGTTGGTCACTGACAGTGGCATTGTGGATGCTGGATTGCTGAAAGGCCTGTTGCCCGGATTTTCTGCTGAGCAGATGGAAGTAAGGGCTTATCAAGATGTGGAGCCAGACCCATCAGATAGCACTGTATTGGCGGCAGTGGAAGCGGCGGTTGATATGCGCGCGGAGCTTATCGTAGGGGTAGGCGGCGGCAGCTCTATGGATGTGGCCAAATTGGTGGCTGTGTTAGCACACCCTGAATGTCATCAACATCTTGTGGATATGTATGGTGTTGACCAGGTTAGCGGGCCACGATTACCGCTTATTCAGGTGCCGACTACAGCGGGTACAGGCTCGGAAGTGACGCCTATTGCAATCGTGACCACAGGTGAGACAACCAAAGCTGGTGTGGTGTCAGCGACCTTGCAGCCTGATATCGCGTTGCTGGATGCCGAGCTTACGGTTGGCTTGCCTGCTCACGTGACAGCCGCTACAGGTGTGGACGCAATGGTTCATGCCATTGAGGCCTATACCAGTGCCCATAAAAAAAATCCCATTTCAGATATGTTAGCCAAAGAAGCACTAAAGCTTTTGTCTCAGAATATTCGCTTGGTCGTGGAAGACGGTTCTAACCTGAATGCCCGAAGCAATATGCTGCTGGGAGCGTTATTGGCCGGACAAGCGTTTGCAAATGCTCCTGTGGCAGCGGTGCATGCGCTGGCTTACCCGCTAGGTGGACACTTTCATATTCCTCATGGCTTAAGTAACTCTTTAGTGCTGCCTCACGTTTTAAGATTCAATGCGGCGTTCGCGCATCAAGAGTATGCTGAACTGGCGCCATTTATAATGGGTGACGATTACAGCGAATTGAAAAGCGCTGACAGTGCCGACGTAACCGAAGCGCTAATTTGTTGGATTGAAAAACTCATTGAAGGGCTGGCGCTACCTGTTCGTTTGCGGGATTGTCGAATTCCTCAAGACTTTATTCCGAAACTGGCGGAAGATGCCATGCAACAAACTCGATTATTGGTGAATAATCCGAGACAGGTCAGTGAGCAAGATGCGCTGAAAATCTATGAGGCCGCTTACTAAAGGCGGGCAACTGACATATTTAAGGGCAAATTTCATGAGCGACTCTTCAAGCGACTTTTCAAGTGAATCAGCACCGATTTTTCGGTCAGACTATTTTGCGTTTTACCCCATCACAACACGATGGATGGACAACGATATTTATGGCCATGTAAACAACGTCACTTATTACTCGTATTTCGACAGCGCGGTGAACCGTTATTTAATTGAAGAAGGCGGGTTGGATATTCAAGATGCTCCTGTTGTTGGGTATGTGGTGAATAGCCAATGCCATTATCGTGAGCCCATTGCCTACCCAGAAAAAATTGAAGTCGGCTTAAGGGTAAACAAACTCGGTAATAGTTCTGTGACATACGGTGTAGCGATCTTTAAAGAAGGCCAAGAACAGGCATGCGCCTACGGTGATTTTATTCACGTATTTGTAGATCGCGCTGCCGATAAATCTGTATCCATTCCCCCTGCAATTCGACGCGCTCTGGAAAAACTGGATGCTAACGCCCAGTTAGAAATGACTCATTGATTAAAACAATAAGCGGCTGTCATGTTAAAACCTTCTTATCCCTATTATTTGGCGAACGAACCCGTGTTCGCCAATTCGGACCTTCAAGTTTTTGATAAATATACCGGCAAGTTTGCCAGTGAAGTTCCCTTAGCCAGCCCTGATGTGCTAGAGCAAGCCATTGAGCATGCAGTGGAAGCCAGTGATGCCATGGCAAATATGCCTACTTACGAACGGCAGCAAGTGCTTGAGCATTGCGTTAAACGATTTCAAGAACGCAGCGAAGAATTTGCTTATGCATTATGTGTTGAAGCGGGTAAACCCATTAAGGATGCACAAGGGGAAGTGAGCCGCTTAATTGATACTTTTAAAATAGCGGCGGAAGAATGCGCGCGTTTATATGGCGAAACCATTCCCATGGACATCAGCGCACGAGCGAAAGGCTATAGTGGTATGACCAAGCGTGTTCCAATTGGTCCTTGCGCATTTATCAGTCCGTTTAATTTTCCACTGAATTTAGCCGCTCATAAAATTGCCCCTGCCATTGCAACCGGTTGTCCCTTTGTTTTGAAACCGGCCAGTCTCACGCCCATCGGTGCGCTGTTAATTGGCGAAGTGCTCGCTGAGACAAATTTACCTAAAGGCGCATTTTCAATTTTACCTTGTCGTCGAGACAGTGCAGATTTATTAACAGAAGATGATCGACTAAAACTTCTAAGCTTTACTGGATCGCCAGATGTTGGTTGGCAGCTAAAAGCGCGTGCCGGTAAAAAGCCTGTTGTATTAGAGTTAGGTGGCAATGCGGCTTGTGTTGTGGATAAAGATTGGGATTTAGACGATGCAGTAGCCCGCGTGGTCATCGGTGCGTTTTATCAGAGCGGTCAAAGTTGTATCGGTGTTCAGCGTTTGTATGTGCACAGTGAAATCTACGATGAATTTAAATCTCGGTTAGTGGCTGCGACTAAACAGCTAAAAAGCGGTGACCCTAAAGACCCAGAAACCTTTGTCGGGCCAATGATCAGTGACGGTGAGGCTTCTCGATTACATGGTTGGATTCACGAAGCGTTGGAGAACGGCGCCAACTTGTTATGTGGTGGGGGGCGTGATGCGAATATCTTGCAGGCCACGTTGCTGGAGAAGGTTGACCCATCTCTTCCGCTTTGTGCAGAAGAAGCATTTGGGCCGGTAGCCGTGTTAGAACCGTTTGATGATTTTGATGATGTTTTGAATCGAATTAATGACAGTCGTTTTGGTTTGCAGGCAGGTATTTTCACTAAAGATTTATACCAAGCGCAAAAAGCGTGGGATGTATTGGAAGTGGGTGGCGTTGTCATTGGCGATGTGCCTAGCTGGCGGGTGGACCACATGCCTTATGGTGGTGTAAAAGACAGCGGGTTAGGGCGTGAAGGCATTCGCTGGGCCATGGAAGATATGACCGAGCTTCGACTTATGGTGATTCGAACACCGACTCACATTAAATAACGAGTGGATCGATAAATGTTTGAACAACGTGTTTGCTTCTTCGGTGGGCAAGCACGACCTCTCTGTGTGCAACCGGGTGAGTGGCGTAGGTTTCCGTTGTAAACCGTTTAATCGTCAACCCAGGTTGTGGCGTAAACGACCACTCTGGTACGAGCCCAATACCAAAACCAAGTTTAATCAGTTCATAAAGCTGCTGATCATTTTGTGCTTGGGCATTGAGTACAGGTTTGATTTCCAAATTAGTTAATGTCTTACCGAGCGCCCCACGTCGACTGCAATAAGGCCGTTCGATCAGTTCTAGGTTGTGAAGATCCGTAAGATCGATAAAAGATTGGCTCACTAATGAGTGAAAAGACGGGATAGCTACAACATAGTGTTCGCTCTCTAAAGTGATGGACTCCCAGTGTTGGCCCACATGTTCCTTATCCAAAAAAGCAATGTCAGCCTGATCTTGTTCTCGAACAAGGTTAAGAGACAAGTTGCTTACGTTTTGTTGCCATTGGCTAAATAAATGCTCAAACCTTGTGAGCTGTATATCCGCCTGAACAAATACCTTTAGCTCAGTGATTTGTTGCAAGCCAAATTGTTGTTCCAATAATTGGCTTTGTTCGATGAGTGATTTTGCTTTTGCATATAACTTATGAGCAGGTTGAGTGGGAACCAGACCTTTTTTATGGCGCTGAAATAATTGAGTGTCCAGCCGTTCTTCGAGCGTTTTGATGGCGTGGCTAATGGAAGGTTGAGCAATGTGGCAACGACTTGAGGCCGCAGTGAGCGTACCTTCTTCATAGGCCGCTACAAAGTAGCTTAAGGGCTTTAGTTCTAACATAGCCTTCTATAGATTAAATCTATATCAAATAAATAAAATAAATATTATATCGATCCTTTTCCCTTGGCTAGTCTGATGCTTCCCAAGGTTTATAAAAGAGGAAATCGAATGGAAGCATTAAAGAACATAGAGAAGAGCGTCCCTGTTATTCAATCATTAATGAAACACTTCGAGGCAGGTTCACCTGAGCTGCTGGGGTGTGTGACGGAAGATATCGATTTACGTATAGAGCATTATCGTGATGATACGGATGTTAGTTGGCAGCGGGCAGAGAATGTTCAAGATCTGGTTGGGTTGCTCGGTAGGTTAGCCGCTGAAATTTTTCCACAAGGCACCCAAATACTGGGTCTAGATTGCCGCCACCTTGGCGATGGTTGGTACCAAACTGAGTTTGTGCAAACGTTTTGGTACCCTGTTCAGGATCAGAAGGTTATTGGTCGCAGTCTATTTATAAGCCATGAGGCGGATGGAAAAGTCGATTTTCTTAGAGAAATCGTGACATCAGTGGAACCTGCATAGTTAGTTCACAAACAGTGGCTCATGGACGCTGGCTTCAATACTTTGTTTAAGCCGAAACATGAGCCCACCCCAAGTGCTATTGCAAATGGGGAACATGCCTTCATCAGTGATCCAGTTCATGTGTTTGAAGTCCACTTGGCAGGTGTGACTGCCGGTGGGGGTGATTTCCCACCAAAGATCCGTACCAACCCATTCCCTCGGGCCATTGATGCATTGCCAGAAGACTCTCTGATGAGGCAATAAGCGCTTGGCGACCATGGTGAAGCAAGTGGCTTTGCCGTCAAACCAGAACTTACACTGGCCTCCCTCTCGATCAGCCAGTTCACAAGCATCCGTCCACCAGCTCTTAATGCCGTCAATGGTGGTCAGGGCAGAATACACCTCAGGCGGAGTGGCCTCGATGGTGATGCGATGAAGTATGTCAGCCATGGTTTCCTCCCAGTGGGTAGAACCAGTTTTCCACATAACTGCGTTTCTCGTCGTTCATTTAAACCTGTTAACCCTTTCCTCGCGCCTTACTCCAAGAAAAGCTGTTAGCCACTCAGAGTGAGGAAGGTGTCAATGTGACGACATTGGACAAATTGCTGCAAAGAGCTGGCCAAATTTTGTACAGGTGGCGTTTTCAGGGTTTCTCTGGAAAAGAGCCCAAACACCTATGCAAAGTAGGTGAAATATAAGGACGAAATTCCCTCTATGGCTACACTGATTCTCATAGACTTTGCAGTGCGACTTGCGTACAATCCGCCCTCAATTTGCGAGTGCCTTAAACTGGGTCAAAGAAAAGCACCCCGGCACGCCCAAAACCCTGACATCTTTTAGCGTTCAGGGGCTGGGTAAGCAACACAGAATATTGTTAGAAAAGCGGGATGAAGCAAGGTGCCACAGAGTGCCAGACCTTTGTTCCGCTTTTTTACGACCAGTCACTTTAGTTATGTCACGAGGAAGAAGCCTTGTCTAAGCCAGCTATTCTTGCACTCGAAGACGGTAGTATCTTTAAAGGCATCGCCATTGGTGCTGATGGCGAATCTGTAGGTGAGGTAGTATTTAACACCTCCATGACAGGTTACCAAGAGATCCTGACCGACCCTTCTTATTGCCGCCAAATTGTTACCCTAACTTATCCACATATCGGCAACTACGGCACCACTGCCGAAGACGAAGAATGTGAAAATATTTGGGCAGCTGGTCTAGTTATTCGTGACCTACCTTTAGTTGCTAGCAACTTCCGCAGCGAACAAGCCTTAGATGAATATCTACGTGAACGTAACGTAGTGGGTATTGCAGACATCGACACTCGTCGTCTAACGCGCATCTTGCGTGAAAAAGGCAGTTTGAATGGCTGTGTAATGGCGGGTGATAACATCGACGAAGCCAAAGCCCTTGAAGCTGCTAAAGGTTTTGCTGGTCTAAAAGGTATGGACTTAGCCAAGGTGGTGACGACTGATAAACAATACCCATGGAAAGAAGGCAGCTGGCAGATTGGTCGTGAAGCGGGTAAAGGCCATGAAGAAGTAACCGAAACACCTTATAAAGTTGTGGCATACGACTACGGTGTTAAACGCAACATCCTGCGCATGCTGGCAGATCGTGGTTGCGATCTAACGGTTGTGCCTGCACAGACCCCGGCGTCTGAAGTGCTGGCCATGAATCCAGATGGTATCTTCTTATCCAATGGCCCGGGTGACCCAGAGCCATGTGACTACGCTATTAAAGCGATTCAAGAAATTCTAGAAACAGACATTCCAGTGTTTGGTATCTGCCTAGGTCACCAGTTGTTGGCGTTAGCCTCTGGTGCAAAAACCGAGAAAATGGGTCACGGCCACCACGGCGGTAACCACCCGGTTCAAAACCTAGAAGACAAAACCGTATTGATTACTGCTCAGAACCACGGTTTCGCCGTATCTGAAGACGGTATTCCGGCTAACTTAAAAGTGACTCACAAGTCTCTGTTCGATGGCACCACTCAGGGCATTCACCGCACTGACAAGCCAGCGTTCAGCTTCCAAGGTCACCCAGAAGCGAGCCCAGGTCCACACGATGCAGCGCCATTGTTTGACCATTTCATTGAATTAATTGAAGCCCGTAAAGCTTAAAAGTGCAGGCAAGGTAAAACCGTAAGCGAGGAAGCCTAGACAAGGCAAAAATATTGGAAAAAGCGCAGTTTAGATTAACTAAATGAGCATTTTGAAAAGATTTTTAACACAGTCTTGGCAACGCAGATAGGTTTTAGATCCTGCCTCAGAACTGGAGATATAGAAGACTATGCCAAAGCGTACTGACATAGAAAGCATTCTGATTATCGGCGCGGGCCCAATCGTAATCGGTCAAGCTTGTGAGTCTGACTATTCCTGTGCCGAAGCCTGTAAAGCCCTTCGTGAAGGAGGCTACAAAGGTATTCTGGTGAACTCTAACCAAGGCACCATC
>Ga0181593_10006124_pt1 | contig 10838 bp, 6 predicted proteins | sample 071ome_19_FD_133756 | JGI IMG/M metagenome (GOLD analysis project Ga0181593, IMG submission 133756) | Coastal salt marsh microbial communities from the Groves Creek Marsh, Skidaway Island, Georgia - 071413AT metaG (megahit assembly) | ecosystem: Environmental > Aquatic > Marine > Intertidal zone...
ACTGTCAACAAGTCACAGGGGGGCGCTGTGCTACTTAAAACGCCGGATCATATCGAAAGGATTTGTGCCGCTGTCAGACACGCGGTGCCCGAAGCCATCCCGGTTACCGCCAAAATACGACTCGGCTTTGATACCGACGATCATTTCGAGGATATCGCTGAGTCGGCAATCCGTGGCGGCGTCGACGAGCTAACCGTCCACGCGCGGACGCGACGGCAGGGATATCGACCCCCCGCGCACTGGCACCGACTGGCCGAACTCAATCAGCACAGCCCTATTCCCATCAACGCCAATGGTGAGCTCTGGACAACCACCGACGTGGCCACCTGTGGGCGAGTGAGCGGCTGCCATCGATTCATGCTCGCGCGTGGTGCACTGTGCCGGCCCGATCTGGCCCTTTCTGTGCGCGCTGCCATCCAAGGAGCGCCGCAGCCAAGCACGAGCTGGGATGATATTCGCGCCTTACTCATCAGCTACCTCGAGCGCAATGCGTCCACCTATGACCCGCGCTATGCCTGCAACCCCACCAAACAGTGGCTGGTCTATTTACAATACTATTATCCGCAGGCTGGCGCGTTGTTCGCACGGGTAAAGCGACTCAATCAGTTCGATCAGATGCTAACAGCCTTAAAAGCGCCGGCTCTTACTGAGCCAGCTGAGCTGGTCGACGCCGCTTGATACTCCAGAGCCATGCCAACCTAACAATTATTAGGCCCTAGAAAAGAGAACCCCGCGCCATGACCACGACTCTCACCCAAGATAGACATCCAGACTTTATGGGCCATCCACCCGGCCTCTTTATCTGTTTTGGTACCGAACTTTGGGAGCGATTTTCATTCTACGGCATGAAATATTTACTGCTGCTCTATCTCACCAAATACCACCTGTTCAGTGATGAAGCCGGCCTCGGTGTCCTCGGCAGCTATGCCGCACTGGTCTACGCGATGCCGGTGTTGGGTGGACTGATTGCAGATCGCTATTTGGGGATGCGCCGCGCCGTTATTTTTGGCGGGCTGTTGCTGGTAGCGGGCCATCTGGGCATGGCGTTTGAAGGCGAGCAAGCGCGGGAGACCTCGGCAGGTATTGTGCGCGATGACGGCGCCCTGCAAATTTTTTATCTCTCTCTGGCGCTCATTGTGATGGGGGTCGGATTCCTAAAACCAAACATTTCGACCGTGGTCGGCAAGCTGTACGCCGACGATGATCCGAGGCGCGACTCCGGTTTCACCATTTTTTACATGGGCATCAATATTGGCGCGTTTACCGCTACCTTGCTGTGCGGGTGGTTGGGTGAGGTCTATGGGTGGTCCTACGGATTCGGGGCTGCAGGCATCGGCATGTTATTTGGTTTGGCTCTGTTCCTGTGGGGCAAGCGCTTTCTCGAAGGCCACGGCGAGGCGCCCTCGGAGGACGTGCTCGCGAAAAAAGTGGGGCCTATCAAACTCGAAACCGCGCTCTACCTTGCCGGCATTGCCGGTGTCGGTGTGGTTTGGCAACTGATTCAAATCACCGCCGTGGTTGGCACCGTGCTCAACATCGTTGCGCTGCTAACTCTGGTCGGCTTGCTGTGGTACATCTTTATTCGCTGCAACTCGATCGAGCGTGATCGTATGCTTGTGCTGGTGGTTCTCATCCTTTCAACGGTTGTTTTCTGGGCGCTGTTCGAGCAAGCAGCCGGCTCCATGACGCTGTTCGCTGATCGAGGGACGGATAAAACTCTGTTTGGGATCACCCTGACTGCATCCCAATTTGGTGCGGCCAACGCATTTTTTATCTTTACCCTCGCACCCCTGTTCGCGTGGCTCTGGACCAGTCTGGGTCGGCGCGGACTTGAGCCCAGCACACCGCTCAAGTTTGCCCTGGGTATTGCCCAAGCAGGACTCGGTTTTGGCGCTCTGGCCTACGGCGCCCAATTTCCCAACGAGCTCGGCGTGATCTCGGCCTGGTGGTTGGTGCTGGCCTACCTGCTGCACACGACGGGCGAGCTCTGCTTGAGCCCAGTGGGGTTATCGGCGGTCACCAAGCTATCGGTGCCCGGGGTCGTCGGCGTCATGATGGGGGCGTGGTTTCTTGCTTCCGCGTATTCGTCGTACGTTGCTGCAGAGCTCGCGGCGCTTGCCACCTCCTCGACGACGGTTGGCGTCGACGCGGAGATAGCGGGCTCGCTGGGAGGTTATACCGAACTCTTTGGTCAGCTGCTGTGGACGGGCTTAATCGCCGGCGCACTGCTGATCCTGATCACGCCATGGCTAAAGCGACTCATGCACGGGGTCAGGTGATTGACCGCTCGCCAGTACCTTTGCCTTCTGTCGGGTGAGCCACTGTTTGACGTCAAATCCGATCATATACAGCGCAGGTACCATCAGCAGGCTGACAAACAGTGCAAACAGCACACCAAAGGACAGCGACAACACAGCGGGCTTTAGGAATTCCGCGGTGGTGGACCGCTCCGCCATAATCGGAATCAAACCGACAAATGTCGTGATCGTTGTCAGCAGTATTGGACGGAATCGGTTAACAGCTGCATCCATAACCGCTTCATGGGAGGCCAAGCCGTCTCGTTCTCGTCGACGGATGTAGTCGACCAATACCAAGTTGTCGTTGACTACGACCCCGGCGGCAGCACCAATGCCAAAATATGAAAACAGGGCTAATGGCATATCAAAAATCAGGTGGCCAAAAACAGCCCCCATGAACCCGTAAGGGATCGCCGTCATGATCAGCAATGGCAGTGAATAGGATTTGAACGCCACCGCGATCAGCGCATAGATAACAAAGAGCGCCACGGTGTAGAGCGCACCGATCTCGCTGAAAAATTGGGCCTCGGCTTCCTGTGTCCCCCCTTTGAGCACCTTGAGTCCGGGGTGCTCATCTAGCAGTGTAGGAATAAAAGTCTCGTTGACCGACCGGGAAATTTCACCCATGGCATCGCGCTCAACGTTCGCAACAACCCGAACCACACGCTCACCATTACGCCGATTGATTCGCTGCACGCCCTCACCAAAACTGACGTCGACCACAGATTGAAGAGGGATGCTCCTGCCGTCAGGCAGGCGCACCATAAAATCATCCAATGAAGAGAGCTGCTCCCGGGAGCTTCGCGGATAACGCACCATCACGCGAACATCGCCAAACTCTCTCGGTAGTCGCTGGACCTCCTCGCCATAGTAGGCCTGACGCACTTGGCGTGAGACTTCACCTAGGGTAAGCCCCAGCTTTTCAGCACCGGGTTTTAACGAGAACCTAAGCTCCCCCTGCTCGCCCTGCTGGTCATCGCGGATATAAAACGTCGACTCATAACCCCTAAGATGGAGTTGTAAATCCTCACTGGCCTTGCCGAGCGCTTCAAAATCATTGTGCTGGAGCAAAAAAGTGATAGTCGGATCACCCTCGTTAAGGGTGTAGTTCACTTTGATTTCGTCAGCATCGGGGACCTCCCCGACAAGCTCGCGTAGACGATCGGCAGCGGCCCGCGCACTCAGATCCCTGACTTCAGGGGGTGCCAGGCGGACAATGGCAATGACGCTGTCTCGCCGGGCCCGCGTGTACCAGCCCTCAATCAATTTTCCCGTACCCTCGCCGCTGCTGGCAGCACTCGACTCAACCTCTTCCATTAGCAATTTTTCAGCCTGCTGCAGCTGGTCCAACACCTGCAACGCGCGGTCATAAGGCGTGCCCGCTGGGAGTTTGACATCAATGTAGATTTGCTCATTCTCCACCTGAGGCATCCAAAAGAACTTTACCCAGCCGGTAGCAAATAACGTCACCGACAGCATGAAGCCCACGATGAAAACCATGGCGGTGGTGTAGCGACGCGCCACACACCGTCGGAGAAATGGCTGATACACGTTTTTCGCAAAATCGAGAATGCCGTGGGAGAAATTACGCTGCCAAAGCGCGATACCACGCAAATTTTTACGCGGCGCTAAATGTCGCAGATGCGTGGGCAAAATCAGGAACGCCTCGATCAGCGACATCACCAAGGCGAGGGTAATCACGATCGACAGTTGGCGGGTAATCTGGGCCTCTGTGCCAGAGACAAAAAGCCACGGTACGAAGGCGACAATTGTTGTCAGCACGGCAAAAATTACCGGCCGGGCCACACTCATGGTGCCCTCAACGGCTGCCTCTTCCCCCGACAATCCCTCGTTGTGGGAATAATGATGAATACTTTCTCCGACAACGATCGCGTCGTCGACCACGATGCCCAAAACCAGCAAAAATGCAAACGTCGATATCACGTTCAAAGAAACATCGTTGGCGGGAAGAAACGCAAACGCCCCAATAAAGGAAACGCCAATACCGGCTGTCACCCACAGTGCCACCCGGGGACGAGTCGTCAGTACCAACACCAAAAAGACCAACAGCAAGCCCAGTATCGAAGATTCCGCGATCAAGTCCATGCGGGAGGTATAGATGTCCGCGGAATCAAACCACATCATCAGCTCAACCCCATCGGGAAGTTGAGCCTGAGTTTTCTCGATCCATCGCGCGGCTGATTCACTCGACTTTACAATCTGCATATCATCGGTGGTTTGAACCTGAAGCAACACCGCTGGTTTACCATTCAGGGTCGCCAGAATTTCGTTTTCCTCAAAGCCATCTGAAACACGACCGACGTCTCCCACCCGGATTCGCCCACCGTCTTGGGTCTGGCGCACGACGATGGATTCGAAATCAATTTGATCCTCTGCCAAATTGAGCACGCGAAGTTGAATATCACCCGTTGGCGTTTTGACCTGACCCGATGACATGTTGATCGAATTCGCACGCACCGCCAGCGCCACCTCCTCGAAGGTAAGTCCATAGCGGCGCATGGCACTCTCTGAGAGTTCAATCGTGACCTCTTCCTGTCGAGCCCCAAAGACCTCAACCCGAGCAATATATGGCTGGGCCGCAAAATCCTGGCGCAGATCTTGTGCTAGCCGGGTTAGCGCACGCTCCCCGATGTCACCCGCCACAGCAACGCGAAGCATTTCCTGACGCCATTCAAATCGCCTTACCCGCGGATTTTCAATATCCCGCGGCAGAGACGTGATCGAATCGACCGCGTTTTTGATATCGTTGGTGAAGCTGTTCAAGTCGACATTGGCATAGGATTCGACCGTCACTGAGCCAAAGCCCTCCCGAGCCTCGGCAGTGACACGGTAGACATTGGGCACTGTTTCAAGCGAATCCTCAATGCGCTGAATGACCTGTTGTTCCAACTCCTGCGGCGACGCCCCCTGCCAAGCAACTTCCACCTGCACCAACGCCGGATTAACCGATGGAAACGCTTCTTTCTCGATATTTTTCAAACCGAGCCAGCCGGAGATGATGATGCCGAGCATCAACAGATTCGCTGCTACTGGGTTTTTCACCCACCAAGCAATGAAGTTCCGCATAGCCTGGTCCCTCAGTTAGCCAGCGTGTCGCCGGCACCCACATCGGATGACAGCGTATCGATGGCTTCTAGGCGCATACCGGGAATGGGGTTTCGAATAGCCGAGACGATCACCGCCTCGTTGACCGCCACACCGGACGCGAGAATAGCCTCATTACCGCCGCGGTGAATCACATTGGCCTGTCTGATTTCAAGAAGCCCCTCCTCGTTGAGGATGAAGACCCTGTCACCGGCACGAAGTCCGGCCTCGGGGATGCTGATGACGTTTTCAACAATACGCCCCGCAATTTGGGCGTCGACAAACAGGCCGACTGCAAGAGGCATCGCTTGCATCGCGCCTGGCTCCGGGTAGGGATTCTCGACTTCAGCCGTGGCGTAGATCACGCGAGTGGTGGGATCAATCGACGCATCGAGCCGAGTCACTCTACCCGACCATCGGTAGTGCTCACCGGCGACTTGTGCGGACAGATCCACGGCGAGCCCTGCCGATGACGCGGCGGAATAGCCGATAGGGACCCCCAATGCAGCCAGCTGGGTATCGGTCAGCGGTAGGCGAATTTCAACTCGGTCGGTGCCGAACGCTCTTGCAACGACCTTCCCAGGCGTGACGTATTGTCCCAAATCAACCGTGGTGGCTGACAATCTGCCCCGAAAAGGAAGCCCTATCTTCGTCCGTGAAAGATTGGTTTTCGCCAGGGACAGAACGGCGTCGGCGGCTGCCAACGCGGCTTCGGCGCGAGCGACCTGTGGCTCCTTTAGCGCCAGTGGCGAGGGATTTTTAACCCCTTTGAGCTGCTGTCTTGCCACATCAGCATCGGCAAGAGCCGTTTCGAGATCGACGCTGGCGGCGGCGCGTCGTGCCTCTGCCTCGGTAAGCGCTGACAGATAGTCCGCGTCCTCAATCGACAGTAAAATTTCACCCGCCTCGAATCGACCGCCCTCAACAAATTCTTGAGATACGTCCGCTACTCGCCCAGCGACTTGCGCCACGACATCGGTCTGGATATTCGGCCTCACTTCACCGTAGGTATCAACGCGAAGCTGGGTGACCACGAGCTCGGCGGTGGCAATATGAACCCGCCCCGGCCGAGGCAGCTCTGAAGCGGCCTCTGGCTTTGGTCTCAGCGCGATCAGCACCGCCATGATCGCGATGCCGACAGCCAATACACCCAGCGGCAGGCTCGCTCGCTTCAATCCCTGTAACATATCGACTCCCTGTCTCATTTCGCCATAGTCCGTTACTTCCTGCGACGGCTTCCTGTGACGGCTTCCTGTGACGGCATTGTTGCCGCCAAGCCCCACGGACGCGACATCGGCACCCATCGACGTGTAACAAGTTTATCAGCTAACAGCGGCAGGCATGGCGCTGAGGAGCCCTCTTTTGGTGCAATTGACAAGTATTTCCCGAAACTGGCGCGCTTTTGGGCAAAAAAAAGCCCGCGGCGCGGGCTTTTTATGAACACACAGGGTGTTAGAAAGGCGCGTAGCTGAACTTCTGGCCGCCCAAGGTGGCCTCATACATCAGGCCGCCCTTGGCTATCGTGAAAATAGCCATGCCGCGCTTGTACCCACCACTGGCTACATCTGCGTCATTCTTTCCCGCGGACACATTGGTTCCAGCACCCGTGCCTCCCGCCTCGGCTCCAGCCGCCGCGGTCAGCGCCACCGCCGTCGCTTGAGCGCCGAATTCAAAATTACCGCTAATGAACTCATCGAGAGCTCGCTTGTCTTCAAAGAGAATAAGCTGGCTATAGGCTTGCCCGCCAAGCTGAAAGCCGTAGGTGATCTGCGTCATCTTGGTTTCACCGATCGCCTTGCCCTTTTCATACACATGGCCCGAGCCATGTGCACCACCGATGCCAATGCCGCCTTTTCCAATAGTTGGAAACACCGCATAGCCATATGCATCCTCGAGCATCGCTCCCGCCCCGGCCTGTCGAAACGTTTTGATTGTGGCCGCATCTTTCTCCCGGACTGATTCATCCGCCGCCGATACCACCGCGGCAAACATAGTCACCGCAACTAACAACCCCAGCGGCGCTGCAACTGCTTTAAAAAAACCTGTCACTGCTTGTTTCATGGTTCCTACCCCTCTGATCTATAAATAAATCCAGCATTGATTGGTACCCGTAAAGGTAACCATCTAGCAGGGAGATATCGCAATGTTGGGCCGTACTCAAGAAACGACAATCAATACATCGCAGCAAACAGTATCATTCGCCCGCCCCATCAGCGCCGAAGCTCTCAAAGTCAGGGACGTCCTATTGGCGAGAGGTTTAGAAACGCCGTTGATCGAGAATGGCTTATCGCGTGAACAAAAGCTTCATGCCATTCGACAGGCATTTACTGACATCGCAGAGGCTTTGGGTCTCGATCTTACCGACGACAGCCTTCAGGACACGCCAAAGCGCATCGCCAAAATGTACGTGGATGAGATTTTTAGCGGTCTGGATTACGGTCACTTCCCAAAAATCTCCGTGATTGAAAACAAGATGCAGGTCGATGAAATGGTGCTGGTTGATCAAATTGATCTCACCTCCACCTGCGAGCATCACTTTGTGACGATCGACGGCACCGCGCGCGTTGCCTACCTGCCCGCAAAAAAAATTATTGGGCTCAGCAAAATCAACCGAATCGTCCGCTTTTTTGCCCAGCGCCCCCAAGTCCAAGAGCGGCTTACCCAACAGACCTTGGTCGCGCTACAAACGCTTCTAGAAACCGACGATGTGGCTGTATCGATCGACGCAACCCACTACTGCGTGAAAGCAAGAGGTGTCATGGATAGCAACAGCTCAACCCGCACAACGGCACTGGGCGGCGTATTCAAAAACGACCCGGCTGCGCGCACTGAGTTTTTGCGCTAGCCAACACCATTACCAAGGAATCGGCTCCCCCGCCCAATCGAGATAGCTCAGACGGCCGTCCGTTTCGATGGTGTCAAGGATCGTACTCAATTGATCGGCGACAAACTTGGGCGTGAACAATTTATCCGCGGGCACGCCGCGCTGAAAGGGTTTGGACAGCTGCGTGTCCGTGGTCCCAGGGTGAAACGCAATGAGTTTGAGGCTCCTGTTCACCCGGTGTAGTTCGATCGCGGCACACTGCAGCATCATATTGAGCGCACTCTTACTCGCGCGGTAACTGTACCAGCCGCCTAGGCGGTTATCGCCAATGCTCCCCACCCGCGCGGACAGCACCGCGACTCTGGGTCTACTGACATTTTTCAGCTGAGACTCAAAGGCCGCCAACGCAAGCATCGGCAGCACGGTGTTGATTTCCAACACCCGTGCCATGGCGGTACGGGACAGCTGACGCAGCGCACGCTCCGGGCGAAATCCGTCGCCCTGTAACACGCCGTTGGTAATAACAAGACGCGAGAGCTCTCCCGGCGCCGCAGCGATGCCAGCTGATATCTGGGCCAATGACTCGTCGCTGTAATCGCTTTGCCATCCCTGCCACGATGAATCGATTGAGGTGTCGCGTGACACCACGTGGACATCGTAATGTCCACTTTGCTGCCACTTATCGGCGAGCGCCACCCCAATGCCACCGGCACCGATAATAACGGCCTTCTGCGCCATCATTCGTCTGCTACCAGCCCACTACCGTGCCGTCTTTGCGCATTTCGGTGGCTCCGACGTAAACCCCGGTTTTTTCATCTCGCTGAATAGCCTGATAACCACCGAACATCACCCCAGTGGCGTTAACCTCGACGTTGTGACCCAGTTTTTGCAGTGCCTCAACGGTCGCCGTGGGGACACCAGGCTCAAGGTAAACCGTGCCGTAATGGTCAGGATCGCCCCCGTCAGGGCTGGCACCACCGTCGTGGAGAAAGCGTGCCGCATCGCCGGCTTCCTGCACGTTCATGTCAAAATCAACCATGTTGATCAGCACCTGCACGTGACCCTGAGGCTGCATACCGCCTCCCATGAGACCAAAGCTCATCCACGGCTTGCCCTCCCGGGTGGCGAAGGCTGGAATAATGGTGTGGAAAGGCCGCTTACCGGGCGCGTAGACATTCGGATGGTCGGGATTCAACGAAAACAGCTCCCCCCGGTCCTGCAGCATAAACCCTAAGCCTGTGGGTACCAGACCCGAACCCATACCCCGGTAATTCGATTGAATCAGCGAGACCATCATGCCATCTTTATCCGCCACCGTGAGGTAGGTGGTATCCCCCTCTCCCTCGAGCGGCGCTGCGAGCTCCGTTGGCGACAAGACCTGTTCGGGATTAATTCGCGCATACTGGACCGCTGCATATTCATCCGACAGCAGATAATCCAGCGGTATCTCGGCGAAGTCCGGGTCGGCAAAGGTTTGAGCCATCGCCTCAAAAGCCAGCCGCTTGGACTCGACCAAGAGATGGAAGAGCCCCACCGAGCCCCGTTCATAGTTTCGGACATCGGTCTGCTTCAAGATATTCAGCATCATCAGCGCTGCAAATCCCTGACCATTGGGGGGTAACTCCCACAGCGTCACCCCGTGGTACTCAACCCCACGTGGCTCGACCCACTCGCCCCGATGCGCCGCCAGATCTTTGGCACTCAGCGGGGCACCGATGGCCGAGAAGTACGCCGCTAACTTTTTACCCACCGTGCCCGCGTAAAAGCCGTCGCGTCCCTCCTCTGCCAGCACCGATAGGGTGTTGGCTAGATCGGGATTCCTGAACACATCCCCGGGTAAAGGCGCAGCACCGGCAGGAAAGTAGAGCGCCATGGCGTTGTCGAGCTCTTCAATCATCGGGGACCGTTGTTCAAAGCGGCTGAGATTGGCCGCGAATCCCGCGGCAATCACAGGCGTCATCGGGAAGCCTTGATCGGCATAGCGAATCGCCGGCGCCAACACCGACGCCATGGGCAGGGAGCCCCAGCGGTCATGCAGTGCAAACCAACCATCCACCGTGCCGGGCACCGTCACCGGCAGGGACCCATGCGAAGGGATGCCGGTATAGTCGGCGTCGAGTTTGCCCGCTCGCTTCATGGCGTCAATTCGCGCGAGCAAATCATCGAGGGTCTGATTCGAGGGGCTTCTGCCCGACCCGTTGTAACCGAATAACTGACCGGCCTTTGGATCCCAGACGATGGCGAACAAATCGCCGCCAATACCGTTGCCTGTGGGCTCCATCAGTCCGAGTGCGGCATTGGCTGCAATCGCCGCGTCGACGGCACTGCCACCTGCCTTGAGAACGTCGATCGCTATCTGGGAGGCAAGGGGGTGCGCCGTGGCGGCCATCCCATCGCGCGCATAGACCGGACTGCGAGACCAATCCTGCCCCACCGGTCGCGCCCCGGGGCCCAAAGTTTGGGCAAGTGCCTGACTGCCAACCATCATAAAACACACCCCCGCGACCAATTTTTGTAGCAACGAAACCATGAACAAACCCTCGCGCCACTGGCGCCATGCAAGTAAGTGGGTCACCCTAGCGCGAGTCAGAGGCCCGCGACAATCTCCCGGG
>Ga0181593_10006129_pt1 | contig 10832 bp, 9 predicted proteins | sample 071ome_19_FD_133756 | JGI IMG/M metagenome (GOLD analysis project Ga0181593, IMG submission 133756) | Coastal salt marsh microbial communities from the Groves Creek Marsh, Skidaway Island, Georgia - 071413AT metaG (megahit assembly) | ecosystem: Environmental > Aquatic > Marine > Intertidal zone...
GAAACAGAGCCGGTGTTCAAAGGATCACCGGAAACCCCGTTGATGACATTGGCCAGACGCCGCAACAAAGATCGTTCGTATTTTTTAGCCCGCGAATTGGTGGATGCAGGCAACCGATTTCATGATGATTTTGAAATTGCACAGACAGTTCGACCTGATGGGTTTACCCGCGAAGATTGGTTGCGCTGCGCATCCGGTGCTGCGCTTTCAGGGGGCAGTGAAAAGCAACAATTGTTGATTGAACGGGTGGCAGCCACCTTGCGCGACCTTGGGCCAGAATTGTCAGATATTTCGCTACGCTGCTGTTGTTACCTGGATGGTCTTGAATTGAGTGAGCAATCTTTAGGCTGGTCGGCGCGTTCGGGTAAAGTCGTGTTGCGTATCGCTTTGCAGCGGCTCAAGCGTTACTATGAAAGCCATATTGGCGTTGAGAATGGTCGCATAGGTTAATATTATTTTGGTTTTGCTTTGAAAATGTTGCGCGCCTTCAGTTTGCATTGTGGCAAAGTGTTTCGTCCAGATCATAGCGGAAATGCGTAAGCGCCCCTTGGAGCTTGAGCCAGTTCTGCTATATTGCGCTAAATAAGAGGGTGAATACCAGTGCGTGATCTAAAACTGCCTCAAGAGCGGCATCCAGAAAAAGCTCATAAACCAGACAACCGGCAGCCCAAGAAACCCGATTGGATTAGGGTGAAGGCACCGGTCTCCGAAGGTTATAAGGCCACGCGCGATATTATGCGCGAGCATAATTTGGTAACGGTATGCGAAGAAGCAGGTTGTCCAAATGTTGGCGAATGTTGGAGCCAAGGCCACGCCACCATGATGATCATGGGCGAAGTGTGCACACGGGCCTGCAGCTTTTGCAATATAGCCACCGGAAAGCCTCCTGAAGCTTTGGATGTGTTTGAGCCTGGCAGGGTTGCCGATGCCGTCTTTAAATTGGGGTTGAACCATGTGGTGATCACGTCGGTTGATCGCGATGATGTAGAAGATGGTGGGGCGGAACATTTTGCGCAAACCATTCGCGCGATCCGGCGCAAAAGCCCTCAAACGACGATTGAAATTCTGACGCCAGATTTTTTAAAATGCGACCCGGCCGTGCTTGAGTTGGTGGTGGAGGCGCGCCCCGATGTGTTTAATCACAATTTGGAGACCGTACCCGGATTGTACCCAGAAGTACGCCCCGGCGCGCGCTATTTTCATTCTTTGCGGCTTTTGCAAAGGGTCAAAGAACTGGATCCTTCGATGTTCACAAAATCCGGCATCATGGTTGGGCTTGGAGAACATCGCCAAGCTGTTTCACAAGTGATGGATGATTTGCGCGCCGCCGATGTGGATTTTTTGACCATTGGACAATATCTGCAACCCACGCCAAAACATCATGCGGTGGATCGATTTGTGCACCCGGATGAATTTGCGGCCTATGAAAAAGCGGCGTTTGGCAAAGGGTTTTTAATGGTTTCTGCAACCCCTTTGACCCGCTCTTCATATCACGCAGGAGATGATTTTCAACGTTTGCGCGCGGCGCGTTTGGCGCGTTTGGCCAAGTAAAAAAACCTTTTGAGGTGCCGCCCTGCAAAAAGGGAAATTAAGAAATCGCAATACGGTCAATGGCGAGTTTTGGGGTAAGCGTTAAATGTTACTTTAGCCGTCGCTCAGTTTTTGGATCAAAGAACAGAAGCTGATTGGGGTCAAAGCGAACGGCAACATCGCTGCCCATGGGCAGGGCAACATCCCCCCTGCTTTCAACGATAATACGCTCGCCCGTTGGCGCCATTAAATAGCTGTAATTTACACCGCCTAACCGCTCATGCACGCTGACGGATAGACCATTGCCGACTTTGTCAATAGAAAGGTTTTGCGGGCGGATGCCAACAAGAATTTCGCGCAGATCAGATGGTAAAGCCACGCTAGGCTCAATCGGGGTTGGTAATAAAGCGGAAAGGAAAATTTTGCTGTCTTCAACGCGGCCTTTTAAAAAATTCATTGCCGGAGAGCCAATAAAACCAGCTACAAATTTATTCGCTGGATCGTGGTAAAGCTCCATGGGGGCGCCTACTTGTTCGATTACGCCCGCCCGCAACACAACGATTTTATCCGCCAAGGTCATAGCCTCAACTTGATCATGCGTCACATAGATCATCGTGGATCCAATCTCTTTGTGCAATCGCGCGATTTCGACGCGCATATCAACGCGCAATTCAGCGTCGAGATTTGACAAGGGCTCGTCAAACAAAAACACTTCAGGGCCACGCACGATGGCTCGGCCAATCGCCACGCGTTGCCGTTGACCGCCCGATAATGCTTTGGGTTTGCGATCCAAGTAATCGTTCAGCTTCAAAATTCGGCTGGCTTCGGCAACTTTTGCTATGATTTCCGCCTTTGGGTGACCGGTCATCTTTAACCCAAAGCCCATATTTTCAGCGACCGTCATGTGAGGATAAAGCGCGTAGCTTTGAAATACCATAGCGACGCCGCGCGCGGCTGGATCGCTTTTGGTGACATCGCGATCTCCGATGGCAATCTGACCAGCTGTGGTTTCTTCCAGCCCCGCAATCATTCGCAGCAAAGTCGATTTTCCACAACCGGAGGGGCCAACGAAAACGCAAAACTCCCCCTCATCGATTGATAAATCTATGCCATGAATAACCTCTAATTCTCCGTATTGTTTTTTTACACTCGTTAAAGTTACCCGAGACATAAGATTTCCTTTAAGTTGGGAATTGCCAATTCTCAGCGGCGTCAGAAATTCTTCTGGCAGCCTCCCGAAGTTTTGGCGCAAATCGTTCGATGCTTGATAAAGAATGACGGGAGGTGGTTGATGTGAGCGACAGGGCTCCTATTGCGCGGTTGAGACCGTTCAAAATCGGCACAGCGACGCATATGATTCCAGGTTCATGCTCTTCACGATCAAACGCCATCCCGATAGATGCGATCTCTAACAGCTCCGCTTTCAGGGCCGGTAAATCGGCTAAAGTGGCGGCTGTATATTTGTGGAAAGATTGCCGCGTTAGCGCTCTGGCTTGTTCTTTTTCGGGCATAAACGCCAACAAGGCTTTGCCAACGCCGGTGCAATAGCCAGGGCCGGTTTTGCCGGCTGAGCTGAACATTTCAACCGGTTTTTCTGCGTTGCGCTTATCAACATAAATCACATGTCCATCATCCATTTGCGCCAGATGCAGGGTTTCATCCAAGGCATCTGCCAAATCGTCTAAGATCGGGCGTGCTATGGGTGCAAGGGCGCTTTGTCGCCAAGCCGAATGGGCGAGGCGGACCAAACGAATTCCGGGAATATACGTTGCAGTTTGCTCATTATAATCCAGCATTGATTGGTTTGAGAGCGTTTGCAGCAGGCGATACACTGTAGCTTTGGGATAGGCGCTTTTGGAAAGGATTTCAGAAAACCGAACCGGCCGTTCAAAGCTTGCAACAAGATCAAGCATTACTAGCGCTTTGCCGACCGTTCCATCGGAGGCGTTGGTTTGGATGGTTGGATTTTCCATACGACAAAGCTCCTTATCGACAGTTGACAAATTAGGTGATTCCTTTCACTGTTTCAATAGTTGGAATTTGGTTTCACTATATGGAACAATTGGTCAACTATCAACTGGGAGAAGAAAATGCTAAAAAACCTAAAAAAACTGGCGACAACCGTCGCCGCGACAGGCGCGCTGGCAACGGCCGCGTTTGCCGGAGAGTTGGTGATCACATATGATGATTTGAACCCCAACCCCAAGAAAGCCTTTGATGATGTGGTGGCGGCGTTTAAAGCGGCCAATCCGGATATCAACGTGACTGTGAATAATAATGACCGAGAAGCTCATAAATCTGCTATTCGAAATTTTTTATCGGCGAACCCGCCTGATGTTACCTCATGGTATCCTGGAAATCGCATGGGACCATTTGTAGATGCCGGTTTGTTTGAGCCAATTGATGATCTTTGGGCCGCGAACAATTTGGATCAGGATATGGCGGCAGTACAGCCAACCATGACGCGGAATGGAAAAATTTGGGGTGTTCCTTATTCTTATTATCAGTGGGGCATTTATTATCGTAAAGATATTTATGACAAGCTGGGCCTGTCAGAACCAAAAACGTGGAATGAGCTTTTATCAAACTGCGATGCTTTGAAAGGTGTCGGGGTCACCCCGTTCACCATCGGCACCAAATATCTTTGGACCGCAGCTGGCGTATTTGATTATCTTAATCTGCGCACAAACGGCTATGATGTGCATAATGCTTTGACGGCAGGAGAAATCAAATACACGGATGAGCGCATTCGCGCGACATTTGCCAATTGGGAAGAGATGTTAGAACGTTGCTCATTCATTGATAACCACGCCTCGATGGATTGGCAGGGTGGCGTTGCGGCCTTCGCAAAAGGCGATGCTGCGATGTATGTTATGGGTAACTTTTCAGTTGGGGCCTATAAAGACGCTGGGTTAACAAACGATCAAATTGATTACTTCCAATTCCCGGAAATTACACCTGGCTTACCTATGGCAGAAGAAGCCCCTGCGGATGCATTTTTCATTCCCTCCGGTGCTAAGAATAAAGACAATGCAAAGAAGTTTCTTGCGTTTATTGCACAGCCAGAGGTTCAAACGCAGTGGAACCTGACATTGGGTCAATTGCCGCCAAACTCAAAAGCTGAGGTTGGAGATGACAAGTTTATCCAAGAAGGGTTTGCCGTTGTATCAAATGCAGCTGGTTTGGCGCAGTTTTATGATCGGGATGCCCCTGCAGCCATGGCCTCTGAAGGGATGAAAGGCTTTCAGGAATTCATGCTCGATCCCAGTAAGCTTGACGCGATCCTAGAGCGTTTGGATGCTGTTCAAGCTGACGTTTATAAGTAAAAACAAAATTGTGCGGGGCGCGCTGTTTCGCGCCCCGCGTGCAAGTTAGGCGGGACATGCAGACGGAATATCGAAACAAAACGGCAGGATGGTTTCGCACCAACAAGCTGAGCCTTGCGCCGCTTGTTTTTTTAATTCCGGCATTTGCGTTTTTTTCGATCTACGTGATTTTGCCAATTTTTCAATCGCTGCAGCTTTCACTTTTTGAATGGAATGGGCTCTATAACGCCGAAGGCAAGTCGACAGCGCAATATATCGGCTTGGAAAATTACCGAAAGCTTTGGCTGGATCCAAATTTTTGGATCTCCATTAAAAATAATTTTCTTTGGCTTTTCCTGTATATGCTGGCGGTGCCGCTTGGGCTGTTTATCGCAATATTTTTAAATCAGACCGTGACGGGCATTCGGTTTTACAAATCAATGTTCTTCTTTCCATTTGTCATCAGTCAAGTTGTGGTTGGTTTGATTTTTGGGTGGTTTTACAACCCCGATTTTGGAGTTGTTGCAAAGATATGGCAATTTATCTTCTGCGAAGAAACAGTCAATTTTATTGGTAATAAAACGGTAAAATGTGCCCGCCCCGTTCCCGATATTCTATCAAGCCCAGATTGGGCAACCTATGGGATTATTTTTGCTGGTCTGTGGCCGCAAATCGCTTATTGCGTCATCTTATATTTAACCGGTTTGAACAATGTGGCCGCAGATCAAATTGAGGCTGGTCGTTTAGATGGTGCGAAAGGCTGGCGTATGTTGTGGTACGTTGTCTTGCCACAACTGCGCCCGGCAACGTTTATCGCGGTTGCGGTCACGGTGATTGGGGCTTTGCGCTCGTTTGATATGATCGCCATTATGACCCAGGGTGGCCCCTATGGCATGACCAATGTGTTATCGCATTATATGTATGAGGTGGCGATCAGCGAATATGGTGAGCGCTATGGCTATGGCTCAGCGGTTGCGACCGTTTTATTTGCGATCATGATGGTTTTTATCAGCTATTTTCTATGGCGTATGTATCAAGATGAAAGACGGGGTGGTTAAATGTTTCCTCGCGCGATACAGCAGGCCAGCAAGCCAAAGCAGGTTGCCTATTCTCTCTTTCTTCCGATTGCATTGTTTATCTGGATTTTGCCTCTTTTGGCGGTGTTTTTGACTTCGGTTCGAGGCGCAAAAGACATCAATACGGGCAATGTGTTTGGATGGCCAAGCGAATTCAAATTCGTCGAAAATTATACGGCCGTTTTCACGCAAACCGAGGCTGTTAAATATTTTTTTAACAGTTTTCTCATCACGTTGCCGGCCGTCGGGATCTCGGTGGCCTTGGCCTGTTTGGCGGGTTATGCGTTGGCCATTTACCGATTTCGTCTGGCTTTGCCGCTGTTTTTTCTTTTTGTGGCCGGAAACTTTGTTCCGTTTCAGATTTTAATGGTTCCTGTACGCGACATGTCGGTGCAAACCGGGCTTTATAATACGATTGCCGGCCAATTCCTTTTTCACGCGGCGTTCCAAACTGGATTTTGCACCTTGTTCATGCGCAATTTTATTAAGGCCTTGCCTTTTGATTTGATCGAAAGCGCGCGCGTCGAAGGCGTCGCAGAATGGCGCATTTTTTGGTTTATCATCGTGCCCCTGGTGCGCCCGGCGATCGCAGCATTGGCGGTTTTGATTTTTACCTTTGTTTGGAACGATTTTTTCTGGGCCAATGTTTTGTCACAAGGAGAGCAGGTGAAGCCAATCACCGCAGGGGTGCGCGCGCTCAATGGTCAATTTGTCAGTAATTGGCAGCTTGTCTCAGCCGCGTCATTGTTGGCTGCAGTTCCGCCTGTTGCAATGTTTTTTTTCATGCAAAAGCATTTTATTGCGGGGTTAACACTAGGAGCGGTAAAATAGGAAAGAGCGCAGGAAATGGCTAAGAAAATCTGCTTTATTGGTGCAGGGTCTACAATTTTTATGAAGAATATTCTTGGGGATGTTTTGCATTACCCGGCACTAAAAAATGCGCATATTGCGCTGATGGATATTAATGAAACGCGTCTATTGGAAAGTCAATTCGTGGCGCAAAAGTTAATCCTAAGCTTGAAGGCGGACTCTAAAATCACCACTCATCTGTCACAACGCGAGGCGTTGGATGGGGCGGATTTTGTGGTTGTATGTTTTCAGATCGGGGGCTTTGAACCCTGTACAGTAACCGATTTTGAAATTCCAAAATCCTTCGGGCTTGATCAAACCATCGGCGATACGCTGGGAGTGGGCGGGATCATGCGCGGTTTACGAACAGTGCCGCATCTTTGGTCAATCTGCGAAGATATGCTGGCGCTTTGTCCCGATGCGGTGATGTTGCAATATGTAAATCCTATGGCGATCAATACTTGGGCGATAAGCGCGCGGTACCCGATGATCAAGCAGGTGGGGCTGTGCCATTCGGTGCAAGGCACTGCAGAAGAGCTGGCGCGTGATTTGGAGCGCGATATTGAGGATATTCGCTACCGCGCTGGCGGCATTAATCATATGGCTTTTTTCTTGAGGTTTGAGGGTCGGCAAAACGATGGGTCTTGGGCTGATCTTTACCCCGATTTACGCCGTGGCTACTCTGAAGGCCGGTTTCCGACGCATACGGGCGCCAATTCCCGCTGTCCAAATTTTATTCGCTATGAGGTGATGAAGCATTTTGGATTATTCGTGACCGAAAGCTCTGAACATTTTGCAGAATATGTGCCATGGTTTTTAAAATCTCATCGGCCAGATTTGGTGGAAAAATTTCAAATCCCGATCGATGAATACCCCAAACGCTGCAAAGAGCAAATTGATGCATGGAAAGATCAAGTTGTGGCATTTCGCGAGGCTGCGCATATCGAGGTTAAGCAAAGCCACGAATATGCAGCTCAAATCATGAACGCGCTCAGCACCGGTGACACCGCAGTCATCTATGGTAATGTGGCCAATAATGGATTTATCCCGCAATTGCCTGCTGGCGCTGCAGTTGAAGTGCCTTGTCTTGTGGATGCGAACGGCATTCACCCAAGGTCGGTGCCCGATATTCCTCCACAATTCATTGCCCTGATGCGCACCAATTTAAATGTACAAGAGTTGACCGTTCAAGCATTATTGGATGAAAATAAAGATCATATTTATCACGCCGCAATGCTTGATCCGCGCGCCGCGGCAGAATTAGACCTTGATCAGATAAAAGCTCTTGTGGATGCCTTATTGGCAGCGCATGGCGATTGGATGCCAAAATGGCTTCATAAAGAAGAGGCAGCATGACACAAACCGTTACATTTCACGATTTAAAGGGTGCTTCGGTCTTTATCACCGGCGGTGGGTCGGGAATTGGCGCCGCGCTGAGCGAAGGGTTTGTGGCCCAAGGTGCCAAAGTTGCTTTTGTTCAAAGATCAAATGCGGATCATTTTGCCGCAGAGCTCGCCGAAAAATATGACAATGCGCCTTTATTCTTACCCTGTGATATCACAGATGTAACATCCTTAAAGGCGGCGATAGCAAAAGCTGGCGCTCAACATGGGCCGATTTCAGTTTTGGTTAATAATGCGGCCAATGACACACGTCATACGCTTGATAGTTACACGCAGGATGAGTTTGATCAAAATATTGCCGTAAATCTGCGTCCGCAATTTTTCACAGCGCAAGAAGTTGCCCCGGCGATGCGCGCGAATGGGGGGGGATCAATCATAAATTTTTCTTCAATTTCTTATATGATGGGGAATGCTGGTTATCCTGTTTATGCCGCAACAAAAGCGGCGATTACCGGGTTAACCAGATCGCTTGCACGCGAGTTAGGACCCGATAGAATTCGCGTAAATGCCGTGATGCCTGGCTGGGTGATGACCGATCGGCAAAAGGATTTATGGGTGACAGATGACGGGTTGAAAAAGCACTTGGCGCGCCAATGCCTGCCCGATTTGTTACAACCTAAAGATATTGTTGATACAACTTTATTTTTGGCCTCTCAAAGCAGCCGCATGCTCACGGGGCAAGCTGTTGTCGTGGATGGCGGCGTGGTTGTAACAGGATGAATATAAATAAGCGGGCAATTGGGCCAGATTGGTTGGCCGTGGATTGGGGAACCACCCATTTAAGGATCTGGTTGCTGGATGCTCGGGGCCATATTTTGGCCGAGGCCCGTGATGATAGTGGAATGGCCACACTGTCTTCAGATCAATTTTATGCTCGCTTCACGCGTTTGGCGGGGCCCTTCCTATCGCCAGATAAAGTGATTCCGGTTGTGGCCTGCGGAATGATCGGCGCAAAGCAAGGCTGGCATGAAGCGCCTTACATTGCCGCGCCTTGCGCAGCGCCGGGGTTAGAAGAAGCCCAAAAAATAGAAACCCGCGATGAACGGTTTTCGCTTTACATACTGCCAGGCGTGAAGCAGACGCATCCAGCAGATGTGATGCGCGGTGAAGAAACGCAAATAGCCGGATTTCTCAGCCAAAATCCAAGTTTTGATGGCGTTCTGTGTTTGCCGGGCACGCATACCAAATGGGTAAGAATCAGCGCAGAAGAAATTGTCAGCTTTCAAACCTTTATGACGGGCGAGATGTTTTCACTTCTCAGCGAAACATCCGTTTTGAAGCATTCGATCGCATCATCCGGTTGGCACAAAGGCGCATTTCTTGAGGCGCTGGATGCGGCGATCAGCGCACCGGCTTCAATTGCGTCAAAATTATTCGCGCTGCGCGCCGAGACATTGTTAAATGATCTATCTGGCGCGGTTGCGCGATCGCGCCTATCTGGGTTTCTAATTGGCCTCGAACTGTCGGCGGCACGCCCCTATTGGTTGGGCCAAGATATTGCGATTATCGGTGCTGAAGATTTATCTATAGCCTATATGGATGGTTTGATCAGCCAAGGTGTAAAGCCTCAAAGCCATCACTCGGTTGACATGACGCTTGCGGGCCTCACCAAAGCCTATCAACAGATACAAGGATCCATGAATGCAGCGTGAAATTATAGCGATTTTACGGGGTATCACCGCCAAAGAAGCCCCCGCAATTGCAGAGGTGCTCATTGAGGCCGGGATCGATAAGATTGAGATACCGCTCAACTCACCGTCACCGTTTGAAAGCGTTGAAAGCCTTATCAAAACGTTTGGCGATGTGGCAGTGATCGGCGCGGGAACGGTGTTACAGGTGGAACAGGTTGAGCATTTGGCGGCGATAAACGCTTCAATGGTTGTGTCTCCAGATTGCAATTCAGACGTTATTATGGCAACGAAACGGGCTAAGATGCTGTCTTATCCGGGGTGTTTTACGGCGACCGAATGTTTCACCGCGCTGCGGCATGGGGCGGATGGTTTAAAATTGTTTCCTTCATTTTTAGTGGGGCCAAAAGGGCTTGAGGCGTTGCGTGCGGTTCTGCCCAAAACCGCTCCCATTTACGCGGTTGGTGGTGTTGGGCCCGATAATTTTGCAGATTGGGTTCGCGTAGGGGCAACCGGGTTTGGTATCGGATCATCGCTTTATAAACCGGGTATGTCCTTGGCCGATATACGCGCCAAGGCCCAAGATATCACGGCGGCCTATGATGCAGTGTTTGACCCATGAATGTGTTCGACACGACCAACTGCACCTTGGGGGAAGGGCCCCTATGGCATCCTGGCCGCCAGTCTTTGTTTTGGTTTGATATTTTATCCAAACGCGTGCTGATGAAAGAGGGCAATCAACTGCGCGATTGGCAGTTTGAGACCTGCGTATCGGCAGCGGGTTGGGTCTGTGCTGATCAAATCTTAATCGCTTCTGAAATTGAACTTTTTACCTTGGAAATAACGACGGGTAAAACAGACACTGTTGTTGCGTTGGAAGCGGAAAAGCCGGAAACCCGTTCAAATGATGGCCGCGCTGACCCTTTTGGAGGGTTTTGGATTGGCACGATGGGAAAAGCTGCGCAGACGGGCGCTGGGGCGATTTATCGCTATTTTAAAGGCGAGCTGCGAAAACTGATCTCTAACATAACAATATCCAAC
>Ga0181593_10006130_pt1 | contig 10832 bp, 8 predicted proteins | sample 071ome_19_FD_133756 | JGI IMG/M metagenome (GOLD analysis project Ga0181593, IMG submission 133756) | Coastal salt marsh microbial communities from the Groves Creek Marsh, Skidaway Island, Georgia - 071413AT metaG (megahit assembly) | ecosystem: Environmental > Aquatic > Marine > Intertidal zone...
ACAGGCGGTATTCGGCGCGGGAGGTGAACATGCGATAGGGTTCGCTGACGCCGCGGGTGACCAGATCGTCGATCAGCACCCCCATATAGGCCTCGGCCCGGTCCAGCGTGAAGGGCATATCGTCCCCGCCCGCACGCCGCGCGGCGTTGATCCCGGCGAGGATTCCCTGCGCCGCCGCCTCTTCATAGCCGGTCGTGCCGTTGATCTGCCCGGCCAGAAAAAGTCTTGGAATCCTGAGGGTTTCAAGGGAATGGGACAGTTCGCGGGGATCGACGTAATCATATTCGATGGCGTAACCGGGACGGATCATGCGGCAATGCTCAAGCCCCGGAATGGTTGCCAGCAGGGCTTCCTGCACGTCCTTGGGTAGTGAGGTCGAGATTCCGTTGGGATAGACGGTGGGATCGTCCAGCCCCTCGGGCTCAAGGAAGATCTGGTGGCTGTCGCGGTCGGCGAAGCGCACTACCTTGTCCTCGATCGACGGACAATAACGTGGACCGGTGCTTTTGATCTGGCCCGAATACATCGGCGCCCGGTGCAGGTTATCGCGGATCAGGGCGTGGCCCGCCTTCGTGGTGCGGGTGATATGGCAGGGCACCTGCGGCGTGGTGATGGCGGCGGTCAGAGCCGAAAAGGGCTCCGGCGGGTCATCCCCCGCCTGCACCGTCAGCCCGGCCCAATCTATGCTGCGCCCGTCAAGGCGCGGCGGCGTCCCGGTCTTGAGTCGCCCTAGGGCAAAGCCGAAGCGGGCCAGGGTCGCCGAAAGACCCAGTGCCGGGGCCTCGCCCACCCGCCCGGCGGGAATGCGTTGCTCACCCAGATGGATCAGCCCGGATAGGAAAGTGCCGGTGGTCAGGATCACCGCTCCCGCCGACAATTCCCGGCCATCGGCCAGAATGACGCCGGAAATGGTCCCCCCGGCATCCAGGGCCAGATCGTCAACCTCCCCCGCTATCAGGCTGAGACCCGGCTGTGCGCCGAGAATCTCCTGCATCGCCTCGCGATAGAGACGGCGGTCAGCCTGGGCCCGTGGACCCCGGACCGCAGGCCCCTTGGACCGGTTGAGAACCCGGAACTGGATTCCGGCGCGATCGATAACCCGACCCATGAGTCCATCCAACGCATCCACCTCACGCACCAGATGACCCTTGCCCAGCCCGCCGATGGCAGGATTGCAGGACATTTCCCCGACGGTGGAAATCTTGTGGGTGACCAGCGCCGTCACCGCCCCCATCCGCGCCGCAGCGGCGGCGGCTTCACAGCCGGCGTGGCCGCCGCCAATGACGATGACGTCGAAACGGGTCTGGGGTGTGGGGTTCATGGCGCGGACAATCTACCCAAGGGCGGGAACCTGTCAAAGGGAAAGCGGGTTCGGCACCGGCTGGACCCAATGTTTCACGTGAAACAACCGGGGCTACTTGCCGATACAGAACTCGGAAAAGATGTGGCCCAGCACGTCCTCCACATCCACCCGGCCGGTGACGCGGCCAAGCGCGCTGGCCGCGGCGCGCAGCTCCTCGGCCATGATCTCCGGAGCTTCCGCCGCATCGGTTTCCAGTGCCCGCCGGAGGCTATCGCGGGCCTCCACAAGCGCGGCCCGATGGCGCGCGCGGGTCAGGGGCGCCGGCCCCACCTGGCCCAGCCTGTCTGCCAGAACCGCCTCGATCCGATCCAGCAAGGTCTTGAGACCGCTCCCGTCGCGCGCCGAAACCGCCACAGCCGGCACCGCCGCGCCACTGGCAGAAACCGGCACAAAAGCAGGCTTGTCGTCTGGAACCAGGTCGCTCTTGTTCAATACCGCCAGACAGCCCGGGCCCAGCAGGGCCGCGGTTGTCGCGTCCGGCCCCGGGGCCGAGGCATCGAACACCACCAACCGCAGATCGGCACTGCCCGCCCGGTCACGCGCCCGGCGCACGCCCTCGGCCTCCAGCGCGTCGGCGCTGTCGCGCAGCCCCGCCGTATCGGACAGGATCACCGGCAACCCGCCAAGATCGAGCCGTACCTCGATCACGTCACGGGTCGTTCCCGCCGTGGTCGAGACCATGGCCGCGTCACGCCCGGCAATGGCGTTGAGAAGGCTCGACTTGCCGACATTGGGCGCTCCCAGAATAACCACTTGCAGGCCGTCGCGAAGGCGCTCCCCCCGGTCACCTGTACCTATATATTGGGTAAAACTATCTATGAGACCCAATATCTTGGGTTTTATTCCAGCTAACAGGTCCGCCGGGATTTCCTCGTCGGCAAAATCCACCGCCGCTTCGACCTCGGCGATAATCGCCGTCAGCCGCGCCCGCCAGCCCTCGAACCGGGTACCCAGCCCGCCGCCGAGCTGATCGAGGGCCTGAACGCGCTGGGCCTCGGTCTCGGCGGCGACAAGATCGGCGACCGCTTCCACCTGGGTCAGATCGAGCTTGCCATTCTCAAAGGCACGGCGGGTGAACTCCCCCGGCTCCGCCGGGCGCAGGCTTTCGATGCCGCCCAGCGCCGCCGCCACGGCCTCGATCACCGCACGGCCCCCGTGGATCGAAAGCTCGGCGCTATCTTCCCCGGTAAAACTGGCCGGGCCGGGAAACCACAGAACCAGCGCGTCATCCAGCACCACCCCGGTGCCCGGCGCACGCAGACGTACCCGCGTCGCGACCCGGGGTGACGGCAAGGGATGCGCACCCAATGCCGCCAGCGCCAAGGCCGTGTCCGGCCCCGACATGCGAATAACCGCGATGGCCGCGGCGCCGCGGCCGGTAGCCTGGGCAAAAATTGTCGGGGGGCTCATAAATTCATTTCGCCTTTGCACCATTATCGGTGGGACATTCGGCACACCGGAAAAGCATTGTTAGAAAACCATTGTTCCACGGTCGCCCCCGCCGCACACTGGACGACAATCGAATCCCCGCATACACCGAACCGGCAGGCGGTACCAGCCTTGACCGCGCCAAGGCGATAACATTCCCAATGCGAAACGAACTAGACAAGGAAACCAGCCCCTACCTGCTGAGCCACGCCGAAAATCCGGTGCATTGGCAGCCGTGGGGCGATGCCGCTTTGGCCCGGGCACGCGCTGAAAACAAGCCGATCCTGCTGTCCGTCGGTTATGCGGCCTGCCACTGGTGCCATGTCATGGCCCATGAAAGCTTCGAAGATCCCGCCACCGCAGAGGTCATGAACCGCCACTTCATCGCGATCAAGGTGGATCGCGAGGAACGCCCCGACATCGACAGCATCTATCAATCCGCCCTTGCCATGCTTGGCGAACACGGCGGCTGGCCGCTGACCATGTTCCTGACCCCGGACGGCACGCCGTTCTGGGGCGGCACCTATTTTCCGCCCGAAGCGCGCTATGGCCGTCCCGGCTTTCCCGACCTGTTGCAGCGCGTGGCAACGGTCTACACCGAACAGGCCGACAAGGTCGCCCAGAACGCCACCGCCATTGCCGAGGCGCTGGCCCGCATGGGCCGCTCGGAAACCGGCGGGCTGATCCCGCCGGACCTACCCCTGACCCTGGCCGAACGCCTGATCAATGAATTCGATCAGGTTCACGGCGGCATCGGTGCCGCACCCAAGTTTCCCCACGTACCGGTGTTTGAGCTTGTGCTGCGCGCCGGCCTCACCCACAAGCGTGCCGAGCTGCGCGAGGCCATCGTCTTTGCCTTGACCAAGATCAGCCAGGGCGGAATCTACGATCACTTGCGCGGCGGCTATGCGCGTTATTCGACCGATGCCCAGTGGCTGGTGCCGCATTTCGAAAAGATGCTCTACGACAACGCGCAACTGCTGTCGCTGCTGACGCTGGTCCATAACCTGACCGGCGACGCGCTGTTCGCCGAACGCATTACCGAAACCGCGGACTGGGTGCTGGATGAAATGATCGCCGAAGGCGGCGGTTTTGCCGCGACGCTGGATGCCGACAGCGAAGGCGAGGAAGGCAGGTTTTATGTCTGGTCGCAGGCCGAGGTCGATCGCGTTCTCGGCCCCGGCGAAGACACCAGCCTGTTCAATAAAATTTACGACGTGCGCCCGGAAGGCAACTGGGAAGGCAAATGCATTCTCAACCGCATCCATGCGCCTGAACGGTTATCCGACGCCGACGAGGCCCGCCTGGCGGCGGCGCGCAAAAAACTGCTCAAGGCCCGCGCCGACCAGGTACGCCCCGGCTGGGACGACAAGGTGCTGGCCGACTGGAACGGGCTGATGATTTCCGCCCTCGCCCGCGCCGGGGCGGCAATGAACCGAACCGACTGGATCAACGCAGCACGCAGCGCCTTCGATTTCGTCAACACCCGCCTGCGTATTCCCGGCAGCGCCCGGCTGGTGCATTCGTATCGAAGCAATCACCAGGGCAGCGCCGCGACGCTCGACGATTATGCGGCGATGATCAATGCCGCCCTGACGCTTTATGAAATAGACGGCGACGACGGCTTTCTGGAAGCCGCCCGGACGTGGATCCAAGTCGTCGAAAATCATTACCGCGACGACGAACAGGGTGGCTATTTCCTCACTGCCGACGATGCCAGCGACCTGATCGTGCGCGTGCGCAATGCCCATGACAGCGCCACGCCATCGGGTAATGGGCTTATGGTGCTGGCCTTCGCCCGGCTGTACGCGCTCGGTGGCGATGCTGCCGACCGCGACCACGCTGAAAAAATCATCAAGGCCTTTTCCGGGGAGATTGAACGCAACGCCTTTCCCTTGGCGACCCTGATCAACGCCGCGCAGCTGCTGACCCACCCCGTCCAGGTGGTCATCATCGGCCGCGCCGGTGATGAGGCGACAACCGCCCTGATGCGCGCCGCGCAGCGTGCCGCGCAGCCCGACCTGGTGATCCAGCGCTTTGCGCCGGGCGCCAAGCTGCCCGACACCCATCCTGCCGCCGCCAAAGTGCGCGCCGATGAAAAAGACGGCGCAACGGCCTATGTTTGTATCGGTACAACCTGCTCGCTCCCCATCACCGAAACGGAGGCCCTTCGCGATGTCCTTGCCCGCGCGTGATCCCGGCTTTACCGGGGCCGATCCCGTTCACCGCCTGACGGTGCCCAGTCCCGTCGGCGCGCTCACCGTTTTCGAGCAATCCGGCGCCGTCACCCTGCTCACCTGGGCCGCCGGCAAGCGCCTGCGCAGCCCGACGCCGTCACCGTTGCTGGCCGAGGTGCGCGAGCAGCTTGCCGCCTATTTCGATGGGCGCCTGCAGATTTTCGATCTGCCCCTTGCCCCCGAGGGCACCCCCTTCCAGCAAAAGGTCTGGCGCGGCCTGTGCGACATTGCCTTCGGCAGTACGGAAAGCTACGGCGCGCTGGCGCACCGGCTTGCCAGCGGCGCACGCGCCGTGGGAACCGCCTGCGGCGCCAACCCGATCCCCATCCTGATCCCGTGTCACCGGGTGCTAGGCGCCGACGGGAGCCTGCACGGCTATTCGGGCCACGGCGGACTTGCCACCAAGGCCCGGCTTCTGGCCCTTGAAGGTGTTGCCACGAGCCGTTAAGACAGAACCCGCCCAACCCACCAAGATCAGGGGATACCCATGCCAGACATCACCATAACGGCGCCGGACGGCGGCAACTTTTCCGCCTACCTGGCGCTGCCTTCAAGCACGCCCGCGGCCGGAATCGTTTTGATCCAGGAAATCTTCGGCGTGAACAAGGTCATGCGCGACCTGGCCGACGGCTTTGCCGCACAAGGCTATGTAGTCGCCTGCCCGGACCTGTTCTGGCGGATCGAGCCCGGCGTGCAGATCACCGACCAGTCCCAGGAAGAATGGGACCGGGCTTTCGCGCTGATGAACAAGTTCCTGCCTGACTTCGCCACCGGTGTCGGCGACATCCAGGCCACCATCAGCCACCTGCGCGGCATGAAGGAATGCAGCGGCAAGGTCGGCACCGTCGGTTACTGTCTCGGCGGATCACTGGCCTATGCCACGTCCTTCTTCACCGATTCGGATGCGTCCGTCGGTTACTACCCGGTGCAGATCGACGATTACCTCGGCCAGGTGCCGAACATCAAGAAACCGCTGATGCTACACATCGCCGAACAGGACGGCTTCTGTCCCGCCGAATCCCAGGACAGGATCAAGGACGCCCTGGCGACCAACCCGCTTTGCACCGCGCACAGCTATGCCGGCGTGGATCACGCTTTCGCCCGCAAGGGAGGCGCCAATTACAACGAGGCCGCCGCCAGTGAGGCCAACGCGCGTACCGCCGCGTTCCTCAAGCAGAACCTGGGCTGAGGCGCGCATCATGGTCAAAGCTGTTCGCGTTCATACCTACGGCGGTCCCGAAGCGCTGGTTTATGAAGACGTCGATCCCGGCGCACCGGGACCGGGCCAGGCCCGCATCCGTCAAACCGCGGTGGGTCTCAACTACATTGATACCTACCACCGCACCGGGCTTTACAAACTGCCGTCCCTGCCCCACGCCCTTGGCGTCGAAGGTTCCGGCATCGTCGAAGCCGTGGGTGAAGGCGTGACCAACGTAAAGCCGGGCGACCGCATCTGCTACGGCTCCATCCTCGGCGCCTATGCCGAGGAACGCATCGTTCCCGCCGACCGCCTGCTGGCCCTCCCCGAAGGCATCAGTGACGACGTCGCGGCGGGCATCATGCTCAAGGGTATGACCGCGCGCTATCTCCTGCGCGTCACCTACCGCGTGCAGAAAGGCGACACTGTCCTGATTCACGCTGCCGCCGGCGGCGTCGGCCTGATCGCCTGCCAATGGGCAAAGCATCTCGGCGCGACGGTCATCGGCACGGTCGGTTCCGATGAAAAGGCAGAACTCGCCCGCGCCCACGGCTGCGATCATCCGGTCATCTACACCCGCGAAAGTTTTGTCGACAAGGTCAAGGAAGTCACCGGCGGCAAGGGCGTGCCGGTGGTTTACGATTCCGTCGGCAAGGATACCTGGGAAGGCTCGCTTGATTGCCTCGCGGTGCGCGGCATGATGGTATCGTTCGGCAATGCGTCGGGCCCGGTGGCGCCGTTCTCCATCCTGACGCTGAGCCAGAAAGGGTCCCTTTTCCTGACCCGTCCGACCCTGGCCCATTACATCGTCACCCGCGCCGATTACGAGCAAACAGCCAACGACCTGTTCGGCGTAGTCAAGTCCGGCGCGGTCAAAATCGAGGTCAACCAGCGCTACGCCCTCAAGGACGTGGCCCAGGCGCATGTCGATCTCGAATCGCGCAAGACCACGGGATCAACAGTTCTCATTCCCTGAACGGTTCGACGCATACAAAAAAGCGGCGGGGTCATCCCCGCCGCTTTTCGTTTGAACGCCCGCGTTCAGGTATTCATCTGCTGGAAGAAATCTTCGTTGGTCTTGGATGACTTCAGCTTGTCGAGCAGGAACTCCATCGCATCGGTGACGCCCATCGGCATCAGGATACGGCGCAGGACCCACATCTTCGACAGCGTTGCCTGATCGACCAGCAGTTCTTCCTTGCGGGTACCGGACTTGGTGATATCGATACCGGGGAAGGTGCGCTTGTCGGTGAGCTTGCGGTCAAGGATGATTTCCGAGTTACCGGTGCCCTTGAACTCTTCGAAGATCACTTCGTCCATGCGCGATCCGGTATCGATCAACGCCGTGGCGATGATGGTCAGCGATCCGCCTTCTTCGATATTACGCGCCGCACCGAAGAAACGCTTCGGGCGCTGCAATGCATTGGCGTCCACACCGCCGGTCAGCACTTTGCCCGATGACGGCACAACGGTGTTGTAGGCACGCGCAAGACGCGTGATCGAATCGAGCAAGATCACCACATCGCGCTTGTGTTCAACCAGCCGCTTGGCTTTCTCGATCACCATTTCCGCAACCTGGACGTGACGCACCGCCGGTTCATCGAAGGTGGAGCTTACCACCTCGCCCTTCACCGTGCGCGCCATGTCGGTCACTTCTTCGGGGCGTTCGTCGATCAGCAGCACCAGCAAGTAGCATTCGGGATGGTTCTCGGCGATGGAATTGGCGATGTTCTGCAGCATCATCGTCTTGCCGGTACGCGGGGGCGCCACGACCAGGGCGCGCTGGCCCTTGCCCACCGGACAGACCAGGTCAATTACACGACTGGTCATATCCTTGCCCGGCTTTTCGATTTCCATCTTCAGCCGTTCATCGGGATAAAGCGGCGTCAGGTTATCGAAGTTGATGCGGTGACGAACTTCATCGGGATCGCCGAAATTGATCTTGTCGACCTTGAGCAGGGCGAAATAGCGCTCGCCATCTTTTGGCGCGCGTATTTCTCCTTCAACCGTATCACCCGTACGCAATCCGAAGCGGCGCACCTGGGACGGCGACACATAGATGTCGTCCGGGCCCGGCAGATAATTCGATTCAGGCGAGCGCAAGAAACCGAAACCGTCCTGAAGGATTTCAAGAACCCCGGTGCCGGTGATGGGCGTGTCGTTGTCGGCAAGTGCCTTGAGAATGGCGAACATCATGTCCTGCTTGCGCAGGGTCGAGGCGTTCTCGATCTCAAGCTCTTCGGCGAAGGCAAGAAGATCGGCCGGGGATTTATGTTTCAGTTCCTGGAGATTCATGGCGATAACACGGAGGTTATGAAAGGGGCGGGAGACTTGGGTCCGGCTTGTCCCTCGCGGATTTTGCGCAGTTGGATTTCGCTTGTCGGGAAAGTGCGTGGCGAAAAAACGTGCGGAAAATTTACGAGGGGAAAATCGGGGGGGGAATGCAACGCGCCGGCGGGGCGCGCCGTGCTGGACATAACCCGTTTAGCGAAAAGCGGCGGGCAAGTCAAACGTCCCGTTTCAGAACGGGCGCACCACGACCATAATGACGATGACGATCATCAGGACTGTCGGCACCTCGTTGACCATGCGGAAGAAACGGGCAGGGCGGGTATTGGTGTCATTTTCAAATGCCTTGCGCCACGCACCCATGACCATGTGAACCGCCGCCAGCGCGATCACAGCCGCCAGCTTGACCGTGAACCACATACTGCCCCCGTCCAGAACCCCCGGCGTCGCCATCAGCATCCCGCCCAGCAGGAATACCGCGATCATGGCGGGGTTCATGATGGCGCGCAGAAGACGACGTTCCATGACTTTCAGCATTTCCGAACTGTCCGAACCCCTGGGCGCGTCGGCGTGGTAGACGAACAGGCGCGGCAGATACAGCAACCCCGCCATCCATGCGATAACGGCGATGATGTGCAGCGCCTTGATCCAGTGGAAGTAGGTTGCCAGGAAGTCGGTCATATACGTCTCCGTCAGGCTTTATTTTGAAACCGAAACATTATTTGGCCAACGCGCAACAAGTCAGCGTATCTGGGCAAACCATTGTATTTGAAAGTGTTTTTCCACCCGCTTGTATCGTGCCCCGGCCCCGGGCGGCAACCACCTGACGCGCCAGCCCGTCAATGAAGGCCAGTCCCGTGCCCACCGCCGGCACCCGTTCATAAGCCGGTGCCCCGACCTTATCCGCCAGTTTCCGGTATTCGATATCCAGCTCGACCAGGGTTTCGGAATGTTCCGACACGAAAGCGACGGGCACGATCACGATGGCCGCGCCGGCCCTGGCCGCCGCTTCAATGTCACTGTCGGTGGACGGGCCGATCCATTCCAGCGGGCCAACCCGCGATTGGTAACAGGTTGTGAACTCGGCGCCGTCCAGAGACCCCTCGCCATCCAGCGCGGCACGGATCGCAGCTACCGTGCGTTCGACCTGCCACTGGTACGGATCCCCACTATCGATCACCCGCTTGGGCAACCCGTGGGCGGAAAACAGCACGTGAACCGGCGCGCCCGGTGCAGCATTACAGGCGCGCCGCACCGCTTCGGTGGTACCCGCCGCCAGGCTGATGATGAATCCCGGCTCGTCCGGGTAACAGCAGATCGTGGTCGTCGGCACCTCAAGTCCTGCCGCGCGCGCCGCCCGATTCCAGTCCTCCACCGAAGACCCGGTCGTGGTTGTCGAATACTGCGGATAAAGCGGGAGCAGGATGATTTCGTCGGGGGCAAATTCGCGGATCGCACGCACCGCTTCATCGGCAAATGGATGCCAGTAACGCATGGCGATGACCGCCTGCCAGGTATCCTCCCCGGCCTTGTCGTTCAAGCTTTTGACCAGGGCGGCCGCCTGGGCTTCGGTTTGGGGCACGATGGGTGAGCGTCCGCCCATCTCGGCATAGATGGCACGCGCCACCGGGGCACGGCGGGTTGAGATCAACCGGGCCAGGCACCAACGCACCGGGGCCGGCGCACGGATAATCGCGGGATCGGAAAACAGGTTTTTCAGAAACGGCCGAACCGCTTCCAGGCTGTCGGGTCCGCCCAGATTGAACAGAACGACGGAAATCCGGCTCACTTACCTGATCCTTTCACCAGCGAAACAAGTTCGGCGACGTGTTCCGGCGGGGTTGAGGGAATAACACCATGACCCAGGTTGAACACGTGGGGACCGTGATTCAATCCGGCAAGAATACGGTGCGCTGTCTGTTTCATCGCCGTACCGCCGGATTTCAGGGCGATCGAATCAAGATTACCCTGCACGCAAACCTTCGATTGTAGATTTTCCCGCGCCCAGTCGATGGGGACCGCCGCATCGATGGAAACCGCATCTACCCCGGTTCCCTCAACAAAAGCCCTGTAAAGCGCCCCGCAGCGATTGGGAAAACCGATAACCGGCACATCCGGATGGACCGCTTTTACCCCCGCGGTAATCCGGGCAATCGGTGCCACGCACCAGCGCGCAAACATGTCTTCATCCAGAACCCCGGCCCAGCTGTCAAAAATCTGAACCGCTTCCGCACCCGCATCAATCTGTGCGATCAAATGCGCCGTGACCGCATCCACCAGCTTATCGAACAGAACACCAAACCCCTGGGGATCGCTG
>Ga0181593_10006132_pt1 | contig 10829 bp, 8 predicted proteins | sample 071ome_19_FD_133756 | JGI IMG/M metagenome (GOLD analysis project Ga0181593, IMG submission 133756) | Coastal salt marsh microbial communities from the Groves Creek Marsh, Skidaway Island, Georgia - 071413AT metaG (megahit assembly) | ecosystem: Environmental > Aquatic > Marine > Intertidal zone...
GGAACATTCAAAGCCAACCAATCGAAGGTTTTTCCACCAGGTTTGGTTTTTTTGAAAAGAAAAAGTCCAATGACAGTACCAAACATACCACCCAAAACTAAAATGGGACTCGATGAAAACAAATCGCTTATTCCAATTACAATTTGAGTAGGTCCTGGAAGAGGTGCCCCGCGCAGCATTTGCTCAAAAATAGTTTGAAATTGAGGCACTACAACCATCATCAGTAAAGTTACAATGGCGATAGCAACAAACATGATAACACTGGGATAAATCATTGCAGATTTCACCTTCTTGATCGTGCGAATTGATTTCTCTTGAAATTGTGCAAGTCGATCGAGCACAAGATCAAGGACCCCCCCAGCTTCTCCTGCTTTAACCATATTAACATATAAATTATCAAAAGTCTTGGGATACATTGCCAAACCATCAGATAAATTACCTCCCGATGATACCTTCTCAGAAATTGACATCAGCATTTCCTTAAATTTAGGCTTTTTTTCCTGCTGCTTAATCATGACTTCGAGACTTCTGAGCAGAGGTAATCCCGCCTGCACAAGGGTCGACATTTGCCGGGTAAAAACTGAGATATCTTCCTTAGAGGGACCACCACCAAGCTCAATTGCTAGCAAACCTTTTTTCTTTTTCTTCTTTCCTGCATTTTTTGGCTGAGAGGTATTTGCAGAGGCAGGTGGATCAAGTGGAATTACCTGTGTTACATTCAATCCATACTGTGCAAGTTGTTCATAAGCCTGTTGCTCATTTGCGGCTTCAAAGGTTCCTTCAGTTTGGGCTCCAGTTTGATCAGTGGCTTTGTATTGGAAATTAGGCATAGTAAAAGACTGTTTATTTTTTAGGTATATTTCAAGACTTCCTCGACGGTACTTTCTCCGTCAAAAATTGACCTTAATCCATCTTCACGTAAGGTACGCATACCCTGCTCTATAGCCTTTTGCCGAAGGACAAGCGTAGCAGCGCCCGAATTTATCATTTCCCTAAATGAGTCAGTAACTTTAATCATTTCAAACAATCCCGTACGCCCTCGGTAGCCTGACTTACTGCAATCCTCGCAACCACTGCCAAAAAAGAATTTTCGGTCACCGATATCTTTTTGACTAATCCCAAGTTGGTCTAGCATTTCCTTTTTTGGCTCAAATTCACTAACACAACTAGAACAAATTTTCCTTACCAGTCTTTGTGCCAATACAAATTCCAAAGAAGCAGACAAAAGAAATGGTTCAAGACCCATATCAACGAGTCGAGTAACTGCTCCAGGTGCGTCGTTAGTATGTAATGTACTTAGAACAACATGACCTGTAAGTGATGCCTGAACTGCTATTCTAGCCGTTTCAATATCACGAATCTCACCTACCATAATTTTATCGGGATCCTGACGTAGAAACGCACGCAGAGCCCGTGCAAAATCAAGCCCAACCTGATGATTTACCGGCACTTGCATGATTCCCTCAATCTCATACTCGACGGGGTCTTCAGCAGTGAGTAACTTGGTGTCCATCTCATTAACTTCCTTCAATGCACTGTATAGAGTGGTCGTTTTACCCGAACCCGTGGGACCTGTAACAATGAAGATACCATTAGGCCGTCTAACTGCATTTCTGATTCCTCCTTTGACATCCTCAGGCAAACCTAAACTTTCGAGGCTTAGGTTCACCGCAGACTTATCCAAAACACGCAATACGACGCTTTCACCAAATTGGGTGGGAAGAGTTGAAACACGAAGATCAACGGCTCTGCCTTCGATTGTCATTTTTATTCGGCCATCCTGCGGTATCCGATGCTCAGCAATATTTAGATCAGCAATGACTTTAATTCTTGAAATGACAGGCAAAGAAAGACTCTTGGGCGGAGGCGACATTTCATACAATGCACCATCCACCCGATAACGAATGCGAAATTCTTCCTCAAAAGGTTCAAAGTGAATATCAGAAGCTTTCGCTCTTATAGCTTGTTGAAGAACAAGATTAACAAAGCGAATAATTGGAGTTTCATTAGCAACTTCCGTTAGTTCGACTTCATTATCTCCATCAAACCCCTCAAATTGATCTAACCCATCACCTCCCAAGAGGTCATCAAAAGTACTTTCTTGTCTTGGGTAATACTCCTCCAAAAGTCTAGTCACTTCACTTGGGTCACATACGATCAAGTGAATCTCATGATTTAAAGCAAAAGTAAGATCATCAATAATCGACGAGTTAAATGGATCAGCTGCAAGAAGATGAATACCATTTGGAGAAAGATATAGAGGGAAAACCCCGTATTGATGGGCACTGTCCGCTGAAATCGATTGCATTGCCTCAGGATCTACTTGCTCTACTTCCCCTTGCTGTAATTCATATCCTAAAAACTGGGATACTAAATTGAACAAATCCTCTTTTGTGACCAAACCTGCACTAATTATTGATTCAGCATAAGATTTTTTCCCCTCAATAACCTCATCGTCATATAGTTCATCCAAACCATGTTGCGAAATTTCTTCAACTTGCTTGAAAATTTCTCGGATGGTGGAATTGTAGTCTAAATAAAGCATGAGTCGAATTTACTCTTCTTCAGTTGTAACCATAAGAACCTCATCCAGTGTTGTGACCCCAGATAGAACTTTTCTAAAACCATCATCACGCATGGAACGCATACCCATTTCTCGGGCCTTCTTCCTAAGTTCGACAATACTGACATTATGGTAGATCATCTCTTCTAAATCAGGATTAACAACAAATATTTCAAAAACTCCCTTTCTTCCTCTAAAACCTTTATCTCCGCACTTGGAACAGCCATGTCCAATCATAAAACTAGCATTAGAAGCCTGCTCCTCATTAATACCCAAAATTGAAAGTTCACTAGAATTTGGTATGTGCGGTTCCTTACAACCTTGGCAAATAGCACGAACCAACCTTTGAGCAAGAGCTGCTCTTAGTGAAGCAGACACCAAAAAAGGCTTTACCCCCATATCAACCAGACGAGATACTGCACTAGGAGCATCATTTGTATGGAGAGTGCTAAATACCATATGCCCAGTTAAGGAGGCGTTAATTGCAATTTCGGCAGTTTCCAAATCCCGGATCTCACCAACCATAACTATATTTGGTGCCTGTCGGAGCATTGCACGCAGTGCAGCGGAAAAAGTCATTCCCACATCTGAGCGAACTTGAACCTGGTTGATACCTGGAACCTCGTACTCCACGGGATCTTCGACTGTTATAATCTTACGATCAGGTTTATTAATGGCATTTAGAGCGGAATATAGTGTAGTGGACTTACCTGATCCTGTAGGTCCTGTTACAAGGAAAATTCCGTCAGGCATAGAAATTACATGTTCAAAAGTATCCTGATCGTCAGAGAAAAAACCTAGCTGAGGAAGACCTAGACTTAAGCTCTCTTTATCCAATATACGCATAACAATGCTTTCTCCATGAACCGTAGGTAAAGTGGAGACACGAAGATCTATCACTTTCTCTCCTACTTTTACATTAATTCTTCCATCAAGAGGTACACGTTTTTCAGCAAGTGATACATTTGCCATCAATTTTGTTCGAGAGATTATCGAAGGCTGTAATCTTTTCGGAGGATCTGGTTGCTCCTGTAATTTACCATCAATTCTAAAGCGAACTCTAAACTTCTTTTCAAGTGGCTCCATGTGAATATCTGAAGCCCTGTTTTCTAATGCATCTTTTATTACTGAATGAACATATTTAATGATCGGAGCATCTTCCTCACTAACATCCTCTGCCCGAAGTCCGTCGCCGATTTCAATATCGCCCTCCATCCCTTCGAAGAAATCATTAAGTTTAATTTCCTCAGCATTACCATAAGCTTCATTTATGAGAGCCAATACATCACTCCTGTATGAGAGCTTGGGATTGACACTTTTTCCCAACAGTTGAGATATCGTATCGATTGCCTCGGGGTCCAATGGATTTGCAAAAATAATTTCTGCCTCAACCTCATTTTGGGAAAGTGGAACCACTTCATATTGTTTTGCCCAATCTGGTTGCAGAATTGAAAATGTTTCCTCACTGATATCAATTTCTGATAAATCGATAGAATCCATGTTAAGTTCTGCTGAAAGAAACCTTAAAACTTCGGATTTCTCCATACCGGTTTTTTCTAGCAGAGAATCCATAAACGCTGCTTCCTTATCCTGCAGCTCCATCTCCTTATTTGAATCTAATTCTGACCTAATTTCAGATACTAGATCATCACTAGCAATCCCTTGCTGCTTAAAGGCATCTAAGAGAAATTCGTCGGTTTCGTTCATGGGCAGAGTTTAACCTAGAACAAACTTAAACTTCTACAAGCTTATCTTCCAAGTCCCATCAGGAATTCTGGATTATTCTTTGTTTTTCTTACTCTGGTAATAAACATTTCCATTGCTTCTGCTGGAGGCACTCCTTTGAGAGACCGACGAAGTGCATAAATCTTGTTTAATTCATCGGGGTGGTAAAGGAGTTCTTCCTTACGCGTACCACTTTTCTCGAAATCAAGAGCAGGAAAGATTCTTTTATTGGAAAGCTCACGATCGAGATGTAACTCCATGTTGCCTGTACCTTTGAACTCCTCAAAAATGACTTCGTCCATTTTACTTCCCGTTTCCACAAGAGCAGTGCCAAGGATAGTAAGGCTGCCACCACCTTCGATATTTCTGGCTGAACCAAAAAACCGCTTTGGCCGCTGTAAAGCTGTCGCCTCAACCCCGCCGCTTAATATCTTGCCGCTATTAGGCATTGTAGTATTGTAAGCTCGTGCAAGTCTAGTAATTGAATCAAGGAGAATAACTACATCCTGATTATACTCAACCATCCTGCGTGCTTTTTCGATAACAATTTCTGCAGCATGCACATGACTTTCGGCACTTTCATCAAAGGTGGATGCAATGACCTCTGCGTCTGGAACCTGTCTGCGAAAGTCAGTTACCTCTTCGGGACGTTCGTCTACCAAAAGGACGATCAAATGAGCTTTGGGGTTATTTACTCGCAAAGCCCTTGCAATGCCCTGCTGTAAAACCGTCTTACCAGTTCTGGGTGGTGCAACGATTAAACCTCTCTGTCCAAATCCAATTGGTGACACTAAATCAACCACCCTCATGGCTACATTATCCCATTCAGCTTTCTCGTCTGTTTCTAAATAAATTCTTTCCAGTGGATAGTAGGGAATTAACTCTGTGAATGGAGTTACTCGGGAAGCTTCTTCAGGATCTCCACCCATTACTTCTTCAACCTGCAAAAAGACGGGACATGTAGAACCATCGAGTTTTGCTCGAATGTATCCCCGAACATTTTGCCCTACCTTAAGTCCATACTTTTTAACCAGTGCTTCAGGCAAAAATGGACATTGTGATTTTAGCCTGTAATCATCTTTTTGCTGTAATAAAAAGGCATGTCCATCTTCCATCACTTGAATGATTCCTGAGACCAGAACCGGAACTTTATCTTCGAGACACTTTGCCATCAACGCATCAAAAATTTCCTCCTTAAGTGGTGCTTGTCCCAAGTTGAGTTCGTACTCACTTACTTTTTCCTTTAATTCTTGTAATGAAAGTGCGAGTAATTCGTCTAATTCGATTGGCTTTTGCCCTGAACTATTAAAATTTTCAGCTAGTTCAATTATACCCTCTTCAGATTTAAGTAATTCATTCTCTAAAAGATCACCAAGTTCAAGTGGTTTGGACTCAGTTTCTTCATAGGGTAAGCGTTTTGGTTTTTTAAATTTCTGTCTTTGTTTGTTTCTTTGCTTTTTTTTGTCCTGCCAGCTTTGTTTTTTCTGCTGGTTGGGATTGGGTCCGCGAGTTGGTTTGTTATTAGGATGATTTCTTGGGAGGTTTGGCTGCTCTGCTTGGTCTTCTTTTTCAATTCCTGCCCCTCCATCTTTGGATGTCTCATTCGATTCGGCTTCATCTTTCGGTTTTGTCTTTTCTTCTTCGAGGTAGGGATTCTGCTCTTCTTTCTCGGGTTCAGAGCCATCAGTACTGAAAAAAAGCTGGCCACTCACCTCTTCTTTTTTTGACTCCGACTTAACCTCGGCTTTGGTTTCCGAAATATCTACAGTGGTTTTCTCTGCAGAAGTGGAGACCTCGTTTTCTTTATTGGAAGTCTCCTCGTTTTGGGGATCCTCAGTCTGTTTTTTTCTTGGTGGCATGGGAATAGTCAAACGCGTGGGGTTCAAAAATATGAGCGTGGAGGTAACTGATCTGCCGTTTGAGAAACGATAATGAGCTTCCTCCTAGCAATACGAAATCCGCAAGTTGCGATTTTTTATCAATCGGCAATTGTGAATTTATTCGATCATTTGATTCCTCTTTCGTCAATCCCCGATCTAATAATCTTCCATTTTGTGTTTTTTCAGAAGCGAAGACACAGATTGTGTTGTCAAAGTTTTTCTCGAGATTATTTTCAAAAAGAAGTGGTATCTCAATTATATTTCTTTTCGCTTCTGATTGCTTAACTCTATTTTCCCAATTCATCCTGACTCTCGGATGCAAAATACTCTCCAACCACTTCCGTTCATCTTCATAACGAAAGACTATTTTGCCAATTGCCTTACGATCTAGACCGAAATTTTTGAAGACTTTATCACCCCACCGGGATTTAATTTCTGAAATGACTTCGTCGTTATTATCAAGCAAATGCGAAACAATTTGATCTGTCGATGTAAGCTCCCAACCAAGTTCATGAAAAAATTTTCCAGCAGTCGACTTACCACAAGCTATCCCCCCCGTAAGACCGATTATGATTTTTTCACTTTTGCTAGACATTATCATTTCATTCAGGCTGAAACTTTAAACCTAAGCAAGTCGCTAAATCCATCCCCTTTTTACTATCGTCTTGCAACCCAAGTTCGAAATGATAAATTCAGACTTTCTTTAGTTGGTAGGGTATCCAAGTGGCTAAAGGATGCGGACTGTAAATCCGCCCGCTTCGTGCGTTCGTCGGTTCGAATCCGACCCCTACCACCACTAAAGTTTACAACTCATAACTCAAAGAAAATCAGATTTCCCTTGGTCACTTGAAAAGCAAAATCTTGAAATAGATCATGAGTCGAACGAGGAAGTATTTGGTAATTGTTATTGGAGGGATCATTTTATTTCTTTACCAAACTTGCACAGGTAAACTGCCCCCAATCGGTCTATGAAGTTAGTCCATCTTTCAACACGCACTATTTATGGAGGCATTCTTGGAATTGGGTTAGCATTCGTCTTAGCCGAATTTTCAAGCCGTGGAATGTATGAAATCTACTCCACATCAACATTATTTCGCAGTATAACCGGCAACTCTCCAAATGCCCTCGCAGACGGTTTATTGAAAGTCTCATGGGCTCTAATATTCTGTTGTGCTTGGTGGATGCTATGGAGTTTTGACAAATACTTTTGCCCAAAACCTATTTCTTCATCTGATTCAAACGAAGGCACCGAAAAAAATATGCCCTCATCCAGTAAGAGTAAGATGAGTTATGACTTCAAGCCTTCTGAAGAACAAAGCGAAACCAAGGAGAAAAAAGAAGACGCTCCTACTGAGAAAACTAAAACGGAAACAAAAGAAAATCAGGAAGATGAATCAAGCCCAATGATCGCATTTGATGAACAAGATGAAAAATATTTTAAAATTCTTGAAATTTCTGATGATGAATTACGAGACTTGGAATTGATTAAGTCTGTTTACAGAAAAAAAATCGCTCAGTATCATCCTGATAAAGTTGCAGCGATGGGACCTGAGATACGACAAGTTGCTGAGCAAAAGGCCAAGGAGATCAACGAGGCTTACGAACACTTCCGTAAAAAGTTTTCCTAATCGTAAAATAACTTCAGGCGAGGGATATGATTACTTCTCACTTGAAGAGATCTAATCAATCATTAGCATTTTCCCTTTTTCAAAAATGAGCCAAGCACAAAAGCATGAATTCCAAGCCGAGACCAAGCAGGTACTCGATATTGTAGTTAACTCCCTGTACAAGGATAAAGAAATCTTTGTTCGTGAATTGATTTCCAACGCATCCGACGCTCTCGAAAAATTACGTCGCACCCAATTAACCGAGAAAGATGTGGTCGATGATAATCTTGAACTCGAGGTAAATCTTACTACCGACGACTCCGCCAATCAGTTAACTATTCAGGACTTTGGTATCGGTATGACAGATGAAGAACTGATTAAGAATTTGGGTACCATTGCCCATTCAGGATCCAAGGAATTCCTTGAAGCTCTCAAGGCAGACGGTGAGAAAAACGATGCACTCATAGGAAAATTTGGCGTAGGCTTCTACAGCGTATTTATGGTCGCGGATAAGGTTCAGGTTTACACCCGTACCTGGCAGAAAGAAGGAAAAGGCTATTGCTGGGAAAGCGATGGTGGTGGATCCTACGAAATCGAAGAAGTGGACGGGCAGCGTCGCGGAACCAAAATTGTCATCCACCTCAAAGAGGATTTTACCGATTTTGCCAAAGAAGACAGAATCAAGGATATCGTTAAGAAATACTCCGCATTTGTTCAGTTTCCTGTATCCGTAAATGGAGAAAAAGTAAATACCATCGAAGCGATTTGGTTGCGTTCCAAAAATGATGTTACCGAAGAGGAATATGAAGAATTTTATAAATTCCAGGGAAATGATTATGAAGCCCCTCTAATGCGGATGCATTTCAGTGCGGATGCTCCCCTCGAAATCAACTCCCTTCTTTTCGTGCCCAAAAGAAACATGGAGAAAATGGGTATGATGCGAAATGAGAACAAAGTGGCCCTTCATTGCCGGAAGGTACTCATTGATGCGGAACCCAAAAATCTCTTCCCCGAATGGCTCCGTTTTTTGCGTGGCGTGGTTGACAGTTCTGACCTGCCCTTAAATGTTTCCCGTGAGACCATGCAGGATAGCGAATTGCTTCGCAAACTTAATCAGGTCTTAACCAAACGCTTCATTCGCTTTCTTAATGAGCAATCCAATAAGAATGAGGAAACATTTCTCGAATTCTGGAATGAATTTGGCCCCTTAATCAAAGAAGGTGTCGCCACCGACTTCACATACAAGGACGATCTAGCCAAACTCCTCCGATTCGAGTCAACCGCCCTTGAACCTGGAAAGCTGACCGGTCTCGATGCCTATGTTGACCGTATGGCAAGTGAGCAAAAAGAAATTCTTTTCCTTTTTGGCAAGAGTCGTAAATCGATCGAAGCAGGCCCCTACCTTGAAGCTTTACGTGCCCGTAGCCTCGAGGTTTTACTTCTTACCGAACCTGTCGACGAATATGTGATGCAGTCAGTTCGTGAATTTAAGGAATTCAAGGTAATTTCTGCCGACTCTGAAGATCTAAAACTCGAAAAACTTGATGATCAACCCGAAGGTGAATCCCTGGACAAAAAGTCATTCAAGAAACTATGCAAGTGGCTTAAGGATAAACTCAAAGACCGCTTGTCCGATGTCGAAGAAGGTGAAAGACTGATTGACAGTCCCGTATGCGTGGTGGGTTCCGATGCCATGGGTGGAGCATCTGCTCGAAGAATTATGAAAATGATGCAAGGGCCGGATGATGAAATGCCTGCTCAAACCGTAAAGCTTCAAATCAATCCAAGACATGGTATCATTCGTGGCCTATCTGCAATGATTGAAAAAGATGAAGACACCGCACTTCTTGTTTCCAATCAGTTAATTGACAATGCATTGGCTTCAGCAAATTTGCTTGATGATCCACGAGAAATGATCGCGAGAAGCTACCAGGCACTCGAAAAAATCACTTCGTAGACTTTAGTTTCATCATCTCTTCATCATTTTTTGATTAAAAATGAGGTTGCACAAACACAGCATGAATAGATAAGAGAAAATAATGAATGTAAATTTCCATAAAGTTTTATCATCAATTTCTTTATTCTCTTTAGTTTTATTTATGTGTTTGGGTTGCTCCAAAAAAGCAAGTAACCCCTTTTCAGACCGAGACGCTGAAGTAAAAGAAAATATCGAAAAACTCATGGGTCTATCCGTAGGAATGACCAAACAGCAAGTCTTTGCACTTTCTGGTGTATCAAATTATGTAGAGGGCTACGATTGGGGTAGTGTTTGGTTCTACAAAATTCGCAAAGGTGGAACCAAAGAAGGCCCCCTTGCCAATCAAGAAATTGAAAACCTCTACATGCCTGTTGTTTTCGATAATACCGATCGTGTTATGGGCTACGGTAGGAAATTTTACGATCAGACTCTAAGCGATTTAGGTACAGGCCAATTCTAATCTCTGGCTCATTTTTTAAGAATTGAAGGATTGACGGAGAGTCAATTTTTCTTCATTTTATTTTGTTTCCCCAAAAATTGATGAAAACAACACTAGCTAAGGCAGAAACTACCACTCACGACTGGAAAATCGTAGACGCGACCGACCAAATACTTGGCCGCCTCGCTGTAAGCATTGCCAATGCTCTGCGTGGAAGAAACAAGCCTACTTACACGCCCCATGTTGATACTGGAGATTATGTAATCGTTACCAATGCCGACAAAATTAAACTTACCGGAAACAAAGAAGAACAGAAAAAATACATGTTTTACTCCGGTTACATGGGAAACGAAAAATATCGCAGCGTTGCAGACTTCAGAGAAAAACGTCCGGAGTTCATCATTACCAACGCGGTTAAAGGGATGCTTCCTAAAAACAAACTTTCAAGTGCCATGCTTAAAAAGCTTAAAGTCTACCGTGGCGAAGAACATCCCCATGAAGCGCAAAAGCCTACTCCTTTATTACCCAATTAATTAGATCATGAGTGCCAAAACTGCCACCAAAGAATTTGTAGCCACAGGCCGTCGCAAAACCAGTACTGCCCGTGTCCGTATCAAAGAAGGTACCGGTACCTTTA
>Ga0181593_10006136_pt1 | contig 10825 bp, 8 predicted proteins | sample 071ome_19_FD_133756 | JGI IMG/M metagenome (GOLD analysis project Ga0181593, IMG submission 133756) | Coastal salt marsh microbial communities from the Groves Creek Marsh, Skidaway Island, Georgia - 071413AT metaG (megahit assembly) | ecosystem: Environmental > Aquatic > Marine > Intertidal zone...
ATGAATAGGGAAACCAAGCCCACCAAGGCGAGAGAGACTACCCACCGCCTCGAGATAGCGGAGCCAAGCATCGGCATCCTCCTGAAAGTTTCTTTTCGCAAGATACTTCTTTGTTTAAACCTGGCCTGCCTCAAATTCTGACGCAGGCATTTTCGTATTTAAATTGTCTGAATCGCGGAGGTTCGCACTGCCGCTCGCGAGCACGCGAACAGGACACCACTCACCCATATTTATATTGAACACGACTCAAATTGCCGTCAGGCATACCGACAGCACTCGGTCACGATACACCACGCCAATTTCGACAGTCAAGGTAATTCACACGCGCCAAATTCCTGTTTTTTGCGCATTTTCTCGATTACCGAAGAGACTTTGGTACATCTTGACCCAAACTGTAAGTATTGCCCATTACAAGCGCATTACCGTTCAACAACCAATTTCTACACGGGTGCGGATACAATTGCGCCGTTTCGATCATTTCACGATCAGATTGGTGCAAATTCTCCAACTGAACCAAGTACAGAAAGATACCTAAAACCATGGATCTAGGAATAAAGGGCAAAGTAGCGCTAATTACCGGTGGAAGCAGGGGTTTGGGTCGCCAGTCGGCACTTGCGCTGGCTAACGAAGGCGTAAACGTCGCAATTTGCGCCCGAGGTGAAGAAACTCTCAACCAAACAGCCGCTGAACTGCGAGCAACAGGCGTAAACGTTGCCGCTTTCGTCGCCGATCTCAGCACAGAGCAAGGTGCAATTGATCTCGCTGGCAAAGTCGAAGCTGAACTCGGGTCAATCGACATCCTTGTTAATAACGTAGGTGGTTCACTTGGTACTTCCGATCTCGTCGCATCCTCACTCGACGACTTCCACATGGTCATGGACGCCAACTTGTGGTCGGCAGTAGCTCTCATGAAGCACGTTGTACCTGGCATGCAGGAGCGTGGATGGGGTCGAGTGATAAACATTTCATCGATCTACGGTCGTGAGTACGGTGGCACAGCTCCGTACATGACCGCCAAGGCAGCAATGATTGCCGCTTCAAAGCACACCGCAATGACCGTTGCAAAAGACGGTGTTACGGTGAACTCTATCGCCCCGGGCTCGATCCTGTTCGACGGTGGAAGCTGGGACCGGTTCCAGCAGAGCAACACCCCGGAACAAGTCGACGAATTCATCGACCGCAACTTGCCAATGGGCAAGTTCGGCTGGCCAGAACCAATCGGTGCATCGGTAGCGTTCCTTGCTTCTCAACAAGCTGACCTGATCACAGGTGCATGCCTGAACGTAGACGGTGGCCAATCCCACAACCTGTTCTAAATCCCGTTAGCTCCGGGCGGACATTCGTCCTTGGTCGCGCAGGCGCACTTATCCCCCTCTCTAACTCTCCCCGTTCCGCGGGGAGAGAACCGTTGGCTCCGGGCGGACATTCGTCCTTGGTCGCGGGAAGCGCACTTATCCCCCTCTCTAACTCTCCCCGTTCCGCGGGGAGAGAACCGTTAGCTCCGGGTGTCCCGATGAATCGGGACTCGGTCGCGGGAAGCGCATATCACCTACCCCTACCCCCTTCCATCAAGGAACGGGAATCGCTCTCCCCATTAGACAAAGAGAGCGCTGCGGGTCCTTCATCCTGAGCTAGCCTGCCCTGAGCGGAGCCGAACGGGAAGGGTCAAGGATCCACAGATCAGAGGGCAACCTTGTCATCCCGACCGAAGCGAAGGAATCCGACTGACTTTTTCAGTCGCTATCGATCCAACCGTCACGTATTGTCATCCTGAACTCGTTTCAGGATCACGTTCACTCTCGCGAAACAAACCAACCCAGCAAACCAGCTGCTCACAATCGCAGATTCCTCCGCTACGGTCGGAATGACAATATAGTGAGCGGGGCCAACGCTTCCTCCTCCGGACTGGCGGAATCAGAGGGGAGATTGCGACGCGCGATCCAAGGACGAATGCCCGCCCGATCACAAACGCCCACTCCCTCACTGGGATGTCCTAAGCTAACCCGCAATTACCAAATAACATTTACCACGGCAACTTTGGGGTGACCGCTAAATGAGTTCGCTTTCGACCGACAATCTCGCACGATCAGCTGCCAATCATCCAAAACGAACGATTCTGATCTGGCTAATCGTATTCCTCGTTTCCGGCGGGCTTGCTGGGGCGCTTTTGCAGGAAAACCTCTCGTCACAGTGGCGATTCCTGAACAACCCGGAGTCGAACCAGGCAGACCTGTTGATCGATGAGCACATTGGCGATCCCTACGCGGCGACCGAAGTCATAATCGTCCGCTCGTCGACGTACCTCTACGACCAGCCTGAATTTGTCGGGCTTGCAGACGAAATTACGCAGGAAGTGCTTGACCTGGGCCCCGAAATTGTCACATCGGCCCGTGACCGGATCGTTTCACCCGACCGCGACGCAGCAATGCTCATAGTCCGAATGGCAGGAACAGCCGACGAAGCAACCCTCGAAGTCGAGAATATCCACGAAATCGTCGATCACGCCAACGATAACCCGGACTTCGATGTCGTAATCACCGGTAACGCCACCATGAGCCTCGATTTCATCGAAGGCTCAGAAAAAGATCTGATCACCGGCGAGGCAATCGGTATTCCGTTTGCCATGATCATCCTCTTGCTGGTCTTCGGTGCTGCCGTTGCTGCCGCAATACCGCTATTAATCGCGATCCTTGCCATCGTTACTGCACTTGGTGTGGCTGCAGTGATCGGTGAAGGATTCCAGCTTTCTGTTTTCGTGGTGAACGTCAGCACGATGATGGGTCTGGCGGTCGGAGTCGACTACTCGCTGTTCATCGTTGAGCGCTACAGGGAAGAACGGCGCGCCGGTCGAAGCATTGACGATGCGATAGTCCGAGCTGGCGACACCGCGTCACGAGCTGTGTTGTTTAGCGGACTGACCGTTGTACTCGCGGTAACCGGGATGTTCTTTGTGCCAACCGACCTCTTCTGGAGCCTCGGCATTGGCGCAATCCTCGTTGTTATTACCAGCGTGATCGCCGCCCTGACGCTCCTGCCAGCAATCATCAAGTTGCTTGGTGATCGCATAGACAGGTGGAGTTTGCCGTTCATCGCTTCCCGCCAGAGCACCGAGGCAGAGTCGGGATTCTGGGTACGGATCGCATCGATAGTCATGGGTCGACCAGTAATCAGCCTGGCTCTATCAGCCGGACTCCTGGTACTGGCCGCAATCCCCTATTTTGATATCGAAACCGGTTTGGCAGGCATTTCAACAATGCCGGAAGACTTCCGTGCTCGTTCCGGATTCGATGTTCTCGATGAAGAGTTTTCAGGCGGGATGATCGCCCCTATCATTCTCGTTATTCAGGGCGACACTTCAGATCCCGATTTGCGACAACGACTTGATGCTTTCGCCGCGAATATTGGTGGCGCACCAGTAATCGCAAGGTCGCCTGATGGAGCGATCACAACGATTTCTCTGACCCCGCCCGGAGACGCTGCAACGGTTGATGCAACAGCGGCTATCAAACAGCTTCGAGAAAACACCCTTCCCGGAGCTTTCGGACCTCATGCCGACGATATTCTCGTGACTGGCTGGGCGGCACGTCAGTCTGACTTCACCGACATGGCAGCCGATCGCCAGATACCCGTATTAGTTTTCGTTCTCGGCCTCAGCTTCATTCTGCTCATGCTTGTGTTCAGGTCAATCCTGGTGCCACTAAAAGCAGTGATCATGAACCTGTTGTCGGTCGGTGCCGCCTATGGACTCATCGTCCTGGTGTTCCAGAAAGGCTACGGAAACGAGATATTCGGCTTTCAGCAAGTCGAAGCGATCGAAAGCTGGATTCCCATCTTCCTGTTCGCAATCCTGTTCGGACTCTCAATGGACTACCACGTGTTCCTGCTTAGCCGAATCAAGGAGCACCACGTTGCCACTGACGACAACCGTGCTTCGGTTGCGCATGGCTTGCGATCGACTGGTCGAATCATCACCGGCGCCGCACTCATCATGGTGGTCGTTTTCGGCGGATTCGCCGCTGGCGACTTGACCCTCTTCCAACAAATGGGATTCGGTCTGGCTGTAGCTGTCCTGCTCGACGCCACAATCGTCCGAAGCATCCTGGTGCCAGCGACAATGCGCCTGCTCGGTAAAAACAACTGGTACCTACCCTCCTGGCTCAGCTGGCTACCAGAGCTAAACGTAGAAGGCACGCAGAAATAAGCACATATGTCATCCTGAACTTGATTCAGGATCAGTGATTTCTAGCAATCAACACGCTGTGCCAGATCGAATCGATTTGAGACATAGGACGTTGATCCTGAAACAAGTTCAGGATGACAACACAAATCTCTTAAACACAAACGGGGCACTCGTTTGAGTGCCCCGTTTAGTTTTCTCTAACTCGCTTACGAGATCTCTACTGCAGCACCAGCTTCTTCGAGCTTTGCCTTTGCAGCGTCAGCGTCTTCCTTGGAAGCACCTTCGAGAACTGGCTTTGGAGCAGCCTCAACAAGGTCCTTCGCTTCCTTAAGACCAAGAGGAGTTACCTCTCGAACTGCCTTAATGACAGCAATCTTGTTAGCACCGATGTCCTTGAGAACAACGTCGAATGCGTCCTTCTCTTCCGCAGCAGCACCAGCGTCGCCACCAGCAGCACCAGGAGCAGCAGCAACTGCAACTGGAGCAGCAGCGCTAACACCGAACTCTTCTTCAAGAGCCTTTACAACCTCGGCGAGGTCGAGGACTGACATACCTTTGATCTCTTCGATCAGTTCTTCTTTGCTAAGAGCCATTTGTTTCTCCTGTTCCGATCATCGCCGGAACTATTCGTTTGCAAATATTTTTCAAGCCTTCCCTCCGGGACTCGGAGGGATCAGAGGGTGGCGCTGCGACATTTATTCCCTTACCGGACTGGAAAGGGTTAGGGATAGGAGACTGAAACGTTAGCTGAGTGACTTTGTCACGATCGCGTTCTAACGAATGTCCTCCCGGTCACTAATCCGAACTACGCAGCCTCGCCCTGGTTTTCGACGTGTCGCTGAAGCACGGTAGCCAGTGCCCGAACCGGACCAGCCAAAACCATGACAAGACCTGAAATTGGGCTGTTCATGGAACCGAGCATCTTTGCGATCAACTCGTCCTTCGACGGCAGCTTTGCGAGTGCTTCTACTCGGTCTGCAGACAGAACGTCTGAATCGAGCACGCCACCAATGATCTTGACCGGCAGGTCGTTGTCATCGGAGTAATTTACGAGAGCCTTTGCAGCCGCAGCAGGGTCACCGTCAGAAACGATGAAGCCGATTGGCCCCCCCATGATGTCTTTAAGTTCTGGGCGACCTGCCTCGTCGGCAGCAATCCGAGCAAAGGTGTTCTTGACCACCTTGAACCGGGCACCGTTCGAACGAAGCTCCTGGCGAAGACCGGTCATGCCGGTTACGTCAGTTCCTCGGTACTCTGCTGTGATAACCAATGGGGACGCTTCGAAAACGTCCTTCATTTCGGCTACAGTTTCTCTTCCTTTATCAGTTGGCATTCAACCTCCTGTCTGCACCCGGTCGACAGCAGGCTCAAGCGAGAGTGTTCGAGGAAATAAAAAACCCCGGACCAATCCGGGGCAATCCACGCAAGAGTAACTCTCGTTCGTGTCGCTAACCTCGGATGGCGCTTTGAGCATTATCCCGTTCGGGACCAACTGTCTGCGGTCGCAGTATTCAAATGTACCTTTCTAGTTTATCTAGAACTGGTACAAAATTTCCAATCTTTTTTTGTGCGCCATCCGCGATCGTGACATAGTCACTCAACTCACCAGCGCAGTCTGCCCCTCTAACTCTCTCCCAGCCCGTAATAAGGGAGAACGGGAATTGGTAGTACCTCTCCGTCGTCATCCTGAGCTTGTCGAAGGATCAGCGTTTTCTTGCAGCCAGATCGTAAAGCCAAGTCAACCCGTCTCTTGCAATCAACGAGATCCTGAATCGAGTTCAGGATGACATCTCACGACGCGTCCCAACCGGAGCGTAGGGATCTAACTCGTTGAAAATAAAAAAGCCCCGAGTGCTGCCCGGGGCTTTGAAATATTTGCTCCCGAATTGGGGGAGCTAGAGAGGGAGACTGCGACTCTTTCGACCCAATGAGTTCCCTTTCCGGACTGGAAAGGGTTGGAGATAGGAGATCGCGGTGGGTGACCCAAGGACGTATGTTCGCCCGGTCACCTAACAATCTAGCTCTGTGTTAGTTTCTCCATCTCGCTCTGATCGAGCTTGATGCCAGGACCCATCGTCGTGCAGAGAGTTGCACTCTTTACGAGCGAACCCTTCACACCTTCAGGCTTGGCACGAAGAATCGTCGAGTAAACACTCGAAAGGTTCTCGAGAATCTGGTTCTCATCGAAACCAGTTGTACCGATTCGGATGTGAATGTTTGCACCACGGTCGAGTCGAATTTCAGCTCGACCCTTCTTTGCACTCTCGATGGCAGTCTTGATGTTGTCAGGCTGAACGACAGTGCCAGTTCGAGGGTTAGGCATAAGACCTTTTCGACCAAGGTATCGACCCAGCCGACCAATCTTGCCCATCTGGTCAGGAGTAGCAATTGCTACGTCGAAGTCCGACCATCCGCCTTCGATGCGCTTGATCAGGTCTTCGTCGGAAACGTAGTCAGCTCCAGCAGCCTGTGCTTCCTGGGCTGCTCCACCCTCAGCGAATACAAATACTCGAACGTCCTTACCTGTTCCGTGAGGAAGTTCAGCGATCTCTCGGATCTGCTGGTCGGCGTGTCGAGGGTCTGCGCTGGTAGCGACGTGAAGCTCAACAGCTTCATCGAACTTGGCAGTGGAAAATTCCTTAGCCAGTGCAACTGCGTTCTCGGGGGAATGAGTCTCCAGCCCTACCGCTGCAGCCGCTGCGTTGTAACGCTTGCCATGTTTTGGCATTTTCTATTTCTCCTATCGGTAATCCTGGCTCCCCCTTGTTTAACGGCGGGGTTCAAGCGCAAGGGCCGATCGCTAATCGACTTATTTAGTCAACAATTTCAACGCCCATGCTTCGGGCGCTACCGGCAATGATGTTCATTGCCATTTCAACATCGCTGGTGTTCAAGTCAGGCAGCTTCACTTCTGCGATTTCTCGGAGCTTGTCCTTCGAGAGTCGTCCGGCAGTTTCGCTACCAACCATTCCAGCACCGCTGGCGATACCAGCAGCCTTCTTGATCATGTCGGAAGCTGGAGGAGTCTTCAGTTCCAGCGTGAACGATCGGTCGGCGTATACAGTCAACTCAACCGGAACGATGTTCCCGGAGAGATGTGCAGAACGCTCGTTGTATTCCTTCACGAACTGCATGATGTTCACACCATGCTGACCCAGCGCAGGACCTACCGGAGGAGCCGGTGTGGCACCACCTGCTGGCAGCTGCAGTTTGATCATGGCCATGACTTTCTTAGCCAATGGAGCGTTCCTTCGTTACTAACTTCGCTCGCCACAGTGAGCGAGCTTGATTCCTAAAATTACGACTTCTCGATTTGTAAGAAGTCCAGTTCAACCGGAGTTTCACGACCGAAGAACGAAACGTGCACTCGCACCTTGCCACGTTCTTCCAGCACCTCATCAACAGTGCCCATGAAGTCGGCGAACGGTCCGTCCTTGATACGCACAGCCTCACCAGGCTCGTATCCAACCCGCACACGAGGTGCGTCGGACGACATTCGACTCATGATTCGATCTACTTCGACATCTTCTAGCGGGACAGGCTTCGGTCGCTTCTCTCGCTCGTCTTCTGCAGAAATAAAGCCCGTAACACCAGGGGTGTTTCGAACTACGTACCAGGACTCTTCGTCCATAACCATCTGGACGATTAGGTACCCGGCATACATCTTCTTTTGAACGGTCTTGCGCTCGCCTTCCTTGATCTCCACCTCTTCTTCGGTGGGAACCACAACGTTCAGGATCTTGTCCTTAACGTCCATGGTCGCGATCCGCTGTTCAAGATTTTTCTGTACACGGTCTTCCTGACCTGAGTACGTGTGAACGATGTACCAGCGTGGAGTTGCGTCGCCTGAAATGCCGCTCTGGGTAGTCATAACTATGTACCTGAAACGATCGACATAATTCGAGCAAATAGCATGTCGATCAAACCAAGGAATAGACCAATAGCAGCCGAAAGCACAATTACCATCACGGTGAGACGCGTTGCATCTTCCCTGGTGGGCCAGGAAACCTTTCGGAGTTCACCGAACACTTCACCGAAGAAGCCGAACAGTGAGAACCGACCTGATCCTGATACACCAGGACCTGATGAGCTTCGTGCGTTACGTGCCAAATCGATCCCTTACCTTTTCTCGCGGAATACCTGGGCCTTGCGGCAAACCGGGCAGAACTTCTTGAGCTCGATACGGTCAGGAGTGTTTCGCCTGTTTTTCTCTGTGTGGTAGGTGTATGCCTTGCACTCCGTGCAATTCATGTCTACCAGTGTGCGAACAGCACTTTTTTTAGCCATAGTTACGTTTCGCTAATTCTCTCGGTTCGACCAGCGCTTTTCACAGCGCCTTTCGAACCGGTTAAGGGAACCTCATCCTCGAATTAGCTGAGGAATCAGCTCCCTGTTCCACTGAAGTTTTACGACCTCAGAGAGTCGCGCCAACGCTCGTTTCTCGATACCGGGGGACTTTATGTCCGCCCGGCACAAGAATACGAGCGTTGAAATTAAGTTCTTTACTTAGTCCAGAACTTCGATGATGACACCCGATCCAACGGTTCGACCACCCTCACGGATAGCGAATCGGAGGTTCTCTTCGAGAGCAACCGGGTACATCAGTTCGATTTCCATAACGGTGTTGTCACCAGGCATAACCATCTCGGTACCTGCTTCGAGGTTGATGGAGCCAGTAACGTCAGTCGTTCGAATGTAGAACTGTGGCTTGTAGCCAGGGAAGAATGGAGTGTGTCGTCCACCTTCATCAGCTGTCAAAACGTAGACCTGTGCCTTCGCCTTGGTCTTTGGCTGGATAGAACCAGGAGCGGCAAGCACTGCACCTCGTGCAACATCTTCTCGCTCAATACCTCGGATCAGACAACCAACTGCGTCACCAGGCTGACCCTCTTCAAGAGTCTTGTGGAACATTTCCACACCAGTAACAGTGGTGTCGATGGTCTTACCAAATCCAACAATCTCGATCTGGTCACCAGTCTTTACGATTCCTCGCTCAACTCGACCGGTAACAACAGTACCTCGACCCTTGATTCCGAACACGTCTTCAACAGGCATGAGGAATGGCTGGTCAACAGGTCGCTCTGGAATCTCGATGTAGTCGTCAACAGCCTGCATCAACTGGTGGATTGACTGAACCCACTTGTTGTCCTGGTCTCCAGCGTTCTCAAGAGCTTCAAGTGCGCTTACCTGTACTACAGGAAGATCATCACCTGGGAAACCGTTCTTGCTGAGGAGCTCACGTACTTCGAGCTCAACCAGTTCGAGGAGCTCTTCGTCGTCAACAACGTCCGACTTGTTAAGAGCAACAACCAGCTTAGGCACGTTCACCTGGCGGGCCAGGAGAATGTGTTCGTAAGTCTGTGGCATAGGACCATCAGCGGCCGATACCACGAGAATGGCGCCATCCATCTGGGCAGCACCGGTAATCATGTTCTTGATGTAGTCAGCGTGACCCGGGCAGTCCACGTGAGCATAGTGACGGGTATCCGTCTCGTACTCAGTGTGGGTGGTTGCAATGGTCACACCACGCTCTCGCTCTTCTGGAGCGTTGTCAATTTGGTCAAACGAGCGAGCCTCGCTATAACCAGCGTCGGCCATCACCTTGGTGATTGCAGCCGTGAGGGTGGTCTTACCGTGGTCAACGTGGCCGATAGTGCCGATGTTGACGTGGGGTTTCGACCGGTCAAAAGTTTCCTTTGCCATGGTCTGGAAAGATTAAATTATGAATGATTGATCGATTTAAAGAGCCAATGACGGGAATTGAACCCGTGACCTCTTCCTTACCAAGGAAGCGCTCTACCCCTGAGCTACATCGGCTGAACGGAGCGGAAGACGAGATTCGAACTCGCGACATTCAGCTTGGAAGGCTGATGCTCTACCAACTGAGCTACTTCCGCTTGCACCACTGAGTGTGATTGTGGGGGTAATAGGATTCGAACCTATTCAGTCGTAGACAACAGATTTACAGTCTGCCCCGGCTCTCCAACTCCGGCGTACCCCCTGATGATTTCACCCAATCGTGCGTGATTGGTACGGTGAGCCGGTGGAGGGATTCGAACCCCCGGCCAGCTGATTACAAATCAGCTGCTCTGGCCTCTGAGCTACACCGGCAACATTTCAAAGAACAGGGCAACAAAAACCCTCCCGGTTTTCGGGAGGGCAAATGTATGAAAGAAATCCACGTGTTTTGTCGTGGTGGTAGAGGAAAATTTAAGCTTGGGATTTTCTGTCAGGCATGGGCCTTCATCACCTGGCGTCGAAGGGCCTCATGCACCTCATCCATCGCAGCCTCGAAACTCACCGATCGGCGCTTGGCGAAGAGGTCTTTGCCCGGCAAATGTGCCTTCACTTCCACCACCTTGTTTTCTCGTGAATCACTTTTTTCCACGCGAAGAAAAACTTCGCAGTTCTGCAGTTCGTTGTTGAACGTCAGCAGCTTTTCCAATTTTGCCTTGACAAACTCCAGGAGGGAGTGGTCTGCGTCAAAATGAATGGAATGAATTTGGATTTGCATGAAGCTACGGGTTATTGCTTCCCCGTGGCTCTTTTGTTCAACGGAGAGGCGTTGTGAAACTCCTTCAGCTTTGCTGTCGTGTGCTGTGTGTAAACTTGAGTCGAGGACAAACTGGCATGGCCAAGCAAATC
>Ga0181593_10006137_pt1 | contig 10825 bp, 7 predicted proteins | sample 071ome_19_FD_133756 | JGI IMG/M metagenome (GOLD analysis project Ga0181593, IMG submission 133756) | Coastal salt marsh microbial communities from the Groves Creek Marsh, Skidaway Island, Georgia - 071413AT metaG (megahit assembly) | ecosystem: Environmental > Aquatic > Marine > Intertidal zone...
GATATTTTTTTCAATGAATCGCTTAAAGGCTCGCGTGATTGAGCAAGAGCTCTTGCGCGTTAGCGCGCGTCCTGTCGGTGATTCGAGCGCCACCAAGCATCCGTGAGATCTCCTCAATTCTCTGCTCATGGCTCAGCGCGCGGACCACAGACCGAGTGCGGTCTCCCTTGACCTGCTTACACACAAATAGGTGCTGATCACCGAGCCCCGCGACCTGAGGAGAGTGGGTGATACAGAGGACCTGCCGTGTCCGTGAGATGTGCCGGAGCTTGAGCCCCACCGCCTCTGCGGTTGGGCCACCGACCCCGCTGTCCATCTCATCAAAGATATAGACGCTCACAGGGTCAAGGTCAGCGATCACCCGCTTGATCGCGAGGGTGATCCGTGACAGCTCTCCTCCTGAGGCCGCGCTCTGGACGGGCATCAAGGGCTCGCCGGGGTTCGCGCTGATGAGGATCATCGCGCGCTCTGCGCCACGCGGGCCAATCACCTGACCGCTCACCTCACACCCCTGCCCAGCGATGTTGGGTGAAAACTCAACCTTAAGCTTAGCTTCGGGCATCCCAAGGTCAGCGAGCTCGAGCTCAATCGACCTACAGAGGCTTGGAGCGAAGGCTCTGCGCGCGTCACCGAGCGCCTGAGCTTGTGAGGCGAGCGAGCGCCCTAGGGCCTCCCTCTGCTCTATGAGGACCTGCATTCTACCCTCTAGGCTCTCGAAGCTCCTGAGCTCTCGCTCGATCTCTCGCTGTCGTTCGATGACCTCCGCGAGGGTGCCCTTGTGCTTGCTCTTAAGGGTGTTGAGGAGGTCGAGTCGATCTTCAAGCTCCTCTAAGCCATCGGCGTCACTGCTCAGCGACCTCGCGTAGCTCGCGGCGCTACGCGCGACCTCTTCAGTGATCGCGAGCGCGGTCTCAAGGTCATCGAGCAGTGGGCTGAGGCTGTCGTCTACATCTACGAGCTTACGGAGCGCCTGAGCGGCGTTCGAGAGGCGCTCGACCGCGGCGGAGGGTTGAGAGTATAGATGTGCGTCTACTGAGAAGGCCTGCTGTCGGAGGCGCTCTCCGTTACGCAAGCGGATCGCCTCATGTTTAACCCGCTCATCTTCATGTGGGTCACCGAGGCGAGCCTCTTGGAGCTCCTTGAGGTGGTACCTTAAGAAGTCCTCTCGCTCCGCTTGACCCCGTTGCGCGTTGAGCGCCTCTGAGATCTCGGCCTCGACCTGAGAGAGCTGTTGATATGTCCCCTCAAGGGTCCTGCGGGTGGGCTCTAGCCCCGCCGCTTGATCTACTAAGCTCAAGTGCATCGAGGACTGTCGAAGGGAGTGCGCGTCATGTTGACCAGAGATCTCCAGGAGCTCACTCATCAGCTCATGGAGCGCGGTCACGCTCACTGAGGTCCCGTTGATCAACGTGTCGTTCTTTCGCCCTTTACGGCGTACGGTTCGGCTCACCGTCACTCGCTTCCCACGTCGCACACCAAGCGCACGGAGGAGCTCTTCGATGCGCGTAGCACCCTCGATCGCGAAGGTCGCCTCGACCTTCGCGACCTCAGTCCCTGTGCGGATCATGCTCGCTTGAGCCCTCCCTCCACCGATCAAACCGAGCGCCTGTAAGAGCGTAGACTTCCCTGCGCCGGTCTCCCCTGTGATCACGGTGAGCCCTGAGGACACCTTGACCCGTAGCTGGTCGATCAGCGCAAAATTTTGAATGGAGATGGACTCAAGCATAGGCAGGGTCTCTACTGTGGACACGCTCAGCAAAGGCGAGCTGAGCGAGCTAGGCAGGGCGTGCGTGGGGGAGGTCGAGAGGAGGTGGCTTATACCATGAGCGGGTCACAAATTAAACTAAAGCCTACCCCGTACGGTTCTCAAGGCGCGCTGACCGTCATGGTTTACCCACAGAACACCTCAGCGTGAGGAAGTCGTGGGGTCATCATCTCACTCCCCCGCTAAGCGTCGCTCGAGATAAGCTCGGATGACCCTTGAGATGTGTGGCTTCCCGATCGCGCGCGTCGCCGGCTTTTGGGCTCTGAGATCAGCAGCGGTGAGGAGCCACGCCACCTGCTCACCATGAGGTCCACGCTCTTCACCGCGGTTAGCGACGACCGCCCCGAAGCGCTCCGCTCGCTCCGTCGCGATCTGTAGCAAGCGCTCATGTGAGAGGTCCTCTTGATACTTGAAGGTCACCATATGGAGCTCAGGCTGACGAGCGCGGACCTCATCGATCACCTTGGGGGTGGGTGAGAAATTGAGCTCAAACCGTGCCTGCCCGCTCGGGAGCTTACCACCTGAGACGGGCCTCCCGTTCACCGTACGAGGAGCATAGTCCGCGACCGCAGCGGAGAAGACGCCCGCTACACAGCGCTCATGAGCGGTCAGCTCGAGACATCGAGCTCGGTAGTCATCGAAGAGCTCAACCCGCTCCGTGAGTGACTCAAGCTCTAGGCTTGGAGCGTGGCTCGCGCCGGCGAGGAGGAGCCTCAGGTCTGCGCCTGCCCAAGCGAGCTCTTTTGCGATCTCGATCGCGAGCGCGCCTGTGAAGCGGTTCGTGACGCGACGTACTCCATCTATCGCGACGGGGGTTGGGCCACCGGTCACCAAGACGCCTTTGCCGAGGAGAGGAGAGCGACTCACTGCCCGTGACAGCTCAAAGCAGAGCTGTTCTTCGTGGGGGAGGTTATCCTTCCCATAGTCGTCTCGAGGCTGAATTAAGGTCGCACCTAGCTCCCGAAGCCTCTTCATAGACTCTATTAAAATTGGGTTGTGCATACTGCCGTGCATGGTTGGGGCGATGAGGAGCTTCGCTTGTCCAAGCGCACAGCGCCCGATCGCAGAGGCAAGGAGGGTGCTCAAGAGCCCATCGGCGACCCCTAACGCGGCCTTATTAATGGTGTTATAGGTCGCAGGAGCGAGCAGATACGCGTCGAATGACACCCCATCACCTAGATGCTCAGCGCGCGCGCTTAAGCGGGTAATGACCTCTCGATCACAGCTCCAACTCAGCGCGTCGGCGGTCACGTAGCGGAGCGCCTCTTCAGACACAAAGGCCCACACCTCAGCGCCTCGCTTGCGGAGTGACCTCGCGATCAGCGGAGCCTTCATCGCCGCGATCCCGCCACAGACCAGAAGCGCGACCCGGACCCCACGCAGGTGCTCGCTGTTGAGCTGAACACCATGATCCGAGAGCTCTGAAGGGGTAGGAGGAGAGAGGTCCCAAATGGGGCGGATAAAGCTCATCGATACAGTCACTCTAAAGGGAGAAGTAGATTCATCAGGTATATTCGGATGTGAGACTTCACCTATCACTAGTAATTTACAAGTGGAATTGGTAGATTAACCTCGGTTTAGGCTCTCTGATACGCTTTCCCTCAGGTTGAGCTTGATGAGTAGCCCTCTTGTTTATCAGTTGAGATGCGAGTGTAAGCCCATGAATAGATTAGTAAAAACTAGCAGGAGCCCTCTAGGTGGACTGTCGAAGGTAGCCTGTGCTGTAGCGCTGTCATTGGGCGTCTCAGCCTGTGGCGACCGGATCGGTGATCAGGTAGACACAAGCGATCGCGAGACGGTAGAGCGGGTCACGCCTCGCGTTGAGGCTACCTCGCACGCGCTCGTTCGCGTTGGACAGACACTAGAATTTTTCGGTGAGGGGTTCCTCAAAAAAAGCCAAGGCGTCTCTCAGCTTCGCTTCGATGGTGTGTTCACAGATCAACTAGGCCGTGAGACCTCGGTTGACCTCGCTGTGACGCCCCTTTTTGGAGGCGAAGAGGTCGATGGACATGAGCGGAAGATTCTCACCTGGCCACGCGTTGGACCGTTTAGGAACCCGTTCACCCGAGATGAGCGCAATGGGGTCTTCAGGGGGACGGTCCAGGTCGTGAACACCTATGATGATGGCTTCATGGACAGCGGACCTGCGGTCCCGCTCAACTTAGAGATCGCGCCCTCGATTGTCATCGAGCGATTTGAGCCGATCCACGCTGACTGTGGCGCGCCTGCGCTACGGGTCTTCCCTGGGATCCCCTACCGAATGAAGGTTAAGGTGGGTGGGGTCAGCGCGACGCGCTTCATCTATGAGTTCAACCAAATTAATGGAGATGAGGGCATCACAACCTTCGATCATGACTTCGGAGAGGGGCGCGTAACGACCGAGGACGAGGTCGGCGCCTCCTCTGAGATCATCGTCTTTAACCCGATCGCAGACGACCTACAGTCTTACGTGACGGGCGTCCGAGTGATCGCCTATGACGATGAGGGTCACTTCACGGAGACCGCGCTCCCGATTGGTGTCCATCGCCCGATCGAGGTGACCTATGACGGTAGCTATGAGCTCGCTGAGCGCTATGAGCCTGTCCCCGTCTCGGGTTGTATCCCTGGCGGAGTGGGTAACAGCGTCTCGTACAGCGAGAGCGTCAGCGAGACCCGCACGCAGAGCGTCAGCATGACCGTGAGTAACTCATGGAGTAACCAGCAAGGGCGTAGCCTCTCGTCCAACACCAGCGAGGGGATCTCGGTTGGGGAGTCTTCAAGCAGGACCTTAGGAGAGTCAAGCTCTGAGCATGAGCGCGTCAGCGAGAGCACTGGTGAGACATACAGCCAGAGCGAGAGCAACAACGTCGGATACAGCTCAAGTGACGGAGAGTCATGGAGCTGGAGCCTCTCTGAGGGCGAGAGCCAGCAAGACTATGAGCGTCGAATGGAGTCGATGTACGGACAGGCGAGCGGGAGCGTAGCGGTTGGGGTGAGCGGTGAGGGCTCAGTGCCAGGCTTCGCGAAGGTGTCTGGCTCCGTAGAGACGAAGGTCGGCGTCACAGCGGGCACCTCGACGGGCACGACAACGGGCGCGAGCACGCGCACGAGCACCCAAGAGGGTCACACGATGGCGGGTAGCAGTAACGCAAGTGAGAGCTTCGGGAGCACGGTCAGCGAAGGGAACTCTGTGAGCATCGACGGCACGTATGTCGCGAGCAACAGCAACGCGAGCTCATCATCGAACACAATGGGGATGAGCCGGGGTCGAACCTGGAACCTCTCAGAGGGTAGCTCAATGAGCGAGAGCGTCAGCCAAGATGACGCGCAGTCGCTCAGCGAGGCGACCGTAAGCTCAGAGAGCCGGACCGTCTCTACGTCGCTCAGCGGGATCATCCCTCGTGGTCGCTACGGGATCTTCTACCGTCAGACGACACGCTGGGTGCGTCGCGCAGAGGTCCGCTCTTTTGACCTCTGTGGGGTCGCCTCACACATGGGTGAGCTTCAGTTTAATGAGTGGGATTGGGCACCTGACCTCGCGATCGGTAATGAGTGTGAGTCGCTCCCCCCCCCATCAACGATGCCGTCGGCGCGTTGCTTCATCCAGCCCTGTGGCGAGTGAGGAGGATCTAGATGTTAACCCAAGCACTACAGAACACACGCATGCTCACTCGCCCTCGTCGCGCCGTACGCGCTCTAGTGACCAGCCTCGCGCTCAGCGCGATCGGGCTCAGTGGGTGCGCGAGCGATGAGGACATTAACGCCAACTCGCCCAAGATCCTTGAGCTCCACTCCAATCAGCTTGTCATTGGTGAGAGCCTCTACCTGTTTGGTGAGCACCTAGACGCGGAGGCCCGCTTCATTCATAAGCTGTACTTCGAGGGGGTGTACATTACAGACCAAGGTCAGGAAGAGGAGGTCACCCTCAGCGTCCAGCCAATCTATGATGGAGAGGTAGAGCTGAACGGCAAGACCTATCAACGCTTGAGGCTGTCTCGCTTAGGCCCCTTCCGCAACCCGTTCACCCGTGACGGTCGACCAGGGGTCTTCAAGGGCACGATCCGGGCGGTCCTTGAGGATGAGCGTATGGGTGAGGTGATGGCAGACCTTCAGCCTCGATCCTTTGAGCTTAACGTAGGGCCCTCTATCCAGATCTTAGAGTTCCAGCCTACGAGCGCTGACTGTGGTGAACCCGCCATGCGCGCGCTCCCGGGGATCCCTTATCGTCTGCGCGTTCAAGCGACAGGGCTCGCGCCTAACCGCTTTGAGTTTCAGATTGGGAAGGTGAACGGGGACCCAGGTGTGTATCGATATGAGCACACCTATAACAGCCCAGTCTCAGAAGACACAATCGGTGAGGAGTTTGAGCCACTCTTCTTTAATCAAGTGGACGATGGCGAGCGATTCTATGTCACGAACCTGAAGGTGATCGCCTATGACGACGCCGCTGGGTTGACGGCTGAGACCGCGTGGCCCATCTCTGTTCACAGGCCACTTGAGGTGATCTACAACGGGAAGAGGGACCTCGCGGAGCGCTATGAGCCTGAGCCTGTCTCCGGCTGTATCCCAGGGACGCTCGGGACGCGTGTCAACTACAGTGAGAGCAAGAGCGAGTACCGTCAGCGTACGGTGAGCGTCACGGTCAGCCAAGGCTGGGTCAGGAGCCAAGGACAAGAGCTGAACCGGAGGTGGTCAGAGGGGGTCTCAGAGGGTCAAAGCCAACGCCAGAGCCTCAGCAGCTCGACAAGCGAGAGCGAGGAGCTTTCTGAGGCTATGGGCTTGAGCTACAACCAGAGCGACTCGAACAACGTGAACTTCACAGAGAGTAACGGTGAGAGCTGGTCTTGGAGCATGACTGAGGGGCTGAGCGAGAGTGAATTCCGTGACAGCAACCGTGACTACTATGGGAGCGGGAGCTGGGAGACGACGGTCTCTGCGGAGACTGAGGCCTCTGTCCCATTGCTCGCCAAGGGCTCATATCGAGGGAGCGTCTCTGCGGGCGTAGAGGTCGGCGGTCGTACAGGGAACACCACCGGCCTCTCAACCGAGACCAACAGTCAACGAGGGTACAGCACCTCCGGCTCAACCAACGAGTCAAGGAGCTTTGGTAGCTCTACCTCAGAGGGGCGTAGCCAGAGCATCAACAGTAGCTATGCCTTGAGTCGCTCAAGGAGCAGCTCTGTCTCAGAGGACACGGCGCTCGAGAGCGCGCGGACATGGAACCTAAGCGAGGGGGTCTCTGACAGCGAGGTCGTCTCAGAGAGCGAGCAGGTCGCGTATGACAGCACGGTCTCGAGCTCAAGCCAAGAGTCGGTAACCCAGAGCTTCAGCGCCTTTATCCCACGAGGTCAGATGGGGATTTTCTATCGTCAGACCACCCGCTGGGTTCGTCGCGCAGAGGTCCGCTCCTTTGACCTGTGTGGCGTCGCTCAGCACGTAGGAGAGCTCCAGTTTAATGAGTACACTTGGGCGCCTGACCTCGCCGTAGCTCCTAGCTGTGAAGAGAAGCCACCCGCGCCCTCCCTCCCTGAAGCGGCCTGCTATATCCCACCCTGCGGAGGGTGATGGACGTGAGCCGTTGGGGGAGGAGACGTCATAGGGGGGGGGTCGGGGTCACGCTCTCTGTAGCGCTGTTCATCGGCCTCTTATGGGTTGGTCCCTCGAGCTACCTTAAGCGCGAGGCGCTGGCGAGCCCGCTCACTTTACTGGGCGACCTGCTCACCTCTGCGCACAAGGCGCACCCCTCACTCCGACCTCATCAAGGTGAGCGCTGTGAGCGAGTTGGCATACGAGTACACCTCACCCCGCGTGGCGCGCATCAACCCAAGCTCCTTCAAGCAGGTGAGCGGGGGGAGCTGAGCGACCTGCGCTGGCTCAGTGAGCAGTTTAAAGAGGCCAACCGCCTCTTTAAGGCGCTGGGCGTCTGCTTTGAGCTGACCGAGCTCCTCAGCCACCCAAAAGGGGACGCTCGAGTGAGGACCCGCGAGCAACGAAGCGCGCTCGGCTCGCGGGGACAGTTTCAAAAAGGGGTCGTAGAGCTGTTTATCGTAGACCGATTAGATGATGTCGACATCCCAGACGCCTATATCCGTGGGGTGCATTGGCGTCACCCAGATGACCGAGCACACAGGCGCTGGATCATCCTCTCACGGATCGCGAGGCCCCTCGTGCTCGCGCATGAGCTAGGGCATTACTTCTCGCTCCCACATGGTAAAGACCCGCTGAGTATCATGAACAAGACGCCACGCGAGACCCCACCGATGAGCGAGCGAGGCTTCACCCGCGCGGAGCATCGAAAGATGAGGCGCGCCTGGCGCGCCATGCGTGGAGGCCAGCTGAGGGTCATCAAGTAACTTGAGCGACCCTTTAGATCGCTCAGCGACGAAGCCAGCCGGTGACGCTCTGACGCGGGGCGTACGCCTCGAGCACCTCATGTTCAAAGCGCTCACTCTCAAAGCAGACCGTGACACCCCAGGTCGGTGAGACCATGAGATGACGCTCTCCGCTACGCGGGTCGGTGACTCCACCCTCAAGGTCGCTCGGTAGATAAATTTTAAGCTCGCCCCCGTGGCCTGGGCGCCAGCTTCGATTGAGGTAGGTGATGAAAGAGATCACCCGCTCGTCACTCCCTTTAAAGCGATCGGAGTGACGTTCATATCCAGCGCCCTGCGCGTAATAAGCGTAATGGAATTCATAGCTACGGAGGCCCATAAAGAACCAGCGGTTGAAGTGCGCGACCAGCGCTTGTATCTCTGTGTAAAATTGAGACTCAGAGGGGGAGAGAGGGCGCTCATCTGTAGCGACCTGGAGCCCTACATCGAGAGGGGGAGCTGGCAGTAGAGGAGGCGGGAGCCAGCAGATCATATCTCCTCGAACATCAAGGAGGTGCTGGCGCTCGGCCCCTCTACCCACCTGAGCTGGGGACAAGGCTTCGTCGGCTCTTAAAGCTAAGAGCTGCTCGCTGAGCCCAGAGAGGAGCGCCTCGGAGAACAGCCCCTCCACGACCGCGACACCTCGCTCAGCGAGCTCGCTCGACAGCGACATCAGCGCGCGTCTGTTCATAGGTTCACCTGGCTCCAGAGGAGCAGACGATGATGGGTCAGACAGTATTAAGCGCTCTCCACCATATTGTGAAGCTCAAATTCAGAAATCAGACGGCCCTCAGGTTGACTGATGAGGACAACCCGAGCGCCCTCATGAAGCAGGGCGTGATAGGTCGCCTCAAGCTGACGTACATCTAGGTCACCCTCCCACAGGAGCGGGCGCTCCTCTTTTAGTAAATACTTGAGGAGCGTTGAGGATGGAGGGGGCTCATAAAGCTCAGGGAATGACAGCACAAACAGGGGAGGGGCGCTCAGCGCACGGCTGACGCTAAGGAGCTGATCAAGGGGGGTAGCAGCGGAGCAGAACACGACACAGCCCCGCTGTCTCTGACTTGGGATCGAGAGCAGCTGAGGGAGGGCGTCAAGCAGGTCACCGTCCGCGGAGGCGAGCAGGTGATCGAGGACCTCTGAGGGGCTCTCAGCAGACCCTGAGCACCCATCCGCGAAGAGCTCAAAGCGCTCCCCGAACAGCCCTCGCTCTAGATACGCTCGCACGGTGCTCGCGGAGGGCTCATCGCTTGGGTGAGCGAGCACATAAGCTACGAGGTCTTTCTTCAGGCTCAAGGCGCGCTCAGGGCTACGCACCATCAGCTGACCAGAGCGCGCATAGAGCCTCCACATGACGAGCTTCAGAGGGTCGCCCTCTTGGTATCGCCGAAGCTCAACGAGGTCCCCATCTGGGTGACCATCCGGGTCATACAGCTCCTCTCCCTCCTGAAGTTGCTGTAAGGGGGTCGCGCTGATCGATACCGAGCGCGGGAGCACAGTGAGCTCGGCAGGCTGTCTCCACACCCAGCTCACCTTACAGAAGCCAAAGATATCCTCAACGCTCAAGGTGCGCTCAACCTCTGAGATCCGTCCGCGTCGTCGGATAGAGACCAGCTCCTCAAGGCCGGCGGAGGTTGAGATCAGCTCCTGTTGATGCACCTCAGGGCGACGCCAACGGACCTGCCGGTGAACGAGCGCAGTAGGCCCAAGTAACGGGACCTTTAAGCCAGAGAGCGCCTCTTGAGCGACCTCAAGCTCTTGAGCACGCAGGGGAGGGAGGCTGAGAGACCAACGACGCACGTACCAGGCCTCAATCAAGACCAGTGATGTCGTCACCGCGATGACACCATTGATGAGCCAAAGCGCGACAAAGAGGATGTGGTCCTCATGCTCATAGGTGAAGAGGAGGACAGCGCTGATCAAGAGGGTCAGCGTAGAGACTAGGTTAAGTGGGAAGAGCGCGCGCAGAGGCCGTAGTCGATTGATCATCCCCGCGCTCCTTCGCTTCACTTGTAGAAGAGTAAACCCTTAACGGCTCAGGTCAGCCGCGTATCGAGGCTCAATCTTGAGGTCATTGTTCGCGAGACGCAAGACGCCAACGATGCGAGTGAAGCGGTCACCGACCATCGGGAGCGGGAGCGGGGCGCTGTGCTGAGTGAGATAGTCATCGACGCGAAGGCCACCTGTGACCACGAACTCGTTGGTAGGGTCGCTGTCTCCTGGGCCCGCGGGTGGGTTTAGCTCGAGGACATCAACCCCCTCAACGGCGACTAAGACCCCTTCAAAGTAAGGACCAAACTCCGACATCGTCGCGAGCTGCTCGGGGGCGAGGGTGACGGGGAGCGGGACCACTGCGCTCCCGAGGACCTCTAGCGCTTCAATCTTTTGGAGCTGGCGTTGACCAAAGTAGTCTGCGGTTTGAGCGGTCACTCGCACCCGTTGACCCTCAGTAGGGATCATCGCGAGCTCAACACGAGCGTCGTTCACATAGGTCCAAATCCCAGACAGGGCGCCACCGTCCTCTGCTTGGATCACGAGGTGAGAGGTCGCCCCCTCTTCATTGAGCCGTGTCGCGGAGACGACGCCCTCGATCTGAATGATCGTCTCGGCAGGGACAAGGCCAGCGCTCCGAGCTTGCTGAATACTGACTACGCAAGGGCTCTCAGCGCTAGAGCCAGAGCAGTCAACGCTAGGGACCATCGGGATCATC
>Ga0181593_10006138_pt1 | contig 10824 bp, 8 predicted proteins | sample 071ome_19_FD_133756 | JGI IMG/M metagenome (GOLD analysis project Ga0181593, IMG submission 133756) | Coastal salt marsh microbial communities from the Groves Creek Marsh, Skidaway Island, Georgia - 071413AT metaG (megahit assembly) | ecosystem: Environmental > Aquatic > Marine > Intertidal zone...
GAATTGGCACGAACCATGAGCTTCCGAGTAGTAGGGCATGAAATTGAAGCCGAGTACGAGTGCGAAGGTCAAACATTCAAGTTGTTTATTGACCGGATTGATGAGGTTCAAACAGAACATGGTCCTAAGTATCTGGTACTGGACTACAAGACTGGGGCGGATATCGCCTTCTCTGGAATGCTTAGTAGTGAGATTAAGACCCCTCAGCTGCTCGTATACCTCAACAGCAAGATTAAGGATTTTGATCATCCTATTAGTGGTCTAGCGTTTGCTCATGCGAATTCAGACAAGATGGCTTATGTGGGTGTCAGTGAGTGCGATCTCGGTCTAGGGAGTCATAGGAGCTCAGTTAAGTCTGAACAGGTCTTTGGTGAGCTTGTGGCGAGTTCTCGTCTTGGTCTTCAAGATCTGTATCAGCGCTACCTGAATGCAGACATCACGAAGCTCGGCTCGCTGGGTCGTTATGATGAGAAGTACAAACAGGCATTCCTTTAAAGGGTGTCTCATCCCGGTTTTGGAGAATTGAAAGACCAATAGAATAACCAGACATTAATCAAACAACGAGGCTATTAAGATGTTGCCAGTAGATCAAAGCTCACGATTGGAATCGTTAAACCCTAAGAAGTCTTGTCTGCTTTTGGCAGCAGCTGGCTCGGGCAAAACTACCATCTTGGAAGGTCGTTATATCAACTGCCTGTTGAATGCGAATCGCCCTGAGGATGTGCTGGTACTAACATTCACCAATGCAGCAGCCGCTGAAATCCGCAATCGCATCGTTACTTTGTTGACGATCGCTGCCAGTGACATTGATGCTGGTAGCGAGACTGTGAAGGACGTTACGATTCGTGCGGCCCGCGAGCTACTTAAGCGCAACGACCAAATGAAGTGGCACTTGCTAGAGAACCCTCAGCGTATGCGTATTGCGACATTTGATGCCTACTGTGCTTCATTGGCCGAGAAGCTACCGGTGTTGTCCGGTCAATTCTCTACTGGTCAAGTAACCGAAGACCCATCAGCTCTTTATCGTGACGCCATTCTGGATTTATTCTCTCGTATTGGTGATAAGGAATGCTCGGAAAAATTGAGAACCACCTTGGAGCGTGTTCTTGAATTCTCGGACTATCGCATCGAAGGTTTGATTCCGTATTTTTCCGACCTTTTATCAATTCGCGATCAGTGGCTTACTGAGCTTGGCGCGATTGATATTGAGAAGCTCGAAGAAGTGATTAAGGATTACAACGCAGGCCTTATCAATGCACTGGCCGACATTGTTGATAGTCCAGTGTTTTCTGAGTTTGTAATGACTGTCGTTGCAGCCTCGTCCTCAAGCGAAAAGCTAGCGCATTTCTCAAAATACGATGCCGATAGCATTGCCAGTGGCAATCTTGATTTATTAAAACATGTTGCCAATCTCCTTCTGACTCAAAAGGGCGACTACCGCAAAAAAATGACCGCTCGAGAAGGCTTTGCTGCCAAGTCATTTGCAGTGGAAGTGGCTAATGAATTTCTTGATTTTGCAGCCAGCAAAACACCCGCCAGCGCTTGGGCTAGCCTGACTGCATCACTTAGTATCAGTGAACTAAAGGAATCCATGGGTCATGTGGATGATTTGTTTTATGTGCTAACGCAGCTGGTGGCCCATCTTGGTGTGCGCTTTAAAGAAGCAGGGGAGAAGGACTTTATCCAAGTGGCATTAAGCGCTCAAATGTCCCTACACACCGAAGATGGAGTCTACGGCGAAGGGATGTTTGCTGAAGCCAGCTTGCAGCATGTGCTGGTGGATGAGATGCAAGACACTTCCATATCTCAAATTCGTCTTCTAAAGCTGCTCACAGAGGGCTGGGAAGAGCACAACGTGGAAAACCCAGGTTTCCCTAAGACCATGTTCCTGTGTGGCGACACCCAGCAGTCGATCTATTTGTTCCGTAATGCGGAGCCTTCTATTTTTGCAGAGCTGGTGAATAGCAAAACCTTCAATGGAATCTCTCTCAATGTGCTGCAGTTGAGCACGAACTTCCGCTCATACAAAGCAACCGTGGATTTTGTTAACGCTGTCGGTAGCTCAGTGTTTCCGGCTACGCCCGATGCTCTTACTGGAGACGCCGCCTTCCTTGAGGCAGTAGCGTTTAGTAAAGAATCTGGAGAGGTGAATGCTTGGACATATGAGGTGGATGATCAGTTCTCTGAGGTTCAGCACATCATTAATCGAGTTCGCGATCTGCAAGCCAAATCAGAAGGTTCTATTGCCATTCTCACTACTACCCGCGGTGCGATTGCCGAGTTAATGACTGAATTGCCTAAAGCAGGTATCTCTGTAAATGGATGTGATATTCATCCAATCCAGAACAAGCCTATTGTATCGACCGTATACAGTCTAATTCGCGCCCTATGGCATGAGTCTGATGAGGTGAATTGGATGGCGGTACTTCGTAGTCCGGTTATCGCCATGCCCCGCAATGATGTATCGGCCATCTTTAAGTTCAAGAATGCAAACGGCGGCTCAATCCTGAGTGCGCTTGGCTGCGCGGATGAAATCGAGGGTCTGTCCGACGATGGCAAACACCGATCAACCTATCTTTACCGGATCGTGAAGAATGCCATTGGTCAGCGCGAACTGGCTTCCGACATCTCCAAGCTTGCCCGTCATACTTGGGCCTTTTTGAAGGGCTATTCATTCTTCAATTCTGCGGACGGTAACGACGCACGCCGAGTGTTCGATGTATTGGCCTCTGTCACTCGTTCAGGAGCCATCTCCAACCTTGATGCCTTTGAGCGCAAGATTGGTCGTTTGTTTGCATCAAGCGGCACTACGAATCGCGTACAAGTCATGACGATCCATAAGTCAAAAGGCCTTGAGTTTGACCATGTCATCCTAACCGGTCTTGGCCATGGCATTCCATCTGAGTCGGGCGGTATCGCAGACTTCCTTCGCATTGGCGGTGTGCTGCTACCTGCAGTCAAGCCGCAGTCCGGGGAATCCGGTATTTATAATTTCATCAAGAACATCAAGAAGAAGAAACGCGCTAATGAATTGAAGCGTCTATTCTATGTGGCTACGACTCGCCAGAAAGAAACTCTAGACCTGTACATCCCAGTGGTAGCCACAGATGACGGCTTAAAGGTGAAGTCTAACACCATGATCTCTTCGGTATTTGATGCTGTGAATAATGCCGTAAAGACCAAGCACCTTGATCGAAGCCTGTTTAGTGCGGTTGAGGCAGACGAGGTTCGCGAGTTGGTGATCAGCAGTCCTGCTTTGAAGCATTTAAAAATCAGACCCCTTATTGAAGTGGTGTCAAAGGCTGATGATCTTAACCATGCTGAAATGAAAATGTCCGAGGTATGGCGAGCAGCCGAGGGCACGGTCATTCACAAGCTTATCGAGCTCGCCCTGAAAGGAAAAACTGAAGGTGCCGATCTGGTTGGTTTTGCTAAAGGGCTGCTAAAGCGCTCTGGCTATCCAGCGGACCATATTGAGAAAGGAGCCCGATTCGCCGTGGACCAGGCGGATCGCATCCTTAATGCGCAGTACTTCAAGGATCTTAGCGCTGACAGCATCAATATTAAATCAGAGGCGAAATTCACCTTCCTAGGCAATGGGAGAGTGGTTAACCGGTATATCGACATCCTGCTTGAGACTGAAACCTGTGTATGGATCTTGGATATCAAGAGTGATAGCTGTAACACCGGGGAAGAGGCATTTAAGCAAGAGCTGGTGGCTAAGTACGGCGAGAAGATGGACCAATACCGTCGCCTAGTATCTCAGACTACCAATAAAGCAGTGAAAACCGCCCTGTTAAGCACCTCCCTAGACACCATGATTGAAATTGAGGCCGAGGCAAAAGCGGCATAAACAGAGGGGGTCGCGAAGCCTCCCTCCCCAAGGAGGCGCTCGCCTCCTTTGCTTATGCTCTTTTGTTCTAAGAGCGTCCAGTTCAGATTGCCCAAAATACCTAGCTTAAAGACATAGAAACTCTTCTTGATGTTAGGGAAATAAATGGCAAAACGAGACAAAGAGATAGCCAGTCAAATTGAACTGATTGCTTCAAGTCCGTCAGCCAAAACACTTGATACCGCTATGGAAAAGGTCACATCCGTGTTTCGTGGCCGAATCGTAAAAGGCCCAGTATCAATGCCCAGCGAAAAAGGAGAGATGCCGAACAAGGGTGGTGTTTGCAAACTTCATCGCCGAATGATTTTGATTAATAAGTGCAGCCAGGAGGACATTGAAATGTTGGAAAACATCCATTTACCGTCTCTGCTGCATTTGGATTTCAAGGTGCTGTGATGGGTAGTATTGCTGAACAGGCTCAAACATTGATGGAAAACTGCGGTGAAACCCATTTCATTGGTCCGGGGGCATACACCGCATTAAATCAAAGCCGTATTAACTTCGGTATCATTCGCGTCTCCGAGGGCACTGTCTCCCTATATCTTAATGAGGGTGTTGCTTCTTCTAAAGGTGGGTTAATCAAAACCTTCAAAAGAGGCGAGCTGATCATGGTCGATATTATCAAGCGATATGCCCACAGCCCTAACCTAGTGCTATATGCAGGGCCAACCGGGGCTCACATACTTCACATGGATTATGATCAATTTGCAGAATCATTCTTTGGTCGATTCCCATTAATGCAGTCTATTGTTGAATCAAATGCTTCGTGTGTGTCGCAGCTTGTAAATCGTCATGTTATGCGCAGAAAGAACACGCCAGAGGAAAAGGTTGCGCAGGTACTTTTGAATGCGGCTAACGAGCTTGGTGAGATCGAACAGCGATTAGACAAGGACGGGTATATCATATTGGAGTTTGGTCAGAATGACATCGCAAGCATGACTGGAATGGGCGTAAGAACAATCAGAAGGGCATGCTCGACGCTTATGGATATGAGCGCAATCAAAGAGACGACTCGCAAAAAGGTCGTATGTGCCAACTATGATGCATTGACGAAAATTGCCATGACAATGGGAGCAGGAAATTGATGGAGTTCAGTTCCATTTCAGACGTTCTCATTAAAAGAGGTTATGCATTCAAAATGCTCGCCAATGGCGAAGTCGTTAAAGAGCAGTGGAGTGAAGAACAGGATCAAAAGCAAAGGCTTTATCAGGTAGTGTTGGTTACCGAGGGCCAGGTTGATCTTCAGGCAGTTATAAGTGACTCCAACGGCGCCAGTCTTTCTATTCGCACCTTTAAGAAAGGTGAGATTATTCTTATGGCGACACTAGATGTCAGGCTACCGCACGGTGTGGAGCTGCAGCTTGTTTCTCGAGGTTCAAGTGCCATCCAAGGTGCTGATTGGGCTTCATTTAAGCGACTGGCATTCGAAGATGAAGATCCTAGTGCCATTATCGTTAGCTCATTTCTTACAGTATCGGAATTAATCAATCGCTATCGCGCTGAGCGAATGTACAGTGCAGAACAGAGAGTGGCCATTGCGATCGCTGAATTGATAGCAGAAGATCAAAGGCTGCTAAATATTTACTACAACGCAATTGAGCCTGCCTCAGATCCAAACCATTACGTTAGGGTGTGTCTATCAGCGAAAGATGTTGCAATAGCATGGGATATATCAAAGCCATCTGTGCGAAACGGCCGAGAAGGATTACTCGAGCGAGGAGTGATTAAAAGCCGATTAAATCGTGAGGAGGTGGAAGTTGATCCGTATGCTCTGAAGCAATATTTGAGTGAAACCAACACTTACTGCACTCTTGCCGAAGTCGATTAATTCCCTGTAGGACAATCAACCTTCATACAACCCATTATATCCAGCCCGGTAACAAAACGTCACAGTGAATTTTGGCCTCATTCAAATTCTCCTAATAAAATCAGAGGTTTAGAATTAATTTATAATTTGTAAGGAGGTTTCAATGGCGACTGTTAATAGACTACTTGATTGGGTGGCTGGCAGCGATATACATCCACTATCCGTGAAGATGGTAGCATCAGTTTTAAGTGAATCTGAGAAAGAAAAGCCAACGCTAAGGCTGGCAGAGCATTCATGCCCACGAAGCCCGGAAGAGATCGAGCAGTGCATATCGCTGGTGGATGCTGCAGATAGCCATCATCGAGTGGCTGAGCTATCGGTCGTCAACCCAGAGTGGTGCTACCTTGTGGATCGCTGGCCTGAGCTGTATCGACACTTCTTGGATCACGACATCACAGAAATCGGTGTGATTCACAAAAACATGGTAAAAGCCGGCTCAGCTGCAAAAAAAATCATGAAAAATGCGTTAGCTTCCTGATAAGTGCCTATCTTCAGGTAACTAGAATGGAGATTAACATGAAAAAACTACTTGTTGCGGCACTACTCGGCGCCTTTACCCTTCCTGCAATGGCCATTGACTGGAATAAGATATTGCCGAAAGAAGACCTGAAGACCATGCGTTACGGCATGGCTACCAGCCTGGGTCTTTTCAAGCCGGCAGAAGCTGAAGGCGACACAAGCATGGCGCCTGATTTGGTATTCTTCAATGCAGTCGCAACCATGCGTTACAAAAAGAAGGGTCGGCGACTTTGGTTTGATGCTAGTTACCAGTACTTCGAGACCGACGCTTCCGAGTCAGAAATTGGTCAGCAGGTGGGACGATATAAAGCTTTAGTGAGCTGGCAGAAATTTGTAAAGCTTGGTGAAATGAAGTTCTGGGCCGGTGGTGGTGGCGGCTTGATGATTGAGCAGGCCGATTCGCGTCACACTGTTGACTCAGCGGGTTTTCTTAAAGAAGATTTTGGTAATCGCACCACGGTAGATGGCATGGCTGTAGGTAATGTTCAAATGCCTCTTTTCAAGTTTGTAGCAGGTATTCCAGTGGAACTGGGTGTACATGCGCAACTTGAGCTCCCAGTGCAAACTGTAAGTCCGTCAGTTGTATTTGGCGCTAATTTCTTATTCTAATCAAATATCTGATAAGACAAAATCGACCATTTGATAATGGTCGATTCGTTTTTGGTTTACCCTTCAGGCCGATTTCGGAGTTTTTCAAAGCCCTTAGTATTAAGAATCGAAAATTTAATTGGAGATCTCCATGAAATACCTACTAATTCTTTTATCGATTCTTGCGCTCCCTGCTAGTGCAATCGACGTAATGACGGTTAATACTGAGTTCTTTTGGGATGACAAAGCGCCTCATGAAGGGCAAATCATGAATGCCTCTAAAGCCCCTAGCAAGAATGCCTACATTCGAAAAAAAGAATATTTTTCCAATCTAATAAGGGAAAGCGGGGTATCAATAGTCGGGCTTACTGAAATTGAAGGTTGTCATATCGCTAGCGATCTTGCGGAAATTCTCAATTGGAATTTTGCATGCAAAAAAGGTCGTGATATTTATACCGGACAAGATGTGGCGGTGCTAACTAAGTTCAAAGTGCTAAGTAATACGATTGATAATCACGCCAAAAGTTACGCACCAATGAAGCTCTACAATGGCGGCTCTAAGGAAGTTCGCCCGTCTAAAGCGCTCACTGTAATTCTTCTGGATGATCAAGATTCGATAATGGTGACCGTAGCGCACTTGATATCTCGCAGAGGGAGTAATGACGACAAGCGCCATGCGCAGGCCAATGCGATATTTAATACACTCCTAAAGACAAGAGAAAGGCATAAGCCAAAATATGAGTTTTTGATGGGTGACTTCAATGATGTCGCATCGAGCGAAACCCTTCGAATTATGCAGTCTGACGTTTTGATTAATAAAGCTGGATCGGAAGATTGGAGTTATCAGTACAAAGGCCACATTTTAATTGACCATATCCTTGTATCAAAGAACCTGCAGGAGGGTGATATTGAGACCCTTCCAACATCAATGGCATTCACGGACCATCAGGCAGTCATTTTTCGTCATTAGATTGGTCGTAAAAGGTCAATTTGGCCGCTTTGTAGTACTCTCATATCCCATAACATCCCATACTTAATATACATCGTGATTCTTAAATTCACTTACTGGTGCGTTTGAGAATCCCTGATTCTTGAGCTCGCTTGAGAACCAGGAGGTTGTATGACAACTGTAGTTAAAAGTGTGGATGCCAAGACAATTTTGCAGTCTTTACTGCAAGATGGACACAATCCTGAGCGCCAGTGTCAATCTGGTTATTGTGGCTGCTGTCGCATGAAGCTGATGGACGGCGAGGTTGAATACCTCGACGATCCAATGGCCTGGCTCAATGAAGGTGAAATCCTGCCTTGTGTTTGCACACCAAAAACAGACACTGTCACTGTAGCGGCCGCCATCTAGGCGCCGCTACACCCTTACTCGATGTAACAGTTCCATACACAAACTAAATTGCTCCTTACATATCAATTGAATATGATGAAAAATGACTATGGTTGCGCTTGTAGCTTTCGGAGTGTGGAAAACCGGTTTTGGTGTATTCGTGCTTCGATACAATGAAGTAGATAAGCTAATGTATGGATAAGGAATAACATGAATCTTCGCAGTGCGGTATTAACATTCATTATTGTGTTGCTTTCAGCGTGTGGTGGCGGAAGCGGTGGCAGTACAAGCACTGGTGGCGGCTCTACTGGCGGCGAGCAGACAGGCAAGGATGTTCGTACACTGGCCTTATCAGGTTTTGTTACAGCAACTGGACAGGGCATTCCAAATCCATCAGTGAGAGCGTTTGACTATAGAGCGGGCTCTCAGGGCTCCATTCTCGCCAGTGGCACAGGTACGGGCCAAGGTGCCTTTAGTATTTCAACTCAGGTTCCCAAAGATTTTGCTGGCTTAGTGTTGGTTTGCGCTTATGGTGGTACATACATTGATAATTTCACCTCTCAAGTATCAATGCTTTCTGCATCAAGTCAGTTATGCGCAATGGTCAATATTTTGCAAAATGGAAGTGCGAGCAATATCAATCTAACGCCATTTTCAGAGGCTCATGCTCAACTAACGAAATACAATCTTGGTCGAGGGTTGTCGAATGCTCAGGCATTTTCTCAAGCGATCACCAGGTTTTCGGACACCTTTAAATTTAGTCACACTGTTAAGCCATCTCTTAGTGTGTCGAATGGCACAACCTTTAACGATTTATCTCTTTCGCATCTTTTGCTTGCTGGGTATTCAAAAATCTCTATCGAGAATGGCGCCCTAAATGGAATCATGACTGTTTCCAATCTTTTGGGTGTGGACATACTTGATGGAATTTTGGATGGAATGGGGCAGACTTCACCGCAGGTAACTCAAGGTCAGCTTGGTATTGGCAATTATGAATTCACTGGTCAGTCATATACTGGTCAAGCACTAATTGAAGCACTGACAGCCAGTTCGTTAGACATTACAACAGGTATGGGTGCTGCTGCACTTCAGCATATTGACCTTTATGCTACACCAACTTCAGGAAGTCTTGTTCCCTCAACTCAAACACTGTCTGGTTTTGACACTGAAGGGCCACTTATTGCATTCTCTCACGACCCAAGTACAGCAGTATCCGGTGACTTTAATCTGGTGATTGATGTAACAGACGATAATGCCCCAAGCATCACATCAATTACGGTAAATGGTATTGGTGTTGATGGTTTTTCTGGAAGCAATTATGTGTTACCGATTTCGCCTTCCGACTTGGGAACTGAAACCATTGAGATAATGGTTACCGCTCAGGATTTATTTGGAAATCAAAGCTCTAAGGCGTTATCTCTCACGGTATTGATCGATTCAGCAAGCCTTAAATTGACATCAGAAACACTTGTGAATAATCGCAATTATTCCGCTGTTTTTGAGGTGGATACGGGTGCGATCCAATCATCCACATTGTTAATTAATGGCAATCCGGCAGCGTTCAATGGGGTCTCATATACTCGAAGCGTTTATTTGTCAGGCGATACCCCGGTAATCACTGTAAGCTTTAAAACAGAAAACGGATTTAGCGTAACGCAAACATTCAGCGTTGCAGTGGATGAAGCTGCGCCAGTAGCTAATATCACTGGAATTGATGGGCACACAATCTACGTTAAAGAGCTAAGTGCATCGGAAGCCACTTTAAAGAGTTATGCGGATATTCTTTACAATGACGAGATTTACGTCGATTCATCGCTTCAAAGCTTAAACGGACTAGCCGTAACAACGGGCAATATAATTTCCCATCATTTGCCAGTGATTTACATTGAGGTGGACGAAGATCTCGATGCATTTACCTTTGAATTCAATAATAACTATGAAGGTCAGATTAAAACTGGTGACTTGGTAAATATTGGAACCGGATGGGTTTTGCCTTTGAGCACAGAATATCTTGGGGCTAATTGGTTTGAAAATACCGGCCAGCAAGCGATCTACTTTACTGCAACGGATCTAGTTGGCAATGCTAGTTCAATCACATATCAAGGATACTTCACTGGCTGGGCTCCAAGCCTAACAACCTCAATTACGGTATCTACTGTGTTTGGTGGCTCAGACGCTACGCTTGAATTTAACTCGGAAGATTTCACCGGCATGGATGAAGTTAAGCTGGTAATTAATGGTGTTGAATACACTGCAAGTTCTATCACAAACCCAAGCTTTAGTGTGGATTTTAGTGCGTATGCAAGTGGTCAGTACTATGGCTATGTTAAAGCTTATAAGGACGGCGTAGAGGTGTTTTCTCAACGAGTTGATTTCACAGTAAGCAATGAGCCATCAACCATCACAGTGACCTCGCCATATTATTTCAACACATCATCTCCGGTATTGGCCGGGACGGCGGTGAACAGTCAGGACGGTATAGCTTCTGTATTAGTTGGCGGTCTAGATGCGAGCTATCAATTGTTTAATAACACCTTCTCAAGAGCGTTCAGTAACTTACCTGAAGGTGTACACCTTGCTACCGTGAAAGCTATTTCGGGCTCTGGATATTCAAACCAAATA
>Ga0181593_10006142_pt1 | contig 10822 bp, 7 predicted proteins | sample 071ome_19_FD_133756 | JGI IMG/M metagenome (GOLD analysis project Ga0181593, IMG submission 133756) | Coastal salt marsh microbial communities from the Groves Creek Marsh, Skidaway Island, Georgia - 071413AT metaG (megahit assembly) | ecosystem: Environmental > Aquatic > Marine > Intertidal zone...
CGCTCCATAACCTTTAACAGCACGTCTGAAAATCCCAGCACGACATCGCGCACCGTGACTGTTACGGCAACGGATAAGAACGGTGCCAGTGGTTCGGACACATCAACGGTATCGGTTGCAAAAGCCAACGACTTGCCGACCTCGGCGAACAAAACGCTGACCACCAATGAAGACACGCCAAAAGTTTTGGCTTCGACGGACTTCCCGTTCACAGATGTGGATGGGGACACGTTAAATAAAGTTAAAATTACTCAATTGGAAACGGTTGGTACGCTGCAATACCATGATGGCACCAATTGGGTTGATGTTGCCTTGAACCAGGAAATCACCAAAGCCGACATTGATGCTGGCAAACTTCGTTTTGTTCCTGCTGACAATGCCAGCGGAACCAACTATGACAATTTCAAGTTCCAGGTATCGGATGGCACGGGCTATTCGACATCGTCTTACACCATGCAATTCGACGTAACCGCGGTAAACGACCCGCCCACGGCAGCGGACAAAACCCTGACCACCGCCGTGAATACATCTGTCGTGGTGAAAACCAGCGATTTAGGTTACAGCGACACGGAAAGCAGTGCGCTGAATAAAATTAAGATCACCCAATTGGAAGCTGCGGGCAGTCTGGAATACAACAACGGCACCGCGTGGGTGGCTGTGACCCTGAACCAGGAAATCACCAAAGCTGATCTTGATGCAGACAAGGTGCGTTTCACCCCGGCAACCAACGCATCAGGTAACAGTTATGCGAATTTCAAATTCCAGGTTCATGACGGCACGGAATTTTCGGCGGCGGCCAATACCATCACCTTTAATGTCACGGCAAACACAGCCCCGGATATAACGTCGAATGGCGGCGGAAGCACAGCGACGATCAGCATCGCTGAAGGCAACACCGCCGTGACAACGGTTGCTGCGACGGATGCGGAAAACCATACCCTCAGCTTCAGCATTACCGGTGGCGCTGATAGTTCCAAATTCAGCATTGACGCCAGCACAGGCGCCCTGACCTTCAAGACGGCACCAGATTATGAAGCCCCGACCGATACGGATACCAACAACAGCTATATTGTTGAGGTCACCGTTTCTGATGGAAACGGTGGAACCACGGTTCAAACCATTACCGTGAATGTGACCGATGTTGACGAAACGCCTACTTTTGTGCCGCCGCCAACAACGACGGCTCCGCCTCCAGCACCACCGGTAACGGCCCCTGCACCAACACCTCCGCCGATTGTTGTGGCGTCTCCGGTCACTATTCAGCCCGTTGCGCCGACACCAGCGCCGACGCCGACACCAGCTGCTGAACCACCTGCGGCCCCGGCACCCATTGTAAGCGTGACGGGCCCAGCCGCACCCACGGGGACATTGATTTTCTCGGGTACGGGAACCAGCCAACAAGTTGTGCAGGATGTTGCCATTTCGGTTACCAGCGGCGGCGCGACCACGGCTCAGACGGCGACCAGCCAGACGACAACGCAAGCATCGTCGACCCAGGCGACAACGAGCCAATCCTCGACCAGCACGCAATCATCGTCGACACAGTCTTCATCACAAAACAGCACAAGCACAGGCAGTGATGGAACCACGGGTGACAATGGTGAAAACTTGGCGTTGCAAAGTTACGTCATTTCGGCAAAAGACAACAGTGGCGCGGGTAATGTGGCCATCAGTGTCCAGGAAGGCTTGCCGGCCTGGATGGAGGTCCAGACCGACGGCTCCGCCGGGACTTTGGTGCTGAAAGGGGAAAGGCCGGACGGCGATAATACCACCTATCAGGTCAAGGTGAAAATGAAGCGGATGGATGGTAAAGAGATTGAAGCCATCATTAAAATTGAGCCGGTTGTCAAAGAAGGCGACACGCCTGACACCGGGCAACCACAAGAGGGGCCGGAAGGAGAAGCCGATTCCGACGATCAGGCCTCTCTCGACTGGTTACAGGAACTTGTTGCATCATTGGATGGGGATGGCATCGATTCTTTGGACACCGTTACACAAGTTGATCCAAATAGAAGTTTTTCCAACCAGATAGCCACTGAAAAAGCCGGGCAAACAGTTTGGCAAACCAACCTTCTTCACAGTTAAAATAAAACAAGTATATTAAGCACCTCCAGATTACTTGAGACTCCTAAATGTTATATCCGCACCGCCTTAAATCCCTATCGTCTGCCCTAATCATGCTGATCGTCTCTGGCTGTGCGGCCGTGACGGAGCCGCTGAGCATTGGAGAACGTCAGGCCTTGATGCAGGACACCATGAAAGCGGTTCACGAGCAGGAATTGCCTGCTAATTATGAGCTGACATTGTATGACGCCATGGCCAGGGCTTTGATTTACAATTTTGCAACCCGTCTGGATGCCCTGGAAGAAGATGTTGCCCATGATCGAATCGGGTCGGGGTATTGGGATTTTCTGCCCCAGGCCGTTGCTTCGGCGGGCGTGAGCAATCGCAGTAATACCCAGGCGTCCAGCAGCGTTTCCGTCACCACGGGTGACGAGTCTCTGGAATCATCCAGTTCTGTTGAAAACACCCGACAAACGGCGGACTTACGCTTTACCTGGAATGTGCTGGACTTTGGCGTTAACTATTTCAATCTCAAGCAAACGGCAAACCAATCTTTAATGGCGAAAGAACGTCACAAACGTGTTGTCCGTCAATTGATCCAAGACGTGCGCAGCGCTTATTGGCGGGCCGTAGCGGCGCAACGGTTGCTCGATGATGTGACGGAGATGTTAAACAGGGTTCGCGGGGCAATCAAAACCGCGTCTGAAATTGTAGCCAGCCGCCTGCAAAGCCCACTGGACACATTGAATTACAAACGTGAATTGTTCGACAAGCTTTTGCAGTTGCGTACAATACGCAAAGGCTTGCTGCAATCAAAATTGGAATTGGCAAAGTTAATCAATATTGTGCCTTCCACAACATTCCGATTGGCTATTCCCGCAAAACTATTGCAACCGACAAAAGACATTGGTGCGACCCCAGAACAACTCAGCCTGATTGCGCTGCAGTCCCGCCCGGAAATTATCGAGTCGGGATACAACCAGCGCATTGCCGCCCTTGAGGTGAAAAAGTCTATTGCGAGAATGTTCCCGGGTCTCGAATTTTCCTTCTCCAACAATTTTGACAGCAACAAGTATTTGCTGCATCAAAATTGGAGCGAGGCAGGTATGAAAGTGACGTGGAATTTGATCAATTTCTTGCGCGGCACAACGGAAATCGGCATCGCGAAAAAGCAAGAAAAGATCAGCCATTTGCGCCGTCAAACATTGGGTATGGCGGTCATGGCGCAGGTTAATATTGCGTATTTGGATTACGACGAAGCCGTAACCACATATTCAACAACGAATTCTTTGGCGTCAATTAACGAACAAATTGAAGACATTCAACGTTCAGACGCCGAATCGCGCAATATGGGAGCCTTGCAACTGATCAAGTTGGAGCTGAACAGTCTGGTGGCGAAATTACGCCGTGACGAACAATACGCCCAGGTTCAAAACGCCATGGGACGTCTGATGTTTTCCACGGGTGTCAACATCTACAATGATTTGCCGAACACAAGTGATATCGGGGTGTTGGCGTCAGCGATTTCGGATGCAGAGAGCGCCTGGAAAAATAACGGCATGTTCAAACGCCAATACGGCATGTTCAAACGCCAATACTATGCGGACAACGCCAATGCGAAAGACGCGCCTGTTCAATCGCAGGACACACCGGACGATCAGGCCGCGCCCGTTGCAACGGCTCACAATGAACATACTGATAAAGACCTGTTTTCCAAAATTATTGGCTTCTTTTACGATTAAATACACCTGTGTGTCGTAGGCTGAATTAGGTGCACCTTAGATGCGCATTGTATGGATTTTCCCTGTTGCCGTCATGTTTTGGGCGTCGATTGCGCTGGGGCAGCTTGCATCGGGCGTCTATGAATCACATGCCATTTTAGAGGCTGAGAAAGAGGTTGTTTTGTCGTCTGAAATGGGCGGGCGGCTGAAGTCCCTGAACGTGCCGGTCGGCGGAGTGTTCGCTAAAGGCGATGTTCTTGCAGAATTTTCCTGTGACATTTTAGATGCAGAACGCGGTGTGACAGTGGCGCATGTTGAGGCCGCCACGGCTAAGCTGAAAAATGCGAAACGCCTGGACAAGCTCAATGCGGCGGGTGCCTTGGATCTGGTTTTGGCTCAGGCCACTCTTGATGAGGCGCGCGCTCAATTGGAAGTGGCTAAAAGCCGTGCGGACCTTTGTCATATGGTGGCCCCATACGATGGCGTTGTTCTATCTCATGAAGTCCGTTCCTTCGAAAGCGTTGACATCATGACGCCGATTTTGCGGGTCGGTCAGGTGGGCGCATTGCGTGTGAATGTCATTGCCCCAGCGGCTTGGCTTTCGTGGTTGCGACCCGATGCACCCTTTTCATTTTCACCCAATAACACGGCGATCTCCTTTCGTGGACGCATTGACCAAATTGGTGCATCCGTCGACCCGGCCAGTCAAACCATCAAGATCGAAGGCGTTTTGATCGAAAACACACAAAACTTATTGCCGGGGCAAGGTGGGGTCGTGCGGTTTCATTCAACCAAAGGTGCAGCTGAATGAATACGACGGTGACGCTGAATCAAGAACAGCACGACAAACGGCTGCTGCATTTATCCAGTGCTTTGTTGGTGGAGCGTGATGTTCGCACACGCCGGAACCACAAAGAGTTGGCGTACTACCTGGTTCACGAAACAGCACGCGTTCACCAACACACTTTGGCGTTTTTAGTCCGTCCTAAACTTCGCGGCTGGGCCTTGGTCGCAGCGACCAATGTCAGCGAAGTTGAGGAAACCAGCGCCGTCGGGGATTGGTTGCGCGAAACCGCCGTCGCCCGCACCTCAATGGATATCCAACGTCTAGAAACCAAGGACCTGTCGCCACCTCAAGACGTATCCGGCGGCTTCCCGAAACACGCCATGTGGATGCCCCTTTCTCACCCCGACGGCGGCATTGCCGGCGTGCTTTTGGTGCTACGCCCGCGCCCCTTTGAAGACAAAGACGCGCTGATTGCAGAAACATTGGCCGAATGTTATGGCCATGCCCTGGTTGCGTTGGACGACCGCCCGCGTTTGCGTGTTCTGTATTCCAAATACCGGACAAAGTGGCTGATGGGGGTTGCAGCCGCAACATTGGCTGTGTGTTTTTGGCCTGTTCCGATGACGGCATTGGCTCCCGTTGAAATTGTAGCCAAGCACACCAACCCGATTACAGCACCATTTGATGGGATTGTGTCGGAGGTTTCCGTTTCTCCGTACCAGGCGGTTGAGCATGAGCAGGTTTTGGTGCGCATGGATCAAACGGAACTGGCCATGCAGCACAACGTCGCCAAAAAAGCTTTGGCCGTAACAATTGCTGAACTGGAACGCTTTCGTCATGAGGCTTATCAAAATTCAGACAGTAAAGCGAAGCTGGCGATTTGGGAGCTCAAGGTCGATTTGCGTCGCCAAGAACTTGAAAATGCGCGCGAGAAATTGGAACAACATCGGATTGTCGCACCCAGCTCCGGCGTTGTTTTGTATGATCACCGCTTCAATTGGCGCGGCCAGCCTGTGCAGGCGGGCCAACGTCTGATGACCGTGGCGAAACCCGGACAAATGGAAGCCCAAATCGATTTGCCCGTCGCGGGCTTGATCCCTTTGCAACAGGATGCGGACGTAACCTTGTTTTTGGACATTGCCCCATCGACACCCATTCATGCGACGTTGACGAGTATTGGCTATCAGGCGCAGCCAACGCCGGCAGGCGGCTTAGCTTATCGGTATCGGGCGGATTTTGACGAAGGTGTCGACGAAAGCTTGCTCGGTGCGCGCGGAACCGCTCGCCTTGAAGGCAGCCATATTCCCTTAATTTATTCTCTCTTGCGCCGTCCGATCGCGGGGCTGCGTCAGTTCTTCGGTTTGTAGGGGCGAACATGGCCCAGTCCCTTTCCCCCCACACACACTTGCCGGCTCTGCGCGATGATTTGCGATTTTTAGGCCGTACACAGGGTTCTGGTGGGGAAACGGTTTGGCTGATTTTTGATCCGTTGCGCAATCGTTATTTGGAATTGCGGCCCGTCGTCTATGAAGTTCTTTCGCGCTGGCAGACAGGCACAATCGGTGCATTGATGGCCGATATTCGCGCGGATACAGCGTATCAGCTCGACATTCAGGACATCGGAACCCTCATTGCGTATTTACGCCAACACCAATTGTTGAGGCGCTCATCTTCTCCCCAACCCAGCGCAACACCGGGGTGGGCCGCAAATGCTCACAAATACTTATCAGCCATCGTCTTTTTTAGATTGCGGTTGCTGAGGCCGGACCGTTGGCTGGAAATTGCCGGCGATGCGATCAGTCCAATTTTCAGCACGTGGTTTTGGATTGCCGTTGCCCTGGCTGGGGGAGCTGGGATGTTGCTGGTGGCTCGCCAGTGGGACAGTTTTCTCGGCACCTTTGTTGGTTTTTTGGACATTCAGGGCGTTGCCGTTTTAATGGTGGCCATCGTCATTTCCAAAATTGTGCACGAGCTCGGCCATGCCTTCAGTGCGAAACATTATGGGTGTCGTATTCACGCCATGGGGCTGGCTTTCATTTTGGGCATGCCGCTGGCCTACACGGATGTCAGCGATACCTGGCGACTGAAAGACCGTCGTCAACGGCTGCGGGTTTCGGCAGGTGGCATACTGGCGGAAACACTGCTGGCGGTTGTCGCCACATGGGGGTGGCTGATTTTGCCGGACGGTTCCGCGCGCGCCGCATGTTTTGTTTTGGCGACAACGGGTTGGCTTGGAACGCTTTTGATCAACCTCAACCCTTTTATGCGATTTGATGGGTATTATCTTCTTTCGGATGCCTTGGGGATCAAGAATTTACAACAACGCAGTTTCACCTTGGGACTGTGGGCCTTGCGTCGAACATTGTGGGGCTGGCCCGAACCGGCCCCAGAAAAGGTAACGCGCCGTTTTTTGACTTTTATGGTCAGCTTTGCATGGCTGACGTGGGTTGTCCGCGCCATGATCTTTTTCGGCATTGCGGTCTTGGCTTATGTGATGTTCGGAAAAACGTTTGGCACGTTGATCGCCGCTGTTGAAATTGCAATTTTTATTGCGGCGCCCATTTTTAAAGAAGTTTTTGTTTGGATTGAAAAACGCAAAATTTGGCTGAAACAAAAACGTGCAAAACGAACCTTGGCGTTTTTGGGGTTTGTTTTGTTGTTTGCCGTTATCCCGCAAAGTTTTCGGTTGGCGATGCCTGCTGTTTTGGCGCCTGCGGACAGGCTGGTCATGCGCGCTCCGCAACCAGCAGTCATCGCGAGCCTTCCTCAATCCGGTGAGGTTGTCAAAGCAGATAGCATCGTTATGCAGTTAACGGATTCACAATTACAGCAAGACATTGGCCAGTCCCTGAAACGGTTGCAAGTGATTGAGCTGGCTATGCAGCAGGCCGCCATCAGCCGAACTGCGGCGCGCCAATTGAATGTTTTTGCGCAAGAACTGGCCGAAGAACAAGCGCGCCTGGACGGCTTGATGTCGCGTCTTGATCAGTTGAGCCTGCGTGCACCGTTTGATGGCCGTATCGTCGAAGTCGACCCGAAATTGTCCGTCGGCATGTGGATCAATCCCAATCAGCCTTTGTTTTATTTGGTGAGTGAAAACGACGCGGTGCTGACCGCATATGTGAATGATCGCAATCGTGCGCTGGTTGCGGTTGGAAGCAATGCGACTTTTTATCCTGAAGCATCGGCATTTCCGCAACTCAGCGGTACGGTTGTGAATGTTCAGTCCGTTCCCATTGAATTTCTGGAAGAGCCATTGCTATCGTCCCTGAACGGCGGAGAGATCGCCACGCGTGAAGATGACAGAAACCGATCGGTGCCGGAAAGCGGACTGTATCAGGTATCTATTACGTTCAAAAATATAGAGCGTGAGGCGTATGAAGATTTTCGTTATGTCTTACGCGGGCGTGTCTACGCGGACAGCTTGCCGTATTCTTTAGGGGGGTATGTCTACGATAGAATGAGATACCTTTTTTCACGTGAAGCCGGGCATTGAGTATTTCTATCATGAAGCGGGATTGCCATGTAGGGCGGTCGCTTGGTTGTCAAATTGGTTAGAGTTGAAATGAAAATGACGATGAAACAGAAAACACTATTCGTATTTGCTCTAATGAGCATGACTTTGGGTGCCACTATGACGTTGGCGGACACCGCCAAAAAAACAAGGAATCGCAATTGGCACTGGGAGCATCATGGCGCTCTATTATCCAACGGGGAGCGCCATCTGTAAGTTGTTTAATGAAGGCCGCTCCTCTGATGAAGGCCGTTGTTTTACAGAAAGCACAAAAGGCTCGATTTACAATATCCGAACCATCCGCGAAGGTAGGATGGAGTTTGGTATTGCTCAATCCGACTGGGTGTACAATGCGGCACGGGGTATATCCAAATTCCAAAACGACGGTGCAGATGAAAAATTGCGCGTGGTCTACGGTTTGTATACTGAACCTTTCGCATTGGTCGCTCGAAAAGATGCCGCCATCAAGTCTGTTCATGATTTAAAAGGCAAATGGGTAAACCTGGGCAACCTGGGTTCGGGGGCACGGGAAACTCTGGAAACCGTTATGGAGGCTTTTAGTCTTTCTTCTAAAGATTTTGCAGAAATACATGAGCTCAGCGGCGATGAAATCGCCTCCCTGGAGAAGGCGCGGGTAGACCGATTGTTGGGAGACGCTGAGGCCTATCGACAGGCCATAGCCATTCGCGCCTATGTAGCGGAAGTAGAGAAGAGGTACGCTACTGGCGATCTTGATGTAACAGAGAACGAACTGCAGACCTGGAAGGATTGGGCATTAGTTCAAGCGGATAGATTAGACCCTATTCAATCCGCCCGGTTCGTCGAAAGTATGAAAGACAGGGAGAATTCCTTTGATAAAGACGACAAGGACGGGGGGCATAACAAGTTATTATAAACTATTAAGGACACCCCAATTCATTGACTAATGTTGGCTGCGCGCTTTCGAGAGTAGCCTCATCGATAAATTCGCTAAAAAAATTTAAGCCTGACTTTGCTTCGATGAAATCAACCGTTTTCATGTGGTCACAGTAATTCGCCCGCCTAGGTGTGTCCTGATAGAAATAAAATCCGGCGACTTTAACCCCCGCTTCATCTTGAATGGTAATAATCTTCCAATATCCCGAAGGGACTCGATGGATTTTATCCGTGGCTGGTAATTTCGCCATGGGCCATTCGTATAATGGGCCCGTCATGACAAAGACATTTTGACCGGAACTTTCGGCAAGGCTCCTGACGGCACCTTCCAAATTTTTCCATGGTCCTTGATTGAGTTTTGATGACTGCGGAGTGATGTTCGACAATATATTCGTCATCGCCCAGTCGTCGTGTCCCTTAAAGGCGGCAAGAGGGGCTTGGTGCCCTCGGTCGACACCAAGAGTGACATTTGAATGATTGTATTCGGGTGGTGTTAATGTCTCTGCAGCATCCAGGTCGGGGTCCTTAGCCCAATTACGGCGGCGAGAAGGTCCGGTAAGGTTAGACTGATTCACTTTATATGCAACCCAGTCGGAAAATTTTGTGTTTGGATTATTTGAGAGAGTATAAATCGACCTGTTTATTTCTGTATTTCCAGTTGAAGCCCCCAATGGGCAGCCAAACAAGCAATGTTGAGCAAATGCAGAATGATAAGTAAAAATGTTTAAACTTATAATTCCTAAAACAGAAATTATTTTACAAGACAATAATCCCAAACACTGCGCTCCTTACATTAGATCTTAAAATTGTTCCGTATTTGAAAGCGATAATTCTTTGTCAGAAATTACGTTTATCTTATTCTGGAATTGAAAAAACTAAACAAATAATAGCCCAGTGTTAAGTGGTAAGGACAAGCACTTACAAATAAAATAATGCAAAATGTATTTCTGAGAAATTTTAGTGGCTATAAATAGTTTGGTAAATTTAGTGTTATTGCCCATTAAAACTCATAAAGACGGGTCTGCGATCCAACCCTCAATTGAATCGAACTTATCAGGTGCGCCATAGCGTCTTGCGCGGTTCTGCCAAGCCCAAGCGGCTTGTACGGCGCACAGTAGGGCGTCAAGCTGATCGCCTGATGGATCGTCGGCTAGGCCGGGATCGGCTGAGATTGTGAGGGCGAGTTTTGATGCCGTAGTGTCGGCTTTGAGCGCCTGGAGTATTTCATGGCGGGCTTCGGCTTGCACTTTGGTTTGCTTTTTTTTGGTGTCGGTCTTGTAGCTGCGGCGGCCAATCAGGCTGCGGGCGAGAACGCCTGGATAGGATTCAACTACGATCCGGTCAGGATCACCATAGCGCAGGTGCGGGATGGTGACATTGGCGTGGATCAGGCGCGGCGCTCCCTCGAAAAACATCAAACCGACGGGAACGCCGTAGAGCTTTTGCGGGCTAATTGAGCCGGCGGCAATATCTGTTGCACGGCGGTGTTCCTTATCGCCCTTGGGCCGGCTGTTACGGTATGCAGTAAGGATTTCCCGAAAACCGTCTCGGCCAAGGGACTCGGCATGCAGGACGTATTTTTCCCAGTCCTGTGGCCAGCCTATTGTCTTGATGAATTTGCGAGATTGGCCGAACGGGAAATCGATACCGGCGATCCAAGGACCGGGACGACTAAGTGCATTTTCAAATGCGGTAAAGTCCGGGAACTCTTCGAGTGTCTCGGCCTTGAGGATGCTGTCTTCGAGTCTGCAGTACAGGCAGGTAATCGGCTTTGAGCGCCTTGGTCTGCTTGTGAAATCTATGCCGTAAACCTGCATTCAA
>Ga0181593_10006143_pt1 | contig 10822 bp, 11 predicted proteins | sample 071ome_19_FD_133756 | JGI IMG/M metagenome (GOLD analysis project Ga0181593, IMG submission 133756) | Coastal salt marsh microbial communities from the Groves Creek Marsh, Skidaway Island, Georgia - 071413AT metaG (megahit assembly) | ecosystem: Environmental > Aquatic > Marine > Intertidal...
ACAAACCTTCTTTTGAAATAATCATCAACGAACGGGAGTCGCGCAAACGTGAAAAACCAATGAACAACGAAACCGCGCCTAAAACGAACACAACCCACCAAAACCCGATGCCGAGTCGTTTCACCGCCACATCGTATTCGACGATGATGAAAACCATAAACGCCAACGTACAAAATACGAGGGCCGCTAGAACGGCCGGCCGGGCATTGATTACTGTCTGATCTTTAGTGGTGATAATCAGATCTTGCGGTGGCGGGAAAAATCGATTGAGCATAAATCGGTACTTAAAAAATCACATGGTATTTGAACTGGCTGCATTTACACCATAAGCTGGCCGCACTTGCAAACACGCCGGATACGGAGAAACCATGATGACCGATGATGCCCCGCTCGAAATCGATGTCGAGGCCCTCCACAAGATGCGTGAGGACGGCACGGCCCATACCCTGCTCGATGTGCGTGAGCCGCAAGAGCTTGATATTTGCTCGGTCTCGGACTCCTTGAACATTCGCATGATGGATGTTCCGGAAAGTTTGGAAAAATTACCGAAAGACAATCCACTTGTCGTTATGTGCCATTCGGGTATGCGCAGCATGCAGGTAACCCAATGGCTGCGCATGAATGGCTATGAAAACGCGCAAAACCTCGCCGGCGGCATTGATGCCTGGGCGGCGGCGTTCGACCCTGATATGCAACGGTATTAGGAGACAAGGGTGGCTGAAAACGCTCTGATCGTCGGCGCCGGTTCGGGTCTGAGCCGTGCTTTAGCCGAGCTCTTTCACGCCGAAGGCATGAATATCGGCCTCGCGGCCCGTGACACAGATAAACTCGGCGAACTCGCGACCAAAATAAAGGCCAAGACTTTTACCTGCGATGTCTGCGATCCCGGTAACGTCGATGCATTATTCGATAACTACACCAAAGATATCGGTACGCCCGAGGTGGTCGCTTACAACCCGAGTTACCGGGTGCGCGGCCCGTTCACTGAACTGGACCGCGATGAAGTCAAACAAACGCTGTTAACGACCGCATACGGCGGCTTCCTGATCGGCCAGGCGGCAGCCAAACTGATGCAGGCCGCCGGACATGGAACGATTTTATTTACCGGCGCGTCCGCATCCGTTAAAGGCTACGCGCAATCCGCCCCCTTCGCGATGGGCAAGTTCGGCCTGCGCGGACTCGCGCAAAGCATGGCACGTGAACTGCAACCGCAAAACATTCACGTCGCCCACTTTGTGATCGACGGCGGCATCGAACGTGAAAATGACCCGCGCTCAAACCACGGCAAAAACGGCTTGCTCGCGCCGGATGAAATCGCGAAGTCCTATCTATACGTGCACCGCCAGCACCGCTCCGCCTGGACCTGGGAAATCGAGCTCAGGCCGTGGGTGGAAAATTTTTAGATTACGCTTTCGGCAAGTACCGTTCGTAGTCGAGGCTTTTGCGGCATACCAGCAAATCGAACACGATCCGGAAATACAGCAGCACCTCGCGCCAGCGTTTCAGCCAAACGCCGATAAAGCGCCTGTTCATGGATTTACCGAGCGGCAGAATGTCGTAATCGAACAAATTGTTGAGCGCGAGAAAAAGGAACACGTAGCGTTTATCGGCATCCCTCACCCGGAACCGCACCCGCTTGCTAATGCCGAGCGAGTTCCAGTTCCGCATGGCGATGCATTCCTGAAAGATACGGCTGGCGGTATTGAATTGGATCGGGTTCGCCTCGTCCGTTACGGAATCGACGTACCGAAACGTGCCGCGATAGACATCGATCTCAAACGCGCGCGCATTCCCACCGGCGTGCACGATAAACGTCACCGGGTGGTTCTTGAAAATCCGGCGCAGCAGCCATGGTGAGCCACGATGCAACCCTTCAACGTAACGCTGCAGCAAGCGGTCCTTGAATTCGTTTTTGGCTTCCGCCTCACGGTTGCGCGCCAGCGTGGGCTCCTTTGCATCGCGATAATCGGCCAGGCGTTGCTTGAAGTTGCTGTACCAGTCCGCGTCGTGAATATTGAAACCCTTTTCGCTATCCCAGGAATCCCCCGGCGCCATAATCATGCATTCGGGCGTATTAATGCCATTATCTTCAAAAAACCGTTTTACATCAGGCGCGAAATTGATCGCATCATTGAAGCGGAACGTTTCTTCATGCAGATAACAATGGTTGGAGGCGAACGGAATGGCATAGCGCGCCCCGCTCGCCTTTGCAAAAGCCGCGAACTCACGATTGTATTTTTCCAAGTCGTCGATATGGCCGAACTCCCGGTCCGTGATTTCGTAACACAAGCGCGAATTGGCGGACGAATGGCTGCGCAGCACAAAATCAATGTTGGGATGATCGCGTAAAACCTGCTTGAGCGGCCCGCCCATAATTTTTGCGTCATTGGCATTTAAAATTGTGACGCCGCCTGATTGAATAACTAAAACCGAGTCGGGAAACACGCCGAACTGATAACTGGTGACGGTCAGATCCTCTCCGAGTTGAAACGGCTCGCCATGAGCCAATTCCGTGATGTTGTTCGCGCCCAGTTTTTCCAAATCACCGATCAAGCGGCGGTCCGGCAGACGCGGCACCAGAATGTGCCGATCCAGGCCCAACTTTTTCAGGCTGACACCGTGAAAATGATCCCAATGCAAATGAGTGAGATAAATGAAATCAGGCTTGAGGGTGTCGACCAAACCGTCCGGAATCGGCGGATAGTTCCACCATGACCGCCAATAGGCGCTACCCACGACCCACGGGTCGGTCAATAAAGTCGTGTCGGGCGTGCTGACTTCGAGACAGGCATGAGAAAGGATGCGAAATTGCATGAGGCCAGTCTACAGGAAGCTGGGGCTATTCACTAAAATATATTCAATTTGCCGGTATGGATGCCGTACAACGTTACGATGATAAAAACGACTAAACTAATAACGAAATAAAGCTGCAATCCGCTCATGATGCTTTCCTGTCCGCTTGCTTGACGATACCGTTGTATTGCTCCCGAATGTAATCCGCCGTCGGGCGTTCCGCAAAGAATTTTAGCCACAGGCGCACTACATGCCGCCGTTTTTCCCGTTCAGGAAAGTCCACAAAGGCGCTACGACCGTGCATGATGGTGTAGTTGTTTACGAATTGGATGTCGCCGGGCTGCATATCCATTTCAAGCACAAAAGCCGGATCTTCGGCCACCGAGTCGAAATATTGTAACGCTTCCATCTCGAAATCACCGAACGGCTCCTTGCCGCTGTCGATGGCTTTTTGCACCGTGTTGCGCCGTATCGAACAGCTCAGCACACCGTCGGTGACACTAAAGACCGGTTCTTTCCATGTTTTTATCTCACCGACTTCTTCGATGTAGATATATGGCACGCCTTCATATAACGGCGGCAAATATTCCGGGTGTTCGGCAAGAATTTTATTATGAACGGCGCCGGAGCTGACGATTTGGCTCATACCCCCTTCTTTGGCTTTGCGTAAACACAACAACGACGTCATATCCGCGCGATCGACATGAAAGCGCAAACGGGTGTTGGTTTGATAACCGCGGGTGCGCACTTCCGAAGGATCCTTTTCGTGATCGAACACATGGCCCAACAGATCGCCGTAGGCGTTTTGCGACACTTTCGTTCCCAGGTGCGTGCCGATGCCCCATTTGATCATAAAGACTTCTTCGTCCGTGTAGTTTTCGACCGGAATGCCGCGTAGCAGCGCAAATCCGCGACCTGTGCGCACTTCGTTTTCCAATTTGGCCAAAAACGGCGCCAACACCGGTAAGGGGAAATCGTCTTTTGTCACATCTGCCATCGCTAAACCGCGCTGTTGAACCCCGCGCAAGGACTGATCGAGATCAGCAATCTCATCCGCGCTTAGGACATGAATCCACGCATCCGTTTGGCGCATATCGCCGCCCATCCAAGCGCTTGCATCGGTGATGTGTTGGTCGAAAATTTCTGCCGCCATATCTCGCTCCGAAAACGTATGTTACGACGATATATTCCATTCCGCACAGCTACAAGCCAAGAGAAAACGTTATAAAACGCTTAAACTTGATCGCAATCAAAATAAAACAGGCCATTTATATGCTTATCTAAACCCGTCGTGATTCTCGGCACAGAAATCAAGGGGAGTAGATGGTTATGACACAAGAGATTCGCTACGGCGAATTTGTGCGCGAAGTTACGATTAATCAGCAAAACGTCAGCTACAATTTAATCACGCCCCCCTTCAGCATGACGAAAAGGGAAAGGTCATACCGTACAAGCCTGAGCGTGTGCGGCTCCGTTCCATCGATGTTCACCGGCTCCTGACACCGTACGTCAAAGTCCGGCTTTTCGAACAACTGCGCGCCGTCATTCCTTTGGTCGCTTATCTCATTCTGTTTCAGCTCTTGATCCTGCGCCAGTCGGTTGCCGAATCATGGATCCTGACCGCCGGCTTAATCGCAGTCATTTTCGGCCTGATGCTTTTTATGGAGGGGCTGAAACTCGGCCTGATGCCGTTCGCCGAAGTGATCGGCAATAAATTGCCGCAAAAATCGACGCTACCTGTCGTGTTGATAATTGCTTTTCTTCTCGGAATCGGCGTGACGTTTGCCGAACCGGCAATCGGTAGCCTGCAAGCGGTCGGCGCCATCGTTAATGTCGAACGGGCTCCTTATTTGTATACGCTGCTGAATGATTGGGCGACGACACTTGTCCTGATGGTTGGCATCGGCGTCGGCCTCGCTGCCGTCGTCGGCACGATGCGTCTTCTGTATGGATGGAGCCTGAAGCCGCTGATCTTCGCATCCCTGGTCCCGACGATCGGCCTGACGCTTTATTTGTTTTTCGATCCGGAACTCACAAAAATTCTCGGCCTGGCCTGGGATTCCGGCGCCGTTACCACAGGACCGGTCACCGTGCCGCTGGTCTTGGCGCTCGGCATCGGCATCGCAACCGCAGCAGGCAAAGGTTCCTCTTCTTTATCCGGATTCGGGATCGTGACGATTGCCTCGCTGTTTCCGATCATCGCCGTGATGTCATTAGCGCTGTTCGTTTCCACGCAAATTTCCCCCGAAGAAATTATCGCCGCGGCGAAAGCCACCGTCACGGGACAAACAACTACTCAGTGGCACGAACAATCCCCTGTTGCCGAAGTTATTTCCGGCGTTCGCGCAATCGTTCCGCTGGTAATTTTTTTGTTTTTGGCCCTCCATTTTATCGCGCGCGATAAATTGGCAAACATCGGCATCGTTTTTTACGGCCTCATGCTCTGCGTCGTCGGCATGGTGGTTTTCAACATTGGCTTGAGTTACGGCCTTGCCAACCTTGGCAGCCAATCGGGCAGTCTGGTTCCCGCGACATTCACCAAGCTGGAGCACGTTAAAAACACGCCCTTATATGATCAGGCATTGGGAATCGGTATTGCCCTATTCTTTGCCTGGGCCTTGGGATTCGGCGCCACGCTGGCCGAGCCTGCTCTCAACGCGCTCGGTCTTACTGTTGAAAATCTCACGAATGGAGCCTTTAAACGCCGGTTTCTCATTTACGCCGTCTCGATTGGCGTCGGTTTCGGCATCTCCCTCGGTGTCCTCAAGATTATCTACAACCTGCCCATCGCCTATTTTCTCATACCGGGGTACGCCATCCGATTGTCCTAACGGCGCTTTCGTCGGAAGAGTTCGTCAACATTGCCTGGGATAGCGCGGGCGTAACCACTGGTCCGGTCACCGTGCCGCTGGTGCTGTCCATGGGACTCGGCTTCGGCAACGCAGTGAATGCAATCGATGGCTTCGGCATTCTCGCCATGGCCTCGATCTGCCCTATTCTTTCCGTCTTAACCGTTGGGATCTGGATCGACCTTCAAATCAAAATACGCGCTAAAAAACGGGCTTTAGAAGAACAAGAAGCTCTCAAGGAAGCGGGAGAAACACAATCATGACTGCACGGGAAATTACCGTACTGACCGATGTCGCCCTAATCACTTGCATCGTGCAGCGCGGGGTCGCCGATAAAATCATTCAAGCCGCACGTGAAGTCGGCGCCCAAGGGGCGACCGTTCACTATGCCAAGGGAATGGGCATTCGCGAGCGGCTCGGCATTCTCGGCGTCGCCGTCGATGTCGAAAAGGAAATCATCAACATCGTCGTCTCCAGCGAGCAAGTCGAATACGTGTTCGAGCACATGTACCTGGCCGGCGAGCTGGACACACCCGGCATGGGGATTATGTACATCACGCCGCTGGAAAAAGCGGCGACGTATGTCCCACATGAGATTCTAGAAAAGCTCTCCAAAGAGGAGCCCGCGAAATAAACCATGTTGGATATCATCTACAACTGCAAGCTAATCACCTGCATCCTGCCGAAGGCGAAATCGGATCATTTGGTTCGCTTGCTGCACGAAGAAAAAGGCATCGATACCGCCCACATCAGTAGCGGCAGGGGCATCGGCACTTCAAAACAGGTTGTATTCGGCGTCTGGGACGAAGTTGCCATCTTAACGGTGCCGGTTCCAAGCGACCGAGCCGAAGAAATTTTCGAATTTATCTACGAAAATGGCGATGTGAACCGGCCTAAAGGCGGCATCATCCTCATGAATAAGATTACCGAAGAAAGCGATTTCAAACTGCCGGATATTCCCGAAGAGCCGAAGGACTAGACTTTATCAACTGTGTTTGGCTTGCGCTTCTTTGATGGCGGCGTAAAACTCTTTGAAACTTTCCGGGTGCTTATCCTGAAATTTCTCTTTCAAACCGAGCTTGGCCACTTCGCCCAAGCGGCGCGCGCTCGCTTCCGACATCAACGGATCGAGCCCCATCGCGCGCAAAGTCTCCGACACCTCTTCCATTTCGTGCGAACGGCGCTCGGCATGCACGGCTGTGCGCGTCGTGAAGAAATTCGCCAGGTCCTGGCCGATGCCGGGGTAGTTTTCCTCGATGGTGTCGAGCACTTGTTCCGTCGCGCCGTATTGTTCGGCGGCGAGCACGCATTCGAGAAACAACGCTTCCATCCCTTTCACGACGATGCTGCGGAACATTTTTACGGCCGCGGCCGCACCGGTTTCGGCCTCGATGGTGTCCGTATCCATGCCGTAACTCGCGAGCACACCGGCCACGGTCTTCGCCTCCCCGCCGCAAAGCAGCAAGGCGACGTCATAGCCTTTGGTCGCGATGCCGCCGAGCACGCCGATCTCCACAAACTGCGCGCCGGCGTCTTCAATCACCTTGCACACGTCGCGCTTAACCGCCGGGCTCGTGGAATTGAGATCGACATAAATATGATGCTCTTTCAAATACGGCGCCATTTGACTCGCCGCGGTGACGGCATCGGCACACGTCACGGCGGAAATGAAAATATCCGTGCGCGCCGCCAGGGCTTCGCGGGTGTCACATAGCGTAACGCCGATTTCACCGGCGACATCCTTGAGGCGTTTCGCGCCATCGGCGTCTTCGAGCAACAGGTCGAACGCGGCGACATCGGCGCCGTTTTTATGCAAGCCCCCGGTGACGCACCGGCCTAACTCGCCGAAACCGATAAATCCGATGGTGGGGTGGTTTTTGTTCATGGCATTACATCGCTGCTAAACGGGCCAGCGCCTCTTCGATTTTAACGCGGCTTTGCTTGGCGTCGTCGAGTTTTTCCCGCTCGGTTTCAACCACTTCAGGCGGCGCCTTGGCGACGAATTTCTCGTTGCCCAGCTTCTTCTCGAAACGGGTGATTTCGCCGTCCCATTTCTTGATTTCCTTTTCGAGCCGCGATTTTTCCGCCGCTATATCGATCACATCGGCGAGCGGCATGGCATAAGTCACATCATCGACGACGATTTGCACCGCTCCCTTGGCGACATCCGTCGCTGCTTCAATACCCGAGAGACGCGCAAGACGCACAATCAAATCATTATGGGTTTTGAGCCTCTGTCCGGTTGCGGGATCGGCTTCAATATGGGTAACAGTAACTTCGGCTTTGGGCGGTACATTCATTTCGGAACGAACCGCGCGGATTTCGGAAATCAAACGAACGACAAAATCCATATCGTTCTTGGCCGCTTCATTGACCAGCGAGCTGTCGAACGCGGGCCAAGGCTCGACAATCAGCAGGTTATCGCGCTCCCCGCCCAGTTGCGCCCACAGTTCTTCGGTCACGAACGGCATGAACGGATGCAGCAACTTGAGAATTTGATCGAGCGCCCAAGCGGTCGCCGCGCGGGTTTCGGCAATAGCGGCCTCGTTACCGGCATCGAAAATCGGTTTGGTGAATTCCAAATACCAATCGCAGAACGTACCCCAGGTGAATTGATAGAGCGCACTCGCCGCCTCGTTGAACCGGTACCCCTCGACCGCTTGATCGACCGCCGCCGCGGTTTCGGCGACCTTGCCGACGATCCATTGGTTGACGGTTTGTGTGCACGCTGCGGGATCAAACGCGGCATCGGGCTTACAGCCGTTCATTTGGGTAAAGCGCGCGGCATTCCAAAGCTTGGTCGTGAAGTTGCGGTAGCCTTCGACGCGCGACTCGGCAAGTTTGATGTCGCGTCCTTGCGCAGCCAACGCAGCCAACGTAAAGCGCAATGAGTCCGTGCCGTACTTGTCGATCAAATCCAACGGATCAATCACGTTGCCCTTGGATTTGGACATCTTCTGGCCTTTTTCGTCACGCACCAGGGCGTGGATATAAACGGTTTTGAAGGGCACTTCGCTTTTGAAGTGCAGTCCCGCCATCATCATACGCGCAACCCAAAAGAAGATAATGTCGAACCCGGTGACCAACACGTCGGTCGGGTAATAACGGTTCAATTCGCCGGTTTCTTCGGGCCAGCCGAGCGTGGAGAACGGCCACAGCTGCGAAGAGAACCAAGTGTCCAACACGTCCGGGTCGCGGGTGAGCTCGGTTTTCTTGCCGTAATGTTTTTCCGCCGCGGCGTACGCTTCTTCTTCCGTGCACTCGACGAAATATTCGCCGTCGGGGCCGTACCACGCCGGGATTTGATGCCCCCACCACAATTGGCGCGAGATGCACCACGGCAGGATGTTGCGCATCCATTCGAAATACGTGTTTTCCCAGTGCTTCGGCACAAACACGGTCTTGCCCGTTTCGACCGCCTCGATGGCGGGCTTCGCCAGCGTCACCGCGTCGACATACCATTGATCGGTCAGCCACGGCTCGATCACGACACCGGAACGGTCACCGTACGGAACAACCATGTCGTTGTCTTCGACACCTTCGAACAGGCCAAGGGACTCCATTTCCGCGACGATTTTCTTGCGCGCCTCGAACCGATCCATGCCTTGATACGCCGCCGGCGCGTTCTCGTTCAGCTTCGCATCCGCATCGAACACGTTGATCATCTCGAGATCGTGGCGGCGGCCGACATCGAAGTCGTTGAAGTCGTGCGCCGGGGTGATCTTCACCGCACCCGTGCCTTTTTCCGGATCGGCGTATTCATCCGCAACGATCGGGATCGGCCGATTGGCAATCGGTAATATACAATTCTTCCCGACGAGGTCTTTGTAGCGCTCGTCGTCCGGGTGCACAGCAACGGCGGTGTCGCCGAGCATGGTTTCGGGCCGGGTCGTGGCGACAGTGACAAACGTGCCTTCTTGGCCTTCCACCGGATACTTGAAGTGCCACATCTGGCCTTTGGTTTCGCGCTGCTCGACTTCGAGATCGGAAATCGCGGTGTGCAGTTTCGGGTCCCAATTCACTAGGCGTTTGTCTTTATAGATCAGCCCTTGTTTGAAGAGATCGACGAACACCTTGCTGACCGCTTCGCACAGCCCCTCGCCCATGGTGAAGCGTTCGCGGCTCCAATCCAACGACGCACCGAGGCGGCGCAGCTGATTGGTGATGGTGCCGCCGGAGTGTTCTTTCCATTCCCAGATTTTTTCGACGAACTTTTCGCGGCCCAAGTCGTGGCGGGAGATGCCTTGTTCTTCGAGTTGCCGCTCGACCACCATTTGCGTCGCGATGCCGGCATGATCCGTCCCCGATTGCCACAGGGTGTCACGCCCGTTCATGCGGTGATAGCGGATGAGAATGTCTTGGATTGTAAAAGTAAGTGCGTGGCCCATATGCAGGCTGCCGGTCACGTTCGGCGGCGGGATCATGATGGTATAGGGATCGGCCTGAGACGACACGTCGGCCGTAAAGGCGCCGCTCTCTTCCCAGTCCTTGTATATCCGCTGCTCGACCTCTTCCGGCCGATAGGCTTTGTCCAGCATGGCCGAACCCATCTATCTACAATTAAACGACAATGTTGGGACGTGAGCTACCATGGGCGGCAGCACAGAACAAGGCCTTGAACGGACCCCCGTCGGGTTTCAGCGGGATTGAGCGCTATTCGTCCAGGCGCTCGGCCCGGGTGATCATGAGATCGATTTCTTTTTTGACCAAACGCTCGATCAGATACGGCAAATTGCGGTCCAGCCATTCTTTCAGGATCGGGCGAAGCATTTCGCGGACCATCGATTCGAGCGTGACCTGCGAACTGCCGAGCGACATATCCCGGCGGTTGAGAATTTGACGCGCCAATTCAGACAGCACATCGGAAGAAATCTGCGTCGCTTGATTGGAGAGCAGATTTTCAGCCGGCAACTGCATGGCTTCGGTGAGTTCCAATACATCGGCCATCCCTGCGGCAGGCGCGGGGGCCGGTTCCGGTTGAGGTGGCGGTGGCGGTGGCGGTGACATAACAGGCTCCGGTTCTGGTTCGGGCGCGGGGGCCGGTTCCGGTTGAGGTGGCGGTGGCGGTGACATAACAGGCTCCGGTTCTGGTTCGGGCGCGGGCGCCGGTTCGGGTTTCGGCTCCGGCTCCGGCTGAGGCTGAGGCTCAGGTTCCGGTTCAGGATCGGGTTCCGACTCCG
>Ga0181593_10006146_pt1 | contig 10817 bp, 6 predicted proteins | sample 071ome_19_FD_133756 | JGI IMG/M metagenome (GOLD analysis project Ga0181593, IMG submission 133756) | Coastal salt marsh microbial communities from the Groves Creek Marsh, Skidaway Island, Georgia - 071413AT metaG (megahit assembly) | ecosystem: Environmental > Aquatic > Marine > Intertidal zone...
AACCTTGTGAGTAATGCAGTAAAGTATACACCTGCTGGTGGGGCTATTACACTAGAGCTTTCTGATTTACAAAGTAGAGTTGAAATACGAGTAAAAGACACCGGTATGGGAATTAGCGCGGATAACCAAAAGAAACTTTTTGCGCCATTCTTTAGAGTCAATACAACAGAAGTTGATGCAATCGTAGGAACTGGTCTTGGTATGTGGATTACAAAGCAGTTAGTTGAGCTCATGAAGGGTTCTATTGGAGTAGAATCGATTAAAGGTGTCGGTACGCATATTGTAATAACATTCCCAAAATAATTTAAGAAATAAGCCGTTTCTGATATACTGTACGCTCAATGGCAAAGCGAAAAGATAACTCAAATTTATCTAATAAAGAAAGTGACGAAGTCATCATTATTAAAGGTGCGCGTACGCATAATCTCAAAAATATCGATTTAGAGCTTCCACGCAACAAAATGATTGTATTCACAGGACTTTCTGGAAGCGGCAAGTCATCACTCGCGTTCGACACTATCTTTGCAGAAGGACAAAGACGGTATGTGGAATCACTTTCTTCATATGCGCGTCAATTTCTAAGACAAATGCAAAAACCAGACGTTGATGAAATTCGTGGTCTTTCTCCTGCGATATCGATTGATCAAAAATCAGCATCACGAAATCCACGCTCTACAGTAGCAACTATTACAGAAATTTATGATTATCTTCGTATACTCTACGCTCGTATTGGACAGCCATATTGCTTGGATACTGACGTACCAATTCAAAAACTCTCCCAAGACGAAATTCTTGGGATAGTACAGAAATCAATTGAGGAGCGTGAAATAAAACGAATTAAAAATGACACAAAAAATGTGATGGGGGTTGAGGTTAGTTCTGCACGTGTTTCAATTTTTTCACCGTTAGTTGTTGGAAGAAAAGGTGAGTACTATCAATTATTATATGATTTGCTTTCAAAAGGATATGAAACAGTAAAAATTGATGGCAAAATCAAGCAACTCCGCGAAAAAATTACACTCACAAAAACAAAACGTCATGACATTGATGTTCTTATTGATGAAATATACGTGAGTGAATTTAAGGACTCTCCAAAAAATGCAAAAGAGCGACTCTCTGAAGCAGTTGAACTTGCGCTTAAAGAATCGGGAGGGCTTGTGAAAGTGCGAACACCTGACGGAGACGAGCGAACACTTTCAGCAAAGTTTATTTGTCCAGTAGACGGTTCATCGTTCCCTGAAGTTGAACCACGACTTTTCTCATTCAACTCGCCGTATGGTGCGTGCCCAGAGTGTAACGGACTAGGCACCACTGGTATTTTCAATACTGATACTTGTGAAGTATGCGGTGGAGCGCGCCTCAGGCCTGAGGCACTTCGTGTGTACATTGGTGGAGATGGGGAGAAAGATCTCGGAAAAAACATTGTTGATTTTACCAACATGACTATTGCTGAGGCTGCAGAGTTTGTATCGAGTCTTAAGCTTTCAAAAAAAGATCAAGATATTGCCTGGCCTGCACTTCGTGAAATCATTGAACGGCTAGACTTTATGATAAATGTGGGTATCGAATACCTTACGCTCAACAGACGTGCAAATACGTTATCAGGCGGGGAAGCCCAGCGTATAAGACTTGCGTCACAACTCGGTTCAGGTCTTGTTGGCGCCATGTATGTACTCGATGAGCCAACAATAGGTCTCCATCAGCGTGACAATGACAGACTCATCGATACACTTACTAATCTTCGTGACTTAGGCAATACCATCATTGTCGTAGAGCATGATGAAGATACCATTTTTGCAGCAGATTATCTTGTAGATATTGGACCTGGAGCTGGTGTGCATGGAGGTGAAGTTGTAGCCTCTGACTATCTTCAAACACTTCTTGATGCTCCAAAGAATCCAACGAAGTCAATAACTGTAGATTACCTCCGTGGTGATAAAAAAATTGAAATACCAGAGAAACGTCGTGAAAGCGAAAAAGGGTCACTTAAGATTCGAGGCGGTAAGGCATTTAACATTAAAAACTTAAATGTTGATGTACCGCTTGGTAGGCTCGTTACCATTACAGGTGTTTCAGGAAGTGGCAAATCTACTTTCATGTATGAAATACTCAATAGAAATCTTCGTTCCCGTCTCGATAAAAAATTCAGGACACCGCATACATACAATGCAAAAAGTTTCACCGGTACAGAGTATGTCGGACGCTCAATCCTCATAGATCAGTCCCCAATTGGGCGAACGCCCCGTTCAAACCCAGCAACATACACAGGTGCGTTTACCCACATTCGTGACCTTTTTTCGAACTCGGGCGAAGCAAGGGCGCGTGGTTGGAAGCCAGGAAGGTTCTCATTTAACGTAAAGGGTGGGCGTTGCGAAGCGTGTCAAGGTAATGGCGAAATTGCTGTAGAAATGCACTTCTTGCCGACCGTATACGTTACGTGTGATGTCTGTGACGGAAAGCGATTTACGAAAGAAACACTTGAAGTAACCTATAAAAAGAAAAATATTGATGAGGTGCTACACATGACAGTAGAAGAAGCATGTGAATTCTTTGTCGATGTTCCAGCGATTTATGAGCGCCTTAATGCACTTCTTGAAGTAGGGCTTGGGTACCTTGAGCTTGGACAAAGCGCAACAACGCTCTCAGGCGGGGAAGCCCAGCGTGTTAAAATCGCTTCAGAACTCTACCGGCCACATACGCAAAAAACAATTTACCTCCTCGACGAGCCAACTATTGGTCTTCACTATGAAGATGTAAAAAAACTTATTGAGATTCTTCAAGAGCTAGTAAATAAAGGTAATACTGTTGTGGTAATTGAACACAACCTAGACCTCATCAAGTGTGCTGATTACATACTCGACATTGGTCCTGAGGGTGGAGCAGGGGGAGGAAACTTAGTAGCCAAAGGAACACCGGAGGAAGTGGCAGAAAATGAAAAGTCTCACACAGGGAAGTATTTGAAGAAGATGCTTAAGTAACATGACAGTTAGCCAGTTTAAAAAAATAAAATTACCTGACTCTCCTGGAGTCTATTTTTTCCTCTCATCAAAGAAGGAAATTATGTATATTGGAAAAGCAACCTCTCTTAAAACTAGAGTTAAAAGCTATTTTGATAAAGATATTAAAGAAAAGAGAAGTGTACTCATTGAAAAAATGGTTAAAGAAGCCAAGACTATCGAATGGCAAGAGACTGACTCAGTCCTCGAAGCTCTACTTCTTGAAACAAACCTTATACGCACTCATAAACCTCGATACAATACTTTTTCTAAAGACGATAAGAGTTATAATCATGTCGTCATAACAAAAGAAGACTTTCCACGTGTACTTATAATACGTGCTAAAGATTTAGCCCAAACTGGTGAGAAAGAATATAAATACATCTTCGGTCCGTTCCCATCAGGGCTTCTTTTCAAAGAAGCAATGAAAATTATTCGAAAGCTTTTTAAGTTTTACGACAAAAATGCAAAATTTGATACACGCATGTCTAAAATGCGCAAGGGAAAACTCGACTTCAATACACAGATTGGTCTGTATCCTGAAAACGTAACAAAAGAAGAGTATGCGCGCACCATTCGCCACATAAAGCTATTTTTTCAAGGCAAGAAAAAACAAATCATTAAGGAACTTACAGCAGAAATGCAAAAGCTTGCCAAGAAAGAACGATTTGAGGAGGCCAATGATGTTAAAAAGAAAATATTTGCTCTCCAGCATATTCAAGATGTTTCACTCATCAAAGATGAGTCGAGACTCTATCGTGATGATAAGACCATGCGTATAGAGGGTTACGATATTGCGCACATGGGTGGAAAAAACATGGTAGGTGCCATGGTGGTAGTAGAAAGAGGTGAACCCAACAAACAAGAGTATAGAAAATTTACTATTAAATCAGTGGACCATTCAAATGACCCTGCAGCACTCAAAGAAGTACTTCAAAGACGGTTTACACATGATGAATGGCAAAAGCCTGATCTTCTCGTAGTTGATGGCAACCAAATTCAAAAACGAGTTGCGGAGCAAGTATTGCGAGAGTTAAACCTTGTCATACCGGTAGTTGCAGTAGTAAAAGACGATACACATAAGCCACGCGAGATTATTGGTGCTAAAAAACTGCTTGAGCTGTATCAAAAGGAAATTTTACTTGCAAATGGTGAGGCGCACCGCTTTGTACTGTCATTCCATAAACAGAAGAGGTCAAAGTCATTTTTAAACAACACCTAATGATTATTGTCAATTGTTTACGAGCTTCTGTAACTATATGCTGTGAAGCAGTGTTACAGCCCTTAAAGCAGTAGCATTTTTTATATATGAAAATTGGATTTATCGGACAGGGATGGATTGGAAAGAGTTATGCTGATGATTTTGAAAATCGCGGGCATGAGGTTATTCGTTATTCTCTTGAGGAACCACATATTCAAAATAAAGATAGAATTCCTGAATGCGAAATTGTATTTATTGCAGTACCAACTCCTACTACGCAAGAAGGATTTGATAGTAGGTATGTTCGTGACGCTCTTACTAACGTAGGCGAAGGAAAAACAGCGGTGATTAAGTCTACAATTTTGCCAGGTACAACTTGTGATCTACAAAAACGTTTTCCAAATATTTATCTCATGCACAGCCCTGAGTTTCTACGTGAGAAAACTTGTAAAGAAGACGCGGCGAACCCAGATAGAAACATTGTAGGTATTCCATATGAATCACCAGAGTATGTTGAACGTGCACATGAAGTCCTCGCAGTGTTGCCACGTGCACCGTATGAAACCATCATGCCAGCAACAGAAGCTGAACTCGTAAAATATGGCGGGAACTGCTATCTCTACATGCGTGTTCTTTTTATGAATATGCTGTACGATTTTGTAAAAGCAAAAGGTGGCAATTGGGATGCAGTACGCGAAGGACTCATCCATGATCCACGTATTGGAAAAAGTCACACTGAACCAGTAAATGCTGGGGGTCGTGGGGCTGGCGGTCACTGTTTCATTAAAGACTTTGAAGCGTTTAGACAAATGTACACAGAAAGTGTAGACGACCAAATTGGTAAAGATTTTCTTAAAAACGCTGTCTATAAGAACATCCAGTTACTAGCAGATTCTGGAAAAAATATCGATTTACTCGAAGGAGTGTACGGAAAGTTGAATAATTATAGAGTTTGGAAAAACGTACATGATACAATGCTCTAATGAGCAAAGTTCGTGTCGCTATTCTTAGAGGCGGACCAAGTGAAGAGTATGACGTTTCACTAAAATCTGGTGCAGCGGTACTTTCTAGTATCGATACAAATCGATACCAACCACTCGATGTAGTAATTACAAAAAATGGAGAATGGCTCCTTGATGGAAAAGTATATCTCCCCGAGCATATACTGCACTGTGTTGATGTGGTATTTAACGCAATGCATGGTTCATATGGTGAAGACGGTACTGTACAACGACTTCTCGATAGATATAACGTACCGTACACGGGGAGCAAAGCACTTTCTTCTAGTATCTGTATCAATAAACTCAATACTAAAGACTTCCTCAGAAATCACGAGATTAAAATGGCACCACATATGCATCTTGTGAAAGATGATGTTAGCGACATATCACGCATATCAGAAAGAATAGCTGACATGTTTGGCCCGCAATATATCATTAAGCCAGTAAGCTCCGGTTCCTCAGTTGGTACCATGATGGTTAAAAACCCTGCTTTGTTAGCACAAGCAATTGAAGATGCATTTAAAATGTATGATGAAATCTTAGTGGAAGCGCGTATTCCAGGAAGAGAAGCGACAGTAGGGGTTCTTGAACGATTTCGAGATGAGCCATCGTACGCGCTCCCTCCTGTAGAAATAATACCTCCACCACAAAATGAATTTTTTGATTTGGATGCTAAGTACAGTGGTTTCACTCAAGAAATTTGTCCATCTACATTTTCTAAAGATGTTAAAAGTCAACTGATGGAGATTTCAAAAAATATTCATTCTATAATGCAACTCTCGCAGTATTCACGTTCAGACTTTATTGTTGCCAAAGATGGAATATACTTTCTTGAAGTGAATACGCTTCCAGGACTTACAACAGAATCACTTTTCCCGAAAGCACTAGATGCCGTTGGTGTCACCTATAAGGACTTTGTAACACACTTACTTTATGATGCTGCAAAAAAGTTAGTACGTGCATAACTCTCTGATTTTATATACTACAACTGCTAAACTAAATTTGTAGTACAACGCAAAAGGAGAAAGCAATGAAATCAAAAGACCTTGAGTGTACGTACAACACATCGGAGAGTAACTCTATATCAGGAGAACTTCTAGCGTCTCTCCTGATTGGTGCAGGGAATCTTATTCTTCTTGTTCTTTTAATCGAGTTAGTGACAAATGATATTTATTTTATCTAACTCGTAAACTGTGTAGAAAAAGCCATCATTCAGTATGATGGCTTTTCTAATGAAAAAGGCCACGACTAGGTGTCGTGGCCGTCTGAATGATTGTGAGTGATATGTTTATTATGAGGGAGTTTTTCTCCATCACAGCCTAACGGTCCGCGTCGAGGCGAATCAACGCCAAGTGGCAGCACAATGTTAGTGACAACACTCAGATAGGCTGATTATACTCCTAAATGAATAAAAATAAAATTGGAATAAATATTATTTGTTATGTCAATATATAAAAACTCGCGAATGCGAGTTTTTATAACTTCAATTCATTGTGGACCCGACTGGACTCGAACCAGCGACCTCTTGAGTGCAAAACAAGTGCTCTAGCCAAACTGAGCTACGGGCCCACAATGAATTTAAGATCTGCGTTCAAATGAACCCGCATATAATACGCATATATGGCTGTTTGGTCAATATCTTATATACTTAACGCTATGAAAAAGCGCTGTACATGGGCTGGTCATGACCCACTATACATTAAGTACCACGACGAGGAATGGGCTGTACCAGTTCATGATGACACAAAACTATTTGAATTTATCGTATTAGAAAGTGCGCAAGCAGGCCTTTCGTGGATTACAATACTCAAAAAGCGCTACGGATATAGAAAAGCATTTAACAATTTTGATGTTATCAAAGTTGCCAAAATGAACAAAAAAGATGTCGAAAGGCTCATGAAAGACGATTCAATTGTTCGAAATAGGCTTAAAATTGAAGCAACAATACAAAATGCAAAAGTTTTTATAGCAATTCAGAAAGAGTTTGGCTCATTTTCAGACTATATGTGGTCATGGGTTAACAATCAACCAATAGAAAATTACTTTAAAGAAAGTACAGAAATTCCATCACAGACTGAACTTTCAAAAAAAATTTCAAAAGACTTAAAGAAAAGAGGAATGAAATTTTTTGGGCCTACAATTTGCTACGCACATATGCAGGCAACAGGACTTGTGAATGACCATGTGGCAGATTGTTTCAGATACGCAGAAATTGTTAACAAAACTCCATCTGTGGGTAAATAACTAATTAAAAGGTGCGCATACTGATACAATTACTTTATACAAACTAACAATATTCTATGAAGGAGGTAAAACTAGTAGAGCTGTCTTCTCCTGGCTGTCACAATTGTGCAGCTTTTAAGGAGATGTGGGAAGAAATTAAAGGTGACTGGTCAAATGTGAACTTCACAGAAGTCAGTTTAGTAGACCCTGCAGGGCAAGAATTAGTACAAAAATATCAAATTTTTGCCTCACCTGGAATTATTATTAATGACGAACTCTTTTCCACTGGAGGAGTCAATAAAGATGATTTTATTAACAAATTAACTGAGCTTTCACAAGATTAATTCCTACTGTTAGTTCTTTAAAAAATATATGAGCGACACACCTGAATCAAAAACACAGGAACAGAGTACAACTGCTAAAGTAACTGCAGTCCAGTCTCCCGCTGTTTCTCAAGAGTCTAAAACTGATGGCGTACGAAACTGGCTTATCGGTGGGATTTTGATTGTCGCTGCAGCAATTATTTTTGGTTTACTCTACCTTTTTGTGATTGCTCCCACTGTTCCTGGTGGTAGTGCAGGTTGGTTCCTCTTTTCTTTTGCAACGGGACTCACGATGATTGTAATGCCGTGTACGCTTCCTCTCGCATTTGTAATAGTTCCTCTTTCAATGGGGAAGGGAATCGTTCGTGGACTTGGCATGGCCTTGGCATTTGGTATTGGAGTTGCAACTATGCTTTCTACCTACGGAATTATTGCAGCTCTACTTGGAGGTTTTGCACTTGATTTTCTTGGTAACGATATTGAGCCAATCAAAAACTGGGTCTACTTCTTTGCAGGTTCATTTGCGCTTGTTTTCGCCTTAAGTGAAATCGGGCTTCTCAACATCCACATGCCAAGTTATTCAGGGGCAGCTCCTGCGTTCATTCAAAAGCGAGGTGAAATTATCAAAGCTTTTCTTCTCGGACTTTTTCTTGGCAACGTAGGTGTAGGATGTCCACATCCAGCGACACCACTTATATTAATCGAAATTGCCACTTCAGGAGATGTGCTCTACGGATGGCTCATGTTCCTCATACATGCTATTGGACGTGTTCTACCGCTCTTACTACTTGCGTTCTTGGCAATACTTGGTGTAAATGGGCTTAATTGGCTTATGGCACGCAAGGCAACAGTGGAGCGTGTTACAGGTTGGGGAATGGTATTCGTAGCAGGGTTTATTTTGACCCTCGGGCTCTTTACACATGATTGGTGGGTGAACTCTGGCATTCATAATGCACTTGAAAAACTTACACAAGAATCATTTTTTAATAGTTGGTTTAATAATGCATTAGGCCAAAACGTTGCTCATGTACATGGTCTAGAAGATGGCGCTGGTCTCTTCGGACAACCGCTTGAATGGGGGCACTGGTTCTTGGTGCTCGTCTGGCTAGTACCTATCTGGTGGTGGTGGTTTAAGAAACGAAAGGCAATGTACAGTAGCCCAGCATTTAAAATTGCTGAATTAGAAAAAGAAATTGATAGGCTTGAACGAGATAGAAGACAAGTTGAATCAATGGTTGCTATGGATGATTTGGAAACTGACTATGACCTTGAGTCTGCTCAGCTACAGCTTGATGCACTTGAAAAAGAAAGAAGAAAGGCTGAAAAGGCTGTTTCTTTTGGTGAAAAAGGTGATTTAAAAACTGAAGAAGCACGTAATTATGAAGTTAAAATTCTTAGTATGCAAAGAAATTATTTATTAGTCATATCAGTATTCTTGGCACTCGTGTTTGTACACTTTATGCCAAATAACTTCTATCTTGCTGCAATTTCAGGTGATGGACATGACGACCATGGTGACCATGGCGCTATGGACACATCAGGCGTTCACGCCATGCCAGATGGAACAATAATGGCAGCTGACGGTTCTGTTATTGAAGGAGCTGTGTTACTTCCAAATACACAAATTAAGCTACCTGATGGCACGCTTATTGGAGTACCGAGAACTCCATTTAGTAAAAGCATTTCAGGTCTCCCTGAGGCCACAGGACCTCTCTTTGTCGAACTAAATGATGGTGATTCGTACACTATTACAGCTGATTACGTTAAGAAGGAGGTGGGGAATAGACAATTACGAATGCTTGCATATAACAATTCTATTCCTGGACCATTCATCAAAGTTTCACAAGGTGCGACAGTAGAAGTAACCTTTGTAAATAACAGCGACATTGATCAAACAATTCATTCGCATGGTCTTAGGCTCGACAACCGCTTCGATGGAGTACCTAACGTAACACAAGATGTTGTTAAACCAGGTGAAACTTTTGTCTATGAACTTACATTCCCTGACGCTGGAGTCGCATGGTATCACCCACACACTCGAGATGATTATGGCCAAGAAATGGGTCTGTATGGAAACTACATAATTGAACCAACAGATGAAGGGTACTGGTCAGATGTCAACAGAGAAGTGCCTCTTGTTATTGACGATATTCTGATTGAGAATGATCAAATCGCAAACTTTTATCACGAAACTGTAGATCATGCGCTTCTGGGACGCTTTGGGAATGAATACATGGTTAACGGTCTGACTGATTACATCCTAGATGTCGATAAAGACGAAGTGATTCGTTTCCTTATCACAAACGTTTCAAATGCTAGAACATATCGATTAAAGATTCCTGGTGCTGAAATAAAACTTGTTGGTGCTGAGTGGGGTAGATTTGAGCAAGAAGAATATACTGATGAACTTATTATTTCTCCTGCAGAACGCCTAGTAGCAGAAGTACATTTCTTAGACTCAGGTCTTGCAAAACTGACTCACGTAATGCCTGATAAAGAAGTCGTCCTCGCTCAGTTCAATGTTTCTGAAAATGAAGTTGAAAATTCACACGTTGGTACATTTAATGTTGCACGCCGTAATTCAGAAGTTAAGAATGAATTTGACGCACTACGTGCTGAGTTCCAAAATGCGCCACTTGATAAACGCGCACTTCTTACTGTTCAACTAACTGGTCAAGTTGACCATAGCGCTCATGCTCATGGTGCAACTGACACAACTGCTGATGATGGTCACGCACATGATCATGGGACAATGGATATGGGAACAATGATGTCAGGCGGTCTCGACTCGATTCAATGGGATGACCCGTCAAACTCAGACAAAGCAAATACGCTCGAAAACACAGAATGGCAAATTATAGACCAAACAACTGGTAAAGTGAGCATGGAGATAGACGACTGGAAGTTTAAAGTTGGTGACTATGTAAAAATTAGATTTACAAACGACCCAATGGCAGATCATGTGATGCAACACCCAATTCATTTCCACGGTCAAAAGTTTCTCGTACTATCAAATAACGGCGTACCTAATGATAATATGGCATGGAAGGATACAGCGCTTGTGCTACCCGGT
>Ga0181593_10006153_pt1 | contig 10812 bp, 11 predicted proteins | sample 071ome_19_FD_133756 | JGI IMG/M metagenome (GOLD analysis project Ga0181593, IMG submission 133756) | Coastal salt marsh microbial communities from the Groves Creek Marsh, Skidaway Island, Georgia - 071413AT metaG (megahit assembly) | ecosystem: Environmental > Aquatic > Marine > Intertidal...
GCAATTTAAGTTGCACACATTGTCATGTGAATGCAGGGCCCAAACGAAAAGAATTAATGGACTTAGCGACCATTGATCTGGTGATTGAGGTTTTGCAAAAACGCCAAGTGCAAACGCTGGATTTAACCGGTGGTGCGCCCGAATTAAACCCACACTTTCGCTATTTGGTCAGTGAAGCAAGAAAACTTGGGGTGGAGGTGATCGACCGCTGTAACCTGACGGTTTTAAATGAACCTGGGCAAGAAGATTTAGCGCAGTTTTTAGCCGATCACCAAGTCAATGTTGTTGCATCGTTGCCCTGTTATACCCAAGACAATGTGGATGCTCAGCGAGGCAAAGGGGTATTTGGCGGCAGCATTGATGCGCTATTGAAGTTAAATGCCTTGGGTTACGGCATCGAGGGTTCTGGCTTGTCGCTGACACTGGTTTATAACCCGGGCGGCGCATTTCTGCCGCCGTCTCAAGAAAAGCTAAAACAGGATTACAAAGCCCGTTTATGGGACGACTTTAATATTCAGTTTAATGAGCTTTTCACCATCACGAATATGCCGATCTCACGCTTTGGCAGTATGCTGTTATCGAAAGATCAGTTCGAAGACTACATGCAACTGTTGCTGGATAATTATCAACCGCAAAATTTAGACACCGTCATGTGTCGCACCACGGTCAGTGTGGACTACCAAGGGCAGTTGTTTGATTGTGACTTTAACCAAATGCTGCACATGCCAGCGTTGAATGCCGCCCATGAACCTCGTCATTTGCAGGATCTTTTAGCCGATAATTTTTACGGCGCCGACATACAGGTGGCAGGCCATTGCTATGGATGCACAGCAGGGCAGGGTTCATCCTGCGGTGGTGCGTTGTAATCGAGGTTGTATCGTGAATGCCATGAATGTCAGTGTTGTCGTGCCGGTGTACAACGAAAGCACCAACGTCGAATCCTTGGTGCGCCGCTTACGAGCGTTAAAAGACGATTATGTAAAAGACATCATTGTTGTAGACGGCGGCAGCACAGACGGCAGTTTTACCCAGTTGCAAGCACAGCTTGGTAAACACGCTGCTTGTATCAAAAGTGACAAAGGCCGCGCTAAGCAAATGAATGCCGGTGCACAGCATGCCACTGGCACCTGGTTGTTTTTTTTACATGCTGACACGGAGCTTACGGGGCTGCATATTATTGAAGCCGTGAATCAAGCGACCATGGGAAAGTGGGGACGCTTTGATGTGCAGTTAAGTGGCCATCACCCTGCGTTCCGTGTGATCGAACGTTTTATAAACTGGCGATCACGTTGGACCGGTGTGGCAACCGGCGATCAATGTCTTTTTGTGCGTAAAAACCTGTTTGATGAGCTTGGCGGTTTTGCCAGCATTCCCTTAATGGAAGATGTGGAATTGAGTAAACGACTCAAACGCATTGCGCCGCCCATCTGTGTTGCAAAGCCCGTGACGACATCCAGTCGAAAGTGGGAACAAGACGGAATCATAAAAACCGTTTGGCTCATGTGGCGTTTACGTTTTGCGTATTGGCTCGGCGCATCGCCCGATGAATTAGTAAAAAAATATTATCGCTAGTGTTTAAGTGCCTACGCGTCGTATCAAGCCTATGGGCTAAGTTGTGGTTATGTCTTGTTTAATCATTCAGTTTGCCAAAATTCCCCAAGCCGGTAAGGTTAAAACGCGCTTGCAGCCGTTTTTAGGCGAAGCCGGTTGCTTACAGTTACATAAAAATTTAGTGCGCCATACGGCATGCCAAATTCAATTCTTTGTGCAACAAAACATTGCTCAACGTTGTGCGGCGCTGTTTGTTGGACATGCGCCACAAGCACAAGATCAGGCTTTTTTAACCGCAAATGAATTTGCTGCCATGACCTTGCAAGTACAAACGGGCGAAACCCTCGGCGCGCGAATGGCTGCTGCCTTTGAGTGGGGGCTGCAACAAGCGGATAAGGTGATTTTGGTGGGCAGTGACTGCCCAGTGATAACCCCTCAACATTATGCGGCCGTGGAACAAGCGCTGGATGAACATGATTTTGCGTTCATCCCGGCGGAAGATGGTGGCTATGTATTAGTGGCCGCGCGAAAAATTTACCCAATGATGTTTGATGGTATTGCGTGGGGAACCGATCAGGTATGGGCGCAAACCCAACAGCGAATTCAAGGTGAGTCAGTGGCGGTGTTAACGCCACTTTGGGATGTAGATCGCGAAGCGGATTTTAATCGCCTGTCGCAGACAATTCCTGAGCTTTGCGTTGTTTAGCGGCTTCTTCTTTGCGCTGTTCTTCCCACTGAAGTTTTTGCACCAGTTGATCCACATAGCGTTGCTTCATGCCTGACAAAGGCTGAAACGAGAAACCGCAAAATGTCATGTCTTTATCGGCGTTATATAAGGCATGTTTGGCATCTAGGCCACAGTCCATGGACTCGTCGCCCACATGCAGTGTGCTTTCATCAAAATTAGCAATGTCTTTAAGTTCGGTAACGACTTCGCCCTTAAAGTACGCTTTAAATCCCGTACCGGAAATATCCTGCAAGCGGCCTTTTATTTCTTTGTCGCTGCTGGTCGAGCGCAAAATAACATACACAGTGTAGGTGCGTGGCACGATGGCGCGATAGGCAGAACGACGTTGTAAATACAGCATTTTGTCTGGGAAGCCGGCAATGTACTCTTCGCTTTGTGAGCGATACTTGAGCTTACCGGCAATATCAAACTCCACCAGTATGCCGCGAAAGTCCGCCACCACTTTCATCCTTTTACCTTTGCGTACATGTTCGTTGCCTGCATCTGGCACTAGTTTATCAAATGCAAATGCTTTGGTTTTTAGATCGACCTTGGTAATGGCGCTGGCGTAGCGTTCTTCAACGCCTTCAAATTGAATCGAAACCGATTGGGCATAACGAATCAGCCGTTGAATTGCACGGTAGATTTCTTCAGGGCTGGTTAAGAAGTTTTTTTCGTTTGGGTCGACCGATTCCATGTTCAAACCAATTCGTGCCTGCCTATTTTGTCACTGCCGCATTCATTTAGGATTAAAACAATGGTGCTCAGTGAGCCTAAGGCTAGGGTGGGATTAAGCCTCGCCCAGTCGGTGCTGATTAGCCGAATTCTGCGAAGCGCCCTTGTTATTATATAAGTTTGGCTTATTTCTCTGGCCGTGCAAGATACTCAGCATCTGACGGTTACGCATTTGCGAAACCTGAATCAGCTGTCCATTGCGTTCGTTGAGTATTAGGGCCTGTTCAAACTGATCTTTTAGCGCTTGCCACTGTGTTTGCAGGGCGGTTTGCGCGCTGTGGTGCATGGATTTCAATAAGGATTCAAACCCACTTTCGGATGCATCGATTTCGTGTGTGGAAAGGTATGACAGGCGAGCTTGTACCTGCCGATTAAACGCATCCAATTGTCGCTGCTTGGTTTGGGCGGTTTCTTTCAGACCGTCCATTTCACGGGATTTGAGCGCCTCAGCTTCGACTTCTAGCGTGGCCATCAGGGCCTGCAAAGCCGATTGTTCTTTGGCGAGTAGGGCAGCCAATTCGCGCTCTAGTTCACCGATCAAAGGCTGAGTCATTGTGTTGTCCCGTTTAACTGTTGCGTGGTCAGTTGAGTAAATTGTCGAACTTAATCATCTTACCGGCGATGCGTTCGTAATCGATTTTATACTCGTTGTTGGCCAAGGCCCCTTTGATGCGCTCCACAGTGGCGTCATCAATCTCCGGCATCTTGGACACTTCAGCCTCAATCTGCTGGATGGATTTACTTTGCTGACTCAGCGTCACTTCGGGTTTCGAAGTATTGCCTGTCTGCTGTTCGACCGCAGGTTTGGCTCCTTGACTGGTTTTGGCCGTATCGCGGGTGGAGCCACCCCCGCCGACGCCGTTAGTGAGTTTGTTAATATTCATTTGGGTCACCTTTCACACAAATTAGACTTCCTCGTAGGCTTTTATCGGCATCCATGCAGCAGGCTTTAGTCTTTTTTTAAATTTTTTTTAGAATTTTCGAAAAAAACCTAAAAATTGACCTCAAAAGTCCACTTGAACCATGCCGGGTGCGGTTACCCGAGCCTTCACAATTCGGTTGGAGCGGATGTTTCTCACCCGTATTTGCCGCCCCTCACGGCCATCCGACAACGCTTCGCCGCCCATTTTGACGGTCATTTGTCCGTTAGATGCCAGAATCACGACAGCGTCGCCTTTTTTTATCATAAGCGCGGGTTGCAATAGGTAGGGCGTCACCAAGGTTTTACCGGCCACCGCCCGCTTAGATTGTTTCCCTATTACGTTTTCTTCTTTTATGAAATAACCGCTGCGAAGCTTACCCAGGTCCATGCGCATACGGCTTAAATCGTCGGCGTTAATCATGGCGTTACGGGAAATGGGGTGGTTAAACACCAATACCTCGGTAAAGATTTTTAGGTCCACTGGTACGTTAATGGCCCAGCGATTAGGGCGATCACAGCTGATTTTGATATGCGAGCGCCCAAGCTTGAGGGGCATAGGCACAACCAGTTTGGGGTCATGTTCGCACGGGGCCAGTTCAAGTCTGGGATCAATGTAGCTGATTTGAATTCTCGGTTCGTAATCTGCCAGCTCCATATGTTGCGCCAGCGCGTGTAGCTCGTGGGTCAGCTTGGCTCTGAGCGCGTGTTGGATTTGTTCCAGCCAAGTGATTTCAGCCGGCGCTGCATGTGCCTGCAATAGCAAAACCATGTTGAGCACGACGCCAATAAAAACTCTGTGCATCTCGTGAAAGTGTCCTATTCTCAGATAAAGGTACAGCTGTCATGTAAATGTCAGTCAACGTTTGTTTTAAACGACTGCAAGTGACATGCCGCGGCTTTTCACCCTTTGGCGTTTTTGCCCAAAGAGGGTAGCAACGGCAAACACATGACAGGTATGCACAAGAATTCAGGGAGTGGCATATGGCCGGGGTACTCGACACCGTAGACCAACGAACACAGCTTGTCGGTGAAAACCGTTTGGAGTTGTTGCTGTTTCGTTTAGCGGGTCCACAGATATACGGCATCAATGTGTTCAAGGTAAAAGAAGTTTTGCAGTGTCCGCACTTGACGATTTTACCTAAGAGCCATCCCGTGGTGATTGGTGTTGCCCATATTCGTTCGGGCACGATCCCGATTATGGATATGGGGCTAGCCACAGGAAACCGATCTGTCGGTAACCCCAAAGATTGTTTTGTCATCATTACCGAATACAACGGTGCCACCCAAGGGTTTTTAGTGGCCGGTGTCGAGCGCATCGTCAATATGAACTGGGGTGACATTCATCCACCACCAAAGGGTACAGGTAAAGAACACTACCTGACGGCGGTCACCGAGGTGGACGACCACCTTGTGGAAATCATCGACGTTGAAAAAATTCTGTCAGAAGTTTCCCCCATGGAAGAAGATATTTCTGCGGATATTTTGGATAACGCGAAAAGTCAGGTGGGCGAAGCGCGTAAAGTGCTGATTGCCGATGACTCAAAAATTGCGCGTAAGCAAATTACCAAGTGTTTGGAATCGCTGGGCATTGAGGTCACCGCCAAAAACGATGGCCGTGAAGCGCTAGAGCATTTACGCGCCATGTGTGATGAAGGCACGGACCCGTCAAGCTATTACGCATTAATGATTTCGGATATCGAAATGCCAGAGATGGACGGCTACACACTGACCACCTCGGTGCGCAACGATCCGCGCATGGCCAAAATGCATATTATTTTGCATACCTCCTTGAGTGGGGTATTCAACAAGGCCATGGTCGAAAAAGTGGGCGCAAATGATTTTATTGCCAAGTTCAACCCAGATGTGTTGGGCTCGAAAGTCGCTGAGCGCATCCATGAGTTGTATGGCGAGTAGACCGGTTTGGATTGATCGTGCATGAGCAGTTCGACGCTGAGTAAACACGACTTTGATCTTTTTCGAAATTACCTCGAAAAAGTTTGCGGCATACTGCTGGGTGATAACAAAGACTATTTGGTCACCAGCCGGTTACGCGGCATCATCAAAGAGCTTGAGCTTGATACCGTCGGCCAGCTTGTGCCCATGATCGAACGCGATTCCGCATTGCGTGAACGGGTTGTCGATGCCATGACCACCAACGAAACGCTTTGGTTTCGTGACGCGCATCCATTCGCCATTTTAGCCGAGCGCATTTTGCCAGAACTGTGCGAGCGGCAAAAATCTTTAGAACTGTGGTGTGCGGCTTCGTCAACCGGGCAAGAGCCATACTCCATCAGCATGGTGATTGACGAGTTCAAACAAAGAAACCCAGGCAAACTGAGCAGCGAAAAACTCATTGCCACAGATATTTCCCCCACCGCATTAGAGGCCGCCCGCAAAGGCGAATATGACCAACTGGCGCTAGGCCGAGGCATGCCCAAAGAGCGACTGGTACAGTACTTTGACGAGCTTGAAGACGGTACTTGGCGTGTGAAAGAAGGCATCAGTCGGCGTGTTCAGTTTCGTATGCTCAACTTGCTGCACAACTACTCGTTGTTAGGCCGGTTTGATGTTGTCTTTTGCCGCAACGTACTTATTTACTTTTCGTCCGACGTGAAACGCGACATTCTTACCCGCATCCATGGCGTATTAAAACCCGGTGGCTATTTGTTTTTAGGTGCATCCGAAGCACTCAATGGCCTGCCTGATTTATACGAAATGGTTCACTGCCATCCTGGCATTATTTACCGTAAAAAATAGCCCTCCAGCCCCTTTGCCGCTTTTGCCTGTTAAGCGGCAACGGCTCTCCTTATACCGCTTCTAAGCCCCCTTGCTGTTTTGCTAAGCCTATGAAATATAAAGGTTTTTCATGCTGGCACAGGCGTTGCTCTATTGAGAAAACGTGAACAAAAGGGGAAGCCAAATGTCTGCACTGGGTTTTAACAATTCGTTGGGTATTCATCCACAAGCCATGCAGTTGCGTGCCACACGGGCTGAAATTTTGGCAAACAACTTAGCCAACGCCGACACCCCTCATTTTAAAGCCCGTGATATTAATTTTAATGCGGTGCTGGAAGGTGAAAGTCAGCGTTCATTAAAAATGAACGTCACTCACGAGTCTCACCAGCGTGGCACGGTGAACACCGAAGCCGACTTAATGTTTCGCAACCCGTATCAGCCAGCCATAGACGGCAACACAGTCGATAGTCAGATGGAGCAGTCTTTCTATACCGACAACGCCCTACGTTACAACGCGTCGTTTGAATTTTTAAATGGCAAATTTCGTGGCCTAAAAGGCGCACTGCGTGGCGAATGATTTTTAAAATAATTTGAGTGCGAGGTAACCGATTATGTCACTCACGAATGTTTTTAACATTGCCGGCACAGGTATGAATGCACAGTCCATTCGTCTCAATACCACCGCCAGTAATATTGCCAACGCCGAAACCGTTAGCTCCAGCATTGATGAAACCTATAAAGCCAGAAAGCCTTGGTTTCAAGTGTTAGAAAAACAATGGAAAGACGTGGACGGGTTAAATCGCAAACTAGATGTGCGCGCCGAAACCGGCGACGGCGTTAAAGTTGCCGCCATTGTTGAAAGTGATGCGCCGCTAAAAAAACGCTTTGAACCACATCACCCCATGGCCGATGACGAAGGGTATGTGACGTATCCCAATGTGAATATTGTGGAAGAAATGACGGATATGATTTCCAGTTCTCGCAGTTACCAAATGAATGTGGAAATGATGAAAACCGCCAAACAAATGTTGCAGCGTACGCTGACGTTAGGCCAGTAGATGAGTAAATGCCGCTGCCAACGCAGTGTGGAATAAGATCAGAATTAACAGGCTCCTTCAACGGGAGGTAATCGAGTATGTCAGGAATCAACAACGTCGGTACATCGCAAGAAGCGTTGCAACAGTATTCAGCCGACAATCGTACTCAGCAGAAATCCAACGAACTGGGTAAAAACGAGTTTATGGAATTGTTGGTCGCACAGCTCAACAACCAAAACCCGTTAGAGCCACAAGACAATACCGAATTTATCGCACAGTTAGCACAGTTCAGTACGGTAGAAAGTCTTGAAAACTTAAACGACACCGCAGGTGATATGCAGTCGGACCTGCGCTCTAACCAAGCGTTGCAAGCGTCGTCCATGGTGGGTCGTTCTGTGGTGGTGCCTGGCAATGAATACGGATTCCTACAAAGCGGTGACCTAATCGCAGGTTACGCCGAGCTACCTGCCACGTCAGCCAATGTCAGTTTGCAAATTAAGAGCAGCAGTGGTGCCACACTCGAAACCATTCCCTTGGGCGGTCACAGCGCTGGGCCTATCACCATGCGTTGGGATGGTTCCAACCTAGAAGTCGATGGCGAGTTGTTTGATTTATCCAAAGTTAGTCTGAATCGCACCGAAATTTTACGCGACGAAAATGGCGAACCAATTTTGGATAGCAATGGTAAAACCGTGCGCTCGCCGTACCCACCGGGTGATTACAAATTCGAGTTAACGGCATCCATCGACAACAAAAATGAAACTCTGGATACCGCCATGAGCGGCAAGGTAGACAGCGTCACCATAGGTGCTAACTCCACCGTTACGCTGAATCTTGCCGGTGGCACCAAAGCATCTATGTCCGATGTAAAACAAATTTTGGAATAACGCGCCGCTAGCCACGCGGTTTTAAAAACTAAAGAGCTAAAAACCGGCGCGTTATAAACAGACACGAACACACAGAACGTATTCGCAACACGAGGACAGCAACATGGCATTCAATATTGGTTTAAGTGGTATCCGCGCCGCCTCGACGGACTTGGAAGTCACGGGTAATAACGTGGCCAACGCCAGCACAGTGGGGTTTAAAGAGTCCCGTGCGGAATTTGCCGATGTGTATACCACCACGCTATTGGGCACCGGCATAAAACCCGTGGGCAGTGGTGTGTTGGTTGAAAACGTTCGCCAAGAATTTTCGCAAGGTAATATCAGCGGCACCGAAAACTCGTTGGACATGGCCATTGACGGCAACGGATTTTTTATTCTCAACGACGGCGGCAGTGTTTCGTACACGCGGGCCGGTTATTTTGGTTTAGATAAAGACGGTTATGTGGTTGCCAACAATGGTTCGCGCTTACAAGGTTACGAAGCCAACGGAGACGGTGTTACCACAGGCGTGTTAGGCGATATCCAAATTGTTATTGGTAATCAGCCGCCTAAATTAACCTCGCGGGTTTCGTCCATTTTAAACTTAAATGCATCCGAGAACGTGTTGCAGGAATTAGGTAAACAAATGGTTTCCGGTGGTTTGGCCATTGCCAACCCAGATGCCGGTATCGCCGACAGCACAGCAACCATTCACGCAACAGCGGGCCAGCCAACGTCGGCGGGTACACGCACGTTAATGACGTTTGATACGGGTGTTGATTTATCTGGTCAAGCCAACGTAACCGGTTTGTCTGACCCAGGCCCATTTGGTGTGACCATTGATCCGTTTGATGGTACGGGTGCCGTTGCAATTTCGGTTGCAGCTGGTGTGGTGACCGCCGGTGCGACGCCTACGCAACACCTAACCAATATTATTTCGGCGTTACAAACCGAGATCGACGCGCAATTTGGCAATAATGAATTTGTTGTTACCACAGACCAGTCGCCGTTAACCACACCCTTGGTGTCACCCACTTATTTGCGCATTGAACGCGCCGGTTTTGATGCCACCACAGGGGTCAGTTTTTCGGTGACGGCCCCCACTGGTAACTGGAACACCTTGTTTGGTGATCCAACCACAACGACCACGGTGACAGCCGGGGTTGCGGGCTCAAAATTGTTTACCGGATCTAACCCATTAACCGCAGATTTTCGTAGCATTCCCGGTACCTCTACCACCAACCGTACCGTGGCAACACCGCCGCTGAATATGACGGGTTTTGTGGCGGGTACACACCCCACGTTAGCATCGACCGTGGTGACCTCGGGCACCATAATTGGCGACTTCAGTGGCGCGAACGAAATTGTATTTGATATCGAAGTCACCGATGTTTTAGGCACCACGGTCAGTGGCACCATTACGTTAGATAATGCTGCGCTTGCTGCGTTGCCACCGGGCAACATTGCCGCCATTACCATTGATGAAATTCGTACCGAAATTGCGAACCAAGTGGCGGCGATTCCGGCGTTGGCTGCCGTGGTGACCGTCAGTGGTGGTGTGCCCATTACGTTTACCGGCACCACTACAGATCCGGGTGAAACCATTACCTTGGTGCCCGGTGTTAGCACCACCTATGACTTAACCAACATAGGTTATGCGTCCACCAACCGTACCTCTACGGGTGTGGCAGACATTGCTGCAAACAACGAATTTAGAATGCAGGTCACCGGCCCAACCGTTGCCGAAGACTCCAACCAATACAACATTATTATTCCCGCCAATAACTACGCGACGCTGGATGATTTAGCCGCAGCTATTCAAACCGAAATTGATTTACGCACAGGCGCGAACGGTTTGGCCGGACGCGTGAGCGTTGCCGCCGTGGGTGGGCAGTTGGTGTTCACCAATACCGAAGTAGGTGTGGGTTACGACGTGAGCTTTACCGGCAGTACAGGTTTAGCCGCGACGCCAGCAGCCGACGCGTTGGCGGCATTAGGGTTCGATAACATGTCCAAGTTTTTGGGCACGGACACCATCGACCGTTCCAACTCATTCCGCATCAACCTCACTGTGCCCGCACCCGATTTAGATGCACGTTCTGGCACCACCACCATCACATTGGATGAAGAATACCGTTCGGTACAACAACTGGCGGCATCCATTAACCGGCAAATTGCCGCACTGGATGACGATGCTTACATCGGCGTGCGCGCCGAAGCCGTGGAAATTGAACCCAA